>Ga0190273_10000714_pt1 | contig 12090 bp, 6 predicted proteins | sample Popmic504IS_FD_134513 | JGI IMG/M metagenome (GOLD analysis project Ga0190273, IMG submission 134513) | Populus adjacent soil microbial communities from riparian zone of Shoshone River, Wyoming, USA - 504 IS | ecosystem: Environmental > Terrestrial > Soil > Riparian zone > Trees stand | place...
ATCGACGCGGCGTACTTCGCCCCGCAACAGACTCAACAGAACCTATGGCCAGAACCGTCCACTGCGTGAAGCTCGGCACTGACGCCGAAGGCCTCGACCGCGCGCCCTACCCCGGCGCTCTGGGCGTGCGCATCTACGAGAACGTCTCCAAGGCTGCCTGGGCCGAATGGCTGCAGCACCAGACGCGGCTGATCAACGAATACCGGCTCGCGCTTTCCGAGGCCGAGGCGCGCAAGTTCCTGGCCAAGGAGATGGAGAAATACTTCTTCGGCGGCGGCGACCTGGCGCAAACCTCGTACGTGCCGCCGAGCGACCCCGCCAAAGGTTGACGACGGCCGGCCGCGCGGCTCTAATACGCGGCCTTCGCGCCACCGTTCCTCCGGCGCTAGGCATCCAGCACCCAGTTGGCCGAGTAGCTCAGTCGGTAGAGCAGGGGATTGAAAATCCCCGTGTCGGCGGTTCGATTCCGTCCTCGGCCACCATCTCTAAGTTGTTGCTTTTCAAGCAATTTCCTGACTTTCTGCTAACGATTTTCGCTCTTCACTGAGCTGAAAACCGCCGTTATTTGGCCGTTTAAAGCAAAACAGACACGCGCCTGCACGCCCGGTATCTTCCTCAAGTATCCCGGCCGTCAGCTCACCGACGTCTCGTTCTGCGAGTACAGCCTGAATCAGCTCAGACTGCGCGCCGGTAATTGTTTTCATACCGGATCTTTTGGGCGCCGAATTCGAGCTTGCGGGTGACTCGATCAACCGCTCACTACCCGCTTCAGTTGATCCCCTGCAGCGGCCACCAAAACTCCGTCCCCGCCCAGGAAAAGATCAGGCCCGCTCGCCGCCGGATTGCAGCCGCGCCAGATGGCCTGGCGCACCGATGTCCGCGAAAGCCTGGATCGCGGAGTCGCGATGGCGCGCGGCCTGCGCCGGATCGGCTGTGCAGCGCATCCGCGCCAGCCACAGCCAGGGCCGCGCGGCCTCGGCGCCGGTGGATGCGATCAGCGCGGCGGCGCGCTCCAGGCCTTCGTCGGCGCGCGGTGTCGCAAAGCCGCCGCCGGCCAAGTCCAGATACGCAAGCCAACCGGTTATTTCCCACAGCGGCGCATGCGATCGCGCGGCGCCGTCGATCGCGGCGATGGCGGTATCGCGCGCACGCTCGAACGCACCCGACGCGCGGTAGGCGCGAGACAGTGTCGACAGTGTCTGCGCCTGGAACTGGTGCGCGTTGGCGCCGGGCGCGACCAGCGGCAGCGCTTTCTCCAGTAGCGCTATCGCGATCCTCCGATCACCGTTCAGCAAATGCGCCAGGCCCAGGCCGCGCAGTGCGATCGCACGGAAATAAGAACTGCCGGATATCTCCGCCCGCTCCATTGCCAGCTCGCCGTGACGCAGCACGCCGTCGTAGTCGCCGGTGGCGTTGGCGATCTCGATCCAGCTGGTATGCATCCAGCTGGTCGTGCGCTGCTGCGGCGCCGCGTACGCAAACACCGCAGCCAATTGATGGCGGGCGTCGTCGAGCCGGCCCAACCAGCTCAGCGTCAACGCATGAAAGGCACGCGACATCATATTGTCCGAGCCGATCGGCTCGGTCAGCCAGCCGTCGCCGCCGGCATTGCTGACAAGCTCGGCGCCTTCGCGCGGATAGCCCGCGGTGCTGTGGACCAGCAGTAGCTGCAGACGGAAGCGGCCTATCAATTCCACCGCGTTGCTGTCGGTCGCCAGCCGCATCGCCTCGGCCACCAGGCCGATCGCGGCGCGCGCATCACCGCGATGCAGCTGTTCCGCGCTGTAGGAAATCAGCAGTTCGGCGAGTGCCGGAACATCGCGATTGCCCTGCGCCAGCTCGCTGGCGTCGCGATACGCCTGCTCGACTTCATCGGTCGACATATCGGTGAACTGTGCCAGGCGAACCAGGCCGGCGAGCGCCTGAATGCGCAGCCGGTCGGCGTGCGCCGAACGCGGCGCTTTTTCGATGTTGTCCCGCGCCAGCCGGAACTGCGCCAGCGAGGCGTTGGCACCGTGATTCGTCGCCCAGCGCGCGGCCTGGAAGTTCCACTCGGCGGCGCGCAGCCATTGCTGCGCGCGCCGCCAGTGATGTGCGATCACCGGCGCCGCTTCGTCGGCGGCAGCGGCTAGCGGATGTTGCTGCTCCAGCAAGCCGGCCAGACGGCCGTGCGCGGCCCGCCTCTGCGTTTGCAGCTGCGTGCGATAGACCACGTCCTGGCTGATCGGATGCGCGAATTCGTAGAGCTCACCCGCCGCGCTCTTGCAGCGGATGAAGCCGCGCAGCTGCAACATGCTCAGGCCAGCCGTCACTACCGCCGCCGACAGGCCCAGCAGCTCGCATAGCAGCGGCGCGCCGAATTCCAGGCCGATGATGGATGCGGCCTGCAGCAGGCTCTTGTCGACTTCGTCGAGCGTGTCAACGCGAGCAGCGACCAGCGCATGCACGGTGTCCGGTATCGTCCAGCGCCCGATTGCATGCGGCAGCGTGTAGGCGCCGCGCGAGCCTTGCAGCTGCCCGGCTTCGCTCAGCGCCTGCACTGCTTCTTCGACGAAGAACGGATTGCCGCCGGCACGCACGCCGAGTTCCCGCGGCAAGCCGGTGACGCTGGGATGATCGCCGAGCAACTGCCGCGCCAGGTCCTCGATCGCCTCGGCTCCCAGCGCCTGCAGCGCGATCCGATGTTGCGCCGCGCCATGCAGCGCTCCCGCAGCCGCTGTGCCCGGCCTGAAATTCAGCAGCAGCAGCGTCGAGCTGTCGGCCATGACGGCGACCAGCATTTCGAGAAAGCTGTAGCTACCGGTATCGATGAAATGCAGGTCCTCGACCAGCAGCAATTGCGGCGACCCGGCCCGCGGCAGCAGCCGCGCCAGCAATTCGAACAACTGCCGCCGGTCCGTGGAAACATGGGTGCCGGGGTTGCTGTCGGCGCCATCGCCGGCACCGAGAAAATCCAGCAGGCGCGGCAACAACACCACCGATGCCGGATCGAACAGCAGCAGTGCGCCGGCCGCGAGCTGCTTCAACTCCGCGCCGCTGCCCTGCTCCGGCAGGCCCAGCCGCTGGCGCACCAGGGCCTGCACCGGATGAAACGGCAATGCGGTGGCGTAAGGCACGCCGCTGGCGCGGTGTACGGCAAGGCCGCTGCGCGCGCATTCCTGTGCAAATTCGTGGCACAGCCGGCTCTTGCCGATACCGGCTTCACCGACGACGGTGACGACTTGCCCGCGGCCTGCCAGCACCTCGCGTAGCGCGCCGCGCAATTGCTCGCGCTCGCGTTCGCGGCCGACCAGGCGCGTGGCACCGCGGGCGAGGCCGCGATCGAGCCGGCTGCGGGCCGGGCCCAGGCCTTCGAGCTCGTAGACGCGGACTGGATCGTCGCTGCCAACGACCACCATTTCGCCGAGATCACGCAGCCGGAAATAGGCTTCCGCCAGCGCTGCGGTGTTGCGCGTGGCGTAGATCCGCCCCGGCTCGCAGATTTGCTCCATCCGCGCCGCCAGATTCACCGTCAGCCCCTGCGCGGTGTAGTCCATGCGCAGATCGTCGCCGATCGCACCGACGACGACTTCGCCGGTGTTCAGGCCGATGCGCGTCGACAGGTTGATACCCAGCGACAGCCGCAGCTCGTCGGCGTATTCGCGCACGCTGCGCTGGATCTCCAGCGCCGCATAGCAGGCCCGCGATGCATGATCCTCCAGCGCCAGCGGCGCGCCGAACAGCGCCATGATGCCGTCGCCGGTGTACTGGTTGACCGTGCCCTCGTAGCGGTGCACCGCGGCGCCGAGCAGGCCGAAATAGCGATCCAGGATCTGATGCCAGAGCTCGGCGCCCGCCTGCCCGGCGATGCGCGTGGAGCCCTTGATATCGACGAACAGCACGGTGACGCGCTTGCGTTCGCCGATCATCGCCGCCCGCGTCGTCAGCACGCGCCGGCTAAGATACGGCGGCGTATAGGGCCGCGCAGCCGGCGCCTGCAGCCCTGCGTTTTCCAGGTGTGCGCCGCACTGGTTGCAGAACCGCGCTCCGTCCGGATTGGCCGCATCGCAACGCTGACAGGCTGGCACGCCGTTTCTCCCGATCACGCTGGAACATCCGGGCGCCAACTTACTCCGATCGGGCACGCGGTTTCGAGGGCCACTGCCTTGCGCGGCCGATCGTGCTTATAGTCGCCGCTCCGCATATACGAGCTTGCACATGGACCGTGCTGCACGAAAACCTGCGTCCGCCTGCCGGCCATCCTTACACCCGCGGCGCCGGGCCGCGATGCTGCTGGCGCCGCTCGCGCTGGCGATGCCGGTCGCGGGCGATGCCTACGAGGCCAGTCTGGTCCAGGCCGGCCTCACACGCGTGATGACCTTGGACCGCGACGAACCGGTACACACGCAGCTGCGGCCGACGCTGCCCGGCAGCCTGCTCGGCGTGGACGAGGACTTCCGCTCCGACACCTCGCTGAAAGCCGGCAGCACGACCACGCTGGGCTGGACCTACACCCGCTTTGTCAGCGATCGTTTGGCGTTGCGGCTGGAAGCGGGCGTGCCGTCGAAAGTCGAGCTCAGCGGTGCCGGCATCGTCGCAGCGACGGGCCCGAGCGGCGCGGTGTTCCGGATCGACCTGGGCGAGCCCAGCAACAACCCGCTCGGCAGCGCGCTGCAATGGAGCCCGGCGCTGGTCGCGGTGCTACGTTTGGGCAGCCCCGGCGCCAGCTACCGGCCCTATCTGGCGCTCGGCGCGCGCTACACCTGGTTCACGCACGTGGATCTGGACGACACGCTGCAGGCGCAGGTTCAGCAGCGCGCTGCGCAGCCGCTGGCGAGCGCTGCCGGCATCCCCGGCCCGACGACACTACAGGCACGCGCCGCGCCGACGCTGGATCCGCAGGTTTCCGTCGGCGTGCTGCGCCGCCTGCAGGGCCACTGGGGATGGAGTGCCTCGCTGTCGTACTCGCCGCTGAAGACCACGAGCAGCGTCGAAGCCCGCGCCGCGGACGGCTCGCGCCTGTTCCGCAGTTCCAGCGAAGTCACCGGCAATGTGCTGATCGCGGCGCTGGCGGCGGACTTCTGGTATTGAAGCGCTGCCGCCCGAGCCGCCGTCGTCCATCCGGCCACGGATGTAGCAACGATAAAGCTCGCTCGCATGCGCAGCCCCGGAGACAACAGCCTGGGCCGGCCGCGGATCATCGTCGGTGGCTTGGCGTAGTATCCGCGCTCACTGCGAAGAGAGTATGCGGATGCCCACGACTTACGACGCCTGGCTGGTGCTGCTGTCCTACGCCGTGTCGTTCCTCGCTTCGTACGTCGCGCTGGATTTCGCGTCGCGCGTATCGGCGGCGCGCGGCCATGCGGCGGCAAAATACTGGCTGGCCGGTGGCGCGCTGTCGATGGGCACCGGCATCTGGGCGATGCACTTCGTCGGCATGCTCGCGCTGAAGCTGCCGATCCGCGTTTCCTACGATGTGAGCCTGACACTGCTGTCGCTGGCGATCGCGATCGCGGCCTCGGCTTTCGCGCTGTACACCGTCAGCCGCGCGCAGCTGACCGCAGTGCGGCTGGGCGTCGCCGCGCTGCTGATGGGCAGCGGCATCGCGGCGATGCATTACGTCGGCATGGCTGCGATGCAGCTGAGCCCGGCGCCGGCCTTCGATCCGCTGCTGGTCGCCGCATCGCTGGCGGTGGCCGTGTCGGCCTCGCTCGCAGCTTTGTGGATCTCCTTCCAGTTGCGCGGCGAAACCATGCTGACAGCATTCTGGCGGCGCGGCGCGGCGGCGATGATCATGGGCATCGCCGTCGTCAGCCTGCATTACACCGGCATGGCCGCCGCGTCGTTCGCGCCGGATGCGATCTGCTACGGCAGGCCGCAGGCGCTCGGCGGCAACTGGCTGGCGGTGGTGATCGGCCTGGCGACGTTCCTGTTCCTGGCGACGACGCTGCTGATCTCGGTGTTCGACGCGCGGCTGGCCGAACGCACCGCGCGGCTGGCCGCGCAGTCCGACCGCATCAAGAGCGAGTTTCTGGCCAACATGAGCCACGAAATCCGCACGCCGATGAACGCGGTGATCGGCATGACCAGCCTGCTGCTGGACACGCCGCTCGACGACCGCCAGCGCGACTTCGTCGAGACCATCCGCGGCAGCGGCGATCACCTGCTGACGATCATCAACGACATCCTCGACTATTCGAAGATCGAGAGCAGCAAACTCGATCTTGAAAACCAGCCGCTGAACCTGCGCGACTGCGTCGAGGAGGCGCTGGATCTGGTCGCGCAGAAAGCCGGTGAACAGGGCATCGACCTCGCCTACTCCTTCGGCGCCGGCGTTCCCGAGGCTGTCCTCGGCGACGCGGTGCGGCTGCGCCAGGTGGTGCTGAACCTGGTCAGCAACGCGATCAAGTTCACGCCCAAGGGCGAGGTCGTCGTCACCGTGGATGCTCTGGACCTGGACGACGGCCGCGTCGAACTGCATTTCGCGGTGCGCGACACCGGCATCGGCATTCCGGCCGACCGCCTCGACCGGCTGTTCCAGGTCTTCAGCCAGGTCGATGCCTCGACCACGCGGCTGTACGGCGGCAGCGGACTCGGGCTGGTGATTTCGCAGCGCCTGGTGCAGTTGATGGGCGGCTGCATCGAGGTGCGCAGCGAGGTCGGCAAGGGTTCCACGTTCGAGTTCAATCTGGTGTCGCAGCGCGCGGCGTCGCCGCCGCGCGCACGCGAGCCGCTGGAGCCGGGACGGCTTGCCGGCAGCCAGATCTTCGTGGTCGACGACAACGCCACCAACCGCAAGATCATGGAAGGCTACGCCCAGTCCTGGGGCATGAAAGCCTGCGTCGCCGACGGCCCCGGCGATGCGCTGTCGCGGTTTCGCGACGGCGGCCCCTACGCACTGGCCGTACTCGACTACCAGATGCCCGGCATGGACGGCGTCCATCTGGCGCGCGAACTGCAGAAGCTGGCCACGCGGCCGCTGCCGATCGTGATTCTCAGCTCGGCGCCCGGCGCCAAGCGCGAGGCCGAGAGCCTGGGCATCGAGATCGCCGGCTATCTGATGAAGCCGATCAAGCCTTCGGCGCTGTACAACACCATCGTCGGCCTGGTCGACGGCAGCGCCCGCATCGTCACGCCGCGGGCCGGCGCCAGCCTCGATCCCGAGATGGGCAGCACCCATCCGCTGCGCATCCTGGTGGCCGAAGACAACCCGGTGAACCAGAAAGTCGCCAAGGCCACGATGGAGCGGCTCGGCTATCGCGCCGACTACGTTGCCGACGGCCGCGAAGCCGTCGACGCGGTCGAGCGCCAGGACTACGACGTCGTGCTGATGGACGTACAGATGCCGGAAATGGATGGCATGGACGCGACGCGCGCGATCAAGGCACGCATTCCTGCCGAGCGGCGTCCGCGCATCGTCGCGCTGACCGCGAACGCGACCATGGACGACAGACAGGCTTGCCTGAACGCCGGCATGGACGACTACCTGAGCAAGCCGGTCACTGCCGACAAGCTGATGCAGGCGCTGCTGCGCTGCAAGCGTGTCGGCGCTGCGCCCGCGCCTGAGCTGCCGTCGGCATCGGCGGGCGCCGCAGCAAAAGAATTCGATCCCCAGGTGATGGCCGCACTGGAAGCCGACATGAGCGCCGCCGGCGTCGTCGAGATCATCGATGCCATTGTCGGCGATGCCGACACGATCCTGGGCAAGCTGCACAAGGCCGCGGACGAGCACAATGCCAGGCTGACGGCGATCTATGCGCACAGCATCAAATCCACCGCGGCCCTGGTAGGCGCGCACGAACTCGCCGAGCTGTGCCAGCAGGTCGAGAACCAGGGCCAGGCAGCCTGGAATGCCGCGGTGATGACACAGGTCGATACGATCGCGCGGCGCTATGCGACGCTGTGCGAGCAGCTACGCGTGCTGGGTTCCGGCGGCGCCACCGGCCGCTCATAAAAAGGGCCGAGCCGTTGGGGGCCCGGCCCGTTCAGGCACGCAGCTATCAGTTTCCGCCGCTGGGCTCGTTACCGCCGGTGCCGTCGCTGGTCATCGAATGGCCCGCGCCTGAGTGGAGCCGTCCCTGCTGCTTGGCTGCTTCCTTTTTGTCGACGATGTTGAACTGGGTCCTGTCCGGGCCCGAACCGCCGTCGGGATCCAGCTTCAGGCCAGTCACCGTCCTGCTGCTCTGCGGAGCCGGAACCGGCCGGGCATCAGTAGGCGGTGCCATCGTCGGCGGACTCGGGGCTGGCTGCATCGGCGTCGTACCGGCCGCCGAGACCAGGGACGCAGCCAATAGCGCGGGGCCGGCGAACAACAGGCTGCTGCTGATTTTCGCGATTGCATTCATTGGATTTCTCCTGTGCTTTGCACGTTGTGGATCGTTGTTTTTCGAGGGCGCTTCGTTGCGCGATCAACACGTCTTTTTGCGTTGATGCGATACACCCTGCATGTGCCGGAACGAATCCGCGATGAACGAAGAAACCGCTGGAAAAACCGGCAAACTGCGATGCATCCGAGCCGGGTTTGCCGTCGTATTGCACCTGTTGGCCTGCCAGATGCGTCCGGCATTCAGGGTTTGCGAAGCCGACGCAAGGGGCTGCCCCCGTAGCCGGTCGCGCTCCGGTGATAACATGACTTTTGTCAATTACAGGAGTCTGCCGTGATGCCTTCCGCTGGTGATCGCGCCGAATCCGGCGCAGCCCCTCGCCCGTCGTCCGCGGTGACGCGGCGCGTGGACTTCCGACGTCCGCTGGGCGAACCGGCGCTGATCTCGGCGGACTCGGTGTCGTGGCGCGTCTTCAAGAATCCGATCGCGGCGTTCATCGGCGGGGTCGCCGCGGTGATTCTCGAACTCGCCGAGCCGCGCGTGCGCGCCGGCGTCTGGGATCACACCACTTTCCGCACGCAGCCTTTGCAGCGCCTGCGCCGCACCGGCCTCGCCGCGATGGTCACCGTCTACGGCGCGAGCAGCGTCGCCGAACCGATGATCGCCGGCGTGCGCCGCATGCATGCACGCGTGCAGGGCGTCACCGACGACCAGACCGCGTATCAGGCCAACGATCAGGAGTTGCTGGACTGGGTGCAGGCGACCGCGAGCTTCGGTTTCGTGCAGGCGTATTCGCATTTCGTGCGCACGCTCGGCGATGAGGAGTTCGACCGCTTCTACGCCGAGAGCGCAACACCGGCGCGGCTCTACGGCGCGGTCGGCGCACCGCTGTCGTCGGCGATGCTCGAAACGCAATTCCAGGCGATGCGGCCGAAGCTGCGCCGCTCCGAGGTGGTGTTCGAGTTTCTCGACATCATGCAGCGCACCGTCATCCTGCCGTGGCCGCTGCGCCCCTTCCAACGCATGCTGGTGCGCGCCGCAGTCGAGATCACGCCGCCATGGGCGCGCGAGATCCTGGATCTGGGACCCGCGCGAGCACTGCGCCCCTGGGAACTGCGCCTGGTACGCCTGGCCGGCAGGCTCAGCGATCGCTACGGCATTCCCGGTACGCCGCCGGTGCAGGCCTGCCAGCGCTTGGGACTGCCACGAAACTATCTGTACCAGCGGCGCGGCTGAGCGCCAGGCCTTCAGGCTGATGCGATAACCCCGGACCAGCAGGCACCAAGCTTCCATCGCCGGTTGCCGCGGGCGGCGGCCCTCGGACAAAAAAAAGGCGGGGCATCAGCCCCGCCTAGTTCGACGAGCTCCGTCCCCAGTGCACTGGGGAAGAGTTACCCGATCGAGGAGGAACGCTAGAACGAGCCCCGGAACGTCAGGCCATAAGTCCGCGGCACCGACACGTAGCCGTTGCTGTCGCCGGTTTGCAGCGGCGAGTTGAAGTGCTGCACCACGTAGCGCTCGTCGCTGCAGTTCTGGCACCAGGCGCTCAGCGTCCAGTGCTGCTGCAGCGATTTCAGACCGACGCTGAAGTTGTATTCGGTCTTGGCGTCGCGCTCGATGTCGTTCGAGGTGTTGGTGTACTGCTTGCCGGTGTACTGCGCCGCCGCACGGCCGACGATCGCGTAGCCGTCGGCGACCGGCTGATCCAGGCTCAGCGACAAATTGCCGGCCAGTGTCGGCGCCTGCGCGAAGTCACGTCCGGACAGGTTCAGCAGCTCCGCCGCGTCGTCGAATTCTGCCTTCGCCAGCCAGGTCAGATCCAGCCCCGCGGTCAGCGCCTCGCTGAGCAGCAGGCTGTTCTCGAGCTCGGCGCCATAGACCGTGGCCTTGGGCGCGTTGATGATGGTGAACTGGGTGCCGAGGAACTGCGCGACCTGCAGGTCCTTCATGTCGTCGTAGAACACTGCCAGATTGCTGCGTGCGCGGCGGCCGAGATACTCGGTCTTCAGGCCGAGCTCGAAACCGTCGACGTACTCGGGCTTGTACTTGGGCGACAGCGGCACCGCGCCGGGCACTTCCGCCGGGTTGTTGGCCCGGGTGCCGGCGGCGGTGTTGTCGATGTTGACGCCGCCGGACTTGTAGCCGCGGCTGTAGGTCGCATAGCCCATCACATCCTGCGTGAACGTGTACTGCAGGCCGAGCGTGCCGCTGACGGCGTCGTCGCTGAGCGTCTCGCTGTATTCGGGGCCGGGCTGCACGCCGAGCACGCGGAACGGCGTGTTCGGCACGCTGGTGAAGAAGCTGCGCTGATTGCTGCCCTTCTTGTAGTCATGCGAATAGCGCACGCCGGCGATGGTGCTGAAAGCCTCGGTCAGTTTCAGGTCCCAGTGCATGAAGGCCGCATACGAGCGGCTCTTTGCCGGCAGCGCAGAGTCGCTCCACAGCCCGCCGGAATGATCGTCGGGATCGTTCGGATTGTCGGTGGTGTCGACGGTGCCCGGAGGTGCGCCCTGGAAGCTCAGCAGCGTATCGAAATAGCTCTGCGCCTGGTCGCCCCAGATCAGCTGGTTGCCGGCCGCGATGTCCTCGTCGGAGTAGTACGCGCCGAGCACGTAGTCGGCGCTCCTGACGAAACCGATCTCGCCGAGCTTGCCGTTGTAGGTGACTTCCTGCGAGAAGAACTGGCTCTCGAAGAATTCATTGATGGTCAGGATGTTCGCGCCGGTGAAATCCGCATCCATGCCGTCCTGGTGGATGTCCCAGCGCCGGTAGGCCGTTACCGAATGCAGCGAATTGCCGGAATCCTGCTCCCAGTCGGTGTGCAGCACCACGCCCTTGTCGCTGACCGACTGCGCGGTGTTGTTGCTGAGCACCTGCTCGTAGTCGCTGAACTTCGACGACGGCGCCTGTAGGCCGCGCGCGGCGATCAGGCCATTGATGATGGGCTGCGTGGGGCCGTCGACGTCGTCCATCTGGCCGTAGCAGCAGTTGGCGTCCTCTTCGGACCAGTCCGCGATCAGGCGGAAGCTGACCGCGTCGGTGGCCTGGTACAGCAACTGGGCTTTGAGCGCGCGCGGATGGCGGTCGTTGTAATCCTCACCGCTGTTCGGGTCGGTGATGAACCCCTCGCTGCTCATCCACATGCCGGCGACGCGCAGCGCAAGCTTGTCGTTGATCGGCGCGTTGACGGCGCCGCGTACCAGCTGCATGTCGTAGTTGCCGATACTGACTTCGTATTCGCCGCCGACGCCGTCGAGGCGCGGCGCCGTGCTGTTGACCAGCAGCGCGCCAGCCGAAGTGTTCTTGCCGAACAACGTGCCCTGCGGGCCGCGCAGGATCTGCAGGCCGTCGACGTCGAGCCAGTTCTGCAGTGCCTGCCCGGCACGCGTGCGGTAGACGCCGTCGATGAACACGCCGACCGCGCCTTCGAACGCACGGCTGTTGCCGGTGGTGCCGATGCCGCGGATGCGGATATTGGCGCTGTTGGACGCGCTGTTGGTGACGTCGAAATTGATGCTCGGCGAAATCGCCTGGATGTCGGAGATGTCGTCGACCTGCGCGTCGGCCAGCATCTCGGCCGTCGCCGCGGTGACGGCGACCGGCACGTCCTGCAGGTTTTCCTTGCGACGCTGCGCGGTGACCACGATCTCCTCGATCGTGCCGGCGTGATGCTCACGCGCCAGATTCTCACCGGCTGCGCCCGGCTGCGTCTCGACGGTGGACGCCTGCTGCGCGAATGCGGACACCGCGGCCAGCATCAGCGTCGCCGATGCCGTCATTCGGAATG
>Ga0190273_10000715_pt1 | contig 12089 bp, 11 predicted proteins | sample Popmic504IS_FD_134513 | JGI IMG/M metagenome (GOLD analysis project Ga0190273, IMG submission 134513) | Populus adjacent soil microbial communities from riparian zone of Shoshone River, Wyoming, USA - 504 IS | ecosystem: Environmental > Terrestrial > Soil > Riparian zone > Trees stand | place...
ACCACTTTCGTCGTCCCGATCGAGATCGAACGCATCGACAACGGCGTCTACGGCTACCGGACCAGCGCCGAGATCCCGAAAATCGCCGGCGGGGCGGGCCATCCGGTCTCCGGCAACCTCACCGTCGTCAAGCACTGGACCTACAAGGGCAAGCGCCACAGCTACGTCAACGCGCGCTGCGAAACCGGGCGCCTGCAGGCGCGGGCCGGCGTCAAGTTCGCCGACGGGACCGTGATGACCGGCGCCTTCGTCAAAAAATGCACGGTGAAGGGAGAGGGCTAGGGCCGGCGCTTGGGCCCAGCCTCAGGCCGGCCCGGCGGAAGTCGGCTCGCCGAAGTCTTCGACCTCGGTTTCTACCTTCCCGGCCGGCATGCCGGCCAGGGAGACGACGAAGGCGATCGCCATCGCCACCGCCATCCCGTAGAAGACGGTGCGCGAGGCGAGGGCGAAGTCGTGGGGGACGGTGGAGAACAGCTCCCCGGCCTTCTTCCCCGCCTGCTGGGCGACCGACTGGCAGGCCGATTCGGCGCCCTGGCTGACGCAGTCGGCGACCTTGTCGGCCTGCTCCTTCGGCACTCCCTTGTCACCCAGCGAGGTCTCCAGGTTCGAGCGGTTCTCGCTGATCAGGAGCGTGCCGAGGACGGCGAGCCCGAGGCTGGAGCCGAAGTTCCGCACCGTCTGCGTGATCCCCGTCGCCTCGCCGTAGCGGCTGCGCGGGACCCGGTTGAGGGCGTCGGTGTTGGCGGGGCTGAGGACGAGGCCGACGCCGGCTCCGGCGATGACGATGTAGTACCACTGCTCGCTGACCGAGAGCTCGGTCAGCGAGTGGCCCCAGAGGTAGAAGCCGACCGCGGCGACGGCGCAGCCGAGCACGACCGCGGGCCGGGCCCCGACCCGGTCGAGCAGCTTGCCGCCCCACTGCGAGGCGGTGGCGAAGCCGGCGAAGAAGATCAGCAGGTAGAGCCCGGTTTCCGAGGCGCTTTCGCCGAGCGAGATCTGCGCATACATGCTGGCGAAGAAGAAGAGCGGGACGAAGGCGATCATCAGGAAGAAGAGGACGACGTTGTCGACCGTGAAGGCGCGGTCGCGGAAGACCGAGAGCCGCAGCAGCGGGTTCTCGGTCCGCAGCTCGTAGCGGACGAAGGCGGCGAGGATCGCGAGGCCGGCGACGATCGTGCCCCAGGTCGCCGGGCTGTCCCAGTGCCAGACGCTCGCCTGCTGCAGCCCGAGGACGGCAAGCGCCATCCCGGCGGTGATCATCGCGGTGCCGCGGTAGTCGAGCGGCGCCGGGTGCTTCTCGTCAGCCGGCTTGGAGCGAGCGATGAGGACGAGGGCGATGATCGCGACGGGGATGTTGACCCAGAAGATCGCCCGCCAGGTCCACTCGACGAGGAAGCCGCCGGCCAGCGGTCCGATCGAGGTGAGGCCGCCGGCGATCGCGAAGAAGATCGCCATCGCCTGACCGCGCTGGCGGACCGGGAAGGCGCTCAGGACGATCGCCAGCGCCGCCGGGAACATGATCGCCGCGCCGGCGCCCTGGATCACCCGGAAGGTGATCAACCAGACCTCGTCGAGCGAGCCGGAGGGGGTGGCTCCGCAGAGCGCCGAGGCGGTGGCGAAGACGATGACGCCGGTGACGACCATGCGGCGGTGGCCGGCGATATCGGCGAGGCGGCCGCCGAAGGCGAACAGCGCCGAGAGCGAGAGCAGGTAGCCGTTGATGATCCATTGCACCCCCGTCGCCGAGAGCGAGAGGTCTTCCTGGATCGTCGGGACCGCGATCGCGACGATCGTCTGGTCGATGAAGGTCATCGAGACGGCGAAGATCATCGCCGCGAGGATCAGCTTGCTGTTCTGACTGGTGCTCTCGTTCATGCCACCCGCCTTTGCCTTTCAGGGAAAGATTCCTTCCCGTGTCGCTTTTCTCTCGCTATGCGAGAAGAAATCGACACGCTTCCCCTTTCGGTAAAGTCGCCGCCCTGATGCCCGACGTCTTCTGGCTTGGATTCGGAATCGCCGCCGCGTTCTTCCTCATCGGCGCCATCTCCGGCGCCCGTTCGCGCACGGCCACCCTCGGCAGCGGCGCCGCGATGGGCGCCTACCTAGGCGTGATGAGCGCGTTCCCGTTGCTCGCCATCGGCCTGGCAACGTCCTAGTCGCTTAAACGCCCGAACGAGGGGTAGGCACGTCGCATGGCCAATGCGACCGAGGTTCCCGTTCTCACCCTCCACGACGGGGTCGAGATGCCGCAGCTTGGCTTCGGCGTCTTCCAGATCCCGCCGGAGGAGACGCAGGAGCGGGTCGAGGAAGCGCTGGCGGCCGGCTACCGCCACATAGACACCGCCGCCGCCTACCGCAACGAGGCCGGGGTGGGGGCGGCGATCGCGGCCAGCGGGGTGCGGCGCGAGGACGTCTTCGTCACCACCAAGCTCTGGAACTCCGAGCAGGGGTACGACTCGACCCTGCGGGCCTTCGAGCAGAGCCTCGAGCGCCTCGGCACCGGCCGCGTCGACCTCTACCTGATTCACTGGCCGCTGCCGAGCCGAGACCTCTTCCTCGACACCTGGCGCGCCTTCGAACGGATCAAGGAGGAAGGCGGCGCTCGCTCGCTCGGCGTCTCCAACTTCCGTGTCGAGGACCTCGAACGGCTCGAGGGGGAGGCCGAGCAGCGGCCGACCGTGAACCAGATCGAGCTGCACCCGCGGCTGCAGCAGGCCGAGCTGCGCGCCTGGGGCACAGAACATGATGTCGCCACGGAGGCCTGGAGCCCGTTGGCGCAGGGGGAGCTCCTTGAAGACGAGACGATCGCGACGATCGCCGCCCACTGCGACCGCACGCCCGCTCAGGTCATCCTCCGCTGGCACCTGCAGATCGGCAACGTCGTCATCCCGAAGTCGGCGAACCCCGACCGGATCCGCCAGAACTTCGAACTCTTCGACTTCGCCCTCAGCGAGGACGACATGGCTGCGATCGAGCGCCTCGATAGCGGCGAGCGCACCGGGCCCGACCCGGCCACCTTCAGCGTCGCGTAGACCGCTCCGGCTGAAAGGATTGGCCGGATGGCCAGTGGAAAGGCGGAGGCGCCTCGCACGGAGAAGGTGCTGCCGGGGGTTTGGCGGCTGCGGCTGCCGCTCCCGTGGCCGGGGGTCCCTCACGGCAACGCCTGGGCGATCGAGTGCGGCGGCGGCGTCGTCATGTTCGACACCGGGATCGGCGGCAAGGGGAAGCTGCGGCAGCTCGACCTGGCGCTGGCGCAAGCCGGGTTCGGGGTCGAGGACGTGCGGCTCGTGGTCTGCACCCACTCGCACACCGACCACTATGGGCTCGCCGGGGCGATCTGCGAGCGGGCCGGCTGCGAGCTCTGGATGCACCCGCGCTGGGAGCACGTGCGGCTGCTCGCCGACGATCCCGAGGCGGCGCTGGAGGCGCGGATCGAGGTGGCGCGGCAGAGCGGCGTAGCGCCGGCGGCGCTGGAGCGCTACCGCGAGCGGCGCGGCGACGAAGAGACCGGGATCGACATCGTCAAGGAGCCCGACCGCGAGCTCGTCCCGGGGGTGGAGGTGGAGACCGGCCTCGGCACCTGGCAGGTGGTCGAGACGCCCGGCCACGCGCCGTCGCACGTCGTCCTCCACCAGCCCGAGCGCGGGCTGCTGATCTCCGGCGACCACCTGCTCGGCCGCACGGTCCTCTTCTTCGACTACGGCCACAGCCCGGACCCGGTCGGCGAATTCCAGGCCAGCCTCGACCGGGTCGAACCGCTCGAGGTCGACCTCGTCCTGCCAGGCCACGGCCGCACCTTCCGCGACCCGGAGGCGAAGATCGCCGAGTCCCGCCGCCAGGTCAACGAGCTGCTGGGGAAGGTGCGCGAGGCGCTGGGCAAGGGGGAGCGGACGGCCTTCGAAATCGTCGAAGACATCATCGGTCCGGAGATGGTCAAAACCCCCGCCAGCGGCTGGGTCCTGCAGATCGTCCTCTCCTGTCTCGACCACCTCGCGTTGACCGGCGAGGTGGAGGGGCTCGAGGGCTCGGACCCGCAACGCTGGCGGCTCACGTAGCCTTCCGAGCAATGGCGAGCTTCACTTACGTGCGCCAGGTGGCCGCCCCGCCCGAGATCGTCTTCGACGTCCTCACTGACCACCGTCGCTACACCGAGATCACGTCTCTGCGCAAGGCCGAGCTCGAGCGCGAGGGAGAGCCGGAGCCCAACAGCGTCGGCGCGATCCGCGTCCTCACCGTCGCCGGGCCGCCGATGCGGGAGGAAATCATCGCCTACGAGCGGCCCTTCCGCTTCTCCTACACGATCCTCTCCGGCCTGCCGGTTCGTGACCACGTCGGCACGGTCGAGCTGGAACCGAAGGACGGCGGCACCGAGATCACCTACGCGGTGAAGACGACCCCGACGATTCCGCTCGCCGGGCCGGTCTTCATGGCGGTTCTGAAGAAAGCGATCAGGGACCTGATCGGGGGAGTCAGCAAAGAGTCCGAGCGCCGCGCCGCGGATGCGCGGTAGCGGGTTCCTCGAGAAGCACCTCTGGCACCGCTCCAACCGGTGGCTTGCGATCGCGCTGCTGGCGCTCGCGATCCTCGTCAGCGGCGTGATCGTCGGCTACGAGCTGCTGAAGCGGCCCGGCGACGTCCACAACGAGGAGGCGATCAACCACTTCAAGCCGCAGAAGCCGCCGCCGCCGAAGAAACCGCAGACGGTCAACTGGCCCTTCTTCGGCCTCAACCCGGCGCGCACCCGCTACCTGCCGGTGAAGGGGATCAAGCCGCCCTTCGACAAACTCTGGCGCTTCACCGATCGGCCGTTGCTCGAGTTCCCGCCGATCTACGTCGGCGGCAAGCTCTACTTCGTCAACAACAGCGGCTACGCCTACGCGCTCGACGCCGACACCGGGAAAGAGTTGTGGAAACGCCGGATCGGCCGCCTCAACGCCTCCTCGCCCGCCTATTACAAACACCGGCTCTACATCGTCAACCTCGTCCCCGGCCACGTCGTCAAGCTCGACGCCAAGACCGGGAAGGTGATCTGGAAACGGAACCTGCCCGGACGCGCCGAGTCCTCGCCCATCGTGATCGACCGCACCCTCTACTTCGGCTGCGAGAACGGCGAACTGTTCGCGATGAGCACCGGCAAGGGGCAGGTGCGCTGGTCGACGCCGCTCGGCGGCCCGATCAAGTCCGCCCCGGCCTACTACGGCGGCCGCCTCTACGTCGGCGACTACGGCGGCTACATGAACGCGGTCGACGCCAAGAGCGGCAAGCTGGTTTGGCAGAGCGGCTCGCTGGGCCCCGGCTACGGTGGCTCGGGTGCCTTCTACTCGACCCCCGCGGTCGCCTACGGCCGCGTCTACGCCGGCAACAACGACGCCCGCGTCTACAGCTACGACATCTCTGACGGCACCCTCGCCTGGTCCTACTCGACCGGCGGCTACGCCTATTCCGGCCCCACCGTCGCCAACACCAGGCACAGCCCGCCGACCGTCTTCATCGGCTCCTTCGACGGCAATGTCTACGCGCTCAACGCCAAGGACGGCGGCGTGCGCTGGAGCCGCTCGGCCGGCGGCCAGGTGGTCGGCTCGCTGTCCGCCATCGGCGACATCGTCTACGTCGCCGAGTTCACCCACAAAACGACGAGCGGCTTCATGATGAGGAGCGGCAAGCGCGTCTTCCGCTACCCGAAGGGAACTTACACGCCGGTGATCTCCGACGGCCGGCGGATCTACCTCACCGGCTACTCGAGCATCACCGCGCTCCGACCCCACCGGGCGGTGGTGGCGGTAGGTGCGGCGCACCGCGCGCGTAAGCCGGGAAAAGCCCGGAATGGAGGCGGGCGCGCAAAACGCTGAGGCTGGAGCCGTAGTTCTGGATCCGGTAGCTGTTGCTGTCGCCGAAGTCCTGGTAGTAGACGAGCATCCGGCAGCGGCGGTGGCTGTCGATCCAGGCGAAGAGCTTGCGGACGAAGGTCGGGTCCTCGCCTTCCACGGCCCACTCGGCAAGCGCGAAAGGCTTGCCGGAGAAACGGCGGTAGAGGCCGGTGAGCGCGTCCCATTCGGGATAGCCCGAATAGAAGTCGGTACCGACCCAGTCGACCCAGCGCGAGCCGGGGTAGAAGTGCTTCGGCCGGTTCTCAGGGGTGGTGGGGGAGCCGGCGGGCAGTGGGCTCCAGACGAGCGCCACCGGCGCCTGCGGCAGGGCGCGGACGTCGACGGTCAGCGGCGGCAGCCCGGCCGCGGCCAGGCGGCGGTCGATCTGCCGCTTGGTGCCGCCGCCGTGGACGATCACGTAGACCCGGCGGAAGGCGCGTTTGTAGGCGCGGGGGCTGTGGTCGGGACCGCGCGAGGCACCCGCGCAGTCGTAGGCGGCATAGACGTTGAGGCAGCGGTTCGGCTCGCCCAGCGGCCGCACGTAGGCGCGCATTTCCTTTTCGAAGAAGAGCTTGTTGAGGCGGACGAGGTAGCGATCACCGCGACCGGCGGCGATCTGCGGCAGCGAGATCACCTCGTGGCCTTCCTTGTCGGTGCTGATGTGGATCATCGGCCGCGCGCGGGCGGTCTGCCAACGCTGGATCGAGTCGGGGAAGTCGCTGCCCCAGGTGCGGAAGGACTCGATCACCGCCGGGTGCTTGTTCACCGCCTCGGAGAAGTGTCCGAAGTCGGCCATGTCGCCGGTGTCGGAGACGCCGAAGTAGACCTTCGTGCCGGGCGGCTTCAGCAGCGGCCAGGCAGGGGCGGACGCCGCGGTCGTGAGGGCGACCAGCAGCAGGCAGGCGAGGACGGCCCCCGGGAGTTTTGCTTTCGGCAACACGGCGGGAGCGTCAATGCTTGCAAGCGCGCGGCGCCGGCCCGGCGCCGGAGCGGCACCACGCAAGCGGGTTTGCGCGTCAGGCGGCGAGCGGCGCGGCGTGTTCCCCTACCAGCGCCAGCACTTCCGGCGCGTACTTCTCGATGAAGGCGGGCCCGACGCCGCTGATCGCGATCAAAGCGTCCTCGTCCTGCGGGCGGACGGCGGCGATCGCGCTCAGCGTCTTGTTGGCGGCGACGGTGTAGGCGGGCTTGCCTTCGGCGGCGCCCAGGCGCCAAGCTTTCAGCGCCTCGAATAGAGGTGCGTCGGCGGGGGAGAGGTCAGGAGCGGGCGCCGCCTGCTTCGCCGCGCTCGTCCCACGCCGGGACTTGTTGATCGTGATCGTGTCCGGGTCAGGCAGCCAGTCGAGCATGTCGCAGACGTCGCAGCAGCGCTCCAGGGGCGCGCCGGCGGTGCGATCGCTGAAGTGGTCGAGCAGCGCGCGCCGGCGACACTCGGTGCCGTAGATGAAGTCCTTGATCACGTGGTAGGCGCGCCAGCCCCGCTCGCGGGCGATCGCCAGCTCCGGGTCGCCGGCCCGCTGTTCGTTGAAGCGGACGAGGCGGCCGAGGTCGGATTTCAGCGCCAGCATCGTCGCCCGTGAGGGCAGCCCGTCGCGGCCGGCGCGGCCGGCCTCCTGGTAGTAGGCCTCGACGCTGGTCGGGATCGTCACGTGCCAGACCGAGCGCACGTCGGCCTTGTCGACGCCCATGCCGAAGGCGTTGGTGGCGCAGATGACGCCGTTGTCGGTGGCCATGAACCGTTCCTGGATCGCGGTTCGGTGCTCCGGTTCGAGGCCGGCGTGGTAGGCGACCGCGGCGATGTCGGCGTCGCGCAGGTCCGCCGCCACCTCTTCGGTCTGCTTGCGGGTGCCGCAGTAGACGATCGCCGGCCGGTTGGCGGGATCGGCCAGGCCCGCCTCGAGCAGCGCCTGCCGTCGCGCCGTCGAGCCCTTGCCCTCCAGCGCGACGACGTCGAAGGAGAGGTTCGGCCGGTCGAAGCCGGAGCGCACCTGCAGCGGGTCCTTCATCCCGAAGCGCGAGGCGATCTCCCGCGCGACCGGCACCGTCGCCGTCGCCGTGCAGGCCATCACCGTCGGCCGCCCCAGGCGCTCCACGACCTCGGGCAGGCGCAGGTAGTCGGGCCGGAAGTCGTGCCCCCACTCGGAGACGCAGTGCGCCTCGTCGACCGCGACCAGGTCGACCTTCCGCTGCGCGAGCGCTTCGAGGAAGACGCTGGAGCCAAAACGCTCCGGCGCGCAGTAGACGATCCGCGCGTCGCGGCGCACCGAGTCGATCGCCTCCCAGACGACCTCCTCCGCCATCCCCGAGGTGATCATCGCCACCGGCTGTCCCAGCCGCCGCAGCTTCTCCCACTGATCGCGCATCAGCGCGATCAGAGGACTGACCACGATCGTCAAATCCTCAGACGCCAGCCCCGGCAGCTGGTAGCAGAGGCTCTTCCCGCCTCCGGTGGGCATCACGATCAGCGAGTCGCGGCCCTCGAGGGCCGCGACTACCGCCTCACGCTGCCCTGCGCGCCAGCTCTCGTAGCCGAGCTGGCGCAGCAGGTCGTCGGCCTTTTCCCCGGCTCCGATCATCGACGAGCCAGGGTAGGCGTTCCCGCGGCGGGCTAGCTGTGTTCGCTCCCCGCAATTGCCGCAGGTACCTGACTTAGTTTCTCCGCCAGCGTGTCGATGCCCTGGGCAAGCTTGCGGGTGTCCGCCTTCGTCAGCTCGGTGTAGGAGACGAACCCATTGCCCTGCCGGTAGGGCTCCAGCGAGGCGAAGACCATCTTGAAGTCGGCTTCGATCTCGCCGGAGAGCTCGGGGTCGGTCTCGTCGAGCAGCGGCTTCACCGCTTCGAAGGCCGCCTCGGCGCCTTCGACGTTGGCCTCGAAATCGACCAGGTCGGTGTGGGAGTAACGCTCCTCCTCGCCGGTGATCTTCGAAGCCGAGACCTCACCGAGGAGCTCGTTGGCGCCGTTGGCGATCTGAACCGCCTGCAGGTCGACCGTCTTCACCTTCGCCGCCAGTTCTTCGACGTCCTTCTGCAGCTGCTTGGCGACCGGGGTCATGCCCTGAGCGGTGCCTTCTTCCCAGAGCGCTTTCTCGATCCGGTGGAAGCCTTCGAATTCGCTTGCCGGCACATCGTTTTCGCGGGCGTCGATCCGGGGGTCGAGGCTGCCGAAGGACTCGGCCACCGGCTCGATCTTCTCGTAGGGGATGCGGGCGCTGGTGTAGAGCGATTTCGCCTTGGCGAGGTCGCCCGCTTCGACCGCGGCGACGAACGGCGCCGTCTTCGCGACCAGCTCGTCGGCGTTTTCCTCGAGGTAGCCGCGATAGGTGGCGATCGCCTTCTCGATCTGCGGGCTGTTCTGCGCCTTCAGGTCGCCGCTGACCGTGAGCGTGCCGCGCTCGTCGTCGCCACCCGGGCAGTAGATCGTGTACTCGCCTTTCTCGAGCGTCAGCGAGAAGCTGCCGCTGAGGCCATCGGAGAGGTTCTCCTTCTCGCCGAGGATCGTTTCCCCGTCCATGATCTCCATCTCGGTCACCTTGGTGGTGCCGGCGTTTTCGATCTCGAAGGTGATCGGTCCGGCGGGTGCTTTGGTGTCATGCGGCTCGCAGCCGGCGTCGGTCAGGGCGAAGCCGACTTTCTTGGCTCCGGCGGGCGCGTCTTCGCTCGATCCGCAGGCGACGGCGAAGACGGCCAACAGGCCGGCTGCCCCTGCGCAAAGCACTGCACGGACGTGGTTCTTGTTCATTTAGGGGTGGCGCTCCTTCTTGTTCTTCCAGGATGAGTTAGGGCACCCTAACAAAGACCGACTGATGCAGTAGGAATAGTCTGGCGGCGTTAGGAGAACAGGCCTTCGCCGACGTAGCCGCCGGGGGCGGCGCCGGGCGGCACGGCGAAGAGGGCGCTGCCGACGTGCTTGATGTACTCGTTCAGCGCGTCGATCGAGCCAAGCCGTTCCTGGATCGGGACGAACTGCTTTGCCGGGTCGCGCTGGAAGCAGATGAAGAAGAGGCCGGCTTCGAGCTCGCCGAGGCGAGGCGGACGTGCGAGTCGACCGGGATCAGCGGGTGGCCGTTTCGTTCGGCATCGAGCGGCAGCGGCTCGAACTCGTCCTTGCCGCCGAGGGGCGCCCCGCTGTACTTGTGACGGCCGATCGTCCGCTCCTGATCCTGCAGCGAAGCCCGGTCCCAGACCTCGAGCAGCATCCGGATCCGGCGCGTGACCAGGTAGCTGCCGCCCCGCATCCAGACCGGTGCCTCGTCGCCGACCCAGACGAAGCGCTCCATCGCCTCCGTGTCCTCGGCCTTGATGTTGGCGGTGCCGTCCTTCAGCCCCATCAGGTTTCGGGGCGTGTCCTGGCTGCGGCTGGTGGTCGAGGTGCGGCCGAAGCCGAGCTGCGACCAGCGCATCGCCACCGTGCCGCGGCCGATCCGCGCCAGGTTGCGGATCGCGTGGAAGGCGACCTGGGGATCGTCGGAGCAGGCCTGGACGCAGATGTCGCCGCCGCTTTCGGCCGGGTCCAGCTCGTCGCCGGGCAGCGACGGCAGCGATTTCAGCGCCGCCGGCCGTTTGCCCGCCAGCCCCAGGCCCGGCTTCTCGAACAGGCTGGGACCGAAGCCGAAGGTGACGGTGAGGCTGGAGGGGAGGAGGCCGACGGTCTCGCCGGTGTCGTCCGGGGGCGCCAGCGGCACGTCGTTGACGTTGCCGACCATCTCGCCGGCGGTCGCTTCCGCCGCGGCCACCGTCCACTCCCGCAGCAGCTCGCGCAACTCCCCGGGATCTTCGGTCAGCAGGTCGAAGGCGGCGAAGTGGAGGCGGTCCTGGGCGGGGGTGTCGATGCCCGCCTGGTGGGGGCCGTAGAAGGGGACCCTGCCCGTGCCCTCGCCGTTTGCCTCCGCGGTCTCCTGGCCGGCCAGGAACCCTCCGGCAGCGCCGAGCCCGAGTCCGGCGGCGCCGGCGCCGGCAGCACCGAGAAAGCGGCGACGCGTAATCGGAGTCATCTCGAGAAGGGGGGCGGTTGGAGCCGGCCGGGCGCTAGGCCGGGTTCTCGGCGGCGCCCACACGGGCTCCAGCCGGCACCCGCTCGCGGCGGCGCGGACGCATCCCCTGCGGCCAGAGGACGTAGACCGCCATCGGGATCGCGTAGCCGAGGTAGAGGATCGCTTCGATCACCGTCGGCGTCGGCTGCAGCCCCAGCATCCCGGTCAGCAGCGAGCCGGAGATCGTGCCGGGCTGCACCAGCCAGCTGAGGTCGACTGCCTGGCTCTGCAACCCGTTCACCCAGCCCGCCTCGTGGCCGGTGTGGGCGGCGGAGGCGAGCAGGCCGGCGGCGACGAAGACGAGGACGATGCCGGTGATGCGGAAGAAGCGGGTGAGGTTGATCCGCACGCCGCCGCGGTAGAGGCCGAGGCCGATCGCGATCGCGGCGGCGAGGCCGAGGACCGCGCCGGCGCCGGCGGCGGTGGTGTCGGTCGAGTCCTGGAAGGCGGCGAGGAGGAAGACGGAGGTCTCGAAGCCCTCGCGCAGGACGGCGAGGAAGGCCATCGCCACCAGGGCCATCGTCGAGCCGGTCGCCAGCGCCGAGGCGGCCTCGCCTTCGAGCTGGGCTTTGATCCCGCGGGCGTGGCGGCGCATCCAGACGATCATGTAGGTGACGGCGCCGACGGCGATCAGGCCGATCACCGTCTCCAGGCCCTCCTGCTCCTTCTGCGGCAGCTGCTGGCCGACGACTTCGAGGCCGACGCCGACCGCGACGCAGAGCGCAACCGCGATGCCGACTCCCGTCCACATCTGTCGCATCGCGTCGCGGCGCCCCTCTTTGACCAGGAAGGCGGCGATGATGCCGACGATCAGAGCGGCCTCGACGCCCTCTCGCAAGGTGATGACGAAGGTGGGGATCATGCGGTGGTTCTCCTCGTGGTGCCGGAGGGCGTTAGGCCGCCCTAATTAGGAGCCCCGAAAACCTAGCACGGAACTAGGGAATCAGTCAGACGGAAGCCACGGCTGTGACCAAGCTCCAGTTCCGCGAACCAGCTCATCAGCCTGCTTCGGGCCCCAAGTTCCCTGCTCATAGGCATGAACCGGCCCCGGCGCGTCGAGCAGGGACTGGACCACGCGCCAGGTCTCTTCGATCGCGCTCTGGCGGGTGAAGAGCTGATGCTGGCCGGCGATCGCGTCGCCGAGCAGGCGCTCGTAGGGCTCGGGGTCTTCGCCCGGCGCCCGCTCGAACAG
>Ga0190273_10000716_pt1 | contig 12057 bp, 10 predicted proteins | sample Popmic504IS_FD_134513 | JGI IMG/M metagenome (GOLD analysis project Ga0190273, IMG submission 134513) | Populus adjacent soil microbial communities from riparian zone of Shoshone River, Wyoming, USA - 504 IS | ecosystem: Environmental > Terrestrial > Soil > Riparian zone > Trees stand | place...
CACCTCAGCAGCGAAGACCGGCGCGCCATCAAAGAATTTCATGCCGGTATCTACGCCAGTATAAAACGCGGCGTCAGGACTGAAAGTTTTTCTGTTCGGTAGCTTGACTCGAAACGCTTTATTGTCACCGACCGCTCGACCATTTTTAGTGCGCTTACTATATTCGCGCAGTGATACGAAAATCTCATCACCGGCGTATCCTGGCAGGCTGCCTGTTGGCGACATATGCACAATCTCTCCGTTGACAAGCTCGGCTTTGCCTTCGACTTTATAAAGGTCTTCAATTGTCGCTTCCGCTTTGGTGCTCATAAAGTTTTTCCGAAGATCATTTATCCGCCGATAAAGCTCATCGTCCGCTCGGGCTGGCGAAATCCTGGATCGTTGATGTAGTGGCGCGGCTCTTTCTTCATCACGACGCCTTCGATGTACTCGACGAGCTCTGCGCGTGAAGCGCCGCTGCGCAGGACATCGCGCAGACTGTGCTCGACCGTGGAGAAGAGACATGTCCTGATCTGGCCGTCGGCTGTGAGGCGTATGCGCGAGCAAGCGCCGCAGAATGGTTCTGTGACGGGCGCGATGATGCCGATCTCACCCTTTGCGCCGTCCGCAAAGCAGTAGCGAGAAGAAGTTTCAGAGCCGCGCCTTACTTCAAGCGGAGAGAGAGGAAAGCGCTCATTGATGCGCTCGTAAATCTCGCGGCCCGCAAAGACATCCTCTTTTGACCAGTCGTGGCCGGAATCGAGCGGCATAAACTCTATAAAGCGCATTTGAATATCATGCTCGCGTGCGAAGGCAGCGAAATCCGCGACCTCTTCGTCGTTATGGCCGCGCACGATCACGGCATTGATCTTGACCGGAACAAGCCCTGCCTCCTTCGCCGCTTTGATTCCTTCGAGCACGCGATCCAGGACATCAACGCCCGTCATTCGCCGGAAAGTGTCGCGCTTCAAACTGTCCAGGCTGATCGTCACGCGGTCGAGTCCCGCAGCCTTAAGAGACTCTGCGCGATCCGGCAGAAAGTATCCGTTGGTGGTGAGCGCCAAATCCTGTAGGCGAGGCTTGAGGATGGAAAGCTTGCGGATGATCGTCTCAATATCGCGGCGCATCATCGGCTCGCCGCCTGTGAGTCGAATCTTTTCGATGCCGAGCGAGACAAAAATATCGCAGGCATATTCGATCTCTTCAAAGGAGAGCATCTGCTCTTTGGGCGCTGCGGGCGGCTCGCCGTGCGGCAGGCAGTAGAAGCAGCGAAAATTACAGCGATCCGTCAGCGACACGCGAAGGTCGCGGATCACACGCCCGTATGAATCTTTGAGTAAATCAGTCACTTCGATACTTTCACCGGCCCGTCGGCGCTCTTTTCTTTGAGAGCGGCATTGCTTACAGCAAACATAATGATACGCTTCAAAGCGCCTTGTTCCAAGCCTGCACAGTAGCGGGTTATTTTGAGCTTGAGTATCAAGCGCATTGAGCTTCACCACAGAGGCACAGAGAGCACAGAGGGAGCACAGAGCGTCGAGTATCAATCAAACCTCAGTGCTTCCTCAGTGTCCTCTGTGTCTGCGGTGGTGAATAGCCTTTCACATCAAGCTCAATTTCAAACAAATCTGCTTCCTTGAACCTCTGAGCCGTGTCCGTCCAAAATTTTGTAGATAAATTCTGCATCTCGCAACAACGCCGGGCGGCTCAGGCGGCATCTGAGTGCAAAATCAAGGGCATTCACAAGAAGGCCCGCGATTTGCCTCGCATCCAGATTACACGAAAGCTTCAGAGGAGCTTCTCCCCAGGCTCTCCGTTCATCCGTTTTGTCGTTGAAAGGAGACCGACCTGTCATGCCTAAAGTGTCCGCTACTATTCTTGATCGCATAAGTATTCCTTCGCCCTGTTCCGCCGATTGGGACGAGATGGTCGGCAACGAGCAGGTGCGCTTTTGTCTGCACTGTAGCAAGCACGTCAACAATCTCTCGGAGATGACTAGAAAGCAGGCGCTGGAAATGGTCGCGCGCTCGAAGGGCCGCCTGTGCGTGCGATATTATCGTCGTCCGAACGGGCATGTTCAGACAGACGGCTCAATGCACAACCAGCTCTATCAAATCAAGCGGCGCGCTTCGCTTCTAGCGACGGGCGCTTTCACAGCAGTGCTCGGCCTCGCGTCGAGCGTCGCAGCGCAAACCTCCGCGCCCGCCGAAGAGTCTGTATCCGGCAGCGTGTTGAAGACGGATGCGAATGACAATGCGCTGCCGGTCATAGACCTTAGAAATGCGACGCTCAAGGCGACGATCACGGACTCTACTCAGGCAGTTATTCCCGGCGCGCTGTTGACGCTCGTCAATCAGCACACAGGGCTGGAGCAGGCGGCCATCTCCAATAGCGATGGAGAGCACCGCTTTGAAAATTTAGAGGCAGGAAACTACACGCTCAAGGCTGCTGCGACGATGGGGTTCGAGGCCAGCCAACTTCAGGGCATTACCATCGAAGCGGGCCAGGAGCAAAACGTAACCCTTCAAGCCGGAAACGGGGATCAGCAAATAGTCGTGCTTGGCGGAGTGATGGCGCTCTCCGCCGAAGAACCCCTGGTGATCGCGGCCTCTGCAAACGATCTGGTTACTGTGAAGAACCTGATCGCCGCCGGTGTCGATGTCAATATCAGAGATAAGATTGTGGACGCGACGGCGCTGGACGAGGCCGTTAATTACGGCAATCGTGAGATGGTGCGCGTCCTGCTCAATGCCGGAGCAGAGATCAACGCGCGTAGCAGTCGAGCACAGACCGCGCTGATGAGGCTCGACGATGATGCGACGGACGAGTTGGTCTGGGATTTAGTGGCGGCGGGAGCGAAAATCAATCTCAGAGATGAAGACCGCGACACGGCCTTAATCCTGGCCGCGCGCTATAGCAAGCCTGAAGTCTTGCGCGCGCTGATCGACGCCGGAGCGAAAATCAACGCGAAAAATAAGGAAGGCGTGACGGCATTGATGAACGCTGCGGAGTCCGGTTTGCTTGAAAACGTTAAGCTGCTGATTAATGCCGGCGCGAACGCGAACGCCAGAAACAACAACGGTGAGACAGCGCTTGACCTGGCACGTAACAGTGAGCAAGCGGAGGTCGTCGAACAACTGGAAGTTTATACGGCCAGCAAGTAGCTCTGCATGGCGTTCGCGGGCGAGAAATATCTTTTGGAGTTCGACAGGCCGAGCGGTTCGCCTTATCTGGCACGCTCTGCTTTAAAGGCGCGTTCTGTTTATCGCTTAAGGCCCGCCCGGAGTCATCTCCGTATTCGGGACTACTTCTTCCAGTTCGATGAGGTGATGAACGACCTGTTTGCGGCAGCGATAGTCTACGGCTCTGGCGGCGTTGCCCGTGGGCGTGACCGTAACGCCCGCCTCGCTACTGCCGCCTGCTTCCTCGTTGAAGTTATCGTAAACCTCATAGTCGTAGCCGCCCGTCTGAAAGCGCAGGCCCAGATATGTGACCAGCGGGCGAGTGTAGCGAAAATAGCTGAAGGCCGTTTGCGTATTCTGTCTCTGTCGCGGATATTCAAGCTCGACGCGCCCCGGCCTTCCGAAGCGATACTGTACGTAGCCTCGCTCTTTCGTCAGCTCGCGTGAGCCGCAAATAGAGACTATTTTTCTGCCGGTGGTTTCACAACTCCAGATGGTCTTCTCACCTTGCGTGCAGAGCGAAACGATTTTCGACTGTTTACCACTCATCGGATTGCTATGGGCCAACACGCCAGCGGAAGCGACACCGCTTGACGGCGCTGGCCTTAACAACGCACGATCCATCCTTTGCTGCGCGGCGATAGAGCAGCAGGCCATAAGTATGAGACAAAAAATCAGAAAGAAGCGGCGAATTACAATCTTCATCATCTAAGCCTTCATCGCTCCTTTTAGCGTAAAGCCTGCTCAAGCGTTGAAGCGTCGTCGAGCAGAATCCATTCGACGACAGAGAGGGGCAGGCTGCCGTTTTTGACAAGCTCGTCGTGGAATTTGCCGAGACGAAAATTTGCGCCCTGACGATCACTATAACGACCAAGCAGACGCATGATCTGCCATTTGCCGACCATATAGTGAATCTTCTGCGAAGGAGAAGTGGCCGCGCCCGCAGCCTCGCCTTCGGCTGCTTCTCTGTCCAGCCCACCGGCCTCCATGAAATAATTGACGGCCTGCTCGAACGTCCAGCGACCCGTGTGCAGATTGACATCGACGCCGATGCGCGCCGCGCGATAACGCGACAACCTCAAGACCTGTCCCTGCGACGGCGAGTTGTCCGGATAAAGTCCTGTGCGCATCAACATCTCTTCCGTATAGAGCGCCCAGCCTTCCTGAAAGACGCCGTCGTTTTGTTGCCGTCGAATCTCACGGTCGAGCTTGTTGGCAATGGAGATTTGCAGGAAGTGGCCGGGGATGCCTTCGTGCCCGAGGATGGGCCTGGGGTCTTCTATGGCCGCGCGAATATAAAAATTGCTGCTCTTCGGATTATAGGTCGGAATAAAATAAAAACCGCTGTTGTCTTTATCGTAGAGTCCCGGCGGATTCATAAAGCCTCCGGGGCTCGTCGGCTTGAAGGCTTCCGGCAGCTGTCGAATATAGAATGGGCCAAGATGCGCGGGCAGCGTGATTAGCTCTTTGGTCTTAAGGAAAGCGATCATCTCCTCCTGCCGCCGCTCGTAAGCTTTGAGAAAAGCCTCCTGGTCTGCCGGTATGCTTTTACTTCGCGCAGGGTCAGGATTGGCAAAGGAGGGGTCTGGTAGAAGGGATTCGAGTGCGCGATAGCGTGCCAACTCAGATTCGCCGAGCATCGCTACCTGCTTGGCATCAATCGGCAAAAGATAGGCGTGCTTTAAAAGATAGTTGTAATTCTCTTCGCCCATCGGCGCAAACGCCACCATGCCGTCGAGTCTGCCTTCAAGCCAGTCTGCGTAAGAGTGAAGAGCCGCAAGCGCAGCGTCGCGCGCCTTCACGTGCTCGGCCAACTCTGCTGGCTGCAAATCGCGCGTGATGGTCACTAAGCTGTCTTTGAAGAGGCTGTCGATGGAGCGCGCCGAATCAATCGCGAGTTGCGCGTAGAGGCGCACGGGTTTTTTGAGATTACGCTTGCCCTGTTCGAGCAGCGCGGGCATCAAACGCATGCGCGCCGTCGCAAAGCGCGCGCGATTGCGCGGCGTGTCGTAATCTTTTTTAAGCAGCGAGAAGATCGAGTTACTGCATTCATCGACGTAGGTCTGCGGGTCTGTCTCCGGGAAATTCATCACGCGGTCGAAGAAGGCCGTGCGCTCAAGCTGTGCTCTGAACAGCACCCAGTCGATACGATCATCCTTGGCCCAGCTTTCTGTCTTCATCGCCTGTACACGGGCCAAGAGGTCTTTGACGTGCGTGCGGCGCGCATTGATTGCTGCTTCCCCGTAGTCCGCGAGCCTGTCGTCCCAAGTGTGCAGTCCCTCGTTGCTGCTCGCCGTGGGAAACTGTTCGTTGCGCCAGCGATAATAATCTTCCGCCATTTGTCGAAGGTCGGCGGGTGTGCCGGTTGATTGCGCTTTGGCCATAGTAGAAGCTAAGCCCAAGAGCAGGCACGCGGTCAAGAGAAAATAGACAGGCTTCATCTTTGCTCCTCATTCGATTTAATCAGTGCGCGCGCGTTGCGCCAGAGACCCGCGAGCTTGGCACGCTTAATAGGGCTGCGGCGAAATCGCTCGCTATAGCTTTCCGGCGTGAGCGCGAGCACGCCCGCGAGATCAACTGATGTGCTTCCCTCTCTGGGCTCGAAACGTGCTTCCGTGCTTGGCTGCTCAAAGCGATTCCAGGGACACACGTCCTGGCACACGTCGCAACCGTAGAGCCAGCCGTCCATATTCTCTGCCACCTCTTCCGGAATCTCCGGCTCGCGCAGCTCAATCGTCGCGTACGAGATACATTTGTTCGAGTCGACGACGTAAGGTTCTGTGATCGCCTGTGTCGGGCACATCTCCAGACAGAGCGTACAGCTTCCGCAATGGTCCTCGACCTGTTCGGCGTCGTACTCAAGCTCAAGACTTAGCAGCAGTTCGCCCAGAAAAACCCATGACCCGTACTCGCGCGTAATCAGGTTCGAGTGTTTGCCTATCCACCCCAGGCCCGCGCGCACGGCCCAGGCCTTGTCCATCACGGGTTGAATATCGACGCACGCCTTGCCCTCGGCTTCCGGCCACTGCTCGCGTATCCAGGCGAGCAGGGAGCGCAGCTTTTCTCCGACCACGTCATGATAATCGTCGCCCCATGCGTAACGCGAAATCTTGCCGGTCTGAGCATCGCGCGCGTGTTCGTGCGGCGTGTAGTAATTGAGCGCGACGGCTACGAGTGAGCGCGCCTGTGGAAACAATACTCGCGGGTCTGCGCGCTTCGCAGGGTCTCTGTCCATCCACTGCATCTGTCCATGAAATCCGCGATCAAGCCACTCGCGCAAGCGCAAGGCTTCCACATCGAGCGCCTCTGCGCGCACGATCCCGACCTTCTGAAAGCCTTCCGCTCGCGCCCTCTCTTTGATCTTTTGTGAGATCAGAGCTGCACGCTCCTGCTGCTGCCGAGCTTTGTCCTCTGCCGTTTTCATTAGACTGTTGTTGGCTGTAGAAACTTTAAGGATAGTAAAACTCCCGCGACGCCTTTATCAAGCAGACCTGGCAGAGCGACGTGTGCGCGAAGTGCGGTTTTATGTCAAATATATTTTGCAGTCTCAGGTCGCAGTCTATATTGTATCCGTCAAAGGGGAAGCGATTGAACCGTAAGCGACGCGATGGCGTATAAAGAAGAGGCTGCTTAACGTAAAGCGATGCTTGTTTGATCCACAATTTGAGGAGAAGGTCATGTCTTTAGACACGGGCGCTGACATTGCACAAAAGCTTACGCCGGATATTTATCGCAGGCTGTGCCGCGCACGCGCGCTGATGGACGATTGTTACGCACGCCCACTGGACGTGACTCAGCTTTCACGCGAGGCCTGCTTCTCTCGCTATCACTTTATCAGATTGTTTCGTCAGGCATTTCAACAGACGCCGCACCAATACCTGACGCGAAGAAGAATACAGAGGGCCAAAGAGCTTTTGTCTTCGAGCGGCCTGAGCGTCACGGATGTCTGCTTCGAGGTCGGCTTTCAAAGCCTCGGCTCTTTCAGCAGCCTCTTTCATAAATACGTCGGCCACCCGCCCATCATCTACCGCGCACGCGTCTTTATTCACAGACAATCAATAGAGAGCCGCGTCCCCTACTGTTTCCTCTTCATGTACGGCATAGAAGGAGCTGGCGCAAGCAGCCTGCAACTTTAGCAAGCTGGTTTTCACGTCGTCCTGCTATCAAGGAAGATGAAGAAGTTCCCTCGATAATGAAAGGACTGCTATCGCGCGGTCGGGTTGAGTGGTTAGATTTTCTATCTACCATTCAAACTTTCCTTAGTAGGTGTGTCTTTTCTAATTCTGAATATGCTCAAGCTTGATGTTACGAACTCCCCTCAACACTCCTTCGCCGTCCCGTGTCAGAGTAATAATTGAAGGGAAGCCGCCGCGCCCGGACAACTTTACTCGTTCTGCGGGAGTAATCAGCGGATCGCCCTCAAACCAGTATTCGTCAATGTAATACTCCGGATAACCAGGGCCATAGATATGAGCATGGATGTGCGCGGGTGTCTTTAGTTGCGGGTAAGGCGCAGGCTTGATCGTGCGGAACTCATAACGCCCATCTTTACCTGTTTTCATCCATCCACGTAATCGCGGATTATTGGGATCATCTTCTTTGTTGTAGCGCCCCGTGGCATCCGTATGAAAAACAAAAAGCACCACGCCTTCCGCAGGAGTTGTGCCGTCCGGTTGGTAAATAGTCCCGGACATGAGTAAGTGTTCACCCGTCTCATCTTTGGAAGTAATAACAGTTTTCCATGAAAGATTCGCCGGAGCATCGCAAGACCCACACGGCATCCGGCCACCACGAGTGGGCATGGTCGACATCCTGGAACTTTGATTAGCGATGCTGGATGCACTTGAACATCCGCTCAAGCTCAATGCGGCAACTGGAAATGTCGAAAGCCCTGCGACGAAAATAGAGAGCTGCCGAATAAACTGCCTACGATCTTCGTCATAAGCAAATTGGTCACGCATAATCACCTCATTCATGAATCTTAAGGTGCTGGCAAGATCATGCCTTTGGAAAATCTAATGCCAGAATTAACCGGGCGCGCTGACAACTTCGAACCCATCCGAGTCTCGCGCATGAAAGCAACGCTATTCGCGCTCCGGTTGAATTGAGTTGTCAGGTTTCGCCGCCGACTCAAAAACCTACTTTACTATCTCCAGTTTGAATCTCGAAGGAATAGTCGCTTTGCTCAAATCAATATTATCATTCATGACTGGAAGGATAATCTCACCCGCCCAGCTATATGAAATTATTATCGCGAAATCCGACAAAGAAGATTTATCCTTCTTCCCATCTGCACCCCACAACATAAGGCGATTAGATTCATTCGATTTGTTTTGATAGCGTAGTTTTATACTTTCACTTGCTTGAATCTTAGAATGCACAGCAATCTTTTGAAGAACTTTATTGTCTGAGCCATATTGAATAAGTCCAATGAGATCGCCGTCTTTTTGATGCTCCACTGGAGAGACAATTCCGTCGGCAGAGTGGTATCCAACATATCTGGATAATGAAGGGTCAGTGTTCGGAACGATGATCTGAGATAATTCCTTCGTAGCCGAAAATAACTTTTGTCCGGTTCGTAGATTGAAATAAAAATCGGTGGCAATGGAAGCACAGCAGCCGTATTTTGTGATTCTATAAAAATCGTCATACACCCTACCGACATCGCCAACATGCTCAATCGTCCATAGCTTTTTAGACAGATCAGGCGCAAGCCAGGCATCTACCCTGACAATAGATTTCTGTCCCTCCATTCCAAGCTGGCGCTCGCTCTTAAACTCTTCAAGCAATACTAAGGATTCAATGACACCGGGCTTATACAGATCAGCAAGAGTAAAACGCCGGTTAATCGTTGTCACCAGGACATTGCCGTCCTTGTCAAAACCAGCCTTGATTGAAGACGTAGCGGTTTGCTCAAAACCATTTGGAGCTTGAGCAAAGAGAGGCATCCTGCATGCGAGCAATAGGATCAAACAGATGAATGATCTTCTGAAATTCAACATATCATCTCCCGAAAGAATGAGAAACCTGACGCTCAGTGGATCTCCTAAATGACGGAATATATCATAGCGCTTTTGATGCATGATCTTTAGATGGAACTGCAAATCCAGGGAAACAGCTCTGTGGAACAGGATTAGGAATCAAGTATTCTTACCGTTTATACGTCGATCAAAAGCGCAGCCTGCAACTTTAGCAATTTTCGAGAAGCATTCCCGCGCGGCTTTTGTTTATTCTCACGAGCGAATCTTACTGAGAAGAGGAGAAGCGTCATGATTAGCAGAATGTCACACGCCACCGTTTACGTCACGGATCAGCAGCAGGCCCTGGAGTTTTACCGCGACAAGCTGGGGTTTGAAGTCCGCACGGATGCGACGATGGATGGCGGTTTTCGCTGGCTCACGGTTGGCCCAAAGGCTCAGGCCGATTTCGAGATCGTGTTGATCGAGCCCAAGGCCGGTTTTATCTTTAACGAAGAGACGGCCCAACAGGTCAGGGCCGTGATGGAGAAGGGCGCGCTCGGCGCAGGCGTCTTCGATACGTATGATTGCCGGGCCACCTATGAAGAGTTGAAGAGCAAAGGTGTAGAGTTTTTGTCGCCTCCGGCTGAGCGGCCTTACGGAATCGAGGCCGTCTTCAAAGACAACTCCGGCAACTGGTTCAGTCTGACAGAGCGAAAGGAAGGCTGAAAATAACAGCGCTGTTAGATTGTTTGGAACAGATTTATTCACCACAGAGGCACAGAGAGCACTGAGGGAGCACGGAGGTTTGATTGATACTTAAACTCTCTGTGTTATCTCTGTGTTCTCTGTGCCTCTGTGGTGAACATCAATTTTCATCACACTCAATTTCAAATCGGCTCACCACTGAACGCTTCGTATTCTTGCCAAAGGGCTAGCCAACCCGTTACTCTCAAGGCTGTGCGGTGAAACACTAACTCTCCCTCGTTCGATCAGGATGTGACGCTTTCGCTTAAACGCTCGGTCTTAAGCCTGAGCGTTTAAGATGTAGATGCGCGCCGCTGTCCGTATAAGCAGGGAAGGTCTTTATGTCACAGGTCGTCAAAAGCAAACCGAACGGGGAATCACTCTCAATCAAGCGTAAGGCCGGACGCCTTTTATTCATAGGCCTTCCCGGCACACGTCTGGATCGAAGGCTGCGCCAGCTCTTAAGCGAAGTGCAGCCGGGCGGCGTCGTCCTCTTCGGGCGCAACGTCGAATCGGCGGAGCAGGTCGCGCACCTCAACGTGCAGATACGCGATGCCGTCGAGCATCCAGTGCTGATCGCGGTCGATCAGGAGGGCGGACTCGTTGATCGCTTTCGCTCTATCTGCGAGCCTATGCCTTCGGCCAAGGCAGTGCGCGAAGCGGGTCAGGCAGACCTCGCGCGCAAGTTCGGAGAATTGACGGCACGCACTCTTCGACTGCTCGGTTTTAATATGAACTTTGCGCCGGTGCTCGATCTCTCCGGCGATAATCTTGAGAACGGCCTTCGCGGAAGAACCTTCGGTCGCCAGCCATCGGATGTCTCGCGCCTGGCGGGCGCTTACCTGGATGGCTTACAGGGCGGTCGAAAAGTCGATGGTGTGGTGACGGGACGCATCCTGGGATGCGGCAAACATTTTCCGGGGCTCGGCGGATCGAGCGTCGATTCGCATCGTCGTCTACCCATAGTCAAACATTCGTGGGAAGAGATTTTCGAGCGCGACCTCGTGCCGTTTATGGACCTGATGTTTCATCGTCCGGGCGAGCCGCTCTATTCCGTGATGGTCAGCCACGCGGCCTTTCCCGAGGTCTCGGAATTTTTGCAGGCATGGTTTCGCCGCACCAAGGAGTTGCCTTCACCTGCGAGCCTGCATCAACTCCCGGCGACGATCAGCGGCAATGTCGTGATGCGGCTCTTGCGCCAGGCGCTACGCTATGATGGGCTGGTGATTACGGATGATATGGAGATGGGCGCGGTGGTTCAAACCCTCTCTGTCGCCGAAGCCTCTCTGCGCGCCATTCAGGCAGGCTCGGACATGATCCTGATCTGCGAGCAGGCAGCAAACTTTGTCGCCGCGCGCGACAGTATCGTCGAAGCCGTAGAGCGCGGCGACCTTTCTGTCGAAGCGCTGGACACAGCCGGGCAGAGGATTGATCGTCTGCTCAAAGTGGCGGGCGAGTACGAGCCTTTCGATCAGGACGAGTTCGACCTGGTCTCGCGCGACATCGCACAGCTTAACCTGGCCTTAAAGGCCGCCGAGAATAATGAAGAGTACGCGCCGCTTTACGGCACTGAAGAGGGCGACGCTCGTCGCTCCTCGAACTTCTAAAGCAATTCTATATCCGATCAGTAAGTGAGTCGTTGATAACTCACCACAGAGACACAGAGGACACGGAGGAAGCACGGAGGTTTGAATTATTTCTCTGTGTCATCTCCGTGTCCTCTGTGTCTCTGTGGTGAATGTCTCCTACTATAATCCGCTCTAAGCGAGTCCGTATCCAAAAGAGCTTGGTCGAACTGGATAGACCTGTACCTCAATGGCGATGGGCAGCCATTTTGATTCCGCATCTGTTTTAAGTTAATCGCCGGAAGCTTCGGTCTAATCGATTCTCTGCATCGTCACAGTCGTGAGCGGGTCAGTACCGGCGGTGCGGCTGTAAGAGACCCAGTAGCCTGCCTTACGATAACGCACCATCTTATACAATGATCCATCCGGCTTGGCCTCGATCTCTGAGCCGAGCACGCCCCTGGGCGCTGGCGTCTCGCTTCCTGCGCCCAGATAATTGATCGAGATGGCATAGGTCTTATGCGCCTTGTCGTAAAAAACCTGAGCCGACTCCTTCTCGTTAATGACGAAGAAATCCTGTTCGTCGCTCTTGTCCTGTGGCTCTCCGAGCTTTTTACGCGCCTCGTC
>Ga0190273_10000717_pt1 | contig 12031 bp, 13 predicted proteins | sample Popmic504IS_FD_134513 | JGI IMG/M metagenome (GOLD analysis project Ga0190273, IMG submission 134513) | Populus adjacent soil microbial communities from riparian zone of Shoshone River, Wyoming, USA - 504 IS | ecosystem: Environmental > Terrestrial > Soil > Riparian zone > Trees stand | place...
CATAGCTTTTTAATTCTTCTACGCTAACGCCAAAGACCTTCGCCATGTTTGCCAGCACCTCATCGGAAGGATAACGCCGCCCAAATTCCACATCTGACAGAAAGGCAGCCGACAAACCATCGAGTTTTTTTGCGAGTTCTCTCAGAGAGAGATCGTCCCTCTCTCTAAGTTCACGAATATACTCGCCCAAAGTCTTCATGGTCGTCAGCTTACAGAGCTGACGATACCATGTCAAGGATTTGTTTGAAGGCTACTCCATCTTAATTGTGGAACCTTCCCCATCCGGATATAGATAAACCGAATAGCTAAACGACTGTCTATGCGCGAACTTGGCGTTCTTTCAAAACACCCTTCTAGAGCCTCCTCTAGCTTCACTGTGGAAGTGCCCATACGCAAGCGTTTATTAGTGCTTATGATCGCGCGGAGGGAAAGGGTCGTTCCCGTAACTATCGCGGTCACGTATTTGACCATTAGGTCGGTGAATAACTACATCTGATTGCTGGTTGATAGCAATATCCCTGGCGGCATCAATTGCCTCCGCTTGCGTGTCGTGAATGCTGGTTAAACGACCATTGCCTTCACCACGCACTCCCCAATCATCGCCTGCTGGTACAACGTGTTGATTTTTCCCCATGGCATTTTCTCCTTAATATGGAAATATCTTGTCAACTTTATCCGAACAGAAATTTGCCGATGAACACGCCGACAGCCAATGCAGCGACCATGTTCAATATGGCCTTATCTTGCTCTGTAAGCCCTGGCAAAGATTCAACTGTCCTCACAAGTTGGAGACTGGCATAGCAATTAGGGCAAACAGCTCTCATCGCGGCATCAAAAAGCTCCCCGGCAACAGGGTGTGAGCAATTGGAGCAATTGTATTTACTTCCCATAGTTTTATTCCTTTCCCTAAGCATTGTTCGCTAACAGCTCAACTGGTCTGGGCATATACGATCAAACGCCATCGAATCGCACCTTGATTTGTACTATGTTGGTGATGATTTTGAGGGGGCATGGGGTTCCCGGCATTGGAAGCAATCTCATGTCTACAACCTTCGCACCGATAAATCCCCGAATGTGGTGTCGAAGCTCCAGGATTGTGAATGGCGTCGAAAGCGCCATCAGTAGAAGTGTTTAGATACTGAGAGTGTTTATAAAGTGCCATTGTATATTCTCCTATGGCCGACCTTGTCATTGGAGGATTTGTTCTCCAGACAAACTCTAGTGCCGAAGTGGGATTATTTTTCGCCGCGAGCTTAGATGATTTTTGATATATTGGGATGGCGAAAAACTTCAGTTGCTCGGCATTAGTTACTGGAAGGGCAGGTGTTTAATTGTGGAATATTTTTTAAGTAATTGAGGAGGAAATAATCAAAGGTCAATAGTATTTCGGAAGGATGATAGGTAATGTCGGAACTTGCGGCGCGCAGACTTTTAGCACAGATGCAAGATGATGAGTTGGCCGAAATGATCTTGCATCTTGGGCGCTATACCCTCAGAGAAAGTAACAGACTTCGTTGGCGTACCGGTGACTCGGTGGAATTACCAGGTGGAGAAACCGTAGATTCGATAGTCTCCCTTGCCTTTGAGAAAGTTCTGACAGGAGAACGGAACTGGGACCCAGAAAAAGATCCGGACCTGAAGAAGTACTTAATGAATGTAATAGATAGTCTGCTTAGCCATTTGGCAACTAGCAAAGACAATACTATTTTGACGTTTGTGTCAGTTGGCAAGTGTGGTGATGATGAAAACAAGCCTCTGAATGCTGAACCTCAACCAGTCGAAAGAAGCGCTGATTGGCTCGCTCGTCCGGTCCTCTCCCCGGAACTACAACTCATTAAAAAAGAAGAAGAACAGCGAAATGAACGTGCGATCGAATTGCTCTTGGCTGAGTCAGGGGATGATCCAACCCTTATCAGGATAATTCAGGCCATGCTCGAGGGCCACGATAAAGCTGGCAAAATTGCAGAAGTTACGGGTATAAGCGTGAAAGAGACCTACAATTCAATGAAGAGACTGGATCGGAAGACCGCTAAGATTATGAAACAGATAAAGGCAGCGAACATTTAACAACATTCTTTATAGGAGCTAGATGAATACATTATGAAGAATATGAACCCTATGCAAAATAGTGAAGATCTCTTTTACCGAATCAATAGATTGAGCGCAGAAGCTGAATGGGGAATTGATGAGTTGCAGGCTGCGCTCCGAGAAGAGGATATTAACCCAAATATATTAGTAAATACTGTACAAGCAAAGATTCAGGGATATCTTAATACCCAAGAGCAATTAGATGAAGAGGAGACTAATGGATCAATATCACACTCACTACCTTTACTTAATGCGCTTCGGAAATACACTGGCTTACCAGCGCCTACTGTTGCTAAAGAACTGGGGGTTCCGCTTGCATTTCTTTCAGCTATTGATCGGTATCCCGAGTCTGTGCCCTACTCGTGGCGCGCTGAAATTTCCGCGCGCGCTGAGCGGATCTTACGGATCAGCAGAAACGTGGTAATGGCATCATTCGAGAATTCCCTTCATTTTGAGTTGGCAGCTCTGAGCGATAACTCGACAGATACGATCAACTATGAGGAGATTTTGGAGCAATCTGGTATGAGTGATGAGGATAAACAATTCTGGCTTTCTCTGGCCAGCGATGGTTAAGAGGCGCAGTAAATCGTTGCGACATCAGGCAAAAAGCGCCCTATAGCAGCTTAATAAAAAAGGTTTTAAGCCCAGCTTAGTTGATATATGATTGAGTCAGCCCCTAGGCCTGATCTTACGAGTAGCTCTCAGAATTCACATTAGAAGGAGAAGCAATGTCGCATACGAGTTCCTTAGAGACGCACGCTCGCTATTCTGTTGCAATATCTATCTTGAACAATTTCAGGCACTGGTTGATTGGTAGAGAAGGCGCGGGGTTACGGCAAGACGATAAGGACACCTTCCTAGAATCTCTAGATATTAGTGAATCTGAAGCTCTCTCAGACAAGATGGTGTTGTACAGCCTTCATGGATTCGGGAGCCATAAGCATTCAGCAGCTATTGAGCTTTCAGACGCTATAAATAAATCACTTGAATCTTTAGAGTCAGGTAAAAAAGAGATCTGCTTAAATGCTTTAAGAAAAGCATTAGGATCGGAAGACTTAAATAATCTAGATCAAGCGGAAAAGGATCTTTTAATCGACTTTGTGACTCGAGCTATGTATGTCATCGACTCACAGGATGATATGGATCCACAAAACATCTTCACGCCGAGGGATCTATGAGTACTCCTAGTGTAAACATCTATCGAGAAATTGCTAGGAGCATAGTAGATTCTGAACTAAGCAAAATAAAAAATATAAATCTGCAAAGATTCCCTGAATTTATCAGAAGAAGGCTTAACGAATTAGGGGATAAGCTAAAGGAGAAAAGTGAGAGCATTATAGATCGGTTAGACCTAATTGCATTAAAATCACAAATCAATTTTGTCTCACAACTTATAGATCTATTCTTAGAATCAAGCCCTAGCAGATCTTCTTGGTGGGCGATGCCCCTCATTAAAGAGTGCTACGAAAAATGCAGCATCGACCATACCAAGAGACATATACTGATAATTCATTCTCTGAACAGTAAAAACTACAGCGTCGCAGCAGACGTCCTGAGCCTGCTTCCCCAAGACTTGAAATCAGCGCAAGGTCCAGATCAGGCAGTTGATATTTTTATAATCCCTCCAGAAGCTAAACATGACATTGCTTCTATCTCACTTATCGGTCACGAAGTGGGACACGTCTATTGGAAGATAAATTATGATTTACTTTCACAAACACTTCGAGACCGATTTGCAGCCCAATATGGAATCGGAAATCTATTGGCGCAACCTACATTACAAGAGAAAAGAAAGAGAATTGCAGCACACCTTCAAGAGTTTCTTTGCGACGCAATTGGACGGTACTTACTAGGACCGGCTTTTGACTTCGCGCTCTTAAAACATTTTTCTTCTTCTCCGCGGGATCAACATAGTAGTAGCGTAACGCACCCACCCGAGTTTAGCCGTATTCAGCAATCATTTAACAAACTCAAAAATTATCACGCCTCAATACCAGAGGTATCAAAATGTCTAAATACGATGGTCAGCTATTTTAAGAGCTTTGATACGGATCTTAGCGCTTTCGTGAAAAGCACTGATGATGATTTTTCTGAGAGATTGGCAGGAGAAATACACCAACAAACTAATTTGACATCCCTTTATGAAAGCACATATTTGGATAAGATTTGGGGGTTGGTTGTAAATGAACTTGATTCTTTTAGACCTCCTTTTGAAACAGTAGATGCTGAGATTCCAAAGCTAGTTTCTCCGACAATCGCCGTTGTAGGCACATCTATCTATTACTATGGTAGATACTTTGAAAGTGCTAATGAATATTACTTGCACAGTGAAGAGGCTGTAGGGCAAAAAAATGAGGTGCTTCGTATCAGGTTAGGTGAGCATTTGCGATACGCAATTAGCTTATACGATTTTGTCAAAGCTGCTCAGAGGGAATATTGTGGAGCAAGTTTCAATGTCAAAGATCTAGATGCAACCTTGTGGAGATTACGAGATCGGCAAGCTGGAGGTAAGTTAAATCCTTTTGTTGTCACTCCTTCTACAAATCCTAAGAGTCAATACAGTTCGACCTCTGTTGATTTGAGATTAGGAGCCTCCTTTCTTCTAAGCAAGACTACTGGCTATACCCATATTTCTCCTGAGCCAGAATCCAATCAGAATAATGGACTGTCCGTTCCTTTAGAGGCATTTTATGATGAGTTGTTTATTCCCGTCGGTGAGGAGTTTATTTTACATCCCCATCAATTTGTTTTAGCTGCGACTATGGAGTACATCAGCGTCCCCTTTGATTTTTATGCTTTGGTACTTGGAAGATCTAGCTGGGGCAGATTAGGTCTGAATATAGCGACTGCTACTACAGTGCATGCTGGGTATAGAGGGTGCATTACATTAGAGCTTCGAAATTTAGGTGAAACCCCGTTACCCTTGAAGGTGGGGTTACGGATTGCTCAACTTTGTTTGATACCAGTACCTGGAACACCTTTAGCAAGCAGTCACGTGGGGTATTTTGCAACGCTAAGTAAATACATTGGCCCTGTGGCTCCAGAGATTCCCAAGATCAAGGATGATTCTGATTGGGATTTATTAGGCGCATTGAATAAATAGCAGTTTCGCGTCGGGAAGCTCATCATTCCCCAGCCTACACTTGAATCATTTTCAAAAGCTTTTTACTGAATTCTTAAATGGTAGATAAATTAGCTTTCACAAAGCTCCATCCAGATGCAAAACTTCCCACTAGAGGTAGCTCAAATGCTGCCGGACTCGATCTTTATTCGGTAGAAGACATTACTATTCATACTGGTAAGCGTGCAGAAGTAAGAACTGGCTTGTCGGTCGCTATCCCAGCAGGTTTTTACGGTCGGATCGCACCGCGTTCTGGTCTCGCTGTGGATTATGGCATTGACGTGTTAGCGGGAGTCATAGATGGTGACTATCGTGGGGAGATCATTTGCATTTTAATCAATCACGGCAATGTGTCAGTTCATTTAGAGGCTGGACGCCGCGTGGCGCAGCTTGTTGTTGAGTCTATTATAACACCTCAACCTGAATGGACTGACAAATTGGATGAGACAGAAAGAGGCGCTGGTGGATTCGGTAGTTCAGAGAAGACTTAGGCTAAAATAGATATTTAATAAACAGTCTGAACTGGCCGTATGATCTCAAAGCCTGCTTATCCATTCCACCGCGCTCTCACAGCCATTAAAGAAATCAATGGTCATAGATCGGGTGACGACAGTAGTGGTCCGAGACGCCGGGTCTTTATACGCCAGTTCTCCACTGTGCGCGAGCTTATTCCGTGTCCAGTAGGCCTTCTCCAGCAGACTGAACGCGTTGGGGTCGTCACTCTTGAACGACCGCCCGTCTATATATGAAGGCACGAGGTGAAAATGCCTCTCTGCAAAGCTATGGTTCCATCTCGCATCGACGATAGCTTTCACTTGGGGGTCACTGCTCTTACCCTTACGCTCAATGTACCGCGTAGCTGCAATTTCACAAGCGCTCGCGAGATTAATGACGCCCTCCTGTAGCTGCTCGGCGATGAGGCGCTCCTTGGCAGAGACGAGAAGCTCTACTGGTAGATCCTGGTCGGCACGCGAAAAACTTTGCGTGATCAGGTCAAATTCCACCGGAAGGCGCACCGGTGATCTAACCGAGCCGGATAGCGCAGTACAGAAATCCCGCCCCTGGTCGTCGCGCAGCGCTTCTCTGGTCTCAGCGTCGAACCAGATGAGCGAGTGCGGAGGCGCGAAGAAACACCGCTCTTGATCGAAGCTGTAATACCATGTTAAGCCGGTAATGTCCGGATCGCGAGCCACCGTGCGGCAGAGATAGAGGAATTTATTGCAGGCACTGATCGCGCATCTCCGGTACGCAAACGTCACCTCCGCGCTCGCGCACTCTTCGCTCGATGCGACCTCGCCGTAAACCTGCGCCTCGATGCGATCGAAGCAGCGGTCACGCACAGAGATTTCGGTCGGGGCATCGACCGGTATTATGAGACCGGACTCTGCAAAATGGGGCTCCAGCTCGATTTTGGCTTGTGAGAGTTGCTCGTCTATTGGAGAGGGGAAAAGTTTTTCGCCCGCCTTTCTGGGATGCACATTCACAAGGCGTCCTTCGACCTCAAACTGAAACTGGAAATTCTTAGCTTCTGACCATTGCGGGGTGCGAGGCAGGAAGTAAGGAAGATATATTTGGAAGAGGGCTACTACCTTCATGATTGTTCCCATCTTATGTAGCTGCTCGAATCACTGGAGCGTTATCTATTCATTCAACAGTGTAATGCTCCTACCCGAGGGCCCGCAATTCTGCCGCTGGGAACTGACTCAAAAAAGTATTCTTGGTTTGCTTCAATTTCAGATTTTAATTCGCTTGGAGAATCCACGCCGAAAGACTTCAAGGTGAATATCTGATCCCTCAGGTGCCCACGACATTCCTTGTAACGGGTCTTTCTCGTGATCGTACGTAAGAGTTGCCGTATCATGTTTGTAAAATGGTCGCCCGTCATCGGTATAGTCTAATAAAAAGAGAGATATTAGGAGAGGACACGAAAGTCGATCTTCAACCTTATAGTTGGCCACACTTTGAAATTTGGAAATCTCCTGGATCATGTCTATGGCTTCGGGATCCGGGCAGAACATTTTAGGTTGATTATTCTCATCAATAGAGAGTGAAGCAGCAAGAGCGCTCGCCGCTACATCTGCAACTGATACCAATTCCCGCGCGTGCCTATTGAATATTCCAGCTTCAGAGTCATCATCATCGGTTAAAGCAGTAACTGCGATATCAGACAATGATTTATTAAGCAGGAGTTCAGCATGATACCCGAATGTTCTAATCAATGTATCTCTACGCTTTGGAGTGTCAATAATGCAGTCTTTGTCAGTAATCCAAAAGATTTTATGCTGTTTGTTCAGGTAAGGGCTCAGCATTGGCAAGAAAGAAAGGGCACCAAACATCCTTGAATAGATGTCGTAGTCGTTGAGACCATCTTCCTTAAACTCTTTCTTCCTCTTGGCTTGTTCTGCTCTGAATGGAGCGAGGCCCTCTAGTCTTCTATCAACAGCAAAGATATAAAGTAGGCCTGGCCAACATCTAACGGCTTTTATCCACTCGCGAAAGCCTCTTCTTTTTAGTTTGTCTTTGCGCCCCTTATAGTCGATGGTTCTTCCGGAACTTCTATGTTTCGCTTTGATATCATAAAGAATCCTTGTAAGTTCGCCTGAAATATTCCAATCAGTGATGTAGAAACCAAACGTTTGAAATGGAGTATTATTGGGCCCGTAATCTGAAAACACAGCAACTGAAGCAGTGCTTCGTCCGGTCAAATCGTTAATGGATTTAATGGGAAGCTGAATGTTTTTCAGCGACTCTAGTAAATCAGGATTAAATATAATGGCGTACATTTATTAATATCCGCAACGACTACTTATAAATTATAGCTCCGGCTCGGGACCTTCCGGCTGCACCAGCCTGTAGTATATACGCCGGGTCAGGTGAACATCCGCCATGCAGTAAGCCGCTATCAGCTCGTGCGCCCCTTCACAAAACCTGTCATACACCTGACTGCCGTCTATCTCCCCCGTCTTTGAGCTTTCCAGCCCCAGGATCTTCGCCAGCTCGTCGAGCGAGACGAACCTGGCCCGATAGTCCCACTTATTCCACTCCATCAAGACATCGTAAATCGGCTGGCTCCGGTAGCGGGCGAAGCTCAGCTCCACGCTCGGCTTGACTCGATTAGCGTAAGAGCGCTTGTACAGAAACGGCAAGTCGAATGAGAGCCCGTTAAATGTGACGATCAAATCCCGGCGTGGATTAAAGCTCTTCAAGAGCTTCCAGAAGCCCAGCAGGGTGCGCCTCTCTTCGAGATGGAAGAGCATCGTTTGCCGGTCTCTACCCAGGCAGCCACTCTGGACCACCTTCCCGTCGCATTCTATTATCACGCCGACGCTGAGCACCTGTCCGTGGTCGCCGCTCAAGGCCAGCCGCCTGGACTCCTCCTCATTGCAGTCACAGAGTTTTGGAAAGTTGGCGAGCTTGGCGCGGTCTTCGGGAAGCGTTTCGATGTCGAGGAAAATCCGCAGCATGAAAAAAAACTCTGGAAATGCGTGTGTGTTATGTGTTAAACATCGTGCTAAGCGTGCAATGAGCTTCTAAAGGCGGGAAATATAGACCAACTTCGGGTAATAATCCAGAAGAATTTTAGAAATTTAGAATGTCAGTAGGTTGACAAGTTAAAAATTATCCCTGTTTTGTCAAGATGAATAAACGTTAAGAGGCAAAGATATTAGGAAAAGAGCGAAGATAAATTCTAACCTATCCGAAATTGATCTTGTCGGGTCTCTATCTTTTTTTCTTTCGTCTCACGGGGCGTAATACCCGGGGCAATTCCATCTCGTCGTCCACCAGATTTTGCAGATACTCTCCCCCGCCCAGACATTTCCTTGAGACAATGAGAAGAAATAGCAGAGGCGGCTCGCGCACGTCACGCTCATAGGCAGACAGCATTCCCTGTGTTATCTCGCTCAGGACTTCCAACTCTTCCAGAAATTCAGTTTGTGTGAGGCCGAGTGCCGTGCGGATCCTGACCAGCTTTTCCGCCAGCCGCGCGGGGCGAGGTCGTGATGACTGTCCCATCAGGAATCTCTCCTTCCTGATAAAACAGATTTGTTTACGCCCCGTTTACAAAATAACTCAAATGGGTTATAGGTAGCTTGCCAATCCGTATCCGCCGGAAGTTGCCACGTCTTGTGCTTCCGTGCGGCGCGCATCACCCGTCAACCTGATAGAGGCGCTTCCGCCATGAGACTTCAATCATTTTTCAAAGATATGGCTTCACCGTAGTCACCCCCGAACGATCAGTCGCCACTTTAGGCCAGATATCGAACAGGCGGAAAGGAGAAAATCCGGTGGCCACGAACATCCGCCAGAAAATATATACAAGGTCTGTCAACAATGCCGGATTTGTCAAAGGAAAAGGGAGGCCCAAGAGGGGTAGAGGTCTGAAAATCATATGCAGCCTTCTCTTACTTTCCTGCTCTTTGTTAGTACTTACCAGCCAAGCTCAGAAAAGAAGCTCCAAAGCAAAACCGGGAGTATCCAGAGTAGAGCTGGCTAAAAGAGATCGGGAAGCTGACCAGGCGTGGCCCGCTTTCTATACCAGATTCCGCGAGGCGGTGCGTAAGCGCGATCGCGTCGCTATGAGAGAAATGATGTCCCCGGACGATTTTCTCTACACCTTTGGCGATAGCGATAACCGGGATCAGGCGCTTGATTACTGGGATGATCAGGCTAAACACGGGATGACTCCATATGCTGACCTCGACAGAATTCTGAACAAGGGGGTCGTTCGCGTTCCCGCCAGGATGAGCGCCTATGGTCTGCCAACACGTGATGCCCCACCGGCAGCCGTCAAAATGAGTTACATGGGTTTACGCACCAGCTTTGCCTTTATCAATGGGCGCTGGCTCTGGGTGCTCTATATCGGCGGTGACTGAAAGATCATCTGAGGAGAATTTCTATGGATAACAGGTTTGATGGGTTGGGTGGTGCCGGGGACTACTCGGTGACTCCCCTGGCGAGATTGATCGGATATTGTACGGGGGCGGTCTTCGGATTGCTGTTTGTACTTTTACGCATGGCCTGGCGCGGCGCTGCCCAGCTCTTTGGCCGAGGGACGGGGTCTCGCTAAACACTGAATGAGAGCGCGCGCCGGGTGACAAGGTCTATCCGGCATATTTAAGAATTTCAGCATTTCAAAGTTTTACATTTTTCGATAGGCACTTCTCGCCACTCCCACTGACGGGCTGTGCCGCGAGACCGCCGCGGCGCAGTCAGGGTGGGTGCGGCGGTCTCGCTTTAACCAAGGTTGAATATTGATGCACGGGATGAGAAGGGCACGAAGGTTTCGCACGTCTGCTGGGTGGGGGAAGCGGACTGTGCAGCAAGGCCGCTCGCGTGCCGGGCGAGGGCGCGAGCGGCCTCGGCATTCGCAAATCAAGCTTTCATGTCTGCTTCCTAAACTTCTGTCAAACCGAGTGTGTAAATACAATTCCTAGCATGGCTGTGTTCTTAACCGCGCCACTCACGGGGAACCTTATTATTTAACCCTTCAGCAGATGTAGCGATCCTACGTCAAGAGAAACGCTGACATGGAGCTGTCAGCGTGATGATTAATGTTCGCTAACTCAGTAAAACGATTATGCAAGCCGCCATTTGGGTAATTGGATTGTTATGAGGTTCAAGTGAACTTCACTTCACGCATTCTCAATGAGAAGAGTTCATCTTCTTCTTTTGCCTTTTTTTCCCACATGCGAGAGAAGGTATGCGGAAGTGGTTAATTAAGGTGATTTAGTAAGCAACTGGAACCAGTGAAAGATTAGATAGAGCCTCTCCAGTCGGATCCCTACCAAGCTTCCTAAAAAAGTTTGTTATACTTAATATTTCGGTCATAGGAATAATTGCTATATGTGTGAAATCTTTCTCACTTTATGAGCAAATCCTATCCGTAAGCTGCTGTTAATATTTTCAGAATACATGGTTCGAAAATGATGGGTTTTCTGCCTTTATAGTTCAGCATTTTCTGATTTAATTTTTCCATAATCGCTGTAAGTTATTGTATGCAGGTTCGGGAATTCAGTATTTGTGCTGCGCCCTATATTGTTTGCGGGTTACACCATAATTTGAAAAGAATTGCACCATAAGTTGAAAGGTCTGGTGTTTGTGGGGTCGTGTATATCTTGCAATCCGCATCCTATATCCTGCTCCGAGATAGCGCATTACTTGCTCTGACGAGCGCCTTTTAGCCTTTCTAAACTTGGAGTAGCTTATGGCAAATATTTTAAATTTTTCTACGGTATGATTACTGATGAAGGTTGACAAGAAGCTCAAGGCGTGGCTTACAATGCGCTCTCCTGTTAGTTTTTTTGCGTTCGGCCACAGGTTCTCCCAAGTTTCAATTAACAAAAGGGTAATGAGTTTGGAGGCGGTGATTTCGTTCGTCACTCAAGCGAAGCTGATCGAAGCGATGCTCATTCGCCGCGTACAAGCAGGTGGTAGCTTTCCCCTCGGTGGGGTTAATCATGGCCTAGAGTCTGTAGATAGGTTGTATGGATTAGCTTGGTGGTATATCAAGAATCGATGCGCCTCTTATGGTGGAGGACATCTGCTCGGCAGATCTGAGCCTGCTACACTATCATTCCCGCAATCGGGTGATGATGTTGATTTATGGTGGAATCATTTATCGTTTAATCTTATCGAACACTTATATAGCAACAGCATTTACGTGTTAGATGGAAGAGAAGAGTTGACGCGCGAGGCGCTTCACAGAGGGTCTAGTGTCAGAGGAATCGTTCGTGATGGGTGGCAACTGTGCTTGTTTGAGCCGGAGACCGAGGCGCTAGTCAGTAGCGGCGGGCGCAGCTGCTTGCATAGGGTAGTAAATAA
>Ga0190273_10000718_pt1 | contig 12018 bp, 11 predicted proteins | sample Popmic504IS_FD_134513 | JGI IMG/M metagenome (GOLD analysis project Ga0190273, IMG submission 134513) | Populus adjacent soil microbial communities from riparian zone of Shoshone River, Wyoming, USA - 504 IS | ecosystem: Environmental > Terrestrial > Soil > Riparian zone > Trees stand | place...
CGTTGCTCGCTTCGGAGAGGTCTTCCGGGTTGACGGGCGGCCAGTTGGCCATCGCCAGGATCTGCGAGCTGCGCGGGTCGACGACGATCGCCGTCGCCCCTTTCGGCGAGTACGTTTCGCCGACCCCGTTGAGGACTTCTTCGGTCTTCTGCTGGATCACCGGGTCGAGAGTGAGTTCGACGTCTTCGCCGTCCTCGGCTTCGGTCACCGTTTCCTGCCGGATCGGTTCGCCGAGCGCGTCGTTGACGATCCGCCGTTCACCGTCGCTGCCGCCGAGAACTTCTTCCTCGCCCAGCTCCAGACCCGTCCGGCCCTCGTTCTCGGAGCCGACGACCCCGATTACCTGTCCCGCCATCTCCCCCTGCGGGTAGGTGCGGCGGCTGTCGGGCAGCTCGCCGATCCCTTCCAGGTCGAGGGCTTTCACCCTGGCGGCGGTACTGAGGTCGACTTTCTGGGCGACGTATGAGAAGCCCCCTTCGGCGGTCAGCGCTTCCAGCACCTCGCCCTTCTTCTGATCGAGGATCGGCGCCAGTTCCGCCGCCGCCCGCGGCGGGTTTTCCACCTGGTAGGGCGTGGCGTAGATCGTCGCCGCGTTTTCGGAAGCCGCGAGCTTGTTGCCACGGCGGTCGAGCAGGTCGCCGCGCAGTCCGGGCACGGTGACCACCTCCGTCTGCTGGTAGGCCGCCTCGGAGGCCAGCTCCGACCCCTGCACGCCCTGCAGCCAGAAGGCGCGAACGACGATGACCAGGAAACAGAGGAGAAAGCCGCCGAAGAGAAGGCCGATCCGCCGCTCGATCAAGCGCATCCGCTGATGGTCCCTACGTGGTCGGACGCGAGGCCACGTCAGTCTCCGGCCGCGGCGAGGCGGGCCGCGGCCGCGGCGACGTCGCCCGGCTCGTACTGGATCAGCTTCGGCTCTTCCTGATTCGGCATCGCCAAGCCGAGCTGAGTCGCCTCACTGCGGATGCGGGCGGTGCTGAAGCGCTCCGCCTCGCGACTTTCCAGCATCGAGTTCTCGTTTTCCAGCGCCGTGATCTGCTCGTCGATCTTGCCCGAGCTGGCGGCGAAGCTGAGGGTGGCGACGTTGAGGGCGACGATCCCGACCAGGAGCACGCCGAGCACGCCGATCCACAGCCGCCCCTGAGTCATCCGCACCACCGGGCTCGAATCCGGGAGCTGGCGGACGGCGACGGCGGTACGGCCGGCGACTACGGCAAGTTTGGGACGGGGGGCGGGTGCGCGTTTCGTCGCCGGTTTGCGAACCGGGGCTCGACGAGCAGGCGCCTTCGCCGGTGCGGCAACCGCCCTCTTGCGAGCCGGTTTGCGCGGTTTCGGCGGTGCGGTCGTCCGCGATGGTCGCGGCGCCGGCGCGGTGCGGGCTTTGGGGACGGCGACGGCCATCAGCCGGCCTCTCCTACGGACTGCGCCTCGGCGATCTTCAGCGCCGCGCGCAGGTGGGCCGAGCGCGAGCGCGGATTGCGCTCCGCATCCTCCGGTCCCGGCGAGATCGCCCGCCGGGTCAAGAGCTCGGCCTCGGGCTCGTGGCCGCAGACGCAGACGGGAAGCTCTGGCGGGCAGACGCAGCCGCGCGCCTTGGCGGCGAGGAACTGCTTCACCGGCCGGTCCTCGAGCGAGTGGAAGGAGATCGCGGCGAAGCGGCCGCCGACCTTCAGCTGCTGCCAGGCCAGCGGCAGCGCCTCGTCAAGGGCCTCGAGCTCGCCGTTGACGGCGATGCGGATCGCCTGGAAGCTGCGCTTGGCGGGGTGGCCGCCGCCGAAGCGGGCGGATGCCGGCATCCCGGCTTTGATCGCGTCGACGAGCTCGGCGGTGGTCGCGAGCGGACGGCGGCGGACGATCTCGCGGGCGATGCCGGCGGCGAAGCGCTCCTCGCCGAAGCGCCGCAGCACCTGCGCGATCCGCGCCTCCGGCCACTCGTTGACGAGGTCGGCGGCGGTGAACTCCTGCCGCGTGTCCATCCGCATGTCGAGCGGTGCGTCGTAGGAATAGGAGAAGCCCCGCTCCCACGCGTCGACCTGCATCGAGGACATCCCCAGATCTACATAAACCATGTCTGGGCGCACTCCTTCGCCCTCCAGGGCGCGAAGTCCTGCTGCGAAGTCGCTGCTGATGAAGAGGGTCCGGCAGGGAACCTCGGCGGCAAAGCGGTTGAAGCGCTCCTGCGCGGCCGGATCGCGATCGATCCCGATCAGCGTCCCCTCCGGCCCGATCAGCTCGGCGACCTGTCGCGCGTGCCCGCCGCCGCCGAAGGTGCAGTCCACCGCGATCTGCCCCGGCTCCGGCGCCAGCAGCGAGACCAGCTCCGGCGCCAGCACCGGCTCGTGCTCGCTCAAAAGGACCTCCAATGGTCGCTCCACCGGGCGCGGCGAGATGTAGCAGCCGGTGGGCGCGGGGCTGTAGCTGATTGCTGCATTCAGTCTCATGGTTACGCGGCGGTGCCGGCGGCGGCCAGGCCCTCGGCGATTTCGGGGGCGGCGGCGTCGAGTTCTTCCTCCTGCTTCGCCCAGGCGTCTGCGTTCCAGATCTCCAGATACTCCCCCGCGCCGATGACGACGCAGTTGCCGTCGAGCCCGGCGTGCTCGATCAAGGGCTTGGGGATGCGGATGCGGCCGGCGGAGTCGAGTTTCTCGTCGAAGGAGCCGCCGTGGAAGCGACGGCGCAGGGCGCGCGCGTCGCGCCCGAAGGGGCTGTGCGGCGAGAGGAAGCGGTCGGACAGCTGCTCGAACTCCCCGGTCGTGTGCACCCAGACGCAGGGGTCGAAGCCCTTGGACAGAACGATGCCGTCGGCGAGGGAAGCCCGGAAGCGAGAGGGAACCGTGAGCCGGTCCTTGGAATCGAGGCTGTGCTCGTAAAGACCTCGGAAGGCCACCTCGCCGGGTCCTTTCTAAAACGGGGGGCGAACGAAATAACCAACAAAGAAAAGGGACCGGAGTGATGAGGTGGGAGGAGCCTCACCACCCCGGTCCTGGGCTTCAACTCGATCGCCACAATAACCCACACTCCCCCACTTTGCAACACGACCCCCCTTTGCAACCCCGTTTGCATCCGCGCGGTCGCGGTAGGTTGCGGCCGTGCCTACGACGGCAGACGCACACGAGGCGGCGGCAACCACCCCCGACGACGCCGACGATCTGCGCGGCTTCCACTTCAAGCGCCTGCTGCGCAAGCCGCTGACCTGGATCCTGATCGGCCTCTTCGCGCTGATCGCCGCGATCGCCTGCGCCGCCCTCGTCGGCCCGGCGCTCGGCGGCGCCGCCTTCGTCCTCGCCCTCCTGGTCGGAGTCGGGATCGTCTTCGCGATCGCCGACAAGCGGGCGGCCGACGCCTTCTTCGCCACCTACTGCGAGCAGCGCAGCCTCACCCTCGGCGGCAAGGAGCACCTGCCCCCGGCCACGCCGCTGCTGAAGAAGGGCGACGACCGCTACGCCGACCGGACGATGAAGGGGCGCCTCGGCGAGGGCGTCCACGGCACCCTCGCCCTCTTCACCTACGAGGACGAGACGACCGACAGCGAGGGCAACCGGCAGACGAACTACTACCGCTACACCGTCGGCCTCACCCAGGTCCCCGACTGCGTCGCCCACTGCCCCGAGCTCTACTGCCAGCGCAAGTTCGGCCTCCGCGCTCTGGAGAAGTTCGAGGACGCCTTCCGGACCAAGAAAGAGCGGGTGAAGCTCGAGAGCGAGGCGCTGGACAAGAAGTACGAGATCTTCGCCGGCAAGGAGCAGGACGCGGTCTGGCTGCGCCGGCTCTTCGCCCCCACCTTCATCGTCTGGCTGAACGAGCAGGCGCCGGGCAAGTTCGCCTTCGAGCTCGTCGACGGCACCCTCTGCTGTTACGTCAACGGCCACAAGGACAACGCCGAGGAGCTCGACGCGATCGCCGCCGCCACCGCCGCCGTGGCGAAACGACTACGCGACGAGGCCGGCGAAACGAGCGGTCCCGGCGAGGCGACCTGAGCCTTCAGTCGGCGGAGGGTGCCGGCGCAAAGCGGGCGACAGCCGCTTCCGCGACGGCGTCCGCGTCAACCATCCAGAGATCCTCCGCGTTGGGGGCGTCGGTCCCCACGAAAGCATCGGACGCTGGAGCAACAAGCCAACCAGCGGGTTTTTGCTTCCACAGCATCGGTCGGTCGGCCAGGTATCCGAGGAGCTTCGCCAGCCCCTCCTTCAAATAGGTGGACGAGAGGCTCGCTTTCAGCTCCAGTAGCAGCACGTCCGGCCTCCCGCCGCTACGGACGATGAAGAGATCCGGCTTCGAGGGTCCGACGGCGAGGCCGTGCCGCCGACCGGTCTCCGCCAAAAGGGAAGGTCCGGCGTTCTCGGGCCACGTCTGGTAGATCAGCGATACCTCGCTTTCGTCCTCGAATAGGAAGCGTGCGTACGGTGCCCGACCCGCCCCGATCAACAGTCGGGCGCGCCGAGGCCTGCCACTGACTTCGCCCAACCCTCGCGCAAGCCTGAGCGCCACGCACACCTCGAAGATCATCCAGGTCGCCGCCGGCTCGAAGTACCGCTCGGAAAGCACCTCGACCAAGTCGTTCTCATCGGGACTCTCCAGGCTGATCATCCTCCGCGCCGCCGCCGTCAGGTCATCGCGGTAAAAGGAGCTGCGAGCCGCTCGGAGCTTCTGCATCGTCCGGCCGACGGGCGGCTCGGGATCGATTCCGCGCAGCCATTCGGTTGCCCTCGCCCGCTCGAGCTGGGCAGCGAGGCGCCGGATTCGATTCGCCCAGGTATTGGCTTCCGCCGTGCCGTCGAGCGCAGCGGCATCGGGCTTCTCAGCGAGGGCGCGGTGGCAGGCAGCCTGCAGTCGGTCGAGCAGCCATACGAGTGCTCGATTCTCAGGAACGTCATAAACCCTACGGGCGGAGCGGACGACGTAGTGGGTCGCGTTGCCAGCCCCCAACGAACGCCTAGCCACCGTCGCAGACCAATCAACAGGGCCGCGAACCGCCTGACCGACCTCGGCAGGCCTGCCGCTGGAGGTGACCGGCCGGCGCAAGCCCTCCTGCAGCCTGTCGCCAAAGGCGAGCACGGACTCGTCGAGGCAGGCGTGGACCGCAACCACGCGTTTCAAGTCCCGCTCCTCGAGGTTCAGCAGCTCCTTGACGTCGCCGATCGGGTCGTGCTGCTCGCTTGCGTCCTTACGCAGGAAGGCCGGCAGGTAGTTGCGGATCTCGTCGAGCATCTCGGCCCTGAGCTCCGCCGGAAGCTCGGAGTCGATCGCCGCGCTCATTGAAAAGCGACATCCTCGAGTGCTCGCTGCAGGGACTCCCACGCTTGCGCGGGAGGCTCGGGCCAGACTCCGGCCAGGGCTTGGAGAAGGGCATCGACTTCCCCTTTGACAGCCCCCTCGTACTGCGGCACCGCGTAGAGGCGAACCGCGGTGAGAAAAGCCTCTATCGGATCGGGGTAGGCGGCCCGCACCGAAACAGTCTCGGTCGCGGTGACGCCGACGCGAACGAAAGCGGCGATGTCCTTGAGAATCGCGGGGCCGAGCTTGCGACCGGCGAAGGCCAGTTTCATCGCCCCTTCGACCAGCTCCCCGCGGAGCGCGGGCTCGACATTGACAACCCATCCCTCGAACAGGTCTCGATACGCCTCTTCGCTCGGCAGGGGGACATCCACGACCGCGAATCGGCGCAGGAACGCAAAGCTGAGCTGGAAGAGCGTGGCCTTGTCGCGAACGTTGAGGGTCCCGATAAGTCTCCAGGTAGGAGTGATCACGTATGGCTGCGAGGTTTCCGCGCGCCGTCGCGCCCAGACGATCCGGATGTTTTTTTCTGCCTTCCGGAACGGGAGCGTCACGTTCTCGCCACCCCCCTCCTCGCCGGAACTCGAAAGAAGAGTGAAGAGAGGGCCGAAAGCCTTGTCGATGTCGGCCCGGTTGAGCTCGTCGACGATCAGCCAGCGACCGCGTTCGAAGCTGCGGAGGACGATTCCGGGCTCGAACTCCAGCGTCCCGCCGTCCTGAGGCATGTAGCCACCGATCGTGTCGAAAGTCGTCCAATCCGCGGTCGCGGTCGCGGTTTCGAATTCCTCGTCGACCACGGCGCGGCAGAGACCCGCGGCCACCGCCGACTTTCCCGTACCCGGAGGGCCCGAGAGCAGGACATGCTTTCCGGCTCGAACCGCCGTCACTGCCTCGGCGAAGACCGTGGAGGGCAGGATGATCCCTTCGAGGTTCGCTTCCACGGCAGAGACCGTGAGGCCGCGAAGGTTGTCCTCCTCGAGTTGCTCGCTGTCCTCCCCTTCCTCCTCGTCCACATCCTCCGGCGCGTCGAGGGGCGCCTCGCGGTGGGCGATCTCTTCGCGCTGGGCGATCTCCATTGCCTGACTGACCTTGCTTGGGAGGTTGACGAAGCGGTCGTAGAAGGCCGCGAACTCGTTGACCTCGGCCAACTCGACGCCGTTGTCGACGAACTCGAGTAGCTGCCGCGCCGCGCGAACGAAATTGCCGGGGCGGAACCCGTCAGAGGAAGTCGCCCTTTCCACCGCCCGCTCCGCGAGATCCACCAGCTCGGCAGGTGACTGGCCAACGGGGCGTCCCTGAGCCTCTGCCCGGTGGTCAGGGTAGTCGTCTTCAACCTGAAAGAACCCTGGGATCCAATCGTCCTGGACGAGGAACAGGTAGTCGCCGGGCTGCGGTTCCATCCGGGCCCCTCTCATCCGGTCGAGTGCATCATCTCCGTCTGCGGCTCGCACAAGGAGCAGGCGCCGAAGGGCCTCTGCGCCTCGGGGCTCCTTCCCGAACTGCATTATCTGATCGGCCGTCAGGTCCGGCAGGCGCTGGATGTGGCGCCCCTGCGCGGCAGTCGCCTTGAACTGCCGCGCAATCTCGATCGGCATCGCCCGAAGACGAAGGAATTCGCTCGTCGAGTACGGGACCTCGAGCTTGAGCTGGTCGATGCGGACGATGCTCCAGGGGACCCCGTGCGGGAACCGCCGGTCAGGGGGTAGCGATTGGGTGACGGTCCAAATGAACGGGACCGCGCCGAGTCCCCCCGCGATCCGCGCTTCGTAGTCCCGTACCTCGTCCTCGTAATTGAGCCCGAGAAGCGAGCAAATCTCCTTGACGTACTCCGTCTGGTGGCCACCGGAACGTCGATAATCTGGCGTCTGGGCGAACTTGGGAATCAGGCGATCACCCGGCTCCATCGCTTCGACTACTTCCGCCTCGGGTCCATCCTGAGGCCACCCGAAGATCGCTACCTTGGCCGGAACCCAACTGATCAGGTTGGTCGAAATCGCGTACTCAGCCACTCTGCCTCCTCGCAAGTGGGTGCGTGTCTCGATGGGTACGCACGCAGATTCCAGCACGCTATTCGCTCAGGAGAGAGCGGACAAGCGCGCCCGGTCGGGTTAAAAGCCGGCTAGCAACGTCCCCGCATTCGCGATCAGGCCGGCGGCGATCATCAGCAGGACCGAAGGGACGAGGACGAGGGCGACGACGAGCTGGATCTTCGGGGCGGCGCGGGCGGCGCGCTCCTCGACGACGCGGCGGCTGTCGCGGCGCAGGGCCCCGGCCTGACGCCGCAGCTGGTCGGCGAGGGGCGAGCCGAACTTTCGCGAACGCTCGATCGCGGCGACGAGGGTCGCCAACTCGCTGCCGGACACGCGACTGCGCAGCGAGGCGAGGGCGGCGCCGAGCGGGATGCCGCAGGAGAGCTCGGCGACGGTCAGCCTCAGCTCCTCAGCCAGGGGGCCCTCCCCCGCCCGCGCCAGCTGCTCGATCCCGGCGGCGGGTCCGCGGCCGGAGCCGGCGCTGACGGCAAGGAGATCGAGGGCGTCGGGTAGCGCCGCGACCAGCCGTCGCCGCCGCTCTCGCGCCCGCCGCTCGAGGATCGCATCGGGAAGGAAGAAGCCGGCGGCAGGAAGCCCGACCAGGACGAGAATGGACAGGCGCCCCGGCGCGACCGGCGAGCCAAGCAACCCGAACAGGGCCCCGCAGAGGGCCCCGAGCAGTTTGCCGAGCAGCAGCTTCGGCACCCGCAGGCGAATCTCGTAGCCGCGCAGTAGGTCCTTCGCGGCGGCGGCCGCCAGCAGGACCGCCAGCGCCGCCAGCAGGCCGGCGCCGCTCACTCGACCACCCGCGAGAAGCGGCGAATCGCGAAGAAGCCGACGACCTGCAGCACGGCCGCAAGCGCGAGCAGCACCGCGGCCGGCGGCGAGGAGAGCAACGTCGCCAGGAACCCCGGCTGCAGCAGCTCGGCGAAAAGGGCGCCGCCGGTCGGCATCGCCACCACCAACAGGCCGGTGAAGCGCGCCTGCGCCGTCGCCGAACGAGCGTCCTCGGCTACGCGTTCGCGCTCGGCGGCGCCGGCGGCGAAGCGGCGCAACAGCCCGGCGAGGTCGCCGCCAGCCAGGCGCTGGCTGAGCAGGGCCGCGGCAAAGGCGTCGATTCGCTCGGAGCGCATCCGCCGGCGCCAATCTTGGACCACCGCTACCGTTGGCGCCCCCAGGTCGAGCTCCGCCGCCAGCCGCGAGAGCTCGATCGCCGGCGGTCCGTCGAGCGAGGCGACGGCAGCCGGGAGCGAGGCGCGCAACGACCGTCCGGCGCTGAGCGAGTCGGCGATTGCCGTTGCAACTTCCGGCAACGAGCGCTCGACCGCGCGACGGTAACGGCGGCGGCGCGCCCCGATCGCCCACCCCATCGCCGCCGGGCCGGCAACGGCAAGCGGGACCGCCAAGGTCATGCCGCCGAGGAACCAGCCGCCGACGATCGCCGCAGCCGTCGCCAGCGCCGCCAGCCGGCGGCGCTCGACGGTCGAGGGCGCGTAGCCCTCCTCGGCCGCCCGCCGCAGCGGCTCGAGCGCGAACCGCAACCAGCGCGCCGCGGCCGGACTGGCGATCGTCGCCTCTCGCGCCGCCAGGGCCAGCAGCCCTCCGGCGAGGGCACCGATCAGGACCGTCGCCGTCACCTCACCTCGGCGATCTCGGTGACGCGGCGGCTGCCGTCAGACAACCGTTGCAGGTGGATGACCAAATCGATGCCCCGGCGCACCTGCTCGGCGACGGCGGCGTGCGGCAGTCCGACCCCCGCCATCAGCGCCAGGGTCTCCAGCCGGCTGAGGGCGTCGTCGGGGGAGTTGGCGTGCACCGTCGAGAGGGCGCCGTCGTGCCCGGTGTTCAAGGCGGTCAGGAGGTCGAGCGCCTCGACGCCCCTGACCTCGCCGATCACGATCCGGTCGGGCCGCATCCGCAAGGCGTTGCGGAGCAGGTCGCGGATCGTCACCTCTCCGCGCCCCTCCACGCCGGCCGGCCGGCTCTCCAGTCGCACCACGTGCGGCTGCTGCAACCTCAGCTCGGCCGCGTCCTCGATCGTCACCACCCGCTCGCTCGCGGCGATGAAGCTCGAGAGCGCGTTCAGCAACGTGGTCTTGCCCGAGCCGGTGCCGCCACTGACGAGAACGCTGCGGCGGCCCGCGACCGCCTCCTCCAGCAGGCTCCGTTGCCCGCTGCTCAGCGTCCCGATCTCGACCAGGCGGTCCGGGCCGGGCCGGTTGGCGCCGAAGCGCCGGATCGAGAGAGCGGGTCCGTCGATCGCAAGCGGCGGGATCACGACGTTGACGCGGGAGCCGTCGGCGAGCCTGGCGTCGACCATCGGGCTGAGCTCGTCGACGCGGCGGCCGAGCGGGGCGAGGATCCGCTCGATCGCGTTGCGCAGATCCTCCTCGCTCTCGAAGCGGACGTCGGTCTCCTCGAGCCGCCCCCGCCTCTCTATATAGACGCGATCGGCCCCGTTGACCATCACCTCCTCGACCGCGGGGTCCGCCAACAGCACCTCGAGAGGGCCGAGGCCGACGCTGTCGCGGACGATCCGCCTCGCCAGCTCCTCTCGCAGCGGGGTCGGCAGAACCGCCGCCTGGTCGGCGACGAGACGGCGCACCGACTGCTCCAGGCTCTCCTCTGAACGATCTCCCGCCGCGGCCGCCGCCCGCCGCCGTTCGACCAACCGCTCCCGCAGGCGCTCGGACACTTCGGCGATGTGGCGCTCGCGCACCTCCATCAGCCGCGCGGGATCAGGGTGACGCGGCGGGCGAAGCTCTCCGCCTGGATCAGGCGCAGGGCCTGAGAGCGGGTGAGACCGAGCGTGGCCGTGGCGGTTTCCCCCTCGACCCCTTCTGCGCCGGTCCCGAGCCCGAGCAGCGGCACGGCAGGGGCCGCGATATAGGTGCGGCCGTCTCCCGGGCCATCCGGTTCGGTCGTCACCGCCACATCCACCTTCGATCCCAGCGGCGACGCAGCCAGGGCGCCGAGGGCACCGGCGCCGCTTACCGCGATCTCCACCGGACGCCGGCCGCCACCGAGGCCGGCGAGCGGACCAGCGGACCTGGGCGGATGAAGCTGCGCCGCCAGCAGATAAGACCCGCCGGGAATCGATGCCGCCGGGACAAGGCCGACCGCTTCGCTTGGGGCCGCCAGCGCGCCAGACGGGGCAAAGCGAAGGGGCACCCGACGCACCTCCAGCTCCGTCGCCGCAACCTCGGGGTCGATCTGGTCTCCGGCGGGAAGCGGAGAGTTCGTGACGACTACGGGCCGCAACTCGCCGTAGCCGCGCACGACGCTGTCGCCATAGCCGTTGGCGATGGCCGCCGCCACCGCGGCGGCGATGGCGGCGGCGACGAGGAACCCCAGCGCGCGGGCGCGACGACTCATCGCTCACCCACCTGCCGTCGCAGAGGCAAGCGCAGGCTCGCCTCTGCTCCGTGCGGGGCGCGGCAAAGACTGAAGCTGCCGCCGTGCCTCCTGGCGATACGCCCCACCACCCGCAGTCCGTGACCCCGGTTACAGCGACCGTCGAGTCGCAACCTTCGGCCCGCGACCTTTGCCTTCGTCGAGCTGCCGCTGTCAGTGACCGAAACGCGTACCCACGCCCCCTCGCGCCGCCACGCGATCCTCACTCGTTCGCCGCCGTGCTCGATCGCGTTGCTGAGCAGGTTGTCCAGCGCCTGGGCGAGGTCGAATCGACCGCCTTCTACCCAGCTGTCTGCACCGTTGCGACGCATTTCGAGACTGACGCCATTGCTCCGCGCCGCACCACCCCACCGACGCACCGCCTCTTCAACCAGGTCTCTGACCGAGACCTCGGTAGTCACTTCCTCAAGTGAGGCACCATTGATCTCCCGATCGAGTCGGTCGAGCGCCACCGCTGCCAGTCGCAGTGAAGACTCGACCGGCGCCGCCGCGGGTGCATCGGCGGGAAGAGAGAGGCTCAGGGCCTGAAGCGGGCGACGCAGCTCGTGCACCGCCTCGTTCAAGGCAGACCGCCGGCGCCCCTCGCGGAGGCTGGTTATCCCGCCTGCCAAGGCCAAAGAAGCCGCCACAGGCAAACCGGCTGCCAGCTCCGCCAACTCGACCGCCACGGTTATCTCACTCCTCCCTCTCGCATCAAGAGAGGTAAGGCTCGAGCGGCCCCTTGTTCTCCCCCCGTCTCTATCGAACAGCTGCGAGTACGGCGGACTGAGCGGAAAAAGAAGCACCCGCCCCCCACAGCGATCTCGGCCAGACGCTACGACGGAGCGGGTGCAACGAGTAAGACCCTAATCGATGACAGTTCAGTTCCCAAACAGTTGGAGAAAAGAAGCTGGAGGCGGTTGGATTGGTTGTTCTCTTTTAGTGCATATTCTTTCGCGGGCGCGGTTGCCCTCCATCCGTTTTGGAATACTTGTCTAGTAACTCGGACGCCCTTTGCCACCCCGCAGTCAGCGTCTGAGACCCCAACCCAGGAGGTCCTCCTTTGCCACAGTCCCGCACTTCTCCAGAGGGCATCACCCAACAACTGGCGAAGGCGCTTGCCCACCCGCTGCGCGTTCGCATTCTCAGCTCCCTCCACAAAGGGATCTCGAGCCCAAACCAGTTGGCCCAAGAGCTCGGCGAGCCGCTCGGCAACGTCAGCTACCACGTGAAAACGCTGCTCGAATACGACTGCGTCGAACTGGTCAAAACGGAGCCGCGCCGCGGTGCCGTCGAGCACTTCTACCGCGCCACCGACCGC
>Ga0190273_10000719_pt1 | contig 12004 bp, 6 predicted proteins | sample Popmic504IS_FD_134513 | JGI IMG/M metagenome (GOLD analysis project Ga0190273, IMG submission 134513) | Populus adjacent soil microbial communities from riparian zone of Shoshone River, Wyoming, USA - 504 IS | ecosystem: Environmental > Terrestrial > Soil > Riparian zone > Trees stand | place...
CTTGGGTTCGGCGTCCTCAGCCGGCGGCGGCGCGGGCGGCGCTTCGGGGTTGAGGCCGATATAAGTCTGGTCAAGATCGATGACCTCGCGCAGCAGGATGCGGCCCGAGCCCAGTTCCTCCCGCCAGACCATGATGGCCTCGAAGGTCAGCGCGCTCTCGCAAAGGCCCCGGATCATGGTGTCGCGGCCGGCTTCGATGCGTTTGGCGATGGCGATTTCGCCCTCGCGGCTGAGCAGCTCGACCGAGCCCATCTCGCGCAGGTACATGCGCACAGGGTCGTCGGTGCGGTCGTAGGCTGGCTTGGACTCGGCGTCGGTGGCGACGGCGGTCTCTCCGCGCACGGCCACTTCCCCGCCCTCGCCGTCGGCGGCGTCTTCCTCAGCCTCGACGACGTTGACGCCCATTTCCGACAGCATGGCCAGGGTGTCTTCGATCTGCTCGGAGGTCACTTCCTCCGAAGGCAGCACCTTGTTCAGCTCGTCCATGGTGACGTAGCCGCGGGCCTTCGCCTGCTTGATGAACTTCTTGACCCCGGCGTCGGTGAGGTCGAGCAGCGGCCCGTCGGTCACGGGGCCTTCGGGGGCCTCGGCGGTCTCGGTGGTCGTCGTACTCATCAATGTCTCCGAACGGCGCCGCGCTCTGCCGAGGGCGCCGTGGCAATGGTCAGAGACGGTCGCCGGGCCTTCCGGTCCCCTAGAGAGACCCGCCGTCCGTCCAAATCGTTCCGCTTTTGACCGCCCGCCTGAGCTTATCCCGCTCGGTTTTCAAACGCATAAGGACAGCGGCGCCGGCTCCCTCGGCCAAGTCGCGCTTGGCCGTATCGAGGGCTTTCTCCAGCGCAGCCATTCGCGAAAGCACCACGAAGGCATGCGACCACTCGGATCTGGCGGTAGCGAGGGTGACATCCTGTTTCAGGAAGGGCGCGCCTGACTGAGAGGCGGCCCGGTCGATGTCAGTCAGCAATCCGGCAAATCCACTGTCGCGCAGATGGCGTGCAAGGGCCCCCGTGTCAAGGTGATCCGCATCAAGCCGTAGACGAATGATTTCCTTGGCAAGTTCGGAAAGGGCCGGATCGCCGAAGCCGTGCGCCTCCAGTTCCTCCAGGTGGTCGTCCAGCCGGGGCGGGTCGTTGAGAGCGCCCTTGGCCACGGCGGCGGCCATGGCGTCAATGGATGTCGCGAGGCGTTTCGCCGCGGCCTTGCCCTCGGGCGTGGGGAAGGTCAGCTCCGGCTCGCGCGGTTTCCAGCGGCCGGAGGCGCGCTGAAAGCGCTGCTGCTGAGGCGCCGGGCGGGCGGTGGCGAAGAGGGCGTCGTAGCGGCTGAGCAGGGCGTCGCGGTAGGCTTGGGCCAGGTCCTTGTCGGCGATGGTGTTGGCGGCCGAGCGCAGTCGCTGCTTGAGGCCGGCCCGGTGTTCGGGGGTGTCGAGCGGCTCCTGGTCGCGCTCGCGGGTGAAAAGCGCGTCGACGAAGGGGGTGGTTTCGGAGAGCTGGGAGCGCAGGGCGGCGGGGCCTTGCTCGCGCAGCACGTCGTCGGGGTCCTTGCCGCCGGTGACGATGGCGAAGCGGAACGACTTGCCGGGCTTGAGCAGCGGCAGGGCCCGCTCGATGGCCCGCGCCGCGGCCCTGCGGCCGGCGTTGTCGCCGTCGAAGCAAAGGGTCGGCTCAGGGTGGAGCCGCCACAGCACCTCCATCTGCTCCTCGCCCAGCGCCGTGCCCATGGGCGCCACGGCCGGGATGTTGGCCCGGTGGCAGGCGATGACGTCCATGTAGCCCTCGACCACCACCAGCGGCGGATCGCCCTCGCCCGCATGCAGCAGCCGCCGCGCCTCGGGCAGGCCGTAGACCAGCCCGCCCTTGTGGAAGAGGCTGGTCTCCGGACCGTTGAGGTATTTGGCGCGCGCCTGAGGGTCCATCGCCCGGCCGCCGAACGAGACGATCCGCCCGCGTGCGTCGGCGATGGGGAAGATGATGCGGTCGCGGAAGCGGTCGTAAGGCGCGCCCCCCTCCTCCGGCGCGATCAGCAGGCCGGTCTCCACCAGCTCGCCCGGCTTGGCGCCCTTGGCGATGAGGTAGTCCTTGGCCGCCGTGCGCCCCGCCGGCGCAAAGCCGAGCCTGAACCGCGCCCATTCGGCTTCCGGCAGGCCGCGCTCGAGCAGGTAGTCCCGCGCCGCCTTGCCGGCCGGGCGGCGCAGCTCGGCCTCGAACCAGGCCGCCGCCGTCTCCAGCCATTCGGCGAGGCCCTGGCGCTGCTTTTCCTGCTCGGCCGAGCGGGCGTCGGGCTCGGGCATCGGGACGCCCGCCTCGCCCGCCAGCCGCTCGACGGCCTCCATGAACGAAAGCCGCTCGGTCTCCTGCAGGAAGCTGATCAGGTCCCCGTGCTTGCCGCTGGAGAAGCAGTGATAGAAGCCCTTATCGTCGTTGACGAAGAAGGAGGGCGTCTTCTCCTTGGTGAACGGCGACAGCCCGGCAAACTCCCGCCCTTGGCGCTTCAGCTTCACAGTCTTGCCGATCACGTCGGACAGCCGCAGCCGCGACTTGATCTCGTCCACAAAGCGGTCGTCGAAGCGCACGTCAGCTCCCGCAGGTCTCGTGGCCGACAGGCGTGGCTTGCCCCGTTAAACGACCGTCTTCGACCGCAAACACGCCCCCGATGATGACATCGTGCACGGCGTCAGGGACCGGTAAAGCGCCCCGGGAGTCAAACACGACGAGGTCAGCCGCCCATCCCGGCATCAGGCGGCCATGCTCGTTCAGGCCGATCCGCTCTGCGCGCTCGCTGGTCAGGCGCTGCACGGCGCGCGCGAGAGGCTCTCCAACAATGGGCATATCGTCTCCGCACCGCCCTCTCCAGACGAAGCCCCACTGCACGTCGCCGGAGCCGATGAAGCCCGGCGCCACCGCCTTGCCGCGGGCGTCGATCTCCACGGCGGCGTCTCCCTTGAGCTTCGGATAGACGGCGTTGATGCGCCCGTCCTTGACGCCAACGTCGGCGACATACGGCTTGCCGCCCGAGCCGTCATAGATCGTCCCGCCCTTGATGAGGATGTCGAAGTCGTAGGTTCCGGGCTCGGCGACGACCTCGACCGGCTCGGAAACCGGCTCGGCCGCCGGCGTGGCGCACCCCGCCAGTAGCAGCACGGCCGTCAGACCTGGAAAGAGCCTCATGCCGCACCCCTTTGCTCGACTCGGCCCGGCTATTATGCGCGTTGACCGTACGGGCGCGACTCACTACCTACGCGGCCGTTTGTCCACCCGAGGAGGCGCCTATGTCGAATGTCGTTGAAGGCGCCACCGGTATTCTCGCCCTGGCCGACGGCACGGTGCTGCAGGGCATCGGGTTCGGAGCGGTCGGCGACGCGGTGGGCGAGGTCTGCTTCAACACCGCCATGACGGGCTATCAGGAGATCCTGACCGACCCCTCCTACATGGCCCAGATCGTCGCCTTCACCTTCCCCCACATCGGCAACGTCGGCGCCAACCTCGAAGACATCGAGCAGATCTCCGGCGCTTCGGAAACCGCCGCGCGAGGCGCGATCTTCCGAGACGCGCCCACCGAGCCGGCCAACTGGCGCGCCAATTCCGACCTCGACGGCTGGATGAAACGGCGCGGCGTCGTGGGCTTGGCCGGCGTGGACACCCGCGCCCTGACCCGCAAGATCCGCGAAACCGGCATGCCGCACGGAGTCATAGCCCACTCACCGGGGGGTGAGTTCGACGTCGAGGCGCTGGTCGCCCGCGCCCGCGCGTGGTCGGGCATCGTCGGCCTGGACCTCGCCAAGGATGCCAGCTGCCTGCAGCCGTTCACCTGGGACGAGGGCCTGTGGTCGTGGCCGGAGGGCTATGCCGGCGCCGGGAGCAAGAAGTACGAGGTCGTTGTCGTCGACTATGGCGTCAAGCGCAACATCCTGCGCTCGCTGGCCTCGATCGGCGCGAATGTGACCGTGGTGCCGGCCTCGACCTCGGCCGAGGACATCCTGGCCCGCAACCCCGACGGCGTGCTGCTCTCCAACGGCCCTGGCGACCCGGCGGCCACCGGCGAATACGCCGTCCCCGAGATCCGCAAACTGGTGGATAGCGGCAAGCCCGTGTTCGGCATCTGCCTCGGCCACCAGATGCTGGCCCTGGCGCTGGGGGCCAAGACCGTGAAGATGGACCAGGGCCACCACGGCGCCAACCACCCGGTCAAGGACCTGACCACCGGCAAGGTCGAGATCGTCTCCATGAACCACGGCTTCACCGTCGACCGCGAAAGCCTGCCCGAGCCGGTGATGGAGACCCATGTGTCGCTGTTCGACGGCACCAACGCGGGCCTGGCCCTGAAGGACCGCCCCGTCTTCTCCGTCCAGCACCACCCCGAAGCCAGCCCGGGGCCGACCGACAGCCTCTACATCTTCGAGAGGTTTGCGGGGCTGATGGGTCAGGGGCGGACGTGAGCGGCGGGGCGCCGACGCCCGAAGTCCTGCGCCAGGTCAGGACCGCAGTCGCCGCCCGCCGCTATGGAGAGGCCCAGCAGCTTGCCCAGCGTGAACTGGACGCCGGAGCCGAACATCCCCAGCTCCTGCATCTGCGGGCCATCTGGCACGAGGAGCAGCAGCGGTTCCCAGAGGCGCTCGCGGATCTCGAACACGCGCACAGGCTGGACCCGTCCGAATTCGCCGTCGTGATGGCATTGGGCAACCTTCTCGAACGGCTCAATCGCCGCGTCGATGCCCGTGACGTCTTCCGCCGCGCGGTGGCCCTTCGCCCGGACCTCGTGGGCACTCACGTGAGGCTCGGCTGGGCCTGCGAGAACTTGGGCGAGATCGACGGGGCAAGGGCGGCGTACGAGCGCGCCGTCCAACTCGATCCCACCCACGCGCAGGCGCTCGGCCGGCTTGCCGTGATTGCCTCACAACAAGGCGATTGGGACGAAGCTCGCCGCTGGGCCGCCCGATCGTTGGCGGCCAACCCCAAGGAGTTCAATGCCGAACTGGCCTATATCCGCGCCGACTTGCGGCAGGGCCGTCCGGAAGACGCCGAGCAGCGGCTAGATCGCGTGCTGGCGAGCCCTCTGGCTCCTGACGATGTCTACCTTGCCCACAAAGAACTTGGAGCACTGCGGCACCAGCAGGGGCGTTACGAAGAAGCATTTGCCGCCTGGACGAAGGGCAATGAGTTGGCGCACCAGCATTATGCGCCGATGTTCGCCGCGCCCCGGGGCGTTGCAGGTTTCACCGAACTGCTCGGCGAATATCTCACCGCGCAGGAACCATGGCCGCCCGCGCCGTCTGCTTCCGGGCCGGCGAAAACGCACGTCTTCCTTCTCGGCTTCGCGCGCTCGGGAACGACGCTGCTGGAGCAGGTGCTTGCCGCCCATCCCGATGTGGTTTCCCTGGAGGAGAAGGACACCTTAGGCGCGGTCGTGGAGCGCTTTCCTATCTCGTCACATGGGCTTGATGCCCTTCGAGACGCCGACGAGGCCGCTCTGGAGCCTGTGCGCGCGGTATATTGGCAGGACGTGACCAGCCACGGGGTAGATCCGACGAGCCGGGTCCTGATCGACAAGTCACCCTTCAACGCTCTGAGGCTCGCGCACATCGCCCGCCTCTTCCCGCAGGCCAGGGTGCTGTTCGCGTTGCGCGATCCCCGAGATGTCATCCTCAGCTGCCTGCGTACGCCGTTTCGCGTGAACGGCATCGTCCACCAGCTTTTGCGGGTCGAAGACGCCGGCCGCTACTACGCCTCCTACATGCGCGCGGCGGAGCAGATTCGCCGCGTCGTTCCGATGAACTGCCTACAGCTTCGTCATGAAGACCTGCTCGACGATTTCGAAGGTGAAATCCGCCGGGTCTGCGAGTTCATCGGCATCGACTTGCAACCCGGCATGCTGTCGTTCGAGTCTGCCGAGCGGAAAGTAGCTACGCCCAGCGCTCACCAATTGCGCGAGGGCCTTACCCGCGCCCGCTCCGGCCAGTGGACGCACTACGCAGAGCAACTGGCGCCGGCGATCCGCCACCTGCAGCCGTGGATCGAGCGCTTCGGCTACGTCTAAACAGCAGAAAGCCCGGAGCAAAGCCCCGGGCTTTCCGACATCGATCAGTTAGCCGCCCTTAGATCGATCAGTTAGCCGCCCTTAGAACGACTTGCTGATATTGATGAACAGGCGACGACCGAACATGTCGTACTGGTTCAGCGCCGCGGTGCCGACGCGGAACTCGTTGAACGAGCCGGCCGGCGGCTGCTCGTCAAACACGTTCCGGACACCGCCCGTGATCTCAAGCGTGTCCCACTTCTTGCGCAGCGACACGTGGTGGTAGGTGGTGCTTTCCCGCCAGCGCTTGAACGTCACGTCTTCCGGATATCGGCTGGTGCCGCCGGTGATCGGCTCGCTGGGGTACTGGTGACCGATGTGGTCCACAGCCCAGGTGAAAGTCCAGTCTCCGCGGTCGAACCTCGCCGAGCCTTCAGCCGTGAACGGCGGCTCACCCGAAATCTCGTTGTTATCGACCGTCGCTATACCCGTGAAGTCCGTGACGTCTTCGATCTGCCAAGTCGCCTGGGCGTCGATCGTCATGTCCACGTTCCACGGGAGTGAGCGCTTATAGCGAACGGTGAGATCGTAGCCGCGGTTCTGCTGCTCGGCCACGTTCACATAGTTGTCCACAACCGAAAGAATCGAGTGGTAAGTCGGAGACTCCGGATCGGTGTCACGAACGAACAAATTGCAGAAATTGTTCGGGTAGGTTTCGAGCGAGTAGCAAAGGTTCAGGATGTTGCCGGGTCCGTACTGCGCCACTTCGTCTTCAACTCGTATGTCGAAGTAGTCGATCGCTATGCTGAGATCGATCCAGTCGGGCGTGTAGACTATGCCCAGGCTTTGAGCGAGGGAGGTCTCCGGATCCAGGAAACCCTTGCCGCCGCCGCCCTGGGTGACAGTGGCTGAACCACCGGCGCCGATGTAGCCTTCCTCGATGTCGTCGGCCAAGCAGTTGGCAGCGAGCACCGGATCGGCCGCATCCTCATAGAGTATGCAAGGGTCAATGGCGGTCTGCCCCTGGAACCCTGTCAGGCTGGCCAGATACATTTCATACAATGCCGGAGCCCGATACGAGGTGCCGTAGGTGCCACGGATGCGGAACTGCGGGCTCATGCGCCAATCGAGGCCCAGCTTGTAGGTGGTGTTCTCGCCATAACTCTCGTAATCCGTCCAACGGCCGGATGTGTTAAGTGTGACCTCCTCCGCGAACGGCATGCCGCGAAGCAGCGGAATTTCAAACTCCGCGAAGACTTCGCGAACCGAGTCCGAACCGGCGGTTCGGCCGGAAGTTGTCTGGCCCCACAGGTTCTGGATCGGAGCGTTGGGGTCGACGGTGTCGTCGATCTCGTCCCGGCGCCAACTGACGCCGAGCGCGGCCCCAACATTGCCGGCCGGCAATTCGAACAGATCGCCCGCGATTACAGCCTCGACTGAAGCCTGGGTGTACTCGGTCGTGGAGTGGCTCCGGTACATCAGGAAATCGAACTGCTCCTGGGTGAGGCCGTTAGCCAGCGTATTGGGATCAAACCAGTCGATTGGCACGCAGGTGCGGCCGCTGATCGGCGTGACCGGCACGGTGGCGCAGCCACCCTCATTGACTCCGTTGGCCTGAGCGTAGGTCGAAGCTGAGTCGCCCAAAGCCCACATCGCGTCGTCGAGAATGGCGTCGTTGCCGTATTCGCCCTTCGACTTGCTGTATTGGGCCGTAATATCCCACGTCCAATTGTTCATGAACGACATTGTCGGGAGCACGCCGCGCGCACCACCGACGAACCGCGTGTAGTCTATCTCCTGATAGAAATTGAAGGGGACGTTATCGACGGTCGGAATCGCCTGGCCCGTGGGAAAGTCGTCGTCGTCATCGTCAGGAGTTCCGTTGTCGTCGAAGGCGTAGAAGAACGGGTTACCATACATGAGCGGCTCAATGGTCGGGCTCACCCCACGCACAAGGTCTTGGCGCGACTTACGCCGGTTCAGCAGAAGCTCTCCATATAGCTCTGTGTTCGGCGTCAGATCGAAAGAGCCGGTGCCGAAAACGGTCATCCGTTCGATGGGAGCAACAACCGACTGACCTGCATCGATCCGCTCGTCGACATTATAGTATTCGTAGGTGGAATAATTAAATGAGCCGGGCCCATAAATTGCGTCTATCAGGTCTGCATAGCTATCAGTGACAGCCGTGATGTACCAGCCGGGACCCGAATATCCGAAATCCGACAACAGATGCGTGAACGGATCGTAGGGGCCGTTTGCTTCGGTTGGGTCATATTGCGCGGAGAATTGCAGCGCCGGCAGGTACACGTTGTTACTCGACGCGTTCTGGTAGCAGAACGGCTTGCCCGTCCGGCGCGAGATGATGTCGACCAGATCGCCATTCATGTTGTGGTAGTAGTCGCTGCTGCAGCGCGTGTAGTCGCGGTCGCCCTGCTCCAGCTCTTCCTGCTTCCAGTAGTCGAGCGAGAGGGTGAACTGGCCGCGCTCGAACGTCCTGCCGTAGGTGGCAGCCGCACGGAATACCTCGCCGCCGCCATCTAGCGGCTGCGTGTAGTTCATCTCGATATTGCCGCCGTCGATCTTGTCGCGGGTGATGATGTTGACGACGCCGGCCACGGCGTCGGAGCCGTAGATCGACGAGGCGCCGTCTTTCAGGATTTCAACCCGCTCGATCACGGACTGCGGAATGACGTTCAAGTCGAAGGCGCCGACTTGGCCGCCGACGCCGGCCGGGCCCGCGCGCCGGCCGTTCAGCAGGATGAGGGTCCGTTGAGCGCCGAGGCCGCGCAACGAGATTGCGGCCACACCACCGCCGCCCGCGGTAACGAACTGGCCGAGCTGGTTGTTGATTTGAGCCGAACCAGACGCGATCGTGGAAGTCTGCAAAAGCTCCGCCGTGTCCGTCAGGCCTTCCAGCGTCGCCTGCTCACGCGTGATGACCGTGATCGGCGCGGGGCTGGTGAATTCGTTGCGGCGGATGCGCGAGCCGGTGACGATCAGTTCCTCAACCTGGGTACCTTCGCCGTTCTGTTGAGCAGAAGCTTCACCGGTAGACTCCTGGGGGTCCCGGCTCTGCTGAACCTGGGTGTTGGGATCAGCTTGCGCGACGGTGTCTTGGGCCAGGGCCGCGGCCGGGAGGCTGGCGGCGAGGAGGGCGGCGACGCCGGCTAGCGTGCTGGTGGCGAGCAGGGAGCTTTTGAGAGCGCGCATGGGGTTCCATCTGTGGCGGAGAGATGATGCAAGCGGCCACTGTGGTTTCCAGCGAAACAACGCGCAACCCATTCGCCTGCTTTCCGCCGCAAACGTGACATTTTCGCCTCACCCGCTAGGGTAACGCTCGTTTTTAGCGTTGTTTGCCAATGGCTTGCTTAAGCTTAGGACAAACGCAGCGCCGCTGCAGTCCGCCACATCCGTGGCGTCTGGGACTGCCTCACTCAGCTAACCCTTTAACCTTTCGAATCGAACGACGCCGATTTAGGGCGTGTAAGCCCGCTCCCCATGTTGGGTCAGGTCGAGGCCGTCTTCGATTTCGATGTCGGAGGCGCGCAGGCCCAGCAGGGGTTTTACCGCCAGCGCGATGAGCAGGGTCGCGATCGCCGACCAGGCGACGGTGGCGAGGACGCCGAGGGCCTGGACACCCGCTTGAGAGGCCATGCCCATGCCTTCCGCATAGCCAGCGCCGCCCAGCGCCTTTGAGGCCAGCACCGACACCAGCAGCGTGCCGAGGATGCCGCCGACGCCGTGGACGGCGAAGACGTCGAGGCTGTCGTCGACGCGCAGCCGGTGCTTGATGACGTCGACGGCGACGAAGCAGACGAGGCTGCCCGCCGCGCCCAGCGCCACGCCGCCGAGCGGGCCGACGAACCCTGACGCGGGCGTGACAGTGGCCAGGCCCGCGACGACGCCGGTGACCAAGCCGACCATGCTCGGGCGGCCGAACTTGACCCGCTCCAGCAGCGCCCAGGTGAGGCCCGCCGTCGCGGCCGACAGGTGGGTGGCGGTCAGCGCCGCGCCTGCGTTGCCGTCGGCCGCCAGGGCGCTGCCGGCGTTGAAGCCGTACCAGCCGACCCACAGCATGCCGGCGCCGATCATGGTCATGCCGGGATTGTGCGGCGGGCGCAGGTCCTTGGGGAAACCGTCGCGCGGGCCGATCAGGTGGGCGAGCAGCAGCGCGCTCGTGCCTGCGGTGGCGTGCACCACCAGCCCGCCGGCGAAGTCCATGGCGTGCATACCCGCCAGCCAGCCGCCGCCCCACAGCCAGTGGGCGACCGGCGCATAGACCAGCAGCAGCCACAGCCCGCTCACCGCCAGCATGGCGCCGAAGCGGATGCGCTCGACATAGGCGCCGACAATCAGCGCCGGGGTTATGATGGCGAACGTCATCTGGAACATGAAGAAGACGCTCTCGGGGATGGCCCCGGTCGCCGAGTCCTGCGTCACGCCGAGCAGGAAAGCCTTGGAGAGGTCGCCGATGACCGGCCCCGTCCCACTGAAGGCCAGCGAATACCCCGCCGCCAGCCACAGCACCGAGGCCAGGCACGCGATGGCGACGCAGTGCATCATCACCGACAGCGAGTTCTTCACCCGCACCAGCCCTGCGTAGAAGAGCGCCAGCCCCGGCAGGGTCATGAACAGGACGAGCGCCGTGGCCGTCAAAATCCAGGCCGTGTGGCCGCTGTCGATCGGCATGGTCGTTCCCCCCTGCGCCGCGCTCCCCCGAGCGGCTCCATGGCGAAGCTATAAATTAGGCAAATCGGATTCGGAAGATGCCTCTTCCTTGTGCATCAGAGCTCACGGCGCCGGAGCCTTCGCTGGTCCGGGCGGTCCCGGATGCGTCCTGCCGGGCCATCCAGGCAAGGGCGCAAACCCGCGCTTGCGCCCCTCCGACTCCCTCTCTAAACGAGGCGCTTAACCTGCATTTCGATCGGGGGCGGGCGCGCCATTAGGTGCGTCCGGTTCCTTGCGCGCGAGTAGCCATGCCCAAACGCACCGACATCTCCTCGATTTTGATCATCGGCGCCGGGCCCATCGTCATCGGGCAGGCGTGCGAGTTCGACTATTCGGGGGTGCAGGCCTGCAAGGCGCTGCGAGCCGAGGGCTACCGGATCATCCTGGTCAACTCGAACCCCGCCACCATCATGACCGACCCCGACGTGGCGGACGCGACCTACATCGAGCCGATCACGCCCGAGATGGTCGCCAAGATCATCGAGAAGGAGCGGCCCGACGCCCTCCTCCCAACTATGGGCGGCCAAACGGCGCTGAACACGGCGCTGGCGCTGGAATCCATGGGCGTGCTGGAGAAGTACGGCGTCGAGATGATCGGGGCCAAGGCCGAGGTCATCGACAAGGCCGAGGACCGCCAGAAATTCCGCGACGCGATGGACAAGCTGGGGCTCGAAAGCCCGCGCTCCAGAGCCGCACACACCCTGGCCGAGGCCCACGAGGGCCTGGAGTTCGTCGGGCTGCCGGCCATCGTCCGCCCGTCCTTCACCCTGGCCGGCACCGGCGGCGGCATCGCCTACAACGTCGAGGAGTTCGAGGAGATCGTCCTGCGCGGCCTCGACATGTCGCCGACGACCGAGGTGCTGATCGAAGAAAGCGTGCTCGGCTGGAAGGAGTTTGAGATGGAGGTCGTCCGCGACAAGGCGGACAACTGCATCATCGTCTGCTCCATCGAGAACATCGACCCGATGGGCGTCCATACCGGCGACTCGATCACCGTCGCCCCGGCCCTGACGCTGACCGACAAGGAATACCAGTGGATGCGGTCGGCCTCGATCGCGGTGCTGCGCGAGATCGGCGTCGAAACCGGGGGTTCAAACGTCCAGTTTGCCCTGAACCCCAAAGATGGCCGCATGGTCGTCATCGAGATGAACCCGCGCGTGTCGCGCTCCTCGGCGCTGGCCTCGAAAGCGACGGGCTTTCCCATCGCCAAGGTCGCCGCGCGGCTGGCCGTCGGCTACACGCTCGACGAGCTGATGAACGACATCAC
>Ga0190273_10000720_pt1 | contig 11990 bp, 12 predicted proteins | sample Popmic504IS_FD_134513 | JGI IMG/M metagenome (GOLD analysis project Ga0190273, IMG submission 134513) | Populus adjacent soil microbial communities from riparian zone of Shoshone River, Wyoming, USA - 504 IS | ecosystem: Environmental > Terrestrial > Soil > Riparian zone > Trees stand | place...
AGCGGTGAGCTGGTCGCCCGTACTGCGGTCAAGCGGTGAGCTGGTCGCCCGTCCTGCCGACGAGCGATGCAGCAGTCGCCCATCAGCGGCGTGAAAGGCGACTAACGCACCGTCACCCAAGAGCCCGTCCTTGATACGCGACTCACACACCGCCCTCCCCACGGGCCGGCGAGACGGTGCGACGACTTCGCCCGGGCGTCACCTGCTGTTCGTCTTGGCCGTGCACCGTGTGGCACATGACTTCGGGGAACGGCGCCATCGATCGCCGCACATTCGTACGAACGACCGCTCTCGCAGGCCTGGTGGCGACGCCGCTGGTGGGTGGCCTGCCACTCAGGGCGGACGCCGCGCCGGCGCTGATCCGGTCGGGCCGTCCTGCGCTCACGCACGGCGTGCAGGCCGGCGACGTGCACCAGGGCACCGCGCGGCTGTGGGCTCGTGCCGACCGGCGCTCGCGCCTCGTGGCCGAGCTGTCGCGCGATGCCTCGTTCCGGCACGCCGTGACCGTCCGTGGTCCCGTGGTCGCCGAGGGGTCCGACTTCACCGGTCAGTGGACGGTCGGCGGGCTGCCGCCCGGCGCAGACATCCACTATCGCGTGCGGGCCGTCGACCTCGACGATCCCCGCCGGGCCGGCGGGGCCGTCGAGGGCCGGCTCCGCACCCTGCCGACCGGCCGTGGTGACGTGCGGTTCCTCTGGTCGGGCGACATCGCGGGCCAGGGCTGGGGGGTCAACCCGGCGGTCGGCGGCTTTCGCATCGTCAACGCCATGGCGCGGCGCGATGCGGACTTCTTCCTGTGCAGCGGCGACAACGTCTACGCCGACGGGCCCGTGACCGCCAGCGTCCCGTTGCCCGACGGCACCACGTGGACCAACCTGGTCACGCCCGAGAAGTCGAAGGTGGCCGAGACGCTCGACGAGTACCGCGGGCAGTACCGGTACAACATGCTGGCCGACAACTGGCGCGAGTTCCTCGCGACCACGGCGCAGGTCGTGCAGTGGGACGACCACGAGGTGACGAACAACTGGTACCCCGGCGAGATCCTCGACTCGCCGCTGTACACGGAGAAGCGCGTCGACGTGCTCGCCGCCCGTGCGCACCGCGCCTTTCACGAGTACCTGCCCGTCGCACCGATCTCACCCGACCGCGACGGCCGGGTGTACCGCGTCATCAAGCACGGTCCGCTGCTCGACCTGTTCGTGCTCGACATGCGCACCCACAAGGATCCGAACACGGTCGACAACGAACAGGCCGACGATGACGGCGGCGTGCTGGGCGAGCGCCAGACGCGATGGCTGATCGAGGAGCTCAAGCGCTCGAAGGCGACCTGGAAGATCATCGCCGCGGACCTGCCGATCGGGCTCGTGGTGCCCGACGGCTCCGAGCAGGAGGGCATCGCCCAGGGCGACCCGGCCGGTCCCCTCGGCCGTGAGCACGACATCGCGAGGGTGCTCACCGCCCTGCAGCGCGCCGGGATCCGCAACCACGTGTGGCTCACCGCCGACGTCCACTACACGGCGGCGCACCACTACTCGCCGGACCGTGCGGCGTATCGACACTTCGACCCCTTCTGGGAGTTCGTGTCCGGACCGCTGAACGCCGGCGCATTCGGGCCGAACGCGCTCGACGCGACATTCGGACCGAAGGCCGAGTTCGTGGCTGCGGCGCCCCACGCCAACACCGGGCCGGGCGAGGGGTCGCAGTTCTTCGGCGAGGTCGAGATCGACGGCCGGACCAAGCAGCTGACCGTGACCCTGCGCGACGTCGAGGGAGCCGCGCTGTTCACCAAGCGGCTCGACCCGAAGCGCCGCTGAGGAGCCGAGTCGCCGTGGCGGTGCGTGGTCAGGTTTGGCTGCCCGGACGGGCGGGTACGGTCCTGGCATGAACGACGCAAGCGAGAGCGGTTTCGCGCCCGACAGCTACGACGAGATGTCCACCCACGTGCTTGCGAGCGTCGATGAGGTCGATGCCGAGGTCCGCGCCAAGCTGACCGGCCAGCCGGTCTCGAGCATCGCCGAGCAGGCGGAACAGGCGTTCGCCACGATCGGCGTGCAGCTCAACGGCGAACAGCTGGCCGCCTACGCCGATGCCGTCAGCACCGGATCAGCCTTTGCGATCGATCTCGTCGCCGAGCACTGACCCGACGGCGTAACGACCGTCGGCACAGGTCACCCACCCACGGTCGACGAATGCGTCGAGCCAGCCCCGCATGGGCCAGGCACCCCATCGTTGGTAGAAGATCGTCGCATTGCGCACGATGTCGTCGACGTGCTCGATCGGCGGGCGGCTGACCGGGTGGTGCTGGTGGTACGCCTCGGCTCCCCCGACCCATGTCAGCGCCACCCCGACCGCCTCGGCCTGCCGGGCGAAGTCGGTGTCCTCGCCCCCGTAGCCGACGTAGGACTCCTCGAAGCCCCCGATCCGCTTCCACGCCGACGCCGACACCGCGAACGACAGCGACCAGAACAGGTCGTAGCGATCGTGCCCGCGGACGATGTCGCCGGCCGGTGGGCACGGCCTCGCCGCGTGCGGAGTGCTGAGGGTGTCGATCGTCCGCAGGTCGTAGCCGCCCTCGGACGGGGGTGGGAGGTACGTGACCGGGCCGCACAGCAGGTCGTCGGACGTTCGCGGGTCGACCAGCGCCCGCTCGTACGCCCCGACGAGAGCCGGGGACGGGACGCAGTCGACGTCGAGGAAGATCAGGGCCTCGGCGCCGTGCTCGATCGCCCGCTGCGCACCGACGTTGCGCGCCCGGGCGAGCGGCAGGCCCAGATCGGTTCGGCCCACCTGCACGACGTCGGGCGGCGGCTCAGTTTCCGGGCGCCAGGTCGCCAGCACCGGATCGTCCATCGCGACGACGACCCGGTGGTCAGGCATGCGCGCCGACATCGCCAGGCCGTCGTGCTGCAGTGCCAGGTGGTCGTGACGCCCGTGCACGATCGTGATGACAGCGGTCCTCACCGATCGCGCCCCGCCACGGCTCGCAGCTCGCACTGGACCACGGCGGCGGCGCGGGCCGCACCTTGACCGTCGTTCCAGCCCGTCCAGTCGTCGCCGTCCAGGCAGGCGGCGGCGTCCAGCAGGTCGGACCATCCCGTCGTCGGGAAGGCTCCGCGCACGATTGCGGGCCACCGTGCCGAAGCGGCCAGCCCGGTCGCCATCAGATCCTGCTCGTCGAACGGCCGCGGCTGCGGGACGACGACGGCCGGACGCCCGGCGGCGGCAACCTCGGCGATCGCGTTCTGCCCCGCGTGCGTCACGATCACGTCAGCGGCGCACAACACGTCCCACGGGTCGTCGACCCACGCGCCGGGCCCGCCCAGCACCGTCCACTCCCATCCGGGCGACTGGCCTCGAGCGCTCTCGATCGCGTCGGGGGTCACGGTCGACCCGCCGGCGCCGGACAGCACGACGACCCGCCGCGTGCCGTCGCCGAGCGGTCCCGGTCCACGCTCCCGCCCGTCGAAACGCGACATGGCACCGACGCACACCAGCCGGTCGGACTCCTCGACACCGCGCACCAGCTGGCGGACCTGCGACGGCCAGGCGGCGACGATCCTACGCGCGACGGAGTGGACGAGCTCGTGTGCAGCATCGCGCCGATCACCGGGCAGGACGATCGTGATCACCGGCACCCCGTGGAGGCGGGCCAGCAGCGAGACCTCGACGGAGACGTCGACCACCATGAGCTCGGGGTCGACGTCGTCGATCCATGACGAGATCTCCGCCATGCGCGCCCGCAGCCCCGCGTGGCGCTCTGGCACCCAGTGCAGCCGGCCGCGCGCCTCGGCGTCGACGCGGGTCTCGCCGTCGTCGTCACGCGGCAGCTCGATCCACGGTCCGGGCCAGCCCTCCGGGCGCGGCAACGAGCTGAGCCCGACGACGACCGTGGACCCGAGAGCCCTGGCGATGGCCATCGCGCGATGGAGATGACCTCGACCCTGGTGGTGCACGTAGTAGCCGATCACGCCGCCACCTGGTGACGGATGCTTCGGTACACCCGCTCGTACCCGTCGACCATCGGATCGATGCCCAGGTGCTCGACGGCGTGGGCCCGGACCCTCCCCCGGTCGAGCGCACGCGCGTCGACGACCGCCTGCGCCAACGACCGGACGTCGTGGGGCGCGGCCAGACGACCGCCCGATGACGAGACGATCTCGGGCACGGCGCCGCGGGCGAACGCCGCCACCGGCGTGCCGCACGACATCGCCTCCGCCGCCACGAGGCCGTACGGCTCGTCCCAGGTCGGCGAGACGATCGCGACCGCCGAGGCGCCCACCAGCTCGCTGAGCTGTTCGCTGGACAGGTGCCGGCGTACTCCACGCCGTCGCCCAGAAGGGGTGCCACCTCGCGCTCGAAGTAGCCGGGGTCGAGCCGGGCGCCGGCCAGCACCAGGTCGATGCCGGCCTCTCTCGCGGCGCGGATCGCGAGGTGCGGAGCCTTCTCGGGCACGAGGCGCCCGGTCCACACGGCCCGGTCTCCGCCGGGGCCCGCCTTCCACCGGTCGGTGTCGACGCCGTTGAGGATGACGCCGGCGTCGACGGCGTGCGACCACGCGCGCGCCGTGTGCTCGCTGACCGCCGTGAACGTCACGTCGTGCCCCGCGAGCGACATCGCCGACTCCAACCACGCCAGCGGAGGCGTGTGCAGGCTCGACACCATCGGCACGCCGACCGCCCGCGCCATCGCGACGGGCAGGTGGTGCAGCGAGTTGTTGTGGATGACGTCGAAGCGGTCGGGGCCGGTCGCGATCAGCTCGAGCATGAGCTGCAGGTACGCGTGGTGCTCCTGCATCCATTGCCGCGGTGGGGCCCCGACGTCCTGGCGCGCGGCCGCGCTGGGCTCGAACACGCCGACCTCGAGCTCCTCGACGTTCAGTCGCGCGTCGGAGCCGGGAGCGGCGAACAGACTCACCTGATGGCCACGTGCGATGAGCCGTTCGGCCAGCATCGCGGTGTGCGCCTCGAGGCCGCCCTGGAACGGCTCGCGGACCGGGAACCTGCTCGAGGCGATGAGGCAGACCCTCATGCGGCGCCGCTCACCGGAGAACACCGCCCGTGGCGCGACGGATGCGAGCGTGCGCGAGCGCGGCACGAGCCGCGTTCATGCCAGGAGCACCGTGCACACCCCCGCCCGGATGGGCCGATGCCGAGCCCAGGTACAGGCTTCGGATCGGCGTCTCCGCGCGGCCCATGCCCGGCACCGGGCGAAAGATGAGCTCCTGATGGAGCTGTGACGTGCCGCCGTTGATCGCACCACCGATCAGGTTGGCGTCGCGCTGCTCCATCTCTCTTGGGCCGATGACGCGTCGCCGCAGGATCCGGCTGCCGAAGCCTGGCGCGAGCCGCTCGATGCGGGCCTGCATGCGGTCGGCGAAGCGCTCGCAGTCGTCGTGGTCCCAGACGCCCCGGATGCCGCCGTCGCCCGCGTCGCCGGTCGCGTGCTGCGGGACGTGCGTGTACGCCCAGAGCGACTCGGTGCCGGCCGGCGACCGGGTGGGGTCGGCGGTCGTCATCTGGCCGGCCAGCATGAACGGCAGCGCAGGGATCGTGCGGGCCGACACCTGGCCGTGCGCCTCGGTCATCTGCTCGACCGAGTCGGCGACGTGGAACGTGCCGGGTGCGTGCGAGGGCGTCGAGGCCCACGGCACGGTCCCGTCGAGCGCCCAGTCGACCTTGACGGTCGACGGATCGAGGTCGAACGACCGCATGGACTTGGTCGTCCTGGCCGGGACGTCGTCGGGAGAGAGCAGACGGCCGTAGAGGTGCGGTGCGACGACGTCGGCGACCACGGCTCGGCGCGCGGCGAACCGCTCCCCGCCGCGGGTGCGGACGGCCACGGCGCGGCGGCCCTCGACCTCGATGCTGGCGGCCTCCGCCCCGCACCTGATCTCACCGCCGAGCGACTCGAATCGTCGCCGGAGCGACTGGGCGAGCTCGCCGGCACCACCCTCGGGCACGGGGAACCCCACCGTCTGGCCGAGCATCGACATCAGGACGCCCATGAGCCCTGAGCCCGGGGCGTTGAGCGGGATGTCGGCGTGCCCGGCGTTGCCGGCGATCACGAGCCGCGGCCCGACCCCGCCAAAGCGGGACAGGCCGAGCTCGCTGGCCGGGGTCAGCATCGTCTTGACGAAGTCGAGCCCGCCCACGCTGCGCAGCCGCGTCAGCGCGCCGATGCCGTTGCGGACCGGCGGGAACGGCGACAGCAGCGCCTTGACCATCTGGTCGCCGATGCGGTCCCACTGACCGCACAGCTCGAGCCAGGCATCGCCGTCGCCGGGGTGCGCCGCCTCGAACAGTCCGGCCGTCACGGCGCGGTCGCGGTGCAGGATCGCCCAGCTGCCGTCGAGACCGGGATGACCGAGCACGGCCGGCGCGTGCCGCCAGGTGAGCCCATGCTTCTCCAGACCGAACGAGCGGATCGTCTTGGAGGCCTCGGCCAACGGGTAGAACGCGCTGAACGTGTCGTGCACGAAGTCCGGGTGGACGTCTCGGTCGCTCTTGACCGCTCCCCCCACGTCGTCTTGCGCCTCGAGCACCACGACCGACCAGCCGGCGTCGGCCAGGTGGTTGGCAGCGACCAGGCCGTTGGGCCCGGCACCGATCACCACGGCGTCGTGGCCGGAGGTGGTCATGACCTGCGCCCCGGCGCGGACGTGGCCAGCGCCTTGAGGTTGCGCGCGATCCCGGCGTACGGATTGCCCTGCCCGCCGCGCAGGCGGTTGCCGCTCTCGCGGGTCGCAAGGACGTTGCCGGTCGTGGCGCCCACGTTCTTCGTCACGTCCATCGCGGCGAATCGGAACAGCGGCCCCACGAGCCGGTCGTAGACGCCGGGGAGTGCGCTGAAGCCGAACCGGATGAGGTCGTTCGACACGTTGACCTGCGTGCGCGCCCGCGGGTGGTCGAGCCGGTTCAGTGCGATGCGTGCGACCTTGTCAGGTCCCGCGACCGGGGGCGGCGGACGGCCGAGGAAGCCGTCGTAGGTCGCGGCCTGCTCGTAGATCGGGGTGTCGACCCCGCCGGGCGACACGTACGCGATGTGCACGTGGCGCAGGTCGCGGTTCTCGACCTGCAGCTGGCGGGCCAGGGCGCGGACGCCCCACTTGCTGAGGACGTACGGGCTCATGGACGGGACGGCGATGTGCCCGATCAGCGAACCGATCAGCACGAGCGTGCCGGCCTCCTGGGCGCGCAGGATCGGCAGGGCGTGGCGAGACACGTTGACCGACCCGATCAGGTTCGTCCGCAGCACGCCGTCGAACACCTGGGCCGGGACGTCCTCGGTGCGGCCGTACGCCACGACGCCCGCCGAGTGCACCACCGCGTCCAGGACAGCATGGTTCTCGCGCACCTGGGCGAAGCACCGGGCGACGGCCGCGTCGTCACCGACGTCGGTGGGCACGACCATGACGGATGCGGCCCCGCTGGTGCGGCACTCGTGCGCGACGTCCTCAAGGACTGCTGCCCCGCGGGAGACGAGGACCAGGTGATCACCCTCGTCTGCCGCCCGAAGCGCCGTCGCACGCCCGATGCCGCTGGACGCACCCGTGACGACGATGACGCGAGGGGGACGTGTCACGGCTTGAGCACGACCTTGATGCAGCCGTCCTGCTTCTGCTGAAACATCTCGTAGGCGCCGGGCGCCTCTGCGAGCGGCAGGCGGTGCGTCGCGAGCGACTCGGTGCCCAGCACGTCGCCGTCCTTCTCCAGCACCTTGACGATGTCGTCGGTCCAGCGCTTCACGTGACACTGCCCGAGGCGCATCGTGATGCCGCGGTCGAACATCTCCATCAACGGCATCGGATCGACCTCGCCGCCGTACACGCCGCTCACCGAGACGGTGCCGCCCCGACGCACCGACTTGATCGCGGTGGTCAGTGCCTCGAGCCGGTCGATCGCGAGCTTGTCGATGACGGGCCTGGCCACGACATCGGGCAGCAGGCCCGCCGCAGTGATCGCCTTCTCGGCGACGGGGTTGCCGTGCGACTCCATGCCGACCGCGTCGACGGTGCCGTCGGCGCCGCGTCCCTGCGTCAGGTCGAGGATCGCCGTGGGGACGTCCTTGACCTCGTCGAGGTCGATGACCTCCATGCCCCACGAGCGGGCGAGGTCGAGACGTTCGGCGACCCGGTCGACGCCGATGACCCGGACGCCGTCGTTCACCGCGATGCGACCCGTCATCTGCCCGATCGGGCCGAGACCGAACACCGCCAGGGTCTGCCCCTCGACGACGTCCGCGAACTTGTAGGCCTGCCATGCGGTCGGCAGCACGTCCGAGACGTAGAGGAACCGCTCGTCGGCCACACCCTCGGGAACCTTGATGGGACCGAACTGGGCCTGTGGCACGCGCAGGTACTCAGCCTGACCGCCGGGCACGGCGCCGTACATGTCGGTGTAGCCGAACAGTGAGGCACCCTTGCCGAACTCGGTGACCTGTGTCGTCTCGCACTGGGCGAACAGTCCGCGCGAGCACATCCAGCAGTGCCCGCACGAGATGTTGAACGGCACGACCACGCGGTCGCCGACCTTGAGGTCGCCCGCCTCGGGGCCGACCTCCTCGACGATGCCCATCGTCTCGTGACCCAGCACGTCGCCCGGGTGCAGGAACGGTCCGAGCACCTTGTAGAGGTGCAGGTCGGAGCCGCAGATGGCGGTCGACGTGACCTTGATGATGGCGTCGTTGGGCTGCTCGATACGAGGGTCGGGGACGTCCTCGACCGACACCTTCTCGGTACCCTGCCAGGTCAGTGCCTTCATGCGATTCTCCCTCGTTCGGTCGTTCGGGTGCAGGTCATGCGCTCGGTCGGTTCTCGGCGATGTACGCGAGCCGCCGCAGCGTCTCGGTGTTGCGCCACTTGAGCGTGAGCCCCTTGAGCGGCTCGGGGACCAGGACGCCGGGTCCGGCCACGGCCTGCTCGCGGATCTGGACCTCGGTGTGCGCGCCGGACGGACCGAGCTCGATCTCGACCTCCGCCTCGCCCAACGGCCAGCCCCGGGCCCGCAGCAGGATGCGCTGATGGGGGTCCACCTCGAGGACAGAGGTCGAATCGTCGATGAGGGCTGGCCACACGCCCACCGAGTGGTGGATCTTCGCGCCGACGGCGGGCCACTCGGCATCGACGTCGCGAACTCGTGACGCGCCGACGACCCACAGCGGGTAGGTCCAGCCATCGGCCAGGACGTCCCACACACGCTCGGGCGTCGTCTTGATGACACGGGTGTTCACGCTCATGGTCTCCCCCAGGTTTGTCAGGACTCCGGCCGACGGTGGCAACCACCGCCCACGCACGTCAGTTACCCCAACGGATGAACCCGTAACGGGCTCGCGGGCCCCGATTGACGTCGAGCGGCGGTTTGCGCCGACCCGATCCGGGCAATCACAGGTCATGGACCGTCCCCGCACGTCGCCCCATCCCCTCGGGTTCTCCCTCATCGACGGCACGGCGAACTTCGCCCTCTACTCCGAGACGGCCGATGCCGTCGAGGTCTGCCTCTTCGACGACGACGGGCACGAGACCCGCGTACCCCTGACCGAGCGCACGGGTCATGTCTTCCACGGCTTCGTGCCGCAGGCCTTCCCCGGCTCGCGCTACGGGCTGCGGGTGCACGGAGAGTGGGCGCCCGAGCACGGGTTGCGGCACAACGCCGCAAAGCTGCTGCTCGACCCGTATGCCCGCGCCATCGAGGGCGAGTACAGCTGGGGGCAGGCGACGTTCGGTCACCGGCTCGACGATCCCGAGCAGATCGACGACACCGACTCCGCCTCGTCGGTGCCCCGCTGCATCCTCGTCGAGGACGGCGCCTTCGACTGGGGCGACGACGCGGCCCCGCGGGTGCCGCTCGACGAGACCGTCGTCTACGAGGTGCACGTCAAAGGCTTCACGCAGCAGCATCCCGAAGTGCCGAAGGACATCCGCGGGACCTACGCCGGCCTCGGCCACCCCGCCGCGATCAGGCATCTCACCGATCTCGGAGTGACGTCCGTCGAGCTGCTGCCGGTGCACTGGTTCGCGCAGGACAGCCACCTCCAGGAGAAGGGTCTGCGCAACTACTGGGGCTACAACAGCCTCGGCTTCTTCGCGCCGTACGGCGCGTACAGCGCGTCCGGGGACAGCGGCACGCAGGTCGATGAGTTCAGGCACATGGTCAAGGCCATGCACGCCGCCGGGCTCGAGGTCATCCTCGACGTCGTCTACAACCACACCGCCGAGGGCAACCACATGGGCCCGACGCTGTCGTTCAAGGGCATCGACAACGCCTCGTACTACCGCCTCGTCGAGGACGACCGGGCGAGCTACTTCGACACCACGGGGACCGGCAACAGCCTCAACGTCGGACATCCCGCCGCCCTCGCGCTGATCATGGACTCGCTGAGGTACTGGGTGACCGAGATGCACGTCGACGGGTTCCGGTTCGACCTGGCGACCACGCTGACCCGCCAGGACGGCGCCGCCGAGATCCACAGCGCGTTCCTGACGCTCATCCACCAAGATCCCGTGCTGGCGCCGGTCAAGATGATCGCCGAGCCCTGGGACACGGCCGGCTACCAGGTCGGCGGGTTCCCGGCCGACTGGTCGGAGTGGAACGGCAAGTTCCGCGACGACGTGCGCGACTTCTGGCAGGGAAGCGACGTCCTGGGGACGTTCTCCGAGCGCATCCTCGGCAGCCCCGACGTCTACGAGAGCGACCGCCGCTCGCCGTTGTCGAGCGTCAACTTCATCACGGCCCACGACGGCTTCACGCTCGCCGACCTGACGTCGTACGCCGAGAAGCACAACGAGGCCAACGGCGAGGACAACAACGACGGCGAGAGCGACAACAAGTCGTTCAACGGCGGGGTCGAGGGCCCGACTGACGACGAGGGCGTCCGGGCGTATCGCGACCGTCAGCGTCGCAACTTCCTGGCGACCGTCCTGCTCTCGGCCGGTGTGCCGATGCTGCTCGGCGGTGACGAGATCGGCCGCACCCAGCAGGGCAACAACAACGCGTACTGCCAGGACGACGAGATCTCGTGGTTCGACTGGGACGCGGTCGACGACGACCTGCTGGCGTTCACGACCGAGCTGATCGGTCTGCGCAGGGACAATCCAGCGTTGCGCCCGAAGTGGTTCAGGCAGGCGCCCGCGAAGGATGCGACCGAGACCGTCGAGGCGGTCGGCGCCGGCGGCGACGAGATCGAGGACGCCGACTGGACCGATCCTCACACTCGCGCGGCGACCTTCGTCCTCGAGCACGACGAGGGCTCGGCGTTCGCGTTGATGCTGAACTCGGCCGAGAACCAGGTCGAGTTCACGGTGCCCCCGGCGCCGCACGGGTCGTGGCAGCTCGCGAGCTCCAGCGACCCCGAGCAGCAGGTCGCGCCGGACGCCGAGACGCTGCTGCTGCGCGACGCGTCGTTCACCCTGCTGGTGTCGCCCCGGTAGTCAGAGGATGGGCTTGCCGCCGGTGACCGCGATGCGAGCGCCGGAGACGTACGACGCCTCGTTCGAGGCAAGCATGACGTAGACCGGTGCCAGCTCAGCGGGCTGGCCGGGACGACCCATCGGCACCTGGTCGCCGAACTTCTCGACCGCCTCTTCAGGCATCGTGGCCGGGATCAGGGGCGTCCAGATCGGGCCGGGCGCCACGCTGTTGGCGCGGATGCCTCGCGGGGCGAGCAGCTGCGCGAGCCTGGCGCAGATGTACGCGGACAAGGGCATCCGCGCCAACAGCGTGGCGCCCGGCCCGGTCTGGACGCCGCTCATCCCGGCGACCATGCCGCCGGAGAAGGTGGAGAGCTTCGGCGAGCAGGTCCCGATGGGCCGCGCGGGGCAGCCGGCCGAGCTCGCCCCGGTGTACGTGCTGCTGGCCAGCGACCAGGCCAGCTACGTCTCCGGTGCCCGGGTCGCGGTGACCGGCGGCAACCCCATCCTGTAGCCGCCGGGTGGAGTGCCAGGGCGCGGTTTCCGCGTCCCTGGCACTCCACCAGGATGGGCGGGTGCCGCACCC
>Ga0190273_10000721_pt1 | contig 11975 bp, 12 predicted proteins | sample Popmic504IS_FD_134513 | JGI IMG/M metagenome (GOLD analysis project Ga0190273, IMG submission 134513) | Populus adjacent soil microbial communities from riparian zone of Shoshone River, Wyoming, USA - 504 IS | ecosystem: Environmental > Terrestrial > Soil > Riparian zone > Trees stand | place...
GGCGATCACGCTGGCGGCTTCGGCGACGGTCAGAAACGGCGGCACCAGCCCCGGCGTGGCCGACCCTCCGGCCGCGTCCGCCGCCAAACGCGCGAGGCGCTCCGCCCGCTCACGTTCCGCCGGGGTGCCCCAGAACCAGACCAAGGCGAGGCCTGCCGCCTGCAGTCGTCGTGCCGCGATCAGCCAGTGTGCCTCCGGCCACAGCTTCTCAGCACGGCTCGCCCCTGGAACGAGCAAGGCATAAGCATGCGACGGCAGCCACGGAAGCTGCTCGGGATCAGGTGGGGACGCGCCGAGGCCGAAGCGGGCGGGCCAGTCGAGCGCATAGCCGCCGCCGGCGGCCCCGACAGCGCGGTTTCGGCGCACCACGTGCCAGTCCCGAGGAACGACGGCTTTGCGACCGTAGGCCAGTGATGCGAGCGGCTCGCGCGCAAATGCCCAGGCGGGCCCGACCCGCAACTCCGCCCGTGCCATGCGCGCTACTACTGCACTCTTGATCAGACCCTGGCAGTCGAGCACCAGGTCATAGCGCTCGCGCGTGAGTGCCTTGTGAAAGGCAGCCATCTCCGCGCGGTCCGATCGGGCGAGCGGAGTCTTGCGCCAGCGCCGCCATGCGATCGGAATGATCTCGTTGATTGCCGGGTTGAGTTGACAGATCGGCGCACATGATTTTTCCACCACCCAGTCGATATGCGCATCCGGAAACACGCGGCGCAGATCGGTCGCGAGCGGCTGCGCGTGGACCACATCGCCCAGGGACGACATCTTGACGATCAGAATTCTCATAGCGTTCTCAACCGGCGTCGGTTCGGGTCCGGCGCAGGGCAGCGGCAATCGGGAAGGTCATCGAGCAGTCACGCGGACCCCGCGATGGCGAGATCCCGAGCGAACAGGCGCGACGGCTGAAACATGCGCAGTGGACCGGCATGAACAGGGTGCCGCTCCGGAACATCGACGCCGGGAGCCAAGAGACGGCAAAGGAGAGATGAAGAAGAGCGGGTAGGACAGGCGGGACAAGCGGCAGCGGTGACTGCACTACAGGAGACAACAACGAAGCGGTCCGAGGTCAATGCCACGCGAGTCGGCGTTTGCAGCGCCGAGGTCGCTGCGCGTGGAAACACGCGGTTGGACCAAACGCTGTGCGCGGCAACTCGGCGGAAGATCCACCTTGTCCCGGCGGGTGCCGGCCATCACTCTTGCAAACCAGAATGCTCAGACGCCCCTGGCAGATCCCGCCTGGAGCATCAACAGGGCCTTTGAAAAGGCTTCTTGGACATCCGCACCGCGCCGTGTCCGGCGCCGGGCATGCTCAACTCAGGCCGAGCTCTCGCAGCATGTTACGCTCCTCGATCGCCCGGCGCGCCTCTCGCAAGCGCTTCGCCTGCTCAGTGACCGCGATATCCGCATAGTCCTCAGGCCTGGATTCGACCCGTCCGGCGCGCATTCTGGCTGCATGTCGCGCAGTGACAATGGCGCTGTGATGATGCGCGGTCATTGCTGAGTTGGGCTTACGAGTTGTTTTCATCCCTGAATCCTGATCCCGAAGAATGAAAGGATGTCTCCGATCCGCGTCACGCTCATCGTCGCCGCGTTGTAATCAACACAACAAGATGTACCAAGATAGCAGAATCTGAAACACTATGAGAGCACGCAGTATATCACATGCCGGCCCCGCGCGACTCGTCGCATTGTTTGCTTGGGGGGGTGTCGCCGTTGCCCTCCTCAGCCAGCACCGGTGGGGATTGCAACCGTGTCCCTGGTGCATCATTCAGCGGCTTGCGTACCTGGTCGTCGGTTTTTTGGCGATTCTGTCGCTTTTCGCGACCCAGTCACGTCTGTGGGCGAGAATCCCGCTTGTGCTGGCCAGTGTCGCTGCTCTGGGTGGGCTTGGCGCAGCGCTGTACCAGCACTTCGTTGCCGCGCAAACGTCCAGTTGCGCCTTCACCGCCGCGGACAAGTTCCTGATGGCAACCGGCTTGGACGAAGTGCTGCCTTCGGTCTTCAAGGCCACCGCCGCCTGCGACGAGGCGAACGCGCCGATGCTCGGCATCCCCTATTCGCTTTGGAGCGCAATGCTGGCGCTCGTGCTCCTGGTGCTGGTCTTCCAGGCTTGGCGCCGGGCGGGCGTCCGCAGCTGAAGGAGCGGCTATCCGTCAGGCGCCCGCGCCATCAGCGGCCTGCCAGGCCCGTCCGGCTTGAGCACTGACAAGCCTGCTGCAACGACGATGAACGCGCCGCCGATCAGCACCCTCGTCGACAGTGCCTCCCCGGCGACCACCGCTCCCGACAGCGCCGCCACGGCCACCTCGGTCAGCATGATCAGCGAGACAGTATTGGCGGGCAGACGCGCTGCGCCGTACTGCAGCGAGAGGTTGCCGAGGACGAAGGCGCCGGACGTCGCGACGACCAGCCCGATCCAGAGACCCGGCGAAGCCGGAACCGGCAGCGGATGCCCGGCTACGCCGACCGCCACTGCCGCGACGGTCGGCAGCAGCGCACCACCGCCGAACATAGCCAAGGCAGTCGCCGCGCGAGATTGGCCGGCCAACTTGCGCAACATCACGGTGTTCACCGCGAAGGTCATGCCTGCAGCAATGGCCAGTCCGTCCGCGAGCAGCGACGCACTGCGCGTCGCATGTGGAGCCTCGAGGAACACAATCGCCGCGCCTGCTAGCGCGAGCCCTATCCGGCTACAAACCCGCCACGTCAGCGGCTCCTGCAACAACCACCTCGCCAGCAGCGCGGCCCACACCGGCATCAGGTAGAAGAGCAGCGCCACCCGGGCGACATCGCCCAGGGTCACAGCCCAATTGAAGCTCGCATTGGTCAGCCCGCTGGCGAGCATGAACCACCACAGCCCTCTGGCTTGGCGCAAGCCCGCGCCAAGCCGCTTGCGGAACGCGAGCGCAATTCCGATCGTGGCGGTGGCGTAGATCAGTGCCGTCGCCATGAGCGGATGCAGACCCGCTTCCGAGAGCGCCCGGATGGGCCACCAGGCAAGTCCCCAGGTCGTGGCGTTCAGCACCAGCGCCGCAACGGCTAGCGCCTTCTCCACCTAGCCGCGGCTCCGATGAAGCCTCGACGCCGAGCTCAACGGCCGGTGGGCCGTCTCCACGGTTTGCACGGCGACCGGACGGTCTGAGGCCACGATCAGCATCATTAAGGTCTCCTTCCATTGACGATATCGAAGCTGCGCAGGCCCGTGCCGTGACGCGCACGAACGAAGCACATGAAGCGGAGGGCGAGGTTCGTCGCCTGCCCGGATGCTACGCCCACCGCCGAATCGACCGGCATCTTCCACGAATGGCGATTTCGGGTGTACCGTGCATCCGCGGCATCCGCGGCCCACTCGCCCGCCTCGCTGCCGAGGCCTGACGGCGCTGACTTCCCTCCGGCTTATCATCAGGCAAAAGCGCGCACGGAGACACATCACATGACCAAGACCCGCCTCAAGCCCGAAGAGCTTCGCAGCCACCGCTGGTATGGAGTGAAGGATCTGCGCGCGTTCGGCCACCGCTCGCGCACCGCGCAGATGGGCTACCACCGCAGCGACTACGCCGGCAAGCCCGTCATCGCGATCATCAACACCTGGAGCGAGATCAATTCCTGCCACACCCACTTCCGCCAGCGCGCCGAAGAGGTCAAGCGCGGCGTCTGGCAGGCCGGCGGTTTTCCAGTCGAGATGCCTGCGCTGTCGCTGGCCGAGCCGTTCCAGAAACCCACCACCATGCTCTATCGCAATCTTCTCGCGATGGAAACAGAGGAACTGCTGCGTTCCTACCCTGCCGACGGCTGTGTCCTGCTCGGTGGCTGCGACAAGACCACCCCGGCGCTGCTGATGGGTGCGATCACGATGAACCTGCCCGCCGTGTTCCTGCCTGCCGGTCCGATGCTGCGCGGGGACTACAAGGGCGGCGTGATCGGCAGCGGCAGCGACACCTGGAAGTACTGGGCGGAGCTGCGTGCAGGCAACATCACGGAAGACGACTGGCAGGAGCTCGAAGACGGCATCGCCCGCTCGCCCGGGCACTGCATGACCATGGGAACTGCATCGACGATGACTGCGGCAACCGAAGTCCTGGGCCTGACGCTGTCGGGTGCCTCGTCGATTCCCGCTCCCGACTCACGTCATTCGCAAATGGCGACGCTGTCGGGCAAGCGCATCGTCGACATGGTGTGGGAGGACCTGCGCCCCGGCGATCTGCTGACCGAGAATTCCTTCCGCAACGCCGTCGTCACGGTGCTCGCCATGGGCGGCTCGACCAACGCGGTGGTTCACCTGATCGCAATGGCGCGTCGCGCCGGCATCGCCCTCGACCTCGAGAAGTTCGACGCCCTCGCGCGTGAGACGCCGGTGATCGCGAACCTGCGCCCGTCCGGCGCGTTCCTGATGGAGGATTTCTACTATGCGGGCGGTTTGCGCGGCCTGCTCAAGCGCCTCGGCGGCATGATCGACACCGGCTGCATGACCGTCGCCGGCCGCACGCTCGGGGAGGACATCGCAGACGCCAGGGTGTTCAACGACGAAGTGATCCGCCCGCTCGACAGGCCCTTGATCGCCAACGGCGGCCTCGCCATCCTGCGCGGCAACCTCGCGCCCGACGGCGCCGTCATCAAGCCGGCCGCGATGGAACCGCACCTGCGGCGCCACACCGGCCCGGCAGTGGTGTTCGACAGCTACGACGACATGGCCGCGCGCATCGACTCGCCGGAACTGGAGATCGATGCGAACTCCGTGATCGTGCTCAAGAGTGCCGGGCCGCAAGGCGCGCCCGGCATGCCGGAATGGGGTCAGTTGCCGATCCCGAAGAAGCTCTTGCAGCAGGGCGTGCGCGACATGTTGCGCATCTCGGACGCGCGGATGAGCGGCACCAGCTACGGCGCCTGTGTTCTTCATGTGGCGCCGGAGAGCCACATCGGCGGCCCGCTGGCGATGGTGCGCACCGGCGACCTGATCTCTCTCGATGTCGAGACGCGCAGCCTGCAGCTCCAGATCAGCGACGAGGAGATGGCGCAGCGGCGCGAGACCTGGCGACGGCCGGAACCCAAGTTCAGCCGCGGCTACGGCGCCATCTACCTCAAGCATATCCAGCAGGCGAACCTCGGCTGCGACTTCGACTTCCTGCAGGCGGAGGGCCAGGCAAGCGGCGGCGGAGAACCGGAAATACATTAGCCGCAGCGCACGCATGCACGTGGAGTGAGCGAATGACCAACTTCATTTTCATCGTTGCCGACGACCTGGGCTATGCGGACCTGGGCTGCTACGGTGGCCGCACGCCGGTGTCCCCGTGCCTCGACCGGATGGCCCGGGATGGCTTGCGCTTCACCCAGGGCTACTCCAACTCGCCGGTCTGCTCGCCGACCCGCTTTGCAATGATCACCGGCCGCTACCAGTATCAGCTTCGCGGCGCCGCAGAAGAGCCGATGACGGCGCGCTTCTACGGCAGCACCGAGGTCGGGCTGCCGCCGTCGCATCCCACCTTGCCTTCGCTGCTGCTTGGCTGCGGCTACCGGACCGCGCTGATTGGCAAGTGGCATCTCGGCTACCCGCCGCACTTCGGCCCGCTTCTGAGCGGTTACGAGCAGCACCTGGGTCCGCTCTCCGGCGGCGTCAGCTACTTCAGCCACCTCGACCGTGAAGGCAAGCACGACCTGGTGAGGAACGGCGAGCCGGCCGACGGCGGCGGCCGGTATCTCACCGACCTCCTGAGCGACGAAGCTGTCGACTACGTCCGCGAGCGGTCGGCCGACCGCCAGCCCTTCCTGCTCAGCCTGCACTACACCGCACCGCACTGGCCGTGGGAGACACGCGGCGACGGCGCGGCGAGGCCCGAAGTGGACGCCGACATACGCCACAAGGACGGGGGTTCCATCCACGTTTATCAGCAGATGATCCGGGAGATGGACGAAGGCATCGGGCGGCTCCTGGATGCCCTCGACGAAGGCGGGATCGGGGAAGACACCCTCGTGGTTTTCACGAGCGACAACGGCGGCGAACGTTTCTCGGACAACTGGCCGCTGGTCGGCGGGAAGATGGACCTCACCGAAGGCGGCATCCGGGTGCCCTACATCGTCCGCTGGCCGAAGGTCGTGCCTGCCGGCACCGTGACGCGCCAGCATTCCGTCACGATGGACTGGGCGGTGACGATGTTGGATATCGCCGGGGCGAGGCCGGGGCCGGAGGTGCCGCTCGACGGTCTGTCGATGCTGCCCGTGCTGCGCAACCCTGCCATGCCTTTCGATCGGCCCCTCTACTGGCGCATGAAGTACCGCCGTCAGAAGGCGATGCGGGACGGTCCCTGGAAGTACCTCGCCATCGACGACAACGAGTATCTGTTCGACCTGTCTCGGGACGAGCGCGAGCGCGCCAACCTGGGGCGCCGCCACCCCGACCGGCTTGCGGACATGCGGCGCCGCTATGACGAATGGAATGCCACCATGGCGCCGATCCCCGACGACGCCAAGAGCATCCTGGTCTACACCGAAGCTGACATGCCGGCGCGCTGAAGCGCGGTCGCACTACCTGCTCCGACTAGGGAGCGGACCTCTCGCGCCCGGCGCACTCAGCGCTTGAACAGGCCCTTCAGCGCGTCGTTGACCCTTTCGCGGGCCTTGCCTTCGATGTCGTCGGTCTTGAGCCGCTCGCGCAGTTCCGCCGCGGCACGCCCTTTCAGGGCTTCCTTGCCGGCGGTTTCCCAGTCGATCTGCCAGTCGAGCTTGTCGAACGGTCCGGTGAGCCTGACCGGTACGGTCACCCCGCGCACGTCGGCCAGATCCTTGCCTCCCTGGCCGGTGCTGGTGCCTACGACCGAGGCCCGTACGGTGTAGTCGAGCCGGCTGCCGACGAGGTCGGCACGTCCTTCTCCGCCGATGCGAAGCAGGGGCGACTTGACGTCGAGGTCGGTGCTGGTGGCGATACCGTCTGCAATCACGAAGCTGACGTCGAACTCGGTGAAATCCGTCTGCTTGCGCGCGTCGCTCGGCTTCGTTTCCGACTGGCCGCCGCCCCGCAGAAGACTGCGCGCCGAGCGGATCGACTCACCCAGGTTGATGCCCTTGATGGCGCCATTGCGCAGGTCGAGCGCAGCGCGACCGTCGAGACCGCGTTTCATCGCGTCGACGGTCCCCCCGCCTGTGTTGAGCGCAAGCTTGAGGTTGCCCTGCCCTTCCAGCAGGTCCTTGGCGGCGACGTCCCTGAGCAGGGGCCCGATCGAGATGCCGGTGAGGTCCGCATGCGCGTCGATCCGGTTTGCCGCCGGCGTTGCGCCCGCCTGGACAACCGTGGTCGCCGCCAGTCGCCCGCCGTAGAGCGAGGCGCTCACCGGATCGGCATCCAGGCGACCCTGCGCGGCCTTCAGCTTCACCCGCAGGTCCGACAGCTCGACGCCGCGCGCCCGCAGCCGGCCGACGCTCAAGCTGCCCGACCCGTCGAGATCGCGTAGGGCGGACAGGTCCACCGGCGCATCCTGACCCGGTGCTCCGGCGGTGGTGCCGCCGCCGGACGCTGATCCGGTGTTCCCGCCGGCGGACTGTGAGCCCGCGCCGCCCCCGCCAGGCGTGGCCGGAACGAAACGATCGAGGTCGAGCTGATCGGCGTTCAAGTTCATCTCCACCTTCGGCTGGCTGAAGCCGTTCACCTGAACCTTCGCCAGCAGTGTCGTCTCCAGCGACTTCGCGTTGAGGTCGGCGGATAGCGTTTCCTTCTGCGTATCGAGCGACACCGTTCCCGTCAGATCGACGGACGCCGCCTTCTGCGGCAAGCCGGGATCCTCGATCGACACCGAGCCGGCAAGGCCGGACAGTTCGAACGCACCTCCCGGCAGGTTGGCCTTCACCGGCGTCGCAAGCTTCGCCTGGACGGCCTGCGCCCCCTGCTTCGTGCTCGCTTCGATTGCCAGGCGGTCGAGGGTCAGCGCCCTGGCGACCCCGCCGATGCCGCGCGCCTCGATGTTTGCCTGCAGAACGCGACTTCCCGTCAGCTGGACCGACGCCTGCAGGGTTTCGCCGCTGGCCGAGTTTTCCGTCAGCGCCAGCCGCGGCGCGGAGACCCTGGTCTCGAAAACGTCTGCGTCGAGCTTGCCGCGGGCCTCGAACGCAAGGCCCACCAGGTCGACAGCCATCCTGCCCGGGTCCGTGCTCACGCTCGTGAGTGTGATGTGCGCAGCGTCCAGGCGCCGGGTCCCGCTGCTCGCCTCGAGCGTGGCGTCGACGTTTTTCGCACCGTAGACCTTGCTGTCGACGTCGATCTGCGCCAGCGCCTTCAAGCTGAGCTTGCCCCCCGTTTCGGGTTGCGTGGCAGCAAAGGTCAGGTTCACCGTGACCGGCGTTTCGCCCTTGTTGGCGATCCTGCCGGTGTCGAGCGCGAGCTGGTCGACGGTGATCGTCCGTCCGGCCTGCTGGTCCCGGTAGGTCACCTGACCGCCCGTAAGCGCGAATCCCCCGAGATCGAACCTCGGCAGTGCCCGCGAAGGCGGATCGGTGGCCCCAGGTTGGGCAGGCGCCGCAGCAGGCTCGCCCGCACCGATCAGGTCGTCGATGCTCAGGCTGCCGTCGGCGCGGCGTTCGATCGTCGTCTTCAGACCTTGCACCGTCACCTTGTCGGCGACGATCTCGCCACGCAGCAGCGGCAGGACCGCCACGCCCAGCTTGGCGCCGGCAATGCTTGCCGCCTCACCGGTGCCGCCGCGGTCCGACAAGGTTGCCGGCGGCAGGCTCAACGCGAACTTCGGGAAGACAGACAGGGCGAGGTCGCCGTCGAGGTGAAGGTTGCGCTGGTAGCGCTCCTGCACGAACCGCTCGATCTGCGGCTTGAAGCGGTTGGCGTCGACCAGCGTCGCAACTGCGACGGCTGCGACCACGAGCAACGCGAGCAACACGCTCACGCCGATCAAGATTCTCCTGAGCATCTGGCGGCTCCGCTCCGTCTCCGAAAACGATTATGCCTTCTCCATGGCGGCTAATCCGGCGGACGCCCGCCCAGGACGGGCTCAGTGGCGCGAGCGATCACCTCGATCTCCGGCAGCCGGCTGCAGCCTCTCGACCAGGCTCCTGACATCGGCATCGAGCGACGTCGGTTGCGCGCCGTTCTGCTCGAGCGCACGCAGCAATCGCCTGAGTCCCTCTTCGTCGGGCAGAACCGGGCCGTAGAAGAGCGTTTCCGGGCCGCTCAGCACCAGCAGCGTCGGAAAGGTCTCTATGTCGATGTCTCCCGCCAGTTCGGCCTCGTCCTCCACGTCGATCCAGGCGAAGGCATGGTCGGGAAAGTCGGCAGCCACTGCCTGCAGCGGCTGCCGGTAGTCGCGGCAGGTGCCGCACCACTCGGCGCAAAGGCATACGACCAGCCAGCGCGGCTGCAGGGGCGGCGGGCGGCAGTACGCGAGCGACGCTGCAGTCATTGCGGCTGCGTCACTCCTTGTCGACCCAGACCCGCATCTTGACTGTCTGCAGAGGCCCGTAGTTGCTGAGGAAGGCGACGTCGGCTGCATCGCGACCATAGGCCAGCACGACTCTGCCGCCGCGCGGTTCCGGCTGCGTAGCGTCGAAGGTGTACCAGCGTCCGCCGATATAGGCCTCGAACCAGGCATGCAGGTCCATCGGATCGAGCTGATAGAGATAGCCGACGACCATGCGTGCCGGGATGCGCAGGCTGCGGCACAGCGAGATTCCGATGTGGGAATAGTCCCGGCAGACACCGGCGCCCTGGTCGAGCGTATCCATGGCGTCGGTGCCGGAGTCGCTGACTCCGTACTTGTATTCGATGTTGTCGTGGATCCAGGCGCGGATGGCTTCGACCTGCTGGTATCCCTCATTCGCCGAACCGGCGATCTCGCGGGCCCGTCCTTCCATCCGGTCGGACGGGCAGTAACGGCTGGGCAGGAGAAACTGCATGACATCGTCCGGCACCAGACCGACCGGGGTAGGGCCGACGTCCTCGTCGATGGCAATGACTTCGTCGGTTTCGACGTGCGCTTCGACGCGGATATGCATCCGGCCCTCGGGGATGACCATCCGCTGGCACAGATTGCCGAAGGCGTCGACGTACTCGGTGGTGCGTACCCAGGGTTCGAACAGGTAGCTCTCGCTGGAAAGCCATTGCGCCTGCCCGCTGCGTGGCCTCAGCATCGCCACCGTCGGACAGTCCTCGGCTGCTTCGACGGTAATTTCGCAGCCTGCTTTCAATTTCATATGATTGGAAGGTCGTGGAAAATGCATTGTTGTCGTGGTAAATGTGGTGAATATGTGCAGTGCACTATCGTACTTGACCCGCGAGCGGGCGGCGCGGCTGAGGGGTGTGAAGAATGCGCCCTCCGATCGCCCGGCAGCGTGAACTTTGCTGCAGACAAGTCCGTCTGGAACCGCAAAGCTCGACATGCCCGACCGGAAGCAAGGTAGCGCCATGCGAAACCAGATGTTCATGACCCCCGCGCTGCTGGTGGACGGCAGCGAACTCGCGTTCGTGGGTGAAATCCAAGCGGGGCGCGAAGCGGAGGCCTTTGCCACGCTGCTGACCTTCGCCACGTTCTCGGAGAACACGGACCAGGTCGTGGACGAAGCCTACAGCGCGGAATGCGCCCGATGCGGCGCCACGTCGCGGTTCAGCGAGGAGCGCTGGTATCAGCTGGCCAAGGAGTACTTCGACGAATTCATGGAGAAGGTGCGCAACGCGACGCCCGAGGTCCTGCTTGGACACTATCTCTGGCTTGAAAAGCACTTTTTCGACAAGCACCGCGGGTACGACTCACTGCGGACGCTGATCCGATGTCTGCTGAACGAGCCGGCTTCGGCTTTGCACTGATCGGCAGGTCGCATTGATCGGCGGCTTCCGCCTGATGCCTGTCTGCAGCAACTCCTGACCGCGGTGGGGCGCTGACAGTCAGGGCGTCGGCCAGATACCCTGCGTGGACGCAACCTGCTGGAAGTCCGGAAACTCGAAGCTTGCCATGCAGGTCGGACACTCGACGATGCCGACGCCCGCAGGCGACGGCATTCTGCGCAGCAGTGAGACAGCCCCGTCGACATAGCAGTCAGGACAAGGCAGCGGCGCGGCACTATCCGCGTGAAGGGCAACGTCCCAGCGCGAAAAGTAGGTCTCTATCGCTTCCGGCGCCGCGCCCTTCTTCAGCAGGCAAACGCGCATGGTCTCCTGGAGCAACTTGAGCGGCATGGCCGTCCCTCTGTACTGCGGGCCCCGGTGCGGGAGCCACTCGAGCCATTATGCGACGCTCCAAGGTTTCAACACAACCGAAACAATGCGCAATATCAGCCTCGAGCGCTCCGGCAGTCGGTGCCGACCGACCGGCTGTCGCCATTTGTGGAAGAACCCCTAGGATCGAGGACCGTGCGACTTGTGCGTCGAATGCCTTCTTTGAAGATGGTCGGCCGCGTGCGCCAAGACCTTGGACAACCGGTCCTTCGTGCACGGTTTGACGATATGTTCGAAAAAGCCAGCCGAAACCGACAGTTGAATGTCCGCCTCGGAACCCCTCCCGGTGACAGCAACTATGTAGACCGACTGTCGCCGCAACAGGACGAGACGTCGTGCCAGTTCATGACCACTCATGTCTGGCATTTCAATGTCGAGGAGAGCCACATCGACGGGTGCCTGGCTCGCAATTTCCAGCGCCAAGGCGCCTCCGTCCGCGAGGACCGGTGTGTGACCAAGCAAACGCACCAGTTCGGCCACACTCGACCTTGCATCGTGGTCGTCGTCGACGATCAGAATCTGCACGGAGTCCTACTTCCGATGCGACTTGAGGTACTCCTCGACCTTCTTGGCCTCACTGCCGACCGCATCCACCGCCATCCTGAGTTCGTCCGCACTCACCCCGAACTTCTTGGCCCAGTCTCGGACCTCGTAGTCCTGATGCAGGTTGATTCGCTGGCGGTCCTGTCCACCCGTCTTGCCAAGATCGTCTGCCATGTCGCTTCTCCTCGAGGCCGGTTACGGGCTCAGCGTCTGCGTAAATGGTGCTAGA
>Ga0190273_10000722_pt1 | contig 11974 bp, 11 predicted proteins | sample Popmic504IS_FD_134513 | JGI IMG/M metagenome (GOLD analysis project Ga0190273, IMG submission 134513) | Populus adjacent soil microbial communities from riparian zone of Shoshone River, Wyoming, USA - 504 IS | ecosystem: Environmental > Terrestrial > Soil > Riparian zone > Trees stand | place...
CAGAAGGCCAAGAAGGCGTCCGTCCCGAAGGACCACATCGACCGCGCGGTCAAGCGCGGAGGGGGTGTCGGTGAGGATGCCGTCGACTACACCACGATCATGTACGAGGGGTACGCGCCGGGCGGCGTGGCACTGCTGGTCGAGTGCCTCACCGACAACAAGAACCGGGCCGCGATGGAGGTCCGCACCGCGATGACGCGCAACGGCGGCACCATGGCCGACCCGGGATCCGTGGCGTACATGTTCCACCGCAAGGGCGTCATCATGGTGCCGCAGGAGCAGGAGGGTGGCCCCACCAACGAGGACGACGTGCTGCTCGCGGTGCTCGACGCCGGCGCCGAAGAGGTCAACGACCTCGACGGGTCCTTCGAGGTCATCAGCGAGGCAACCGACCTCGTCGCGGTGCGCACGGCCCTGCAGGACGCCGGTCTGGACTACGATTCGGCCGATGCCTCGTTCGTCCCGACCATGACCGTCGAGGTCGACGTCGACGCGGCGACCAAGATCATGCGGCTCATCGACGCCCTCGAGGACAGCGACGACGTCCAGAACGTGTTCGCCAACTTCGACGCTTCCGACGAGGTCATGGCGCAGGTCGAGTAGCGATCAGGTCTCCGGGCATCCCGTCCACCGGCGAGTCGGCTTCGGGCCGACGGCGGTTCCGTCTACGCTGTCGAACATGCGTTCGGTGAGCACGGGGGCCTCGTGAGAGCCCTGGGGATCGACCCCGGCCTGACCCGGTGCGGTGTGGGCGTCGTCGACGGCAGCATCGGGCGTCCCTTGACGATGATCCACGTAGGCGTGTTCCGCACGCCGCCCGACCTCGACATCGCTCGCCGGCTTCACCAGCTGGAACAGCAGATCGAGCACAGCGTGCTGGAGCATCGCCCCGACGTCGTCGCGGTCGAGCGCGTCTTCAGCCAGCACAACGTCCGCACCGTGATGGGCACGGCCCAGGCCAGCGGCATCGCGATGGTCGTCGCGGCACGGCACGGCATCCCCGTGCAGCTGCACACGCCGAGCGAGGTCAAGGCGGCGGTGACCGGCAGCGGCCGCGCCGACAAGGCCCAGGTCACCCAGATGGTCACGCGGTTGCTGCGACTCACCGAGGCGCCGAAGCCAGCTGACGCCGCTGACGCGCTCGCCCTCGCGATCTGTCACATCTGGCGCGGTGGAGCGCAGAACCGGCTGCAGTCGGCGATCGACGCGGCGACCGCCAAGGCGGCTCGATGATCGCGCACGTCCGCGGCCCCGTCGCCGCCGTCACGCTCACGTCCGCGGTGCTCGACGTCGGAGGGGTCGGCCTGCAGGTCATGTGCACGCCCGGAACGATCGCGTCGCTGCGCATCGGCCACGAGGTGCAGCTGTCGACATCGATGGTGGTCCGCGAGGACTCGCTCACGATCTTCGGCTTCGCCACCGTCGACGAGCGGGACATGTTCGAGCTCGTCCAGACCGCCAGCGGTGTCGGGCCCAAGGTCGCGCAGGCCATGCTGGCCGTCCTCGATCCCGATCGTCTGCGCCAGGCCATCGGTCAGGGCGATCTGGCCACGCTGACCACGGTCCCCGGCATCGGGCGCAAGGGGGCCGAGCGCATCGTCGTCGAGCTCAAGGACCGGGTCGGCGTCACGACGACCGTCGTCGCCGGCGCGGCCGCGTGGCGCACCCAGGTCAACGACGCCCTGCTCGGGCTCGGCTGGTCCAGCCGCGACGCCGACGCCGCGCTCGACCGGGTGGCCGCGGAGCTGCCGGCCGGTGTCAGCCCCGACGTGTCGACCATCCTGCGCGACGCGCTGCGACTCCTGGCCAAGGCGCGCTGATGCCGGGCGACGACGGTTACTACGGCGATGGCGATGCCTTCGAGGCGATCGTGGCCGACGCGATGCCGGAGGACCGCGCCTTCGAGGCGGCCCTGCGTCCCCGCACCCTCGACGAGCTGGTCGGACAGGAGCGCGTCCGCGAGCAGCTCTCCCTGATGCTCGAGGCGGCCGTGGCGCGCGGACGCACACCCGACCACGTCCTGTTGTCCGGCCCGCCCGGGCTCGGCAAGACGACCCTCGCGATGATCATCGCCCACCAGCTCGCCGCCCCACTGCGCATCACCAGCGGCCCTGCCATCCAGCATGCCGGCGACCTCGCGGCGATCCTCTCGGGCATCAACGAGGGCGACGTCCTGTTCATCGACGAGATCCACCGCATGTCGCGGCCCGCCGAGGAGCTGCTCTACATGGCGATGGAGGACTTCCGCGTCGACGTCATCGTGGGCAAGGGGCCCGGTGCCACGGCCATCCCGCTCGAGATCCCGCCGTTCACGGTGGTCGGGGCCACGACCCGGGCCGGGCTGCTGCCCAGCCCGCTGCGCGACCGGTTCGGGTTCACCGCGCAGCTTGACTACTACGACACCGACGAGCTGCATCGCATCGTCGTCCGATCGTCCGGGCTGCTCGATCTCGAGGTCACCGACGACGGCGGGCGCGAGATCGCGTCGCGGTCACGGGGCACGCCGCGCATCGCCAACCGTCTGCTGCGCCGGGTCCGCGACTTCGCGGAGGTGCGCGCGGGTGGTGTCGTCGACCACGCGGTCGCCCGCGACGCCCTGGCGCTGTACGAGGTCGACGAGCTGGGGCTCGACCGGCTCGATCGCGCGGTGCTCACGGCCCTGTGCCGCAACTTCGGCGGTGGACCGGTCGGCATCTCGACACTGGCGGTGGCCGTGGCCGAGGAGCGCGAGACGGTCGAGGAGCTCGCCGAGCCGTTCCTCGTGCGGCTCGGGTTCTTGGCCCGTACGCCCCGCGGACGCGTCGCGACGGCCGCCGCCTGGCGCCATCTGGGCCTCACCGCGCCGAGCGGTCTCGAGCAGCTGGCGCTTCCCGACGACCCTGAGTGACCGCCTGTCGGTGTCGCGCGGCACCATAGGACAGTTGCCGGGTTAAACTATCCGGCGGCCCACCGGCCATGACCCGCGACCGCGGGTCTCCTCATAGGTACTACGGAGCATCCACCGTGAACGACTGGGCGTCCATCCTTCCCCTCGTCCTTCTGGTTCTCGCCTTCCTGCTGCTGGTCGTCCGGCCGGCTCGGGCACGCCAGCGTCAGTTCCAGCAGCTGCAGGGTCAGCTCGAGCCGGGGCAGCGCGTCATGCTGGCCAGTGGCCTCTTCGGTGAGATCGAGTCGATCGCCGACGAGACCCTCGAGCTGCTCATCGCGCCCGGGACGGTCGTCACGGTCAATCGGCACGCCGTCTCCCGCGTCATCACGTCCACCGAGCCTGACACCGAATCGAGCACAGACCTCTGATGGCAGCAACTCCCAAGCGCAGCCCGAACCGTGCGCGGCCCGGGCGCACCCTCGCCCTGTTCCTGGCGGCGATCGTCGCGCTGTACGGCCTCGTGGCCCTCATCGGCGTCACCGCCGACAAGGGCGACGACAGCCCGTGGCATCCCAAGCTCGGCCTCGACCTCGAGGGCGGCACCCGCATCACGTTCCAGGCCAAGGCCGAGTCGGGCGGCGTCACGACCGAGAAGCTCGATCAGGCCCGCAGCATCATCGATCAGCGAGTAAATGCCTCCGGTGTCGCCGAGGCCGAGGTGACGACCCAGGGCGGCGACCAGATCATCGTCGAGATCCCGGGCGAGAAGCGGGCCAACATCGTCGACGAGGTCGGCAAGACGGCTCAGCTGCGGTTCCGGCTCGTCTGGACGGGCAACCTCGCGAGCGCAGCGGCGCCGGTCGACACGGCTGCCGACCAGAAGGTCGTCAACGATCTCGACTGGTCCAAGCTCTCGCTCGACCAGGTCATCGCCGCCGAGACGACCGGTCTCCCGTCACTGCCGCCGGAGTACCAGGCGGGCGTCGCCTCGCTGCAGAAGGTCGCTGCCGGCTTCACGTGCAACCCGGACGGCCTCGAGGTCGAGGACGTCGCTGCCAAGCCGCTGGTCACGTGCGACCCGGCGACCGGTGAGGTGCAGATCCTGAGCCCCACGGTCATCGAGGGCACCGATGTCAGCAGCGCCGACGCCGTCATCCCGCAGGGCCAGGTGTCCTGGGTCGTCGCCCTCGAGCTGAAGGGCCAGGGCAAGAAGGCGTTCAGCACCATCACCGACGCGTTGTTCAACCAGCTCAACGCGGGCAACGACCAAGCCAGCCGTTTCGCCGTCGTGCTCGACGGCGAGGTGCTCACGGCGCCGACGACGAACGGCCACTTCACCGACGGCAAGTCGCAGATCTCGGGCAACTTCACCGCCACCACATCCAAGGCGTTGGCCAACCAGCTCAAGTACGGCGCACTGCCCCTGACCTTCAGCGTCAACGGCAGCGAGGAGATCGGGCCGTCCCTGGCAGGATCGCAGCTCAACGCCGGGCTCATCGCTGGCGTCATCGGCCTCGTGCTCGTCGTGATCTACTGCCTGCTCTACTACCGCGGTCTGGGGCTCGTGATCATCGGATCACTGCTCGTGGCGTCGGCGTTGACGTATGTCATGGTCCTGCTGCTCGGCAAGGGTGTCGGGTTCACGTTGACCCTGCCGGGCATCGCCGGACTCATCGTGGCGATCGGCATCACGGCCGACTCGTTCATCGTGTTCTTCGAGCGCATCCGCGACGAGGTGCGAGACGGCAAGTCGCTGCGACTCGCCGTCGAGGCCGGCTGGGTCCGCGCTCGCGGCACGATCCTGGCCGCCGACGCCGTCTCGATCATCGCGGCGCTGACCCTGTTCATCTTCGCCATCGGCGTGGTGCGCGGGTTCGCCTTCGCCCTGGGCCTCACGACGCTGATCGACGTGTTCGTCGTGTTCTTCTTCACCAAGCCGCTGGTCTCGGTGCTCGCGCGCACGAAGTTCTTCGGGCAGGGGCACAAGCTCTCCGGTCTCGACGCGTCGCACCTGGGCATCTCCGGTCGCAAGATCAGTGAGATCGCCCGCACCAGCCCAGCCGGCACCGCAGGAAAGGCCAACTGATGGGTCGCATCAGCACATTCGGACAGCACCTCTACGAGGGACGCGTCTCGTTCGACTTCGTGGGCCGGCGCAAGCTCTGGTACTCCGTCTCGGCCCTGATCGTCGTCCTCGCGGCGCTCGCGTTCATCGTGAGGGGCTTCAACTACGGGGTCGAGTTCAAGGGCGGCGTCGAGTTCACCGCCCAGGTCAAGGTCGCCAACTCCGAATCGGCCGACGACATGATCAAGGGTGTCGAGGACTCCGGGGTCGCCGAGGCCGGTGACCCGACCGTCCAGACGTCCGGAGAGAACACCATCCGCATCCAGACGCGGGCGCTGACTCAGGACCAGGCCACCAAGGTGTCACAGTCGCTGGAGAAGGCCGGCGCGACCGAGGTCAGCCAGAACCTGATCGGTCCGACCTACGGCAAGCAGGTGGCCACCAAGGCGCTGACGGGCCTCATCGTGTTCCTGGTCGTCATCGTGATCTTCATCTGGGCCTACTTCCGCGAGTGGCGCATGTCGGTCGCCGGCATCGTGGCCCTGGCGCACGACCTGGTCATCACCGCAGGCGTCTACGCGCTGTCGGGGTTCGAGGTGACGCCTGCGACCGTGACAGGGCTTCTGACGATCCTCGGGTACTCGCTGTACGACACCGTGGTGGTGTTCGACAAGGTGCGCGAGAACACCCGGGGCATCTTGTCGTCGAACAGCAAGACCTACGCCGAGCAGGCCAACCTCGCGGTCAACCAGACGCTCGTGCGATCGATCAACACGTCGATCACAGCGCTCCTGCCCGTCGCCGCGCTGCTGGTCGTCGGTGCAGGTGTCCTCGGCACCGGACCGCTGAAGGACCTGGCGCTGGCCCTGTTCGTCGGCATGGCGGCGGGCACGTACTCGTCGATCTTCATCGCCACACCGCTGGTCTCGCAGCTCAAGGAGCGGGAGCCGTCGATGATGGCACAGGCCGCGCGGGTCATGGCCCGCCGCTCGAAGGAGGACGGCGGCTTCACCGTCGGCTCGGCGTCCGTGGCGTCACGACCCGTCCAGGCGTCGGGTGCCGCCAAGCGCGTGCAGCCGTCGCGCAAGCCTCGGTCGCAACGGGGCAAGGGGGGTTCCTGACCCGCTGAGTCGATGCGACGTGCCATCATGCTGACGACACTTGTCAGCGGTGCGCGGGCCGTCCCGCACGCCTCTCGTTCCCAGGAGCAACACGTGAAGATCTCCCTGACGATTGCCGGCGCCCTCCTGCTCGGGACCACGCTGACCGCCTGCAGCGGCAGTGACGGCGCCAGTGACGGCGGCGACGGCGACAGCGCCGCGTACTGCAAGGACATCGCTTCGGCCAAGCCGGTCTTCGAGACTCTGGCCAGCGGCGATCTCTCGAAGCTCGAGGAGGGTTTCAAGACCTTCCACCAGCTGGCCGACGAGGCGCCGGGCGATGTGAGCGATGACTGGAAGAAGCTCGATGGCACCGCGAGGTCGGTCGAGGAGAAGCTCGAGGCGACGGGGCTCAAGTACTCGGACCTCCCGGCCGTGAGCTCCGGCTCGATCCCCGAGGGCGTCGACATCACCAAGCTCACCAGCTTCGTGGCCGACCTGCAGAAGCTGAACAACGACGACGTCTCCGATGCCCGTACGGCCATCGCCGAGCACGCCAAGAAGTCGTGCGACGTGGAGCTCGGCTCGTTGTAGTCCGGCGGCACCCACCTGGAAGGACCACCGTGAACGAGCTGAACGCCCACAAGGACCTCGATGCGATCATCGACGAGCTGGTGCGGCCGATCGCCGACTGGCCGCAGCCCGGCGTGACCTTCCGCGACATCACCCCGTTGCTGGCTGACCCGGCGGCGTTCGAGAGCGTCGTCGACGGGTTGGTCGTGCTGGCGCGTCAGACCGGCCCCCTCGACGCCGTGCTGGGCATCGAGGCGCGCGGTTTCCTGTTCGGTCCGTTGATCGCACTGCGCCTCGGTGTCGGCTTCGTCCCGGTGCGCAAGGCCGGCAAGCTCCCGGCGGAGTCGCTGTCGACGTCCTACGACCTCGAGTACGGCTCTGCGACGCTCGAGATGCATGTCGACGCACTCGCCCCGGGTGCCCGGGTGCTGGTGGTCGACGACGTCCTCGCGACCGGCGGTACCCTCTTGGCCGCCGCCGACCTGGTCGAGCAGGCCGGGGGATCGGTGGCCGGAAATCTCGTCCTGATCGAGCTGCTCGCGCTCGGTGGGCGAGACCGGCTCGCCTCGACCGGTTGCGCTGCCCTGCGCACCTACTGACCCCCTACAGAATCGAGCTGCCATGAACACCCGTCAGGTCCGCGTCGTCGCGCTCGTGCTGGTCGCCATCTTGGTGCTGGGCGCAGCGGCCACCTTGATCGGCGAGCTGCTGTGAGCCCGTCACTGTGAACACCGTCCGACTAGACTGAAGAGACAGTGAGGAGCGCGCGTGGCTGATCGCATCGAGGCGGTACCGGTCGAGTCGAAGAACACCGACACGGCCCCTGCTTCAGCGCGCGTGCGCAATCGCCTGGCCCGCATCGGCGGAGGTGGCAGCAAGTCCGGGTCGTCCGACACGGTGCTCGATCCGCTGATCAAGGTCTATCGCGCCACGCACCCCAAGGGCGACATCACGGCGCTGCAGAAGGCGTACGAGATCGCCGAGCGCATGCATGACGGGCAGAAGCGCAAGAGCGGTGACCCGTACATCACCCACCCCCTGGCGGTGGCCACGATCCTCGCCGAGCTCGGCATGACCACGCCGACCCTCTGCGCCGCGCTGCTGCACGACACGGTCGAGGACACGCCGTACACGTTGGATCAGCTGACCGTCGACTTCGGCGACGAGGTCCGACACCTGGTCGACGGCGTGACCAAGCTCGACAAGGTCAAGTACGGCGACTCCGCGCAGTCCGAGACCATCCGCAAGATGGTCGTGGCGATGAGCCGCGACATCCGCGTGCTCGTCATCAAGCTGGCCGACCGCCTGCACAACATGCGCACGCTGCGCTACCTGCGTCAGGACAAGCAGGAGCGCATCGCCCGCGAGACGATCGAGATCTTCGCGCCACTGGCTCACCGTCTCGGCATGAACACGATCAAGTGGGAGCTCGAGGATCTCGCGTTCGCGACGCTGCACCCCAAGGTCTACGACGAGATCGTGCGGCTGGTCGCGGACCGCGCGCCGTCGCGCGGGCAGTTCCTCGAGCGCGTCACGAGCGAGGTCGAGTCCGACCTGCGGCACGTCAAGCTCAAGGCCACGGTCTCGAGTCGGCCCAAGCACTACTACTCGATCTACCAGAAGATGCTGGTGGGCGGCCGGGAGTTCTCCGAGATCTTCGACCTCGTCGGCGTGCGCATCCTCGTCGACACCGTCGCCGACTGCTATGGCGTCCTCGGTGTGCTGCACGCCCGCTGGAACCCGATCCCCGGACGGTTCAAGGACTACATCTCGGTCCCGAAGTTCAACATGTACCAGTCACTGCACACGAGCGTCATCGGACCGCAGGGCAAGCCCGTCGAGCTGCAGATCCGCACCTACGCGATGCACCGGCGGGCGGAGTACGGCGTCGCGGCGCACTGGAAGTACAAGGAGGACGCGACGGCCGGCAAGACCGGCAAGGCGCCCGACAAGGACGACATGCTGTGGCTGCGCGAGCTGCTCGACTGGCAGTCCGAGACCGAGGACTCGGTCGACTTCCTCGACTCGTTGCGGTTCGAGATCAACAACGCCGGGGTGTACGCGTACACCCCCCGCGGCGACCTCATCCAGCTGCCGGCGGACTCCACACCGGTCGACTTCGCGTACGCCGTCCACACCGAGGTCGGTCACGCGTGCATCGGGGCCCGAGTCAACGGGCGCCTGGTCTCACTGGAGTCGACGCTCGAGAGCGGCGACGTCGTCGAGGTGTTCACGTCCAAGTCGGTCGACGCTGGCCCCAGCCGCGACTGGCTGGAGTTCGTCGCCAGTCCGCGGGCCCGCAACAAGATCCGGCAGTGGTTCACCAAGGAGCGTCGAGAAGAGGCGATCGAACGGGGCAAAGACCTCATCGCCAAGCAGATGCGCAAGGAGGGTCTCCCGCTGCACCGGCTCTTCCGCCACGAGACGCTCGCCACCGTCGCACAGGAGCTGCAGCTGCCGGACGTCTCGACGCTCTACGCGGCCGTCGGTGAGGGCAATGTCGGGCCACAGAACGTCGTCGAACGGGTCATCGACCTCGCCGGAGGCCGCGAAGGTGCGCAGGAGGATCTCGCCGAGGCGACGACCCTCCCGGGAATCGGCGCCCGACGACCGCGCGTAGAGAGCCGCGACGCCGGCGTCATCGTCGAGGGGCTCGACGGCGACGTCCTCATCAAGCTCGCCCGGTGCTGCACGCCCGTGCCCGGCGACATGATCGAGGGTTTCGTGACCCGCGGCGCCGGCGTGTCCGTGCACCGTCACGACTGCGTCAACCTGATCGCCCTGCGCAGCCAGCCCGAACGCCTCGTGGCGGTGCGCTGGGCCCCGACCGGCAAGAGCACCTTCCTGGTGGCCGTCCAGGTCGAGGGCCTCGATCGTCCGCGACTGCTGAGCGACATCACGCGGGTCATCTCCGACCAGCACGTCAACATCTTGTCGGCCTCCCTGTCGACCGGGCGCGACCGCGTCGCCAAGTCGAAGTTCACCTTCGAGATGGCCGACCCCAAGCACCTCGGCCACGTCCTGAGCGCCGTCCGCACCGTCGAAGGCGTCTTCGACGTCTACCGCCTCACCCAATAACGCCGACGCGTGGGTTACGCACCGCTGACGCGTGGGTTGCGTACCGCTGACGCGTGGGTTGCGTACCAACGTGTCACCTGCGTGTGCCCCACCAGCGAGCGATCGGCGTCATGCCGAGCATCGCGCCGAGCTCATCCTCGAACGAGGTGTCGTCGCCGAAGATCCGCGCCCGGTCGCCGATGACCCAGCGCCATCCGTAAAGGTCCTGTAGATAAGCACGCCGGTCATCGTCGTGCTGTCGGTGATTCACGTCGGTGTGAAACTCCTGCCCGTCGTACTCGGTCCCGATCAGCAGGTCCGGGTAGGGCAGGTCGATGAAGTAGGACCGTCCGAAATCGTCAACAACCTCGAACTGTGGGTGTGGGGGAGGAAATCCGGCGTCGAGCATGCGTAGCCGTTGCCAGGATTCGCCAGGAGATTGCATCCTCGGATCGGTGATGGCCGCGAGGCTCCGAGCTTGAACGATCCCGCGGTAACCCTTCAGACGTGCCACATACGCGACGATCTCATCGATATCGATGAGCCCGGCAGCAGCGAAGGCATCAGCGGCCGCGAGGGCGTACGGGCGGTACATCTTGCGGAGAAGGTCAGAGACGGTCCGCACGGGGGACGTGACGTGGACGCCATCGACGTAGACCACGTCCTCGCTCGGCAGAATGGCCTGCCGGCCGCGACTTCCGGGCCGGACGATCCGGGAGCCCCCGTGTCGTAAGACCATCGCGGGTCTGAAGTCGTGTCGCATGCCGGGAGCGAACACGTCCAGCCCCATGACCCATGCAGCAGTCTCATCGCAGATGACCGCGTTGTCCGGCGTCACCAGGCGAAGCGCCCGCAGACGTCCTCGACGGGAATCGGGGACATGAGCATCGACGTAGACGCCGCGAAACTCCCGGCGCAACATGCCGACGGCAAACATCTTGCGCAGGCGTTCGGGCCGCAGTCCCAGGTCGCGCCCCTGCAGGACGGTGAACGGGTGACCGTCGTTGATGAGCTCCGGCATGTCGTCGATCAAACGGCCGTGAGGAGCAACCGTCGAACGGTCGTCCACAGGAGGTACGCAACCCGCGCGCCAGAGGTACGCAACCCGCGCGTCAGCGGTGCGCAACCCGCGCGTCAGCGGTGTGCAACCCGCGCGTCAGCGGTGCGCAACCCGCGCGTCAGCGGGGGGTTGGTTAGGAGAAGTCGGCTTGGGCTTTTTTGGCCATCTCCAGGAAGGCTTCTTTTGACTCCAGGTCCTTCTTCAGGTCCTTTGACTTCTTCTCGTCGTTCTTGGCCTCGGCGGCCTTCAGCTTCTCCTGGGCCTCGTCGATCGCGCGCTGCAGCTTGGCGATCATGTCGTCGGCGCGCGCGGACTTCTCCGGGTCCGACTTCTTCCAGACGCTGTCGGTGGCGTCCTTGACTGCGTCCTCGATCTTGCGGATGCGGGCCTCGAACTCGCCGATCTTGGCGCGCGGCACCTTGCCGGCGGCTTCCCAGCGATCGGCGATGTCGAGCCACGCCTTGCGGGCGGCCTCGACGTTCGTGATCGGCAGGAGCTTCTCGGCCTCGGCGAGGATCTCGAGCTTCTTCTCGGCGTTGACCTCGTACTCCGCGTCGAGTGCCGAGTTGGCCTCGTCGCGCGACGTGAAGAACGCGTCCTGCGCAGCGCGGAACTTCTTCCAGAGCTTGTCCTCGACGTTGCGGGGCGCGGAGCCGGCCTTCTTCCACTCCGTCATCAGGTCGCGGTACTTGCCGGCCGTCGGACCCCACTCGGTCGAGGTCGACAGAGCCTCGGCCTCGACGATGAGCTTTTCCTTGATCGCCTTCGCAGCATCGCGCAGCGTCGACTGCTCACCGAAGTGGGTCTTGCGGCGGCGTGTGTACGTCGTGCGCGCCGAGCTGAAGCGGTGCCACAGCTCGTCGTCCGCCGACTTGCTGAGGCGGGGGAGTGCCTTCCACTCCTCGAGCAGGGCGCGCAGCTTGTCGGCGCCGCTCTTCCAGTCGGAGCCGGCGGCGATCTTCTCGGCCTCGTCGGCGATCCGGGTCTTCGCGGTCTGTGCCTCGGCGACCTTGGCCGCGCGCTCCACCTTGCGCGCCTCGCGCTGCTGGTCGATCGCGGGCTGCAGGGCGTCGAGGCGCTCCAGCAGCGAGCCCAGGTCGCCGAGCGCCTGGGCGTCGGTGATCTGCGCGCGGACCTTCGTGACGGCCTTCGCCGCGTCGTCGGGGGACAGCGCGCCACCGGCGAGTCGCTTCTCCAGCAGCTCGACCTCGACCTGCAGGCCCTCGAACCGGCGGACGTACAACGACATG
>Ga0190273_10000723_pt1 | contig 11954 bp, 7 predicted proteins | sample Popmic504IS_FD_134513 | JGI IMG/M metagenome (GOLD analysis project Ga0190273, IMG submission 134513) | Populus adjacent soil microbial communities from riparian zone of Shoshone River, Wyoming, USA - 504 IS | ecosystem: Environmental > Terrestrial > Soil > Riparian zone > Trees stand | place...
AATCAGGTCATTAGCAGTGTGCACGAGTTCTATACTGGTGTAGACAGATCAAATGACGAGGCCATCTACGTGCAGCCGCCCATTATCACCTCATCTGACTGCGAAGGAGCAGGCGAAGTTTTCACAGTGAGCCCGAAACTACAGACCACACCACATGCATCGACAGAGCAGAAGGAGCAGAAAGAGCAGAAACACTATTTCCGAGAGCAGAAGTACCTCACCGTCTCCTCGCAACTGCACCTCGAAGCTTTCGCCGCAGGACTGGGAGATGTCTGGACTATCACACCTGCTTTCAGGGCAGAAGAGTCAGACACGGGCCGTCATCTCGCCGAACTCACCTTACTAGAATTCGAGGGTCGAGGAGCCACAGAGCTACAAGAGCTGATAGACGGAGTACAGAGGTTGATTCAGCACATCGTCTGTCGACTGATGTCCCATCGCACCAGCCAAGAACTGCTCAGCTACTACGAATCAGACCAACGAAATCAACCAGAAGAGAACGCCGGTCCAGACCTCCACGCTCGGTGGAAAGCCCTAAGCGACCCCAACTGGCTACAGATTTCCTACGCTGAAACAATCCACGCCCTCACCACTGCAGCACAACAAGACCCCAAACTCTTCGAGAGCCAGCCAAGCTATTCCGACGGCCTCAAGCTCGAACACGAACGCTACATCGTCCGCATCCTAGCCAAGGACCGCCCCGTCTTCGTCACGCATTATCCCAAAAGCCAGAAGCCATTCTACATGCTGCCCAGCTCCTCAAATGCACAAGACGCCACTTCAGAAACAGCCACAGTCGCCTGCTTCGACCTCCTCCTCCCGCACGTCAGCGAAGTCGTCGGCGGCTCCCTCCGCGAACACCGCCTGGAGCACCTGATCCAGAACATGCGCGAGAAGGGCCTGCTGTCACAGCATACACATGCCGGCACGAAATCGGGATCAGACTCAGAACCCGAATACCCCTTTCTTCGCCCGGGAGAATCCCTCGGCTCACTGTCATGGTATGCGGACCTTCGACGCTTCGGAAGTGCACCGCATGGCGGGTGGGGACTGGGAGTGGAGCGGCTGTTGATGTATCTGACTGGAGTGACGAACGTGAGGGACATCGTAGCGTTTCCGAGGACGTGGAGGAACTGTATTGCGTAAGGGGGCTAGCTGTGGGGATGGATTGCAGGGAAAGATCTATGTACGATATCGGAGCGTTCAGTATTCAGGAACGATAGTTTGTAGTCAATATTGCAATGATAGGTATGAAGATTTGCTACGCGTCGGCGTATAGCCTGTTCATATAGGAGTCCATGCATCACATTCTCATGATGTTGAGAGCTAGGTATAGACTATTGCACATTTCTTGCGATAGGGTTCCTTTGAGATCTAGTTCTTAGACATGCTATTCAGCCTTCACACCATGTCATCGCAGTCATCCTGACAAGCAACACAGCATATTGATGCCCGTCTCTGAAGAGGGCATCGTAAGAGTGATTTACTACTGTGCCAGGTATGTACGCGAATGACATGTATGAGCTAAACTGAGCCTGTGTCTTCCTTCTGTGTGGGGGTGACAGTACACGATCCTCCTATATGGTCGGAGCTCCGCATTGTAACCCGCATCAGCAGACACCACCCGTCTTAGCGGCTCTCAGCATCTCGATCGAGTCGTCTATCACACTGTGATACACGACTCATTGGAAATCTCTGTCCAATGAGCGATGACTAATCCATCTGGCCTTGCTGAGGCCGTACTGGAGCAAGCATCGCTCACATGCAAAGCTAGCTCCATGGAGTTTCTTGTGGTATAACATTACACTCCTCAAAACAGGCGTGCATGATCAGCACACTTGAAAACTCTAGATCCAACAATTGATAGTCTCCAAAGGGGTCCATGCGATCGAGGATGGAATTCGATTTTCACGATTCTTCATCAATCAAGAACTCGACAAAGTCGTCCAATTGAATCCACTTAAACATAGGACCCCATTTCTGTCTGAACTCTCTACGCTTGTACAAGTTTGAAGTGTTCAGGCGGAATGACACTAGCTCAACAGACCAGCCAACTCTGAGAGCTCTCTCCACCATGCGCAGGAACCCGTCCGAATATTCTGCTTCGGCAGCATCGCCAGTAGCCAGGACTATCGTGGAGGGTTTCTCTGCGTCAAGAATCGAGTGAGACATCTTCAGGTGAAGGATCTCGTCCACAGCTTGTTCAGACCATTTGTATGTAGCTATTGCCGTTTCGGAACCACTGGTCTCTCCATGTGAAATGCCCGAGGCAGAGTTATAGCCTCCTCCACTTGTACCAGGATAGTGTTTCTTCTTCGGTGTAGGTGTCTTGATCTTATGCACCCGATCTAGAACGTTGGTCTCATAGCCGCAAGCCTCGGCTTGGTCGACGGTCGAGGTTCGCTCGGAACCACACAGCACTCGCTTGGCTGCGGGCCTTCCTCGTTCGAGGACAAGGGACAAATTATGAAAGCTGAGGGGGATGCGCCGTACTCGATTTGCTATTGGAATGCCACGAGCGACCTTTAGGCAGTCGTGAAAGCCGATGCTGATGTTGCTGAAATCAATGAAAACATGGATTCCGATTGGCGAAGTATTCAATGGACTGAATGCAGGAGAGCGAAGGCCCTCATTCTTCAAGTATTTTTGCTCGTCTGGAAATTTCAAACCAAGCTGCCTGATGAGGTGAACCTTTCGCAGATAGGGCGTAAGGCCATCGACAGGCGCAATTGTGCTCTTGCTCCCAGTTGATGGGGCTGTAGGCGCAGACCACAAGAAAGGATTCGATATAGGCAAAGCTCTCTTCGTGGGTATACGCAAAACAGCCCTCTCCTTTGGTGGAGAAGGGGAAGTTGGAGGAGAAGTATCAGATGGTCGAGGACGTCCTATCAGATCAGCGATGAGAGATCGTCGATCTGGTGAACGTCTGAGTGATTCCAGCTCTTGACCTGAATCACCATCGGTAGCAGTATCGGAAGTAAGTTCTGCCCCTCCATGAGTAGTTCTGACATCCCTTTCTCTTGCGCGAGCTCTTCTGGCAGCACGCTTTCGAGTGCGAAGATTCGATGCGGTTATCTCTTCAGGCTCGACGTTGTCTTCAAGGTCTGCTCCATCCTGCTCGTCTCGCCATTTGACAGCTTTCACTGCCTGCAAGATATCAGACTCGAGCGGGGAAACAAAACTGTCTTCATTGAGCCTGCCGGCCGTCGGCCGAGAAGTAGGAGCCTCGTAATCGACACCAAGATGCTTCCATATTTCTGTGAAGTCACCTAGACCTCCATGGTGAAGGTCTTGGCTTTCGACTGTCAAGGCTTGTGGCAGCTTGGGCTGAGTTGCTTCAAATGCCTCCGCTGATTGTTCGCCACTTGCAGCATTTCTCAACAGTGCGATGGCAGGCTCGAAGCTCCATAGTGAGCTCGAGTCGCTTAGTTCTAGCATCTGGTCTTGCACAGAAGCTGTGGTTTCGGATTAAGATACAGTGATTAGATGGGTATTAGAGGTGGTTGTAGGTCGTATCTGGATGTCGGAACAAGGTTCATGGTGTGGTAATGGCAGTGTTCTGTTTGACGGTAGGTCCTGAGGTGGGAACAACTCTATGTGCGTCAAGCACATTCATAGGTAAGCTAGACGAACGTGAGTGTGGTGGTGACGGAAAGGCGTGAGGACGAGTCATAGATGGAGGCGAAGTTATGAGTGGGCTGCACCTGCCGGAACTGCGCCAGGGCCACGATCTGCAAGATCCAGATCTCACCCGGCCGTGCCCGGTGGAGTATACACGAAGCTACGAAAGTATTGACCTACACAAAGAGTGACAGTGTTCAGTGTCAATATCTCGGCCGCAAATGGTATTGTGCTGCAACATTACTGAGGTCAGATTTTGAAGTTACTTGCTATTGCAGCGGAACGCTCGATGGAGAAACTCGAAAAATGACAGGCTAATCCCCTCCAGTAGTATTTGTTCGAAATTGCAAGCATCTGATGGTTTGAAGGAAGGTTAAGCATATACTAGTAGCAGCCAACAACCCATCCGTAGCAATTCACTCCTTATGGCCGAGATACTCTCGCAGAAGTCTTGCATTCTTCCAGTCATCCCATGTTTCATTCATACCTCGTAAAGCAATGTGGAGCCTCACCCCATCGCGACCCACGAGAGCGCTTCCCTGAACACCATGCTAATAGATCAAATAGTCACAACACGTTCGCATGATCCCAGACTCATACCCTCGCAAACACACGGTCAAGCTTGCTCAGTGCCATTTTATCCTCCCTAAATGCCAGCTTCTCACTCGGAATATCCTGTGGCGGTGCCCCGTATCTTGTGCCACCCGGACTAACACTTCCTTGACGTTCAGCTTCTGATTCTGCCGTCTTCTTCGAGGGCAGGGGTGACGCTTGCGCAGCAGCGTTCACCAACGATGTTATTGATGGCGCGTTGGCGCCAGAGGGCATGTGGTTATATTGTTGCGAGTCTTGACGCTGCATCTCGTGCGGGGGTTGTGAATATGGATGTGGATATGCTTGCGAATGGCCATTTGTTACCGGAGCCGCTGGCTGGGCTGCATTATCCGTTAATCTTGGATCTATCTGGACAGGAGGTGGTCGTTCGGATCCTGGCGTTATTGGATACGCTGAAGCGTTCGTCGTTGGAATCTGTGGCTTGTCTTGACCGTACGACATCGATTCGTGGGTGGTTAGTTGAGTTGTTCGTTGGGGACTTCTCGGGGCTGGCATAGAACCCCTGAGAGGTCGTTGATCGTACGATGAGGGAGGTGCTGAGTTGACCGGCAGGTGGTGTTGTGGTGGAGGTGGTGGAGGTGCAGAGAAAGCGGCCGGGTGATAGTAATGCATGGCGTGAGCGTATGGATAGTGGAAAGGACCTGGTGGTGTGTGCATGGGGCTTATGGGATACATGTATCCTGGGTGTGGAATGAAGCCAGGCAAATAGCCAGGTGGAGGGGCCGGCGACGCCCGAGCAAAAGGTCCGCCTGCCGTCATGACATAATTCGGTGCTCCAGGCATGGGAGACCTTGTCACTGCCGGTGTGTTTGATGCATCGGCCACTGTTGACTCGGGGTACATTCCCTTCGGGATCTGAATCGACTGAAGGTTGTGGTCATTGCTCGGCTGTCGAAGCCCCATCGCTGTAGGTGTTGATCGCGAGAAGTAGCTTATCAGGTGTAGGTGCTGTCCTTGAGAAGTCGTCAAGCTGAACGACTGCTTCATCAGGCCGTCTGGCTTGTATCTGTAGCCATCCGGGCCCTCCTCTCCGTCCATGGGATCATCTATGCTGTTTCGGCCGCTATCAGGCGTCTTGTTGCCTTTGCTTTGCGGCTGGTTGCTCACTGGTGTGACAAAGTTGTTTCCTCCTCGTTTGCCTTCCATCTCTCGGTACGTCAGGAAACTGCCTGACACACGACTGGCACTCCAACTCTTGCCGTCGGTCCATCTTCTCATGCCGGCCTCACGCTCGTCCCATACAAAGACCGATCCAGATCTGATAGACTGTCTCTCTTTCTCGGATAATCGTCTCTGTACCCGAGGCAGCAAGCCTAGTCGACAGGCCTCGAACAATATGATGGCATCGTTAGGTGTGCGCACGTGGCCATTATAGGTCTCCATGGCACTAAATCTGTTCACGCTTCCAGCCGATTCGAGGAGCACAAAGTTGCGTTGCGAAAAGAGGATAGAGGGTATTCGCAGGAGTTAAGTACGCTTTAGTCTTGTCAGTCTCTGTGCAAGTGGGTGCAAGGTTGTTACTTACTGTTTCAATAGTCTGGTACCGCTTGATGCGATCGCGCAACATTGGTAGTCTTAACAAATGCCTCGAAGTATTGTGCTTCAGATTAACAGCAACACTTTGTGGCTTTCGTCGGATCCAAGTGGACGCTACGGAGCAACAGATGTGCAGAAGAGTTCAAGTACAGAAGATTGCCAGTGACTATAGATGAACTTTGCAACTGCTTAGGACGGACCGAGGAAAAGCTTGGAAATATTGGCAGAGACGAGCAGAGGAGGACCAAGACACGCGGCGGAAATGGCTATGTAATGGGTTTCAATCTTGTGATCGGGGCATGGTACAAGCCATGTGTAGGCTCGTTAAAAAGGTTCCCCAGTGGAGGCGATAAACAGCTCTACGGCTTCTCTTGGGTGATCTCGGACCCCTCTTGGGCAAGCGCAGCACCCTTGGTTTCGCTTTTTCTGCTCGAGTGGAGCCGGATTGTTACGCTTCTTCTGTATGCTTAAACCAGCCGCATGCGAAGTCAATTTTTGCTCACCACTACGGCTTGATTTAGCTAGCTGTGCACACTGTCTTCTGACACCAGAAATATCGAATTTTGCGCAAAGATGACCAACGCATAGTCGGGGGGAGTAAGCACGAAAGGAACACGAGAGATCTTATCGTGGTGCTGAGTTCCGTGAAATCGTTCCACAACTATGGAGCAGACAGACAGGCAGATCCGTACAATATGGGCTGCCTAGACCTGGCCAAGGCGCAGATAAATGAGCCCCTCCAGGGACAAGACATTTCCAAGCCTGGGCGCGAAATAGCACGCACCTCTCAGCGAGTCAGGATGTGCGTCCAAGAGAAAGCCAACGCGAGATGACCCAGCCAATTCTTGACAGACAAGCCTTCCCGCTGTAAACCTTGCCCACTTTCTTGCTGCTTATTGCTCCATTGCTCCACTTCGTATCCATGGATATTCGAGCCAAGCATTGCTGCCACGATGGGAAACAATTGTGTCAATCTGGTCAAGAAAATACCCGAGAGTGTTGCTTCGAGGTTGACCATGACACTTGCTTGCTGCTCGGTATGCACTTTCGGCTCTTCGTTGGAAGTCGGGCATTGAAGGAACAGGCCAGATCTTGCAATTTATGTGGCTTACGGGGATGAAGCATGACAAGAGTTATGGCGTGTAATGGTTTAAACTTGGCGAGCTTGGCAGCAATCAAGTGTCGCAGATGATCCCTTGCCTGCTCCATCGAGATCATATCTTGACGGACCAACCGACTCCGCTAGGCACTCCAGCTGAAGATAATTATCAGCTTGCGGAAAGTCACACACATTCAGCACTATTGTTAGTAGTATACCAGTATTTTTGGGCGACAAACATAAGAATGCGAGCATAACCACAAAGCGAGAACGTCGGGATGGCATAATCCTCACTCGCTTTAATTTCTGTGCAGTATCCGAAATCGGCGATTCGCGTACATATCCAGCGCCCACCCGAACTTACCAAGAAATGTGCGACGACTTGGAAGGATCCGTTTTCTAGCTATCCAGGGAAGTAAGCTCAAGCGGTCAAGCTTGTTAAGCATCAACTTATCACTAAAAGTTCTGCTTCTGAGCCTGTGTGCACTTCGCTTAAGCACATTTCTTGGCCAAACAGGGTTTGGAACTTCCGCCGAAATTAGGTCGGCGCCCCGTCGGCCGTGTCATTCCTGTTCAGCGGATGACTGGATAACGAGCTCTACGAGTCAGAAATTTTTCAGCAGCGTGTTTGCTTTTGCTCTTGTTTAATGTATGCATTGACGACGAACAAATTGCGTACAGATCTAGACAACAAGGTGACCAACTACTACACCTTGTCGAGCGTCGAGGGTGATCATAGCGGAAAGGCTACTACTAGCTCGTCAAACATATTGGAATGTACGATGCGAGAAGGTTTCCATTTACAAGAGTATTAGCAAGAGAAATCTCATACAAAGCCCCTCGGCTGAAATGGTCCTCAGCATGTTCCATAACGTAGATCCGTCGTGCCACGACAACTCTTTGACCCCACGCTCAAGCACTGAGATCTTCTTGAAGCGCATGATATGTTTATGGTTCGTATTTGACATTATGATTTGTCAGGAGCGAGTTTGATGCTGCCGCCAGCGAGCTGATGCTTTGGCAGCGGTGAATCGAGGTCCTTCTAAGCAAGGCTTGTAGTGGGAGACATGGTCGTGGCTAAAGATTTCGCTATTCATAGGACGAGGCGACCAGTATGGCAATGCTCAACAAGCCACGTCTCTCTGGACACGGTCCAGCATGACTCTGGATACAACAGAACTGGCGATTTTGCTGTAAGTGATGAGCACAAGCGGAGGAACGCCATTAGCCAAGTCTACCAAATGACCAATCCGGCTTCGACCGGACTAGGCCACGAGGCTTTTAGGTTTCCAAGAGCTTCCAAGAACCAAATTTGCGGGGCCAAGGTGGGCTTGCAGGAGGCAGTGCAAGCCAAGGCGTGCTAGAGGATCGCTGGGCCTTGAACCCACAATTGCAGATGCTCATTGCCTCTCCAAAGCCTTCGTCCTGATTGTGTGAACGTGGCAAGCGCTAAGGAGGGCTCGTGCCAAGGTCATGCCAAGGGCACGCTGATCACCTCTGTTATGCTACGACGTCCGTTGGTAGCAGTTGACGTTCAAGCCGAGCCATTTGCACGAGTCTATTTCTCTCACTCTCTCCTTTCCTCCTCCAAGTTCCGCTCAAGCTCGATATCCTGGCCAAGTGAAACTTCTTGGGCAGACCACAGTTCAGCATATAGTCCTTTGCGCTCAAGGAGGTCTGTGTGCGTTCCCTGTTCTGCCACCACTCCATCTTTGAGTACAAATATTATGTCGCTATCATATATCGTCCTCAATCTGTGAGCAACGAAGAGACTGGTCCTTCCCTTCTCTTTGAGGATACTGTTTATGTTCTGCATCACGTTCTGTTCGGTATAGGTATCCAATGCACTGGTGGCTTCATCAAAGAAGAGCAGGGGCGGATCCTTCAACAGCAGCCGCGAAACTGCAAGTCTCTGTTTCTCTCCGCCCGAGATCATCATACCTCTTTCGCCTACTTTCGTATCATACCCTTCTGGTAGCCTCTCGATGTGGTCACTGATTTGAGCTCTCTGAGCAGCTTTCCTAACATCTTCGTGGCTCGCATCGATACGACCATATCGGATATTGTGCTCGATGCTAGCATTGAAGAGTGGCGTATCTTGCGGAACGACTCCAATGCTCCGTCTGAGACTTTCCAGACTAACCTCTTTGATGTCTTGACCATCGATGAAGATTTTCCCGCCCTGCACATCGTACGATCTAAAGAGCAGCCGCAGAATTGTCGACTTTCCACAACCGCTTGGGCCCACAATTGCAACTTTCTTGCCTGCGGGTATAGTCATGCTGAGGTTCTTGAGAATTGGCCGGTTTGCATTGTAACCAAATTGAACATTCTCAAATCTGATCTCGCCGCCTCGCGTCAAAGCTAGTGGCCGTGGGTTGGCTACCTCTGTGACGGTAACGTTGACCTTTTGCAGATTGAACAATGTCTCCATGTCGAGAAGTGACTGTCTCAACTCACGATACACAGAGCCGAGGAAGTTGAGGGGCACCGACAATTGAAAGACAAGCTGGTTAACCATGACAAGGTCACCAACAGTCAAGGTTCCTGCTGCAACACCATTTGCCGCCATATACATCATGGCTGCGAGGGCGCCAGAAAAGATAATGTTTTGTCCAGTATTGAGTAAGGCTAGCGAGGTTGTGACTTTGATAGAGGCATCCTCATACTTCTTCAAGGCCTGGTCGTACCTAGCGACTTCATATTTCTCATTGTTGAAATATTTGACCGCTTCATAGTTAATCAGAGTGTCCACAGCCACAGTTGCTCCCTGGTTATCAGCGGCATTGGCCTGTCTTCGAAACTTCGTTCTCCAGCTCGTGGTGGTAATGGTGAAGGCGCTGTACGCTACCATGGTTCCTGCAGTGATAGCAGCAAACGATGCGCCGTAGTTGTAGGTCAATATACCGCAGACCAGGGATATTTCTAGGATCGTCGGAAAGATGTGGAAGAGCATCGACGTTAACAGGAAGCTGATACCCTTGGTACCACGATCGAGTGCTCTGGTCAGACCACCCGTCTGGCGAGACAGGTGGAACTTGAGATCGAGCCGCAGCAGATGTGCAAACACGTTGCGTGCCACATTTCTGATAGCTTTCTGTGCAACGCTGGCAAAGACAGCATTTCGCAGCTCTGTAAAGATTGTAGAACCTATCCTTGTAACGCCATACGCCACGATCATAGAACCGGCAACGGTCCAAGCTGTCCCACCCACAGACATGAAGTCAATGTTCATTGAATCAACAATGCTTTTGAAGTAGAATGGAACATTGACGTTCAGGATCTTAGCTCCAACAAGCAAACTCAACGCACTTGCTACCCTGACCTTGGTGCCTAGATCACCTTTGGGCCACAAGTATCGGACCATTTCCTTCATGATGGCCAAGTCGACTTGACGTTGTTCTTTCTTCGAAAGATCGTTTTCGGACTGGAGATTCGCATCTTTCGCAGCAGCTTGCGGTTTCTGCGCTGACTCTGGACGCGATATCTCTTCGACTTCTGCTTTGGCAGGCGCATCTACAGGAATCTTTGCTGAGGGCTTCACATTTGCCTGTTCCTGCCGCTGGAAAGCGTGCCATCTAAATGCTCTGAACCGGTGTTGAGAACGGAACGGATACTGTACAGCGGCACCGATGGCATTGTGACGACACCAATGGTGCTGAGCACATAGCCGGGACTGCAAGGCGCGAGACAACATATTTATCTGTCCAATTTCGGAGAACAGGCACGGTCTGCCTGCCCTCGGGAATCCAGGATCATGAAGCAGGATGCCTTGTACGATGGTATCCGTTTCAGTAGGGACGCGTCTCACTCGTTTGTTACCGGATTTTACCTGATCTGCTAGGATTGATTCCAGGATTGTGTAAGCAATGATCACGTATGGCGAGCCTCGCGAGCTTCGGTACGCCTCGACACTTGTCCCAAATTAGGTCAAGCCTATAATTTGCACAAACGTAACAAACTGTCGGACTTGAGATAGTCGTGTGACCGATGAAGTGCGACTAGTTCTAGCATATCAGTTGTGTTGTCTTTTCGTCGGCTGCTTATAGTCAAGTGCTCTTTGGGAACGAGCACTAGGCTCCTGTTATGGTTGCAAACATTTTGCTGGCGTCGTGCACTGTTGGCCTTGCTTCGGTGATGTTGAAGGTGATACCCGGCCGCGATGATGGTTGGTTGAAAAGACGGCAGCTCCAAGACAGACGTGAATGCTGATGAAGAGTTACGATGGAATGCTACTGTAGAAAGACCAGGTACACCGATTGGCGACCACGATGTATCTACTCGAAATATCTGGGTTTCGTTGTTTGGAGCTGTCGCATTTTCGACTGGTCACCACCACGACCTTGGCAGCATGCTCAGTAAAACCTGTCCTAGCTTGTGTACAAACATGCCGCTATTGCTTCAACTGATCACTCGCCTGTCTCGCCGGGCTGCCCTGCGCCTGTACTACTTGCGGCGCATCTCGCTCGGCAGCCTTGCTCACCTGTGCGCTCGGTGTGCCTCCCTGCACGCCCATTCTGTCTACGTCGCTCTTTCCACTCAATCTCTTCTCGCCAGCTCCAATTCCCGTTGGCACAGCAAGTGTAGCTCTGTAAGATGGATCTTCCTGCGCTATCCTGACCTGGCGAACTGTCTTGTCGACCACACCGGCCGGTGCATCCGCCATCTCATTGATTTGCTCACTCGTCAAGATCTCACTCACCCGGTTCGCTCGAGATTGAAGCAGGATAGTGGCTGGCCCCTCAAATCTCAGAAATAGCCTATCGCCCCATATTGTTCTCCTGCTCCATGTTTTCATGCGTAGTGAAATGCCCTGCAGGAATTTGTACGTGCTGCTTGTCTTCAGGGCGCGGGTGAAACGGCTATCGGGAAACCAGTTTCCTAGCTGGAGCGGGATCTGGAACCGTGGTTGCGATGATCGGAAGCGAAAGGGCTGGGGAGGCGGAGAATCGGTGGTTGTGTATGCCAGGATATTGCTCGGGTGTGCGACGTATGATTCTCCCTTGGCGAGGTCGAGTGCGAATGTATGACCTGTTGCCGAGAGGGCGAGGAGACCACGGCCGGTCACGTTGGAGGTACCCCA
>Ga0190273_10000724_pt1 | contig 11954 bp, 8 predicted proteins | sample Popmic504IS_FD_134513 | JGI IMG/M metagenome (GOLD analysis project Ga0190273, IMG submission 134513) | Populus adjacent soil microbial communities from riparian zone of Shoshone River, Wyoming, USA - 504 IS | ecosystem: Environmental > Terrestrial > Soil > Riparian zone > Trees stand | place...
GACTCAACTCGTCGCAAGTAGACGCTCGACCTGCGACCAGTACAACTTCAAAAATCCCCATCCGCAAACAGCATTCTCAATATGAGGGCCCTCACCGAAACAGAGACGCAGACTCTCTTTAAAAAGCTCGCAAACTACACCGGCCGATCCCTAACCCAACTCATCGCACCTGACTCTTCCTCCGACAACGACTCTACCGACAGACACGTCTTCCGCTTACACGAATCCCGCGTCTACTACGTGCGCCTCTCCCTCGCCAACCTCGCCACCTCAGTCGCCCGTGAGAACCTACTCAGCCTAGGAACCTGCATCGGCAAATTTACTAAGACAGGCAAGTTCCGGCTGCACATCACCTGTCTCGATATAATTGCGCCTCACGCGAGGTATAAGCTGTGGGTCAAGCCCAATGGCGAGATGCCGTTCCTCTATGGTGGTAATGTCGTCAAGGCGCATGTGGGACGGTGGAGCGAGGATTGCCCAGAGCATAGTGGGGTTGTGGTGTTAAGTATGGATGATACGCCACTGGGGTTTGGCGTTACGGCGAGGAGTACCGCTGAAGCGAGGAAGTTGGATCCGACGGCTGTGGTGTGTTTCCGGCAAGGTGATGTAGGAGAGTATTTGAGGGAGGAGGATACGTTATTCACAACATGAAAAGATTAGGAAATAGGCTGCAGCGCAATTGACAGATCTGGCAGACGGCCTGGCTCGACGTAGATGTGTGAGAAGGTGGATGACAGTTTTCCACCAAACACCACAGTTCAAGTTAGTGGGAAAACAGCGGATCAGAGCATTACGCCACGAAGCACAGTTTGAGGCAATGGCGAACGTGCTTGCGAGAGAATTGGACTGAGACAGGACTGCTCATTCTGGGAAGGACACTGGAAATACATGGGTGGTGAGGCTTGAGACAGCGAAGGGAAGAGCCGTCAATTTCGAGGCATACTCGGTAAAGCGTGTCAGCACTACATGGCACGTTTGGCATCATATTTCTATCCCCAACTCAGCCACCACCAGACACTACTGCCTGCCGATCATGCCAGTTGTACAACCCAAACCACGATCTCATTCACAGCGAACGACTTCAAGATGAAAAGCCCCTGCCTTCGCAAGAGCACATCTGTCCAAAGGCTGCCTGAAGATCGCAACACGGAGTACTGCTTCGCGTCTCATACATGCGATTTGTAATATGTCTTTTAAGTCTATACCTCAACCTGACCTGGAATCAGCCAACAATAGTTCAACGAAAGGCCCAGTAACAGTCTCATCCAAGCCAACAGCGAGCAATTTGCTCATCCTGATATTCAGCGGACTCTTCTTGTCTGTCAGCACACTCCAGAGCCCATCTTTCTTGTGAAAGTCGATCTGGAAGTCCAGCACGTAAGCTTTCATCCTTTCTGTCTGGTCAATGGTGCTCAGCTGTGGGTCTTTGCCAAGGTCGATTATGATTTCAGCTTTGTTGTCCATTACTTGGGAGATTTTGATGACCAGACTGGGCACGCCTGGATATTTTTCGATAGAAATTTTGGCGTCCTTTGTGATGTCTTCGCCGCCAACGGTAATCTTGAGCTCTTTTGGCACATCGGTGATGGCGAGGAAACGGAAGGACCAAGTTCGTCCTATGACATTCGCTTTGAGTTGTCCTTCGTCTTGCTTATACTGAATTAATGCACCCCGCTCCTTGCCGTCGATCTGCTTCTTTGATTCTTCTGAGTCGTCCTCAGGTGTCTCGAGGACGCTGGCTTGGCCATTCCTACCAACGCAGACGTAGACCTCGAATGCCTCGGGGTTTAGACACCCGTTCACAGGGGCGCTCGCTGCGTCCAAGACCACGATCGAGCCCTCATGCATGAGGGCGGGATACTCGTGCAACTGCCTGTACATAATGACCTCTCTATCCCCATCATAAACCGTGCCAGTAAAGATATCCACGAACCTGCCCAAAGGTGGCAACCAAGCTCGAACAGCACCCATGTTGCTCTGCTTGTTTCTTTGCTCAACAATTGGCGCAATGAGCAATTCAAACCCGAAAAAAAACTCGTTCTTATATGCATACGCCTGTTGATGCTCAGGGTAATGCCAGTATAGCGGCTGGCACAACGGTTCACCTGCGCCTGAACCCGCCACATTGAGTGTGTACAGATATGGTACCAGTCGATGCCGGAAGCGCATATAGTCAGAGATGATCTTCTCGGATTCAGGCCGGTAGCACCACGGCTCTTTGCTTCCCCAAGGCGAGTTACTGCTGTGCAATCGCATGATAGGGCTGAACACGCCATACTGGACCCACCGTGTCACCAACTCATCGTCTCGAGACCCACCCATGTGCCCGCCTATGTCGTGGGACCACCATCCATATCCTATGTTCGAGGCTGTGTTTGTAAATTCAGGTTGAAAGGCCAGAGAAGCCCAGGATACGATGCTGTCGCCGGAGAAGCCGACTGGGTATCTGTGACTGCCTGGGCCAGCATAGCGGGAGAAAATCAACGGTCGCTTCTCCGGTGCGCCTGTTGCAGCAGAACTTGTAGCACCTGCCTCAGGTGTTGCATTATCAAGGAAATGGAAGTGGTTCAGCATCCAGAGGGGATCGACGTTCGGGATTCGGGAGAAAGAACCTTGTTGCCAGTCGATCCACCAGAAGTCACAGGCTTGCTTTTCGACGTTGCGGTGAAGTATGCTCAGGTATGCTTCCATGAATTTCTTGTTTGTAGGATCAAAGAGTATGGGATCTTTCTGGGTTGTGTCATGGCCCATAAATTTGGCCATCTCTTCGTAGGAGGATTCGTGGTGATGGACGCCCATGGCTGGGTGGTCGTTCAGAGTAATCTTAAGATTACGTGAGTGCAATTCTCGGCCGAAGGACTCGGGGTCAGGAAAGTACTTGTCGTCCCAAGTGTAGCCTGTCCAGCCAGCATGAGGCACTCGAGGGTCATCCACGAGATGCCAGTCCATATCGATAACTGCTACTGAGAGTGGCACGTCCAGTTTCCGGAATTTGTCCATAAGCTGAATGTATTCGTCCTGAGTGTACGCATAGTATCTGCTCCACCAGTTGCCCAATGCCCACCGTGGCAGCACTGGTTGGTTGCCGGACAGCTGGTAGAGTGCCTTAACAGCAGCTCTGTAATCATGACCGTAGCCGAAAAGGTAGCCATCTATCCTGTCTCCAGGCATACGTCGACTGACCCAGCCTGAGCCATCAAAGAGCATGGACTCGGTGTCGTCGATAGCGGAATATCCTTCCGTTGAGTTTACACCTCGGCCCATGTCGCAGCGTCCGTCAACTTCATCAAGCGTTCTGGCTGTTGCACCCAGGTTGCCTTGCCGTGTCTCATAGCCAAAACGCCATTGAGCACCCCAATTCGTGACCTTGGCGCTGAAGCTGACCATCAGTCCGGATGCTGAGAACCTCTGCTTGTCATAACTAAGTTGGAAATGGTCGGTGACAATTTCGAGGTCGTTGTCGCCTTCCTCATATACGTGGAATTTCGGGACAGGAAAGTCGCGGTTGATGGCGAAGATAGAGGCTCGATCCTCGAACTTACCATCTGCTGCCCATTCATATCGAATGAGGCGGTCTGTCAATATCGTGAAACGATATTTTGGTCCCTGGACTATGGAGTCCTTGTTTGCCTGAGGCTTTGTTTCGAATTTATAGTCTTTCATGGTGTGCGCTCTGGTGCTAGCATTTGGCTGCGCTGCTATCTTATGAAGGACTGCAGTCGTGAAGCTTCGAACGGCCGTGCAAATATAGCCTACTTGATATCTCTTGGGCTGGAAAGCAATTGATTTACTGCTTACCGCTAGCACATAACTGAACATGAGAGCGGGATGAGCTCGCTTCATTCCTCGCCCAAACTGCTACATGGCGGGAGCTATTCAACGGATGTCCTTGGTACATGGCTCCAAGGCAAGAGCTCCGTATGGTTCGCATGCCTCGCCCATTGGACAACACTGCTAGAAACATTATCCCACGGGCGATCTGAGCGTCACATGTAGGAGCTAGAAATGTGTACTGATGTCAGGCCGAGTGCCAGGTGTCAACAGTCGGGTTACGAACCCTGTCGTCCCAAAAAGGAATTATAGCCGTGCGACATCAGAAAACCAAGGTGTATACATGCATGAGGTGAACAGCACGAAGATTATTGTGCGTCCATCGGAATTATTCAAATCTGATTGACAATTTCCTGACACGGCTCACATGCTTGCAAAACGTGTATCTATGTAAGACAAGACTTTCACGAAGTTGTGAAACCGCCACCGTTGCAGTGAATAGTCTGACCTGAGACCATACTGCTATCTGCGCTGGCCAAGAAGACAACACATGTAGCCATCTCACTTGGCTGACCTGGCCGACCCATAGGTGATGTGAATGAATCCTGAGCTTCCGTATCCATAGTAGCTGGGATCAATGGTGTCCAGACTGGTCCAGGGGCGATTGCATTGACTCGGATGCCTGTTGCTATCTTCTGGTTGGCAAGACCTCTGGTGAAAGAGACTATAGCGCCCTTGGTCGAGGTGTAGTCAAGCAAGTCTGGTCGTCCAATGTAGGCATTGATCGAAGCGTTATTGATAATAGTGTCGCCGCTCTCCATCTGCGTTATCAGAAGCTTGGAGAGGTAGAAGAAAGAGTGGATGTTGGTGTCGAAGGTCTTGTGCCACTGCTCGAATGTCAAATCCTCGATACTCTTTTGCACCATCTGATAGGCGCAGTTGTTAAATAGGATGTTGACCTTGCCCATCTTCTCAAGTGCAAAGTTGACCACCTTTTTGCAATTCTCTAGCTCTCTCAGGTCCGCAGCGATGGTCCAGCACTTACCGCCGTGTTCCTCGACCACTTTCTTGGTATCCTGCGCATCCTGCTCTTCTTCTGGCAGATAGGCAATTGTGCAATCGGCGCCTTCCATAGAAAATAGTATAGCTGTAGCTCGTCCGATTCCGGAATCGCCACCTGAGATCAGTGCCTTTTTGCCTTGGAGCTTGCCAGCTGCTTTGTACTTCTGGTAGCCTCCATCAGGCGTGGGCAGCTTGGTGTCAACCGGCTGGATAGGGAGATCTCTCTGTTGGCCTGGAGTGGATTCTTGGTGGGTTATAGGTATTGTATGGCCTTCACGACTGTTAGCCTGTGACCCTCCAACGCATGCAGCTTGATCTGACCTGAGGCGAACTGTGAATCAGAACCGGTTGCCTGCTTCACGGTGTTCTTAACTGTCTCCATGTTGAATATTTTTGGGTTGTGGTGGTGGTTGAGTGGTGGAATATCACTAAGGAAAGTCTGGTCAATAAGTTGCGGTGCTGTCTTGTCTTGTATGATATGAGCACTTGTCTGGCAGGCGAGACTGTTATCAGAAACTTTTGGAAATCACGACGGTATATCGCAACATGATGTCACAGTGTGATTCAAATGATCAACGTGGAACGGATGCAATTTTCGCGGGAAAGGGGTCCGCTTGTCGCCTGCTGTGAGCTCATAGCAATGGGGTCGTGCAATATCACAAATGAAACTATCCAGTCTGGAAGCATGTTGATTGTCTCTGTGAAGCGGAATAGGCGCAGGTGAAGCTTTCGAACAATATTGGATTGCTGTATGGATATGCATCAACCTTAAGGCTCTTATCCAGAATACGCCAGTGATTGAATTTACCGAATCCTTTCCAAACGAAGCTGAAGCAAACGAATTCGAAAGGTATCTCATCAGGCTGCTAAGCGCAACGTGGATATATGATAGGATGGAAGTAAAGAGCCTGACAGATTGAGAAGGGCAACAGTTATCGTTCCCGCACATCTCTGCCTTGCAGCCTGAAACTTCGGCCCCGATAATCCTCATGCACTCCCGCTGCTCGACGCCTCGCCTTAGCCTTTTGCCCATTTGTCGAAATTGCCCAATGGCGGCAATCTTCGACAAAGCTCTTATCAACTTCCGGTGCGGCTTTAGACTTCCAATTGCTTAGTCCCATTATGGTTTTTCAATATCGCACAAGCTCGAAGAGAAGAAGCCCATGGCAAGATCGGACTCACACTATCCGGGCTCATAAATGTGGTTCGGAGCCGACATATATGAAGGTAAGCGAATACGTGCCAGGCATTAGTCAATACAGTCCAATCAATCAACAACAGGCGCATGATAAATGCGACCGTATCCTTCATGATGGTGCAGAGAGGCATCGGCGTCTGCCAGCGTCTCTCACGTATTCTGTGCATGCCCCTTACATCGACTTCAAATACACTACCTATCCTCGTCGAACGTGGAAGGTCAAGCGGGCCACCAGATCAGAGTGTCACTCCACATAGACCAAAGAGATAATGGCATCTCACACACAAGACGACGGCTCGAAGGCTGAGGTGCTGAGACCAACTTCGTCTTCCACATCTGCTAGCAACGACCTCTCTTCACCACAAGATGAAATCGACTACCCCCCAGCTCACAAGGTCGTTGTGATCATGCTCGCCCTGTTCATTTCAGCATTTCTCGTCGCCTTGGACCGAACCATCATTGGTACGGCAATCCCGAAGATCACGGACGATTTTCAGAGCCTCGGAGATGTTGGCTGGTATGCATCGGCCTACCTTCTTACTATGTGCGGCTGTCAGCTGCTCATGGGCCGTATCTACACCTTCTTTGATATCAAAACTGTCTTCTTAGCAAACATCATCATATTCGAAATTGGCTCAGCTATCTGCGGTGCCGCTCCTTCGTCAACAGTCTTTATCGTCGGAAGAGCAATAGCAGGTATCGGTTCAGCAGGCATTTTCAGTGGAGCAATCCCAATATTTGTATACATATTGCCGTTACACAAGAGACCTCTCTACACCGGACTCTTTGGCATGGTTTTTGGGATTGCCTCGGTGGTGGCGCCACTTCTGGGAGGTGCCTTCACAGACAAGGTCAGCTGGCGATGGTGCTTCTACATTAATCTTCCGATCGGCGCAGTCACGTTCGTCATCATCGTCCTTATATTGAAGCTACCGGAGCAAAAGCACGAAAAGCTTACGATCGTACAACAGCTCAACCGCCTCGATCCCATCGGAACAGCTATCTTCTTTCCAAGCATTGTCTGCCTCCTGCTCGCCTTGCAGTGGGGTGGTGTAACCTACGCATGGGGAAGTGGACGCATCATAGCTCTGCTCGTACTTTTCGGAACTTCTTTTATTGCGTTCGTCGGCGTGCAGCTGTGGCGCAAAGATCTTGCAACGGTACCGCCTCGAATCATGAAGAACCGCAACGTTGCGGCGGGTGTTCTCTTTACCTTCTGCACAGGATCAGCAATGTTTGTGATGGTCTATTTCCTACCTATCTGGTTTCAGGCGATCAAAGGTGCATCGGCAGTCAAATCTGGGATTATGAATTTGCCAATGATCCTGGGACTCGTGGTTGCTTCAATATCAGCAGGGGCTCTCACTAAAAAGATAGGATACTATACCCCATGGCTCTACGTGTGCGCCGTGCTTATGCCGGTTGGTGCAGGTCTGATCAGCACTTTCACCACTACGACCAACCACAGCAAGTGGATAGGCTACCAGTTCTTGTTCGGGTTTGGTTTAGGTGTCGGCATGCAGCAACCAAGTGTGGCCGTCCAGACCGTTCTACCAAGGAAAGATGTACCTTCTGGCGTTTCACTGATGTTCTTCTCCCAGTCTCTGGGGGGTGCCATATGCTCATCCATAGCCAACAACCTCTTCACTAACAAGCTAGCTCAAGGTCTAGTCACCATTCCTGGCGTTGACGTGGGAGCCGTCACCAATGTTGGGGCTACAGACCTCAGAAAGTTTGTGCCAAGCGGGGCTTTGTCGGCGGTACTAGAAGTTTACAATGATGCAGTTGTCCATGCCTTCTATGTGGGCGTTGCACTTAGTGCTTGCGCCATCCTTGGAGCATTACCGATGCAATGGAAGAGTATCAAAAAGGGTCAGAATGCGATTGGAAAGCCAAAGGACGTGGAAGCTCTGAACAAAAGATCTGAAGTAGTTGAGGTAAAATAATTGCCGAGATTCAAGTATGTGAGATTACGAAGAGGTATACTTGTGAGAATTAATCTGAACCAATCTTCCCTCAATCAGTTGTCGATGCCTTAGGTATGGATAACAGAATATCGTGGATTTGCCCGTCGCACTCCTCATACTCCCTCCTCAGTGCTACCCTGCAGATTGTGACAATGTCGGAACGACGAGGTAGTGTTATACTTCAAACCTCTACTGCCCGGATGTGACGGGTTTTACGCTATTCTGCCTTTTAATTCATTCCAGCGCTGCTCGCTGTAAAAACGAAAAATGTCTAGGAAGATCAATTAGCTTTAAGTTTACCGGACACATCTACGTTGCTCCAAGTTCCTTGACGAATGGAATAGACTTTAGAGGTGAAGCCTCTTCTCGCCATTTGAATTTGTGTAGAATGACGGCAAAATGTAGAAGCACTGACTTTATAAACTTGGCACATATTTACTCCACGCTTGCAACGTCTATCACAGATTCTAGCGCAGTCTTCATAGAACACCTTCAAACAGTCACCCATTTCCATCATTTGAATACCCGTCTATCACATATTCCGTGCAGCAAATACTGCTGTGCCCCGATTTTGCAAACCAAGAAAGAAAGAACATCAATGAAGGGATCTCGTTGATCAAATGACGCAGCTGGAGAAGTAATGGGCTTCGGGATTATTCCTACCAAATCACTGGACTTCACAAGACGGAGTTTTGCGCTGTTGCTTATCCAGCTGACAGGTGATGTGGATGTAATGTGTCAAGTGACTCACCAAATTGGTGCAGGGGCTCAAGGTATCAATTGCACATCCTGAGTTGGTCTTCTTGGCCATGAACTGCTTCACTTATTCTTAAATCAAGAATACGAGAAACTCCAGTTCTGATGAATGCCGCATGATTTCACGGCCGATCTGACGAGGTACCGCAGAATGTATCAGAATCGTGCATAGTGTAGCGAAGAAGGTTGAGCAGAAAGGGCAAAATCTGAGACAGAGCCTAAGCGGATACCAAGGTGACCAATCCCGATCTAGGTCAGGGGTAGAGAGCTCCGGTAAACGTGGGAATTCCACGTGGAAGCCACGGTGTCGAATGATGCACACAAGCGTGCTGGTGAAACGCCACCAAGGGGTGGAGGTGGTCACGAAGGCTTACAACGCTTCCACGTTTGTACAATCATTCTGGAAGCTCACTATGCATGCTGCGACCTCTAAAGCAACTTTGTGCGTATTTCTAACTCGCAAATACAGTAAGCAATAAAGACAAAATTCGTCTAACTTTAGCTTGTGATATCCTCGAAAACGACGTTCCGCAGCAAAGGGCACTGCTCCGCAAACTCGTCACTGAATTGACAGCGGTACTGCCTTCACGCTAACACATGTGCTGATCAGGATGAGGCTAGTGTAACAGCGAGCCCTGCTTTTACTTCACGCCTTCAGGCAGACGGTGCACCAAACATCGCCAAGAATGGCTGCAGTCTCGAGGCGAGTCCATATGCAGGATCGATCAGATCTGTGATAGGTGCTCTCTGAGTCTGGCATCTCGCGAATCCTACGTCGGGCAATTAGCACGGAGCGGTGTAGCCAAAGACAGGACTTGTGTCGTTATGAAGGCATGATCATCCTTCTAATGAAGTTGAGACGGGGCAAACTTCGCTTGCCTAAACAAAGCAGGGAAAGGTAGCAAGCCATAGCTCGGAGCTGGCTAGTTTTAGAGTCAAGCTACCGAAAGACCTTCCACGGATCATTCCCCAATTTGGGCGGGTTATGCTGTAAATCATTCCAATCATCGTGTCATGATCCACCTTCATAAGCCTTATGGACGTCTGCTCACCCATCGAAAACGAATGTCCGAGTCATGCGCTGCGCACCTATCATATTTTTGTTCTTTGCTCAATCTTAATTCTGCATTCACCCTGTTACCGACACTTTGGATAGCCCATGGACATTATCGTTCAAAAACCCTGTGGAGCCGCCTAGAGCTGGATACGTTGTGGTGGACACCTCTCGCTTCTCAACTTCTAGAAGGAAATCACCTTTCCTCAGCCCTCCACGCTGCTGCCTCATACCAAATGTCAAACTTCGACCTCTCCACAACCTTTGATTCCTGAACATTGCGACAACAGAACAGTTCATTACACAAGGAGCAGATAATCACATATTTGACAGGTGCTCCTGTTAGGTCACCGATTCACAACAGGGTCGGAGTAATCTCAGCACACGAGCCAACAATTTGCAAAGACCAGTCTTTTCTGCAACCGCTGATTCTGTTACGCCATATAAAAGCAATCATTAGCCATCATCAGCTATCAGCATCCTTCTGTTCTCTGAGGCATAAAGCCTGATTGTTGAAGGGACCTGCATCCTCAAGTCCATCAGAGCCACATGCCGCACAAAGTATTCTCTTTAGCCATTGAAATCACGTGAAGCAGGAAGGACAAGGACACAAATGGGCAATTCACAAGGCAAGCCCGTAGTGTATACAAATGAAGTCAACCTCAACCACTTTCGGCTGCTAAGGGTCGTCGGCAAAGGTGCTTTCGGGAAAGTACGCATTGTAGAACGAAAGGACTCTGGTCTGACCTTTGCGCTGAAGTATATTCGCAAAGATGAAGGTAAATTGCTTATAGAATTCGTTCTTTCTGTTTCTAACACTGTGATAGTTGTTCGGTCAGAAAGTGTCCGAAACATCATTCGAGAAAGGCGTATGATGGAGCATCTCAATCATCCTTTTCTATGCAATCTACGATACAGTTTCCAGGACGTAGAGTATCTCTACTTGGTGATTGATCTGATGAACGGTGGTGACTTACGGTTCCACATATCCCGAAAAACCTTCACAGAAGACTGCGTGCGGTTCTGGATGGGCGAACTGGCATGTGCCTTGCGGTACATACACGAACAAGGCATTGTGCACAGAGATGTCAAGCCTGACAATGTGCTTCTTGACTCTGAAGGACATGTTCACTTGGCAGATTTCAATGTTGCATCAGATTTCAGACCACCAAAGCTACTCACAAGCAAATCCGGGACATTAGCATATCTTGCTCCGGAAGCATTTCGAGGACCTGGCTACTTGGACGAGGTTGACTGGTGGTCGCTAGGCGTGACATTCTACGAGTGCATATATGGCAAGCGGCCATTTGAAGGAAAGACACACGATGAACTGGTAGACAATATTTGTGCAGCAAACCCGAAGTTCCATGTCACAAGACCCCCCGTATCGATGCCATGTCTACATGCGATGGCAGCACTCTTGGAGAAGGACAAGCGGAAGCGGATAGGAGCTGCCGGGTGGGAAACCTTTACAAGCCATCACTTTTTCGATCCACTGAATTTCGAGTCCCTGGAAAACAAGCTAGTACCACCAATATTCATCCCGTCGAGTGATAAGACTAACTTTGATGCGACTTACGACCTTGAAGAATTGTTGTTGGAGGAAGCACCACTGGAAGCACGAGCGAGGAAGCAGAAACCGCGAGCTGAACTTCGACAAGATGCCACGACCAAAGAGATTCGAGAGGATGAGCTCCACAGGATGATTGAGACATTGTTCGAGCCTTTCGACTACACCCTGGCATCTTATGAAGCAACCGCAGCTGCAGCACTCGCACAAGACGGGACCGTAGACGTGCTGAATACGGTAGCGCCGACCCAGTCACAGCCTCCGTCGAAACCTCAATCGCAGGCCACGTCCCCAGAAGGCACACCACCTATATCACCGAGTCAGTCTCCATCGCATGGAGACCAGAAAGAGTTTCCTGGCATGGAAGAGCTGAAATCTCAACTACCACCATCCGCACAAGCTGGCAGACCTCAATCAGCAGTAAATTCACAATCTTTCAGCAGACCTCGACCACAGCCAGCAGCCAGACAGGCTAGCAAAGGTGGAGGAGTCCAAATGGTGCTCGATGAACATGGCAGCTGGTCGAATTTGGCGGACCAGACTACATCACTGCCTGTGGACGCGGTGGTAGGCAGA
>Ga0190273_10000725_pt1 | contig 11945 bp, 14 predicted proteins | sample Popmic504IS_FD_134513 | JGI IMG/M metagenome (GOLD analysis project Ga0190273, IMG submission 134513) | Populus adjacent soil microbial communities from riparian zone of Shoshone River, Wyoming, USA - 504 IS | ecosystem: Environmental > Terrestrial > Soil > Riparian zone > Trees stand | place...
GAGGAGCGGCGGCTCGCCGACATGCAGGCGGTCGACGAGGTGCTGGAGGAGATCGGCGCGGGGGAGAAGCCGCGCCTGCTCGTCTTCAACAAGATCGACCTGCTGGGTGCCGGAGAGCGGCGCGAAACCGAGCTCGACCACCCCGATGCCGTGCTCGTCTCGGCCCAGGAGGGGGATGGGCTCGACGCCCTCAGCGAGCGGATCGAGGCGGCCTTCGAGGAGACCCTGACCGAGGTCGAGCTGCTGATCCCCTACTCGCAGGGCGGGCGGCTGCATGAGCTGCACGAGGTCGCGGGGGAGCTGGAGCGGACGGATCGCGAGGACGGGGTGCTGGTCTGCGCGAAGGTGCCGACTGCGGAGATGCATCGCTTTAAGGACCTGGCGGTTGCCTGAGCGTTTGTGGGTCCAGGGGGAGGACTCCCCGGACAACAGCGGGGAGGGTCCGGTGAGCCCTCCCCCTGGACCCCGATAGGCTGCCGCGCGATGCAGCTACCTGTGACCAAGCTGAAGGACGAGGCGCAGTTGCCTTCGCGCGCGCATGCGGGGGATGCTGGGCTTGATCTCTATGCGTGTGAGGCTGCGCATATCGGGCCTGGAGAGCGCTGGAGCGTGGGGACCGGGGTGGGGGTGGAGATCCCGGAGGGGCATGCGGGGCTGGTGCTACCGCGGTCGGGGCTCGCCCGCGACCACGGGATCGCGCTGGTCAATGCGCCCGGCCTGATCGACTCGGGCTACCGCGGCGAACTGCGGGTCCTGCTGCTGAACACCGACCCCGCCGAGACCTTCAGGGTCGAGACGGGCGATCGGATCGCGCAGCTGGTGCTGACGCCGATCCTCATCGCCGACGTCGTTGAGACGCAAGCCCTCAATGAGTCGCTGCGCGGCGAGGGCGGCTTCGGCTCGTCCGGCCGCTAGCGCGGCGCTTTATGGGTGTATAGCGCCCAAAAGGAACCCCGCTTAAGAAGACTGGGCCGCTCTGCGCGCGGATTCGTGGGCCGCGGCCTCGAGCTCGTCGGGTAGCGGCTCCAGCTCGGGGCGGGTGCCATAGCGGCGCTCCAGCGCCAGGGCGATCAGGTGGTCGGCCAGCCAGGCGTTCTTCGGCAGCAGCGGGCCGTGGAGGTAGGTGCCGATCACGTTGTCGCGCTTGACGCCCTCGAAGCCGTCGCGGTCGTTGTTGCCGTGTCCGGAGACGACTTTGCCGAGCGGGGTGGCGCCCGTTCCGAGGTAGGTGCGACCGCCGTGGTTCTCGAAGCCGGCGATCAGCCGCGGGCCCCCGCCGAGGTCGGCCTCGATCGCGACGTTGCCGATCAGTCGCGGGCCCGGCTCGCGCACGGTCTCCAGGTCGGCGATGCCGAGGCCTGGGAGCGTCTCGTCGCCCATCTGGTAGCTGTGGCCGAGCAGCTGATAGCCGCCGCAGACCGCAAGCAGCACGGCGCCGTCGTCGGCCGCGGCGGTGATCGCCTCTCGCTTCGTCGCCACCATGTCGGCGGCAACCGCCTTCTGGTCACGGTCCTGGCCGCCGCCGATGTAGAGGAGGTCGTGCTCGGCAGGGTCGAAGCTCTCACCGGGGCCGACGCCGCTGTGGGAGAAGCCGATCCCGCGCCACTCGCAGCGCCGCCGCAGGAAGATGATGTTGCCGCGGTCGGCGTAGATGTTCATCTGCTCGGGGTAGAGGCTGAGGACGCGCAGCTCCATCAGTCGGTCCTTTCCAGGAGGACGACGGTGGAGCCGACGTGGAGCTCGGTCTCGGGGATGTCGCGACGGCCGGCCGCTCGCAGCCCGGCCGCCCCGGCGTCGGCCTCGAGCGAGGCGGCCGTGAAGGTCGCGATCCGTACCTCGTTCGGTTCCTCGCTCAGCTCTCCCTCGGGGGAGACCGCGTGGCGCAGGCGGCGGACGACGATCTCGCCGGGGGCGACCGCCGCCTCGACCGCGAGGCTCGAGTAGACCCAGCCGTCGACCTCCCGCACGTCGGGCAACGGCGGCGGGGCGCCGTCGGGCTCCGGCATCCCCTCGATGATCGTGGCGGCAAACAGGCCGCCGGGGCGCAGCGCCCTGGAGATGCTGCGCAGGCACTCGCCGCGTTCGGCGCGACTAGGGAGCAGCTGCAGCAGGTGGGTGGGGGCAAGGACGAGCGCGGACTGCCGCGCCAGTTCGAAGTCGCGGGCGTCGGCCTGATGGGTCCGCAGGGTCAGGCCCTCCGCCCGTTCGGCGAGGGCCTCGAGCAGCTCGGGGTCCCGGTCGAGCCCGATCACCTCATAGCCGCGCCGGGCCAGGTGCAGAGCGACGCGGCCGGTGCCGCAGCCGAGCTCGAGAACCGGCCCGCCCTGGCGCCCCGCCAACTCCTCCCAGAGCGGCAGGTCAGCGGCGTAGGCGCCGCACTCGACGTCGTGCCAGATCGCGGCCGTGCCGCTCATCGCCAGAACTCCTTCGCCAGGCCGCGGTCGGCGAGCAGCTTGCGCACCTCCAGCAGGGCGGTGTAGGTGGGGAGGGCGAAGAGGCGTCCCCGTGATCCGGCCACGGCGGCGTCAAGAGAGGCCTCGATCCCTGGCACGACCTCGATCGCCTCCTCCGGCCAGCCGGCGTACTTCAGTCGCAGCGCCATCTCCGGCGCCCGCGTGCCGGAGCAGACGACCCGCCGCACCCCACCGGCCAGGAGCTCGAAGTCGGCGTCCCAGATCCAGGAGACGTCGCGGCCGTCGGCGATCCGGTCGTTTAGCGCGATCCAGAGGTCGATCCCGTCGCCCTCGCCTTCGCCCTCCCGGCTCTCCAGCATCAGCGTCCGCAGCACCTCGTTGGCGCCGGCGGGGTTCTTGATCAGCAGGATCGAGACCGGGGTCCCGCTGACGTCGATCGTCTCGACCCTGCCGAAGGCCGCCCGCATCTCCCCGAGCGCCGCCGCGATCCGCTCCGGCGCGACCCCGAGGCGCAGGCCCGCCGCCACCGCCGCGAGCGCGTTGTAGACGTTGTAGAGACCCGGCAGCGGCAGGTTCAGCTCGATCTCGCCGGACGGAGTTCGAACCCGCGTTCGCGACCCGTCCATGCCGTGCAGCTCGATCGCGGTTGCCGCTACCTCCGGCCGCGGTCGCTCGGCACCGCAGCTCGGGCATGAGTAATGGCCGAGGTGGCCGACGAAGGCGCGCTCGTAGGCGTAGGGGTGGCCGCAGCGGCGGCAGTGCTTGGCGTCGAAGGCGTGCTGGAGCTCCGGCAACGCCTGCGAGGCGTCCTCGATCCCGAAGTAGAGGACGCCCTCGCGCCGCGCGCCCTCCGGATCGCGGCCGAGATCGGCGATCAGCGGATCGTCGGCGTTGAGGACGAACTCGGTCAGCCCGACCCGGGCCGCCACCGTTCCCGCCCAGTCGTCGGCCAGCGCCTCCATCTCGCCGTAGCGGTCGAGCTGGTCGCGGAAGAGGTTGCCGAAGACGATCAGGGAGGGATCGAGCTGTTCGGCGACGCGCGGCAGCCAGGCCTCGTCGACCTCGAACAGGCCCTCCTCGCCCTGCTGCTCGAGCAACGCCGTCGCCACGCCCCAGGTCATGTTCGAGCCGGCGCGGTTGTGGACCGGGCGGCGCCCGTCGGCAGCGAGGATCGAGGCGATCATCCCGGCGGTGGTCGTCTTGCCGTTGGTGGCGCTGACGATCGTCGCCCCTCGCCGCAGCCCGGCGCCGAGGCGGCCGATCGCTTCCGGCTCCATCCGCAAGAGAACGCGGCCGGGCAGCGTCGTGCCGCCGCCGCGTCCGCTCGCCCGGCTGGCGGCGCCGACCGCCCGCGAGAGCGCCACCTTGGCGCCGAAGAAGCCGCCTTTCGCCTTTCCGTTGCCGGCCATCGCCCTAGGACTCCCGCCCGGGCGGGACGAGGATCGAGAGGCTGTGCGGCAGCACCCGCAGCGAGACCGGCAGGTCGGTCAGGTGGTCGCCGTCGGCGTAGACGGGAAAGGGGCGGCTGGCGTCGATCCGCAGACGAGGGGTGCGGAAGACGTCGACCTCGTCCTTGCCGAGGTGGGCGCCCTTGAGCACGTCCTTGAGCCCCCAGAGGAAGCTCAGCTTGCCGCCCTCGCCGATCGAGACGACGTCGAATTCGCCGTCGTCGAGCTCGGCGTTCGGGGCGATGTACATGCCACCGCCGTAGACGCTGTTGTTGGCGACCGCGACGAAGTAGCCGCTGATCCGCTTGCGTTCCTCGCCGACGGCGAGCGTGAAGCGGGCGCTGCGCCAGCCGATCAGCGTGCGCATCATCGAGTAGGCGTAGACGGAGTTGCCGCGCAGCCAGTGGGTTTCGTTGGCGAGGCGGTTGCATTCGGAGTCGAAGCCGACGCTGGCGATGCCGAGGAAGCGCTTGCCGTTGGCCTCGCCGACGTCGATCCGGCGGCTCGCGCCAGCGAGGACGACGTCGACCGCGGCCTCGGGCTCGTCCGGGATCCCGAGTGCCCGCGCCAGGTCGTTGCCGCGGCCGGCCGGGATCAGCCCCAGCGGCACCTCGGCTCCCGCCATCGCGCCCCCGACGGCGCCGAGCAGGCCGTCACCGGCGACGACCACCGGCACCTCGCCGAGCTCGATCGCCCGCAGCGCCAGCTCGGCCCCGTGCTCGAGGCTGCGCGTCCTCTCGACCCGGAAGACGGCGCGACGGGCGTCCAGCGCCGCCGCGACTCGCGGCAGCAGCTTCAGGCTCTTGCCGCCCGCGGAGGAGGGGTTGACGAGCAGGGTCAGCGGCGTCCCGGCGATCTCCATTCGCGCTGGAGCCTAGAGGGCGAGGCCCGGAGCGCCGCCGCCGCGCAGGCGATGGACAGAGAAGCTGCCGTCGCCGGCCGCTTCCGACCAGATCGGCTCGAATCCCCGCTGCGCCAGCCGGCGGCGCAAAAAGGCGCCGCGGAAGCCGCCCGGCACCTCTCGGTCGCCGGACGCCGCCAGCGCCAGATAGCCGCCTGGGCGCAGGACGCGCGCGGCCTCGCCGGCGGCGGGGTAGGCGTCCAGAGCCGCGAGCAGGTCGAACTGGTCGTCTGGAAAAGGAAACGAGCGCGGATTGCCCTGCTTGAACGCAACCCGTCCTTCGGGATCGAGCCCGACGCGCGCGGTGGCGGCGCGGATCGCCTCCTCGGAACGATCGACGCCGCGGACCCGGGCGCTGGGGAACTCGCGGGCGAGGAACAAGGCCCCATCGCCCGAACCGCATTCGATCTGCAGGATCCGCTCCGGGTTACCGACGTGGAGCACCGCGGCGGCGAGCGGAGTCAGCGGGGGGGAGGGGGGCACCTTCGGATCGTAGATACCTGTCGTCTCGGTGCAATAGGGTTCCGCGCCGTGGAGCAGCAGGGACCCGACCGCCGCTGGATCATCCTCGCCGTCTTTGCGGTGATCGCGGTCGGCGTGGTCGCCGCCGTGCTGATCTCGCGTGGCGGCGGCTCTGACGATTCGAGCTCCAGCTCGACCTCGGCTGAAACCGGCGCCAACGGCTGCGAGAAAGTCGAAGCGCCGGAACCGAAGAACGTCAGCTTCGACAAACCGAAGCAGGTGCTGAAACCGGGCGAAGAAGCAACCGTGGTGATGAAGACCAGCTGTGGCACCTTCGAAATCGCGCTCGATACGGAGCGTGCCCCGAAGACCGCCAATTCCTTCGCCTTCCTTGCCGAAGAAGGCTTCTACGACGATCTCACCTTCCACCGGGTCGCCCCTGGGTTCGTGATCCAGGGCGGCGATCCGCAAGGGACCGGGACCGGCGGCCCGGGCTACAGCGTCGACGAGAAGCCGCCGGCCAACCTCGCCTACACGAAAGGCGTGGTGGCGATGGCGAAGAGCGCGGCAGAGCCGCCCGGCCGCTCCGGCAGCCAGTTCTACGTCGTCACCGCCCCCGACGCCGGGCTACCGCCCGAATACGCCCTCGTCGGCAAGGTCAGCAAGGGCTACCCGGTCGTGGAACGGATCGAAAAGCTCGGCGGCCCGGAAGAAAAACCGAAACAGACCGTCCTGATCGAAGAAGCCACGGTCGACCGCGGCTAGCGCTGGCTAAGCTCGCCTGATGGCGAAGCTGAAGGCCGGTGACCAAGCCCCTGATTTCGAGCTCCCGGGGACGGGCGGCAAGACCTACCGTCTATCTGACTACCGCGGGCAGAAGCTGATCCTCGCCTTCTATCCCGGCGACTTCACGGCGGTATGCACGAAGCAGTTCTGCTCCTATCGGGATGAGGGCGAGCGGCTGGACGGGCTCGGGGCCGCGGTCCTGGGGATCTCCTCGCAGTCGGTCGACTCGCACGAGCGCTTCGTCAAGGAGAAGAGCCTCAACGTGCCGCTGCTGGCCGACGAGGACAAGGAGGTGGCGCGGGCCTACGGCGCCGCGATGGGGCCGGTGGTGCGTCGTGCGACCTTCATAGTCGACGAGGAGGGCATCGTCCGCCACGCCAAGGTCAGCCTGACCAGCCTCGGCTACGACTCGGTCGAGGACCTCGAGCAGGCGCTCGCCTCGATCGGTTGATGACCCCCGGAGCGGAGCCGTTCGAGGTCGGGCCGGCACCGCTGCTCCGAGGCGAGGCGGAAGGGGAGGGACCGCCGGTCGTCCTCTGCCACGGCATCACCGCCACACGCCGCTACGTCCTCCACGGCTCGCGGGCGCTGGCGCGGGCTGGCTACCGCGTCGTCACCTACGACGCGCGCGGCCACGGCGATTCGGCGCCGGCGCCGATGGGGGAGGGTTATGGATACCCGCAGCTGGTCGAGGACCTGGAGCGGGTCGTGGATGACCAGATCGGCCCGGAGCGATTTCTGCTCGGCGGCCACTCGATGGGCGCTCACACCGCGGTGGCCTATGCGCTGCGACATCCCGAGCAACTGGTCGGCTCGGCGGTAGTCGGGCCGACTTTCCTCGGCGCCGTCGAGCCGGAATCGCTCGAATACTGGGACGGCTTGGCGGAGGCGCTGGAAAGGGACGGCATCGACGGCTTCGTCGCTTACATCGGCGAGCGTCAGGGGATTGACTCCCGCTGGCGGGACTCTGTCCTGCGCTTCACGCGGGAGCGGATGCTGCGCCAGGGCGACCTGGAGGCGCTGGCGGAGGCGATCCGGCAGGTTCCGCGCTCGCGGCCGTTCGATTCGCTCGAGGAGCTGAATGCTCTCGAAGTGCCGGCGTTGGTCGTCGCCAGCAACGACGACGCCGATCCCGGTCATCCTTACGCGGCTGCCGCGGCATACGCGGAAGCAATGCCACGGGCGGAGATGATCGTCGAGGGCCCGGGCGAATCGCCGCTGGCCTGGCAGGGGGGCAAGCTCTCGCGTGCCTTAGCGGCCTTTTACGCGCAAGCTTTATCTTCCGCGCGGTGAAGACGACGAGCTTCCCGAGCGAGTGGACCCTGCGACGGGCGATCGCCTTCTTCGCCGCCCTCGGGATCGGCGTTGCCACCTACATCGCGATCGCCGAGTCGGGCGGCGGCTCGCCGGTCTGCATCGCCGGCAGCCACGGCTGTGCGACGGTCGCCAAGAGCTCCTACTCGCACGTCGCCGGAGTGAACATCGCCGTCTTCGGGATCGTCGGCTACGCCTTGCTGCTGGCCAGCGCCTTCTTCGCCAACGACGCGGCTCGGCTCGGCGGCTTCGCCGTCGCCCTCGGCGGCTTCGGCTACAGCGTCTTCCTGACCTATCTGGAGATCTTCAAGATCGAAGCGATCTGCCAGTGGTGCGTCGCCAGCGCCGCGCTGATGACGATCATCTTCCTGCTCAGCGCCACGCGCCTGATCGGCTATGCCGGAACCGAAGAGAGGGTGCGCGTGCGTGAGCGACGCGCCTGATCGCCGCCAGCGCCTGCTGAAGACGGCTGCCGGGGCGGCGTTTCTGGTCCTGGCGGTCGTCCTCGTGCTGATCGTCGTCAACTCCAGCGGCGGTAGCGGCGGCGATGCGACCCAGATCGAGGGGGCAGCGGAGGTCGACAGCCTCCTGGCGGGAATTCCCCAGGACGGAATGGTCCTCGGTGACCCCGAGGCGCCGGTCGAACTGGTCGAGTTCGGTGACCTGCAGTGCCCGGTCTGCGCCGGCTACGCGGAGGAAGTACTCCCGCCGATAATCGAAAACCAGGTCAAGAGAGGCGAAGTCAAGATCGACTTCCGCAACCTGACGATCATCGGCGAGGAATCGGTTCCGGCCGGAGCCGCGGCGCTGGCGGCCGGAAGACAGGGCCGCGGCTGGAACTACCTGGACGTCTTCTACCGAAACCAAGGCGAAGAGCGCTCCGGCTACGTGACCGACGAGTTCATGGAAGCAGTGGCCAAAGCCGCCGGCGTCAAAGATCTGGCCAAGTGGAACGAGGACCGCAAGAAGCTGACCGCGGAGGTGGAAGAAACGACCGCTGAAGCCAAGCAACTGGGCTACGAAGCAACGCCGTCGTTCGCCGTCAAAGGGCCCGGGACCAAGGGCCTGGAGCTCCTCGGCACGCCAGAAAGCACGGGAGCCCTGGAGGAAGCGATCGAAGAGGCGGGCTAGGGCGCTCCTTCGCCTCAAGTTGACATAACCACCATTATCGTGCGTTTGAGCTAGAAAGAGGCTGATAACTCTGGTCTACTCCTCCCAAAGTGGGCTTCGGCCCCGTTCAAGGGAGAAAAGATGAGAGCTTTCAAGTTGTGCTGCCTCGCTGCCTCGGTTGTTCTGGGGGCAATGGCGTTTTCCGCGGGCGCCTCTGCCGACAGCGTCTGCAAGGTCAAAGAAGCGCCCTGCAGCGGCGCGAACGCCTGGGCGACCGGAACCGTGTTCGAAGCGAAAATCAAGACGGGAACCCAGTTCAAATTCGACGGCGCCCGGCATTACGTCTGCAGCGGCTCCACGCGCTCTGACCGGCTGGTGTCCAACATGACCTTGAAAGGCTTGCCGGACACATTGGAACCGAAAAGCGAAACCTATACGGGGTGCGTCAGCGAAGAACTTGGTTTCTGCACCGCGACGACCGCCAGCCTGCAGCATTCGCAGTGGCTCGCCGACACCGCGGGGACCTGGAACGGCTCCGCCAAAGCCCCGAGCTCAGCGGCCTCGATCACCTTCAACTGCTCGACGGAACTCAACTGCAAATGGCTTTACCACGAACAGATCGCCCACACCTTCAAAGGAGGCAGTCCCGCGATCGAGTTCTTCAAAGCCCAATATGTGAGGTCCAGCGAAAGCCCTTGGGGCTGCGGCATAGAAGTCATCGTTCAAGGCGAACGGGAAATCACCAGCCCGAACACCAGCCCGATCTACTGGAGCTACGGCTGATCAGCTGACACAGCCGCCGATCCTTGGGCCAGCGGCCTGATGATCGGCGGCATCTTCGGCAAGCTTCCCCGCTCGACCTCGCCGAGCTGGAAGCCGGCGGCGCTGATCGCTGAGGTGGTATCGCGGTTGCAGTGGCAGCCGTCGCCGAGAAAGCGCCAGGGACGCTCGAGGCGGTCTTGCCACTTTGCCAGCCCTGGGCTGCGGGAACGGACGTGCTCGAGGAAGAGAAACTGACCGTCCGGCTTGAGGACGCGCTTGATCTCGGCCAGCGTGGCCGCGGGGTCGGGGACCGTGCAGAGGACGAGGGTGACGGCGACGGTGTCGAAGGAAGCGTCCGGGAACGGCAGCCTTTCGCCAGGCGCTTCGATCACCGAGATCTCGGCGGCTTTGCCTGAGCGCACCAGCTTCTCCCGCAGCTGCTTGGTCATGTGCGGGTCAGGCTCGACCAGGGCCAGGCTCTCGATCTCGCTCGGGTAGTGCTCGAGGTTGAGGCCGGTGCCCGCGCCGAGCTCCAGCACCCTCCCCCGCGCCCGCGCCAGCAGCTCGCGGCGCATCTCGCTCAGGCCCGCCTCCTCGGTCGCCTTGAAACCGCGGTCGTAGAGGGCCGAGAAGGCCCGGCCCCAGGTTGCGTCGTAGATTCGTCCCATCTGGGCTGGCTTACGGGCGGCGAGCGCCCTTCGTTCAGTCAGGCGGCGTCGTGCTGGGGCGCCGGCGTCTCCTCTGACGCCTCTTGCTTGCTCGGCTCGCTCGTGGCCACCCGCTCCTCGTATGCCTTACGGGCCTTCGGGTCGACCTCGGTCATCACCTTGTCGACGCCCATCAAGCGGCCCACCGCCTCGCGCACCTTGCGTGGCATCAGGCCGCCCATCATGATCGTGGCGCGCAACTGCTTCGGCACGTAGACGTCGACCTTGCCGGTTTCCAGCGCGTCGACGATCTCGGCGGCGACGTCCTCGGGCTCGACCCGTTTGACGCCGCGCTGGTCCTTCAGCCCTTCGATCAGCTGCGTGTTGACAGTGATCGGCATGACGTAGGAGAACTCGAGGCCGTCGTCGGCGTGCTCGGCCCGGACCGCCTCGGTGAGGCCGACGACAGCATGCTTGGTCGCCGAATAGGTGGCGATTCCCGGCACTCCGGCTTTGCCGGCCGAGGAGGCGATGTTGACGACGTGGCCGCTGCGCCGCGGGCGCATCCGCTCGATCGCCAGCTGGGTGCCGACGATGACGCCGTAGAGGTTGACGTCGAGCTGGCGCCGGATCGAAGCGTCGCTCTCCTCGGCGAACGGCGTCACCGGCATCAAGCCGGCGTTGTTGATCACCACGTCGACCGGCCCCAGCTGCCGCTCCGCCTCGTCGAGGAAGCGGGCGAACGAGTCGCGGTCGCTGACGTCGAGTGCCAGCCCGACGCTGCCGCCACCCAGGTCCGCCGCGGCTCCCTCGGCCAGCCCGAGGTCGAGATCGCCGATGGCGACGCGGCAGCCTTTGCCGACCAGCGCATCGGCGGTCGTCTTGCCGATCCCTCTCGCGCCGCCGGTGATCGCCACCACTTTGCCGCTCAGTTGTCGCCGCTCTTTCGCCATCGTGCTCCTCCTCGGTTGCCGCGGCCGTGCTCTAGGCCGCGGGTTTGTAGACGGTGACCACGGCGGCGCCGCCGAGGCCGATGTTGTGCTGCAGGGCCGTCTTCGCGCCTTCGACCTGGCGCTTGCCGGCGGTGCCGCGCAGCTGCCAGGTCAGTTCCGAGCACTGCGCCAGCCCGGTCGCGCCGAGCGGATGGCCCTTGGAGATCAGCCCGCCGGACGGGTTGACGACGACCTTGCCGCCGAAGGTGGTCGCTTCTTCCTCGACCAGTTTGTGGGCCTCGCCCTCGGCCGCGAATCCGAGCGCTTCATAGGTGATCAGCTCGTTGGCGCTGAAGCAGTCGTGCAGCTCGCAGACGTCGACTTCCTCCGCCCCCACTCCGGCTTCCTCGTAGGCGATCTTCGCCGCCGTCCGCGACATGTCGGAGCCGACGATCGTCATGCAGTCGGCGCCCTCGTCGAAGGTCGAGGAAAGGTCGGTGACCATTGCCTGGCCGGCGATCTCGACCGCCTGCTCCCAGAGCCCGTTGCGGTCGACGTAGGCCTCGGAGGCGACGATCGCGCAGGCCGAGCCGTCGGAGGTCGGCGAGCACTGCAGCTTGGTCAGCGGGTCGTGGATCATCTTCGCCGCCTTGATGTCCTCGAGCGAGTACTCGTCCTGGAACTGGGCGTAGGGGTTGTTGACCGAGTGCTTGTGGTTCTTCCAACCGATCCAGGCGTAGTGGTCGGGTTCGGAGCCGTACTTCTGCATGTGGTCGCGGCCGGCGTTGCCGAACATCTGCGGCGCCGGCGGCGAGGCCTCCGGGTCGCGCAGCTCGAACATCCGCATCGCGTGTTTGTCGAGGGCGTTGGTGCGGTCGGTGTACTTGACGCCCAGCGAACCCGGCTCCATCTTCTCGAAGCCGAGCGCCAGCGCGCAGTCGACGAGGCCGCCCTTGACCGCCTGGCGCGCCAGGAAGAGCGCCGAGGAGCCGGTCGAGCAGTTGTTGTTGACGTTGACGACCGGGATCCCGGTCAGGCCGAGCTGGTAGAGCGCCCGCTGGCCGTAAGTCGAGTCGCCGTAGCAGTAGCCGGCGTAGGCCTGCTCGACGTCCTCGTACGGGATGCCGGCGTCGGCGAGCGCCTTGTCCCCCGCCTCTTTGGCCCAGTCC
>Ga0190273_10000726_pt1 | contig 11940 bp, 6 predicted proteins | sample Popmic504IS_FD_134513 | JGI IMG/M metagenome (GOLD analysis project Ga0190273, IMG submission 134513) | Populus adjacent soil microbial communities from riparian zone of Shoshone River, Wyoming, USA - 504 IS | ecosystem: Environmental > Terrestrial > Soil > Riparian zone > Trees stand | place...
AGGAAGGGAAAGCTTCCCTTACATCACTGATGACAACAAGCTTTACTTTGCCTCAGAAGGAAGAAAAGGCTTTGGTGGGCTTGACATCTTTGTAGCCGACCTTGCCAAAGGCACAGAGGCTATGAACGTGGGCATGCCTGTAAACAGCCAGAAAGACGACTTTGCCTTCACCTTCCATAACCAGAAGAACACAGGGTTCTTCTCCAGTAACCGCAGTGGTGTAGACAAGATCTACAGCGCCACGCCGGTATGCGGGGTAGAAGCCATTGTTATGGTAAGGGACTCAAAGACAGGGCAGCCACTGGCCAGCGCCAGGGTATCTATACTTGATGACCGCAACAATGTGATAGAGACAAGGGCTACGGGAGCCGACGGCAGGGTAACCTACGCGGTAGACTGCGACAGGGCCTACACGATACAGGCCGCCATGGAGGGTTATGAGAACAACACCTTCCCTATAGTAAAGACCAAAGGAGGAACGGTGAACATCTCAGCCGACCTGAACCCGATAGAAGAGATCATCACCGATGTAGCAGTAGTACTTAACGATGTCTACTTTGAGTTCAACAAGAGCAACATCACCAAAGAAGCCGCCTATGAGCTTGACAAGCTCGTAGAAGCCTTAAAAGCGAAACCGGATATGGTAATCATGGTAAAAGCCCACACCGACTCACGGGGCTCAGAGCAGTACAACATGAACCTGTCTAACCGCAGGGCCAAGAGTACGGTACAGTATGTACTCTCAAAAGGCATAGCCAAAGAGAGAATCTCAGGCCAGGGTTATGGCGAGAGCCAGCCTAAGGTAGCCTGTGGGGAGAACTGCACAGAAGAGCAGCACGCACAGAACCGTAGGAGTGAATTCCTTATCGTGCAGAAATAACCTTCTCAACAAACCAATACCAATGAAAAAGCAGCCCTGCGGGGCTGCTTTTTATGTCAGATACGGCCGTTATTTAATGGTTGCTTTATTTTTAGCTATGTAATATTCTCTTGTATAAACTCCCGGTGTGGCATGGTCCCCTTCTTTAAAATCAAAATTCACATAGTCGATGCCCTCCAATTCGGTTAATGTAAATGTAGTTGCCGACATAAATGCATCAGCACCCATCGAACCTGCTTGCTGAGTAAGAAAGGTGCTCTTTTTAATTTCGACATAAATCGTATCATTAGAAACCTTTTGGAAATCCATCATAATTTTCCCATCGCCCTTACTGTTTATATAACCAATTAATGCTTCAGGTTTAGCTATAGCCGCAGGGACAATTCCGGACTCTACGGGCAATTCCTTAGCATCATCATAAACCCAGTAACTAATTGGCTTAGCAACACCTGCTGTTACTGTATCCTGTATAATGGAATCCCCAATCGTAATTTCACTATTCTTTGTGTCATCAATTTCCGTCTTTTTGCATGCTGTGAATAAGTGGCCTGCCACGAGTGCTCCAAGTATACATATGCGCGAAAGTGTCTGCTTCATATATTGTGATTAGATGCTCATTAGAAACCCGGTAAGACTCTCTTTTCGGGATAAATTTAACTTTTTCCTAAGACGGTATCGCGCTAATTCAACTCCCCCGTCAGAGATATTCATGATTTCTGAGATTTCTTTGGTAGACATATTCATCAACAGGTAAGTAGCAAGGTCCATTTCCCGCGGTGTAATTGTCGGATGCAATTCCTTAAGGCGTTTCAAGAAATCGAAATGCACATTTCTTATATGTTTCTCAATATTGTTCCAGCTTTTATCTGTATTCAGCTCTTTGGTTACACTTTTATGCAGTTTAGTTAACCTTACTTTTGCACCTTCATCTACAATTTCTGAATCTATATCCTTTAATTTAGTAATAATGCCGTTAAGCAACCTGTTCTTTTTCGCAACCTGTAAAGAATTGCTTACAAGTTCTTTGTCTTTGGTAAGTATTTTGACCTTTAACTGCTCATTTCTTAACCGTTCTATCTCTTTTTCAAGCTCGTATTGTTCCTGCCTTATTTTAGCTTCCTTTTCGAGATATAACCTGCGTTGCTCAACAGTTTCATAATATTTGTTTTTTCTGATCTTGACTTTAATGCTGTTCCTGATGTATGCTATTATCAGCCCGAATAACAATATATATACAACATAAGCAATAGGATGGCGATAGAATGGAGGTAGAATCGCAAATGAAACTACAGAAGGATTAGACTGGATACCAAAACTATCAATTACCTTGACCTGCATCCGATAGTCGCCTTCACGCAGGTTAGTATATTCCTTTACCGATGCGGCAGCCCAATTGCTCCATTTGTCATCGAAACCTTCCAGCTTATAGGAAAACTTAATATTTGCAGGATTATCGTATACGGGAGAAGAAAATGTAAACTTAATATTGTTGGAAGCATACGGCAGGTCCATTTTTCTAACTGCCGGCATGTTTCCTGTAATCAGGGTATCTCCTGCAAACAAAAAACTTCGCACATAAGCTTTTGGTTTAGGATAAGATACATTCTGCAATTGTGGATTATAATGCACAAGGCCTTCCGATAGGCCAATCAGAAAATTTTGCTTGTCTATAGCATTTACAGACTCGAAGAAATATACAAGGTTACCTGTCAGTGAGGAAAAGGGCGAATATATATGCTGATAACCTCCACCATTCTTAAGTAACATCCCCATTGACGACTCCCCATAAAAATAACAGATGTTGCCCATGCTGTCTTCAGAACAGTAACGTATGGCCGGCAGCTCTTTAAATTCCTTTGTTAATGCTTTGTCCTCAATAAATTTATCAGTAGATGGCGAATAAGTGTAAAACCGATTATTTGTCTGGAAATAAGTTTTGCCTTTTAACTGTTGGACACTGGTGATGCCCTTTACGGACTCATTAAGGGTTTTAAAGATCCTTATTTTTTCAAATCGCGTCAAATCTCCACTTAACCGCAGGCAATACATATTATTGTCTACTTTTTGCCATATATTTTGACCGTCTACGGCAAACTTATTATCAGAAATTTTGAACCCCCGAATCTGGTTGCGAAATACCCAACTTCCATCTTTTTTTTCAAATACGGCAAAGCCTGCATAATTAGCGGCAATAAGATAATTAGGGTGTCCCGGCAGGGGCTTGAGGCAAAAGTAACCTTGTTTATTATCCAGAAAGCGCCCTGCTTTACCGTCTTCTACTATAAACAGGCCCCGGTTGTGGGAGCAATAAAGTTTATTGTCTATCTTTTGGATGTTCCATGCCTGGCCGGTTGTACCTTCAATAAATTTAAAAGACTCTTCCCGAAATGGCGTTATCCAATCATGGATAAAGACACCTTGGTTCGTTGCGACGTATAGCTTATTGTTAAGTACGGCTGAAGCGTATACAGCCCCCAGGTCATGGCCCGTGCCCAGGAAGGTAAAAGGGGAGTTCTCATTAACGAAACTGATTCCGTTATCCAGACCCAGCCATAAGTTGTTTGTATTGTCTATGAAGGAGCTTAGGGCCGTGTTATTGAGGAGGCCTTTTTTGTTATTGATGTGTTGTACTATCTTGCCCTGCATAGTGCAAATTATAATGCCATCTAACACCGAATTGAGCACTATGGTACTATTGTTCATTGCCCTGCCGCCCAAACAGTTATTTTTCAGCATGAAAGCATTGGCTTCAGTTGCCCACGGTACTGCTGTATTGTTATCGTAGAGAAATACCCCTTTATCTAAAGTAACTATTAGTAATTTGTTGTCAGGCATAGAAAGGATTCCCCATATCTCGGTGGTGTTGAAAACCTTTGTGCCAGGCAAAGCTAAGAGTTTGCCGCCTCTGTATTCAAGAAGGCCTTCCTTTAAGTCCTGAAAATACAATTTACCATTAACCATGTAAGAAAACTGGAAGCGGTGCGGTGCATCCAGTACGGTAATCTTATTGTCCTTGTATATATAAGTCTGGTCGAAGCCCTGAAAGAAGATAGCATCTTTAAGGATATGGACTTTCCAAATAAAACCAATAAGCTTACCTGACTTTGCTCCTGCCAGCGAGATTAAAGAGTGGTATACTAATTTACCTTTTGCATCTGCTTTAAAAAATCCAAATTCGTTATATCCTCCAACATAAATTATTCCTGATTCGGAAATCTTAAGGGCGCGAATAGTATTGTTAGGCACTGTTTTCTTATCCCACGAGCTTCCATTAAATTGTAGCAGCCCCGCAGTGTTTGCAAAGTATAAATTACCTTTCTTATCCTGGGCGATATCCCAATTCTGTGCCCCGCCATTATAATCCGTTTTATTATAGTTTATAATTTTTGGCAAACCTATGCTCTTAACCTGCGCTTGGCTTATAAAGGGAAAATACAGCAATAATAAGAAGTAGCAAAACCAATTTCTTGTACCTGAAATCCGGAAAAGTGTGCAAAATTTATTCATACAGAGGACAAATAAAGTCAAATATACTACTTTCATTGTATTTCGTTATTTCTCAGCAAATTTTAAATTTACCCTAAAACTTGCGAATTTAATAGTATTAATAAAATTCATTAAAAATGCAATTTAATAAGGACAGTTTTAATTGCTGGTACGTTAAATACTACAACGATATCTTTGAATTTTGCCGGGTGTAGTATTTTATAATATTAAGTAAAATTTACGCAATATTTGAATATTTTTTTAAACTACTGTTTTTCAATTAAATACAAATATTTTGATGGGTTTTTATATAGCTTATTTTTTTATATGATGTGTTTTTGTAATATATTTTACTTAGTATAATCTCATTTATTTACCATAATATTGCTGTGATAACAATTAACCCAACCAAATTTTATTAAGTATGAAATTATTAAAACTACAATTTTATTATTTTCTCTTATTGTTCTGCAGCGTCGCCGCCTGGGCGCAGGACATTACTGTTACAGGTCACGTAACAGACGAATCCGGACTGCCTGTCCCCGGGGCATCGGTTTTAATAAAGGGGACAACAACCGGAACAGCAACTGACTTTGATGGAAATTTTTCCATTCAGGCAAGTTCAACTGCTACCTTAGTGGTGAGCTATCTTGGCTATGCTTCACGAGAAGTGAATGTTGATGGCCAGACTAATCTTCAGGTCGCCCTTGAGCCTTCCACAGAAACAATGGAAGAGATCGTGGTAGTAGGGTACGGAACCCAAAAGAAGACCTTGGTAACAGGCGCCATCTCAAAAATTACTGCACGCGAGCTGGAAGCACAGCCCCTTGTCAGGGTTGAGCAGTCCCTACAAGGACGTGCATCGGGTGTAACGATTTTCGCAAATGCGGGCCAGCCGGGTTCAGCATCAACAGTAAGGGTTCGTGGTATAACGTCTTTTAATGGTGGTAATAATGATCCATTATGGGTTGTAGATGGGGTAATCGTCGAAAATGCAGGTATTGGCATCATTAATCAGTCCGATATTGAATCAATAGAGGTACTAAAAGATGCGGCATCCTCGGCCATTTATGGAACCAGGGCAGGTTCCGGAGTAATTCTTATTACTACAAAAAAGGGTAAGGCCGGAAAGATAACAGTTAACTACAATGGATTTGCAGGTTTCTCTCAAGCTACCAGAAAGCTCGACCTTTTAAATGCGCAGCAATATGCGGCGCTTCGTAATGAGGCATATGTAAATGGATACAGCAGTGGTACTTTTCAATTGCCTTATCCTAATGCAGCATCGTTGGGAGAAGGTACCAACTGGCAGGACCTTATCTTTAGTGATAATGCTGAACGCGCTCAGCATGAGCTAAGTGTAAGTGGGGGTAATGAGAAGTCGAATTTTTATATGTCATTTGGCCTTGTAGACCAAAAAGGTATTGTAACACCTGAGATATCAAGCTATTCAAGAAAAAATATACGATTAAATTCTGATCATCAGGTAAGAAACTGGCTAAAAGTAGGCCAGACCGCTGCATTTTCAAGAGAAAAAACCGTTGGCCTTGGTAACACCAATGGCGAATTTGGCGGGCCTCTTGCCTCTGCCATAAATCTTGACCCTGTAACTCAGGCCATCGTAACAGACCCTTCTACTTTACCTGAAGCAAACCTGTACACTAACCCTAACGCTGTAAGGGATGAGAATGGTAATTATTATGGAATTTCACCCGCAGTACAAAGAGAAATGACCAACCCGCTTGCTTATATAAAAAGCAGGCTTGGAAATTTTGACTATGCCGATAACTTTTTGGGCACAGTATATGTGGAATTGGCGCCTGTTGAAGGACTAAAGATAAGGTCTACTGTAACAGGAAAATTAGCGTACTATGGAAACGAAAGTTTTACACCCTATGCATTTTACAGCCCTGATAATAATGTAACAAGGAACAGTTTGTTCAGGAGTACTAATAAGACGTTCAGGTGGAGTATTGAAAATACTGCTGCCTATACAAGAACTTTTGGCGACCATGATGTTACCGCCTTGATTGGACAGGCATTGTATAGGGATAATATTGGTGGTGGCCAGGGCGTAACATACTATGATCAGCCATACAATACCCACACACAGGCATCGTTTGGATGGAATACAGCTGCTGAAGATATTGTGGGGTATGCATTTACAAATCTCCAGCATACTATTACATCATTATTCGCAAGGGTAAATTACAATTACAAAGAGAGATACCTGTTTACCGGTATACTTCGTCGCGACGGATCTTCAAATTTTGGCGATAACTACAAATTTGGTGTGTTCCCGTCTGTATCACTTGGATGGAACATAAGCAATGAAGGATTTTGGAAACAAAACACTGTTGTAAATCAGTTTAAGCTACGTGGCGGTTATGGAATTGTCGGCAAGGACCCTACAGAGCAATTCAGGTACCTGGGACTAATTGAAGGTGGTTCTAACTACCCGATAGGCGAAGGCCCTGCCAGTACGCCTGTAATTGGAAATTCACCTAACAGGCCGGCTAACCCAGACCTTAGGTGGGAAGAAACAGCCCAAACTAACGTAGGTATCGACGCAACATTATTCAATGACTTTACACTAACCGTGGAATGGTATAAAAAAGTTACTACCGGTATTCTTCAGGACATTGTCCTGCCGGGTTATGTGGGAGCTACAAACAGCCCACTAGGCAATGTGGCCGATATGGAGAACACAGGCCTTGAATTTGAGTTGGGATACCGCAAAACATTAGGTGACTTTACCGTTGGCCTAAATGGTAACTTATCAACCCTTAAGAACACTGTTACAGGTGTTGGACCGGACAGGCAGTATAATTCAGGCCCTTCTATCCAATCCTCTTTGTATCCACTTACAAGGTCAGAACCGGGAGAATCGTACAACAGCTTCTATGGATTTGTAACCGATGGGATTTTCCAAAATCAGGCCGAGATTGATGCTGCTGCCGTACCCGATGATATCACAGTAAGGCCCGGCGATTTCCGTTATAAAGATTTGGATGGCGATGGCAGGATAAGTGACAAAGACAGAACTTACCTTGGTAAGCCACTGCCTGACTTTACATATGGCTTTACCATAAACCTGGCATATAAAAACTTCGACCTTATGATGCTTGGCCAGGGCGTTGCAGGAAACAAAATTTTCCAGGGAGTAAGAAGGCTTGATATACTTAATGCAAACTGGCAGACAGCAGCGCTGAACCGCTGGACAGGAGAGGGAACCTCAAATACTTATCCGCGACTTACCGAAGATGATGACAATAACAATTTTAGCAGGCCTTCGGATTTCTTCCTGCAGGATGGCGACTACTTCAGGGTTAAGATTGTACAATTGGGTTACTCATTGCCTGAAAGCGTAATAGGAAAGGCAGGATTAAGTAAGGTAAGGTTATATGTAACAGGAGAAAATCTTCTTACTTTTACAAAGTACACAGGATACGACCCTGAAATAGGGGGCGATGTAATGGGAATTGACCGTGGCTACTATCCACAGGCAAGGTCATATATGATAGGATGTAATTTACAATTTTAAAAAATTATGAAAATGAAAATTAAAAATTTTAAATGGTCATGTTTCGCGATTATAGCAGTGGCAACAATGCCATCATGCAGCGAAGACGTTTTAGATGTTGATCCTCAGGGATCGATTATAGAGAGTGATTATTATCAAAACGAGGGAGAGGCTTATTCCGGGCTGATTTCTGTGTATGATATGCTGCGAAAGCATTCCGGAGGATTTGAGAACACGATGGCGATGCTTAACGCGGGTTCTGATGATTTTTTTGCCGGTGGAGGTAACGCTACCGATGGCGCCGGAATACAAAGCTTTTCAAACTACAGTATAAGCCCGTCCACGCTGCCATCCAGCTTTTGGAACGATTTTTACCAGGGAATATTTAAGGCAAATACCTTATTAACTAAGCTGCCGGATGTGCCTATGGACGAAACTGTTAAAGCACGTTTTGCTGCCGAGGCGATGGCGCTCCGTGCATACTACTATTTTGAACTGATAACACAGTTTAAGTCAATCCCACTGATTACGGCGCCATTAACTACTGAGCAATATTATTCTACCACACAGGCAGAGCGTTCAGCTGTCTATGCGCAGATTGAGAGTGACCTGCTTGCCGCAATCAATAATCTGCCGGGCACGATCACGATCAGTAATGAGGGAGGGCGCTTCACGAAAGGCGCTGCTCAGGGATTGCTTGGAAAAGTATACCTCTACCAGCACAAAAATTCAGAGGCTGCTGCGATCTTAGCTGAAGTTAATGGTACACCGGGTGCCACTAACCAATACGGCAATCACCTCTTAACTAATTTCGCAGACCTTTGGGATCTGAATAATAAGTATAACGCAGAATCATTGTTAGAATCAGCGCACACCAGTGCGGGTAATACAACCTGGGATAACTGGGGATGGGGTTCAGATGAGGGAAACACCTTCAGCCTAATGCTTGGGCCACGAGGTTATAATGCTATTAGCCCTACAGCGCCACACTACTTATCAGGATGGAGTTTCAATACGGCTACTTTAGACCTTGTGAATGATATGCAGGGAGATCCGCGTTTCAATGAAACAATTTTAGATATGACGGCCTTGGTAACAAGCGGGCAGGCTACATATACTCCTGCTAATAACGACACGGGATATTTTCTTAAAAAGTTTATGCCTACCACTTCGGATATCATTCCCGGAGGTGGCGTACAGGACTTAAATTATGCCCAAAACACATACATTATCCGTTTAGCCGACACATACCTTTTGGAAGCTGAAGCTTTAGGGGGCTCGGGGCCAAGGGCACAAGCATTGCTTGACGCTGTGCGTGCACGGGTGGGCTTGCCTTCAGTTCCTGTATCTCTGCCTGCTATAGCGCATGAGCGCAGGATGGAGCTTGCAGGAGAAGGACACCGTTGGAGAGACCTTGTGCGTACAGGACAGGCAGCCTCAGAATTGGCTTCGCGCGGATTTATTGCAGGTAAGCACGAATTTTGGCCAATACCACTTAGGGAAACTGAAAATACTTTAATTGTGCAGGATCCTGCATATAACTAAAAGCATATGAAACTAAATACAATTTTAAGAAACAGCTGTTTTGCAGTAGCAATAACAACAATAGGCATCCTGGGAGCTTGCCAGCCCGATGAAGTAGAGGGAGGAAATGCATTATTTGCATCTGATATGGATGCCAGCTTTAGTGTGAGCCCAACCGATAACTCGGGAAACCGGTATGCCGCAACAGCATCCGATGATGGTGCAATACTGCTCCATACCTGGAGATACACATCTTCAGAAGGTGATGATTCAGGTGAGATGCAGGGGCCGGGCGAAATGGAATTCTTTTTTCCTGACGCAGGTACATATACAATTACACACCGTGCGGCAGGTTCAGGCGGGACAAGTACCATATCTGAGCAGACTGTTGTTGTAACAACGCCGGATCCTGTAGCAGGAAATCTTATTGCAGGCGGTAAATTTACAGCAGGGCAGGGCCCATGGCAAATTCTTAACATAAGCCCTTCAGGCGCAGCATGGACTTTTGCCGATGGTGTAGCAACCATTAACGGTACAGGAAGCAACCAGCAGGGTATATATCAGGCTATCCAGGTTGTAGGCGGCGTTGATTATAGATTTGATATGAAAGTTAGCGGCCCGGGTTCAACTAACACCTGGTTTGAAGTGTTTATATCTCCTCAGGCTCCTGTTCAAAACAGTGACTATAGTGCAGGCGGGGCGGTATTTGCCTTGAATACATGGGCCGGATGTGCTACAGGACCTTTCTCCGGATTGATATCTGTTGTGGGCTGTGCCAACCATTCAGGCAATCCTGTTTCATTTACCGAAAGCGGGACTGTGTATGTGGTTATAAAAAGTGGCGGAGAAAATATCAACAATATTGTAGTAGACAATGTTGAGCTGAGAAGAATAGTAGATTAGATTTGTGTTAGTTATTAATAGCCTGTGATCTCCCCGGAAAACAGGCTATTTTTTAATTTACATACATTAATGGGGTAACAACTTACCTCTAAAATATATTAATATGAAAATAAATGTTTTAGCTTTTTGCTTGTTGTCGTTAATGGCACTCCCGGCATTTAGCCAGCAGGCACAGACTAAACAATATACTGCAAAAGGAAAGAAAGTTACAGTATACACAACAGCTGAAAAAACAGATTTGAGATTATCTGAAACGGCAAAGCTGGATTTTACACAATCCAGACAGCCATTGGAAACAGAAATCTCAGTTTTCGTAGAGCCCGATAAAACTTTTCAAACCATTTTAGGAGTGGGTGGCGCAATTACCGATGCCAGTGCTGAAGTGTTTGCTAAGTTATCTCCTGCTAAGCAAAAAGAATTTTTAAACGCTTACTATGATGCCAAGTCAGGTATTGGATATTCGCTGATAAGGACAAATATCCATAGCTGTGATTTTAGCAGCGGAAGCTATACTTATGTAGAAGAAGGGGATAAAGACTTATCTACTTTTTCTATTGAGCACGACAAGAAATACCGTATTCCGCTGATAAAAAAGGCAATGAAAACGGCAGGTAAAGATATGTCTTTATATGTAAGCCCATGGAGCCCGCCGGCATTTATGAAAGACACCAAGAATATGCTTAAAGGCGGAAAATTGCTTCCGGAGTTCTATCAGCCGTGGGCTAATTACTTTGTGAAGTTTATAAAAGCTTATGAAAAGGAGGGTATGCCTGTATGGGGCCTTACTGTCCAAAATGAGCCAATGGCCACACAGACGTGGGAATCCTGCATATTCACAGCTGAAGAAGAAAGGGATTTTCTTAAAAATAATTTAGGCCCTACTATAAAAAAAGAGCTGGGCGACAAAAAAATAGTGGTGTGGGACCATAACCGTGACCTTATGAACCAAAGGGCAAACGTGATCTTTGACGACCCCGAAGCATCACAGTATGCATGGGGACTTGGCTTTCACTGGTACGAAACGTGGGCAGGAGGCAAGCCAATGTTCCAGAATGTTAAGGCAGTAGCCGACGCTTATCCCGACAAAAACCTGCTATTTACCGAGGGGTGTGTTGAGAGCTTTAATCAGGAACGATACCAATACTGGCCAAACGGGGAACGCTATGGCGAGCAAATGATCCATGATTTTAATAACGGGACAGTAGGATGGACGGATTGGAATATTCTTTTAGATGAAAAAGGTGGTCCAAACCATGTAGGCAATTTTTGCTTTGCACCGGTGCATGCCGACACTCAAACAGGAGAGATAATTTATACGCCATCATACTACTACATAGGTCACATTTCAAAATTTGCACGTCCCGATGCTAAGAGGGTAAGCACAGTTGTAAGCAGGAGCCAGCTGCTGAGTACATCTTTTATGAATAAAGACGGGAAAATGGCTACAGTAGTTATGAATCAAAGCGACCAAAAAGTGAGCTATAACCTTATCGTCCGTGATTACCGTACAGTTATCGAAATACCGGCACACGCCATACAAACCCTGGTTTATTAATTAGAAACTTCAGTAATGAAAAAAATAATATACATTGTTTCACTGCTTTTATCCCTTGGCGCATCTGCG
>Ga0190273_10000727_pt1 | contig 11940 bp, 10 predicted proteins | sample Popmic504IS_FD_134513 | JGI IMG/M metagenome (GOLD analysis project Ga0190273, IMG submission 134513) | Populus adjacent soil microbial communities from riparian zone of Shoshone River, Wyoming, USA - 504 IS | ecosystem: Environmental > Terrestrial > Soil > Riparian zone > Trees stand | place...
CCTTGCTGGCGCGCCGCTCCGAGGCCGTCGCCTGGTGGGCCTGCGGGCAGAGCGTCTACAGACTGGTTTTGCCGGGTCTGCTCTTTGCGGCGACGATCGGGGGAGGAATGTGGCTCGTCCAGGAGCGCCTGATGCCGCAGGCCAATTTGCGCCAGGACGCGCTGCGGGCGCAGATACGCGGAGGCGTCTCGCGCACGGAGACACGGGCGGGTCGTCAGTGGCTGGCCTCCGGCGGCAACGGACGGCTCTACTCCTATGAATACGTGGATGAGACGGGGATTTTGAGCGATCTGGCGATCTATGATTTCGACGCGGAGGGCGTGCACCTGCGCCGGACCATCTACGCGCGGGAGGGCCGATGGGCCTCCCCCTGGCAGATGCAATTAAAGGACGCTGAAGTGCTGCTCTTTAAGGACGGCGGGATGGAGAGACAGCATCTGGCCCTGATGGTCGTCGACGGGGTCGAGCCCGTCGACGTTTTTCGCCCCGGCACGGATAAGCCCTCTTACTTAAGCGCAAAGCAATTAAGCGCTTACATAAAGAAACTTAAGCAGAGAGGGGCGGCGGTCGCCCACCTGGCCGCCGCCCTCCAGCGCAAATATACAGACCCCCTGGGTGCGCTGGTGATGGCCCTGGTGGGGATCCCCCTGGCGCTGGCCTTTGGCCGCCGCAGCGCGCTGCTGGCCCTGGCCTCCGCGATCCTGATCGGGCTGGGCTTTCGCGCAACGACCGGCGGATTTACGCAACTGGCCGTCTACGGACTGCTCCCGGCGGCCGTCGCGGCCTGGGCTCCACCGATCATCTTCGCCTCGGCTGGCATCTATCTGCTCTTTCGCGCACGGACGTGAAAATGACTCTTCAGACAAAAATTGACTCTTCGGACAAAAGAGAGTGGCTCAGTCGCGCCCGGAATTTTCGACGACGCTACTTAGCCACTCTTTAACTTACAGCCCCCGCAGAGGCTTCGCCTGCCAAAATTAAGTGCCGGTTTCCCAACTGGAGAGGTACTCCGACTGCTCCGCCGTCAGGGAGTCTATGGCGATTCCCAGCGCGCGCAGCTTTAGACTGGCGATCTCCGTATCGACCTCCTGGGGCAGGACGTGCACGCCTGGCTTGAGCTCGCCCCTCTTCTTGACCAGGTATTCGACTGAGAGGGCCTGGTTGGCGAAGCTCATGTCCATGACGCTGGCCGGATGCCCCTCCGCCGCAGCTAGGTTGATCAGGCGGCCCTCACCGAGGACGATGACCCTGTGGCCGTTCGACTCCAGTTTGTACTCTTCGACGAAGGGACGCAGGGTGACGGGCGGCGCGGACATCTCACGCAGACCCACCAGATTGAGCTCCAGATCGAAGTGGCCGCTGTTGCAGACTATTGCTCCGTCCTTCATGCTGGCGAAATGCTTGCCGTCGATCACATGGCGATTGCCCGTCACTGTGACGAAGATATCGCCCAAGGATGCGGCGGCCTCGATCGGCATGACACGAAAACCATCCATCACAGCCTCCACGGCCTTGATCGGGTCGATCTCCGTGACGACCACGTTGGCCCCCATCCCGCGCGCGCGCAGCGCCACGCCCTTGCCACACCAGCCGTAACCCAGCACGACCATCGTGCGCCCGGCCAGCAGTATATTGGTGGCGCGTATGATGCCGTCCAAGGTAGATTGTCCTGTGCCGTAGCGATTATCGAAAAAATGCTTGGTCTGCGCATTATTGACGGCCATAGCGGGGAAGGTCAAAACGCCTGCGGCCTCCATGGCGCGCAGCCGTACGATGCCTGTAGTAGTCTCTTCCGTCGTCCCTATGACCTGCTTGAGCTGCTCTGCGCGCTCCTTGATCAGTGTGGCGACCACGTCCGACCCGTCGTCTATAATCACTTGGGGGTGAAAATCCAGGGCCGTGCGAACGTGCCTGTTGTAGGTCTCTGTGCTCTCTCCCTTGATGGCATAGACAGGGACGCCCCAGTCCGTGACCAGAGAGGCCGCCACGTCATCCTGTGTGGAGAGCGGGTTGGAGGCGATCAGCACAGTGTCTGCGCCGCCAGCCTGTAGCGCACGCACCAGATTGGCCGTCTCCGTGGTGACGTGCGCGCAGGCCACAAGTTTTACTCCGCGCAAAGGCTGCTCCGCGCCGAAGCGCTCGCGTATGAGCCTCAGCACAGGCATTTCGCGTTCGGCCCACTCTATACGCCGTTTGCCATCAGCCGCCAGCGAGAGGTCCTTCACGTCGCATTCGATCGAATGTGTCGCACTCATATCTCGTTCCTTCTTTGATGTAAAAGGTTAAATCGGAGCCAGGAAGTTGTTAATTCCAAAGCGTTTCTAGTATTGTTAGATGCCTGCGGCCGCACGCAGCGCCTCGGCCTTATCGGTCGCTTCCCAAGTAAAGCCTTCGCCCTTGCGTCCGAAGTGGCCGTAAGCCGCGGTCTCCCTGTAGATGGGGCGGCGAAGTTGCAGGTCTTCTATAATGCCGCGTGGCGTGAGACGGAAATGCTCGCGTATCAGCGCGGCTAGGGCATTTTCGCCTATGCGGCCAGTGCCGTTGGTCTCGACCAGCACGGAGACAGGGTCTGAGACGCCTATGGCATAGGCGAGCTGCACCAGGCAGCGATCGGCCAGCCCCGCGGCGACGATGTTTTTGGCGGCATAACGCGCCATATAGGCCGCGGAGCGATCCACCTTGGTAGGGTCCTTGCCGGAGAAAGCCCCGCCACCATGCGGCGCGTAACCGCCGTAGGTATCCACTATGATCTTGCGTCCGGTCAGCCCTGCATCCCCCTGCGGGCCGCCTGTGACGAAACGCCCGGTGGGATTGATATGATATTTGGTCTCTTTATCCAGCAACTCTGGGGAGATCGTGCTGCTAATCACGCGCTCGCGTATCTCCGCGCGCAGTTTCTCGTTGGTCACAGAGGGGTCGTGCTGCGAGGAGATGACCACGGCGTCTACACGAAAAGGCCTGCCATCGCGATACTCCACGCTGACCTGTGATTTGCCGTCGGGGCGCAGGTAGGGAAGGTCGCCGGATTTTCGTGCCTCTGTCAGGCTCTGCGAGAGCCTGTGGGCAAGCTGTATGGGCAGCGGCATCAATTCAGGCGTCTCGTTGCAGGCGAAACCGAACATCAGGCCCTGATCTCCGGCGCCGCCTGTGTCCACGCCCATGGCTATATCCGGCGACTGCGTGCCGACAGCCGACAGGACGCTGCAAGTATCGCAGTCAAAACCGTACTTGGCCCTTGTATAACCTATCTCTCGAATCGTTTCACGTGCCACTTTTGAGAAGTCCACGCGAGCCGTGGTCGTGATCTCGCCGGCGATGACCACCAGGCCCGTCGTCACTAGCGTCTCGCAGGCGACGCGGCCAGTAGCATCCTGCGCCAGCACTGCGTCCAGCACTGCGTCAGAGATTTGGTCTGCGATTTTATCTGGGTGGCCCTCCGTGACCGATTCGGAGGTAAAGAGGTGACTACCTTCTGTGCTCAAAAGCGCGCTCCTTTATTGCTCTTCTTATTATCTACCCACAGCTATAGGGCAAAAGACCGCGTAATGTAGCAGCCGTTATCAGGCATGTCAAGGCGCTAAACCATTTCGCCGGGATATTGTCTACATAATATATATTATCGGACGCAAGGGATAGCGGTGGATATTATCTCCCTTCCGGATTTCCCTTTAATTAAGTGCCCCTGCCTCTTTTCCCAAAGACCTTCGGACAACGGGCTTGACTCACACACGGGCATTCACATAAAGTGCCCTCAAGCCTTTAGATCGATCGATTTCATCAGATTGTAGATCCAAGATGCCTGTAAAAATTGAAGTTCAGACCAGCGTCAAACTCCCGCGCCAGACACAAACCCATCTGGAAGCCATCCTGGATAGCCTCCCGCGCGAGCATCTACGTGGCATAGAGAGACTGCGCCTGGTAGATCAGATCATAGACCCCAGGCTCAGGACAACTGTCAAGGCGGCAGCAGCAGAATTGCCTGGGCTTTATCATCCGCGCCAGGGTAAACAGCAGGCATGGCTGGAGGTCGCCGTAGGTGCCCTGCTGCCCCGCTCGCAACCCTTACTAAAAAGGGTTGTGCCGCGTCTCTCCTTCAAAGGCAACCTGGCCGCTGTCGTCTTCTCACTGGTCGGCCAGCATTATTACCTCACACTGCGCCATTCCATAAAGCGAGGTCAACTGGAGACGGCAGTGCGTACCTATACGGAAAAACAGCTACGCCGCTGGCAGGAACAGCAACACTCCCTGCGCGCACGCCTCTTCAGGCCTTTGCAACCGACGCTGGAGCGCTGGGGACGTGCCCTGCAAAAACGTGCCGCCACAGAAAAAAAGAGAAACCAGGCCGCACGCTCCTAAAGCCTACTTCCACACCGAGAGCCTCTGGCAGGCCCCTTTTTGAGTAGTTCCCCTTAGAAAAATTCCCTTTTATCGGTTGATATATTAGGATTTCTGACAATTTCGAGTCGTTATCGGACGCGAGGAGCTTTAGGACTCGCCTTCCAGGCTTTTCAGCGCTGCCCTCAAGGCTTCGGCCACCTCTTGCGGTTCGACCTTAGAGCGGCGGAAACGCAGTTCCAGTCTGAAATCCTTGGCCGGCGAGCTGTAGCGATATTTAAAGGGGATAGCGTTGGCGGTAGATTTGGCCGCGCCGAAGCTTTTGCGCCTGGCCTGCCTGGCGTCGTCGCGCGTCATGCCGCGTTGAGTAATCTCTTCGGCCATACGCTGCATGGATTCCTCATCCGGCTGGCGAACGATCTGCAATAAAAGGGATTTGGAGTTGATGTCGGCGCGCCGACATCGTTCCCTGATCGCTTCCGGCAGCGCCGCCACAGAGAGCGCCTCCGTCACTGTGCTGCGACTCTTGCCCACCTTGTGCGCCACCTGTTCGTGCGTGTAACCGAAGCGCTCGCACAGCGCGCGCAACCCGTCAGCCTCCTCCCAGGCCGTCAAATCCTTGCGCTGCAAATTCTCTATGAGGGCGATCTCCGCCACCGCCCTGTCATCCACATCCATCTCTATACAGGGCACTTCACGCAGGCCGGCCTCGCGCGCCGCGCGCCAGCGCCGCTCGCCAGCGATGATCATCCAGCGCCCGCTCAAGCGTGAGGGCTTGACCAGCAGAGGCTCCAGCACCCCCTTCTCCTTGATCGAAGAGGTCAGCTCCGTCAGATCGCCTATCTCCACGCGCGGCTGCTCCGGATTAGGATCCAGTTTGTCCAGGGCGATTAAACGCCCGACGGGCGTAGGCCTATGCTGCGCCAATTCTTCAACATAATGCGCGTCGTGGCGCATACGTAGCCCCTGCGGTAATCCTCTCTTAGACACGGCTGATCACCTCTTCGCAAAGTTTGGCATACTCATTTGCGCCCGACGAATGCGGCGCAAACGTAAAGATGGATTCCTTGTAGGCGGGCGATTCCTCCAGCCTGACGCTCTTCGTAATCACCGTCTCAAACAGTTTGGGGCCAAAGACACGCTGTATCTGCTCGTAGACCTCGCGCGCCAGCGTAGTCCTTTTGTCGTGCAGCGTGACCAGCACACCCAGGACTTCCAGATTCGGGTTGGGCCGCCCCTTGACCTTTTCTATGGTCTCCAGTAGGTCATCCGTTCCCTCAAGCGCAAAATAAGAGGATTGAATCGGGATCAAAACATGCGAGGCGGCAACGAGCGCATTGACGGTAATCAGGCCAAGCGTGGGCGGCGTGTCTATGATGATCACGTCGTAACGCGCGCGCAAAGGCTCCAGGCGATCCTTTAGCCGAAAGGGGGCGTCGAAATCCCCCACCAGTTTCGATTCGAGCTTGGCCAGATTGATTCGCGCGGGGATTATATCCAAGCCTTTGACGGGCGTGTGATAGACCAGAGGGTCTACGCTTCCCTCCCCGTCCATCAACAGGTCATAAGCGGAAAGGTCTACTGTCAAAGGGTCTAAAAAGGAGATGGAGCTATTGCCCTGCGGGTCTAAATCCAGCAGCAGGACGCTCTTAGAGCGGCGCGCGAAGGCCGCGGCGAGGTTGATGGCCGTCGTCGTCTTGCCCACACCGCCCTTCTGATTTGCAATCGCAATGATCATCTGCAAGCCGATTCTTTAAACCCTATCAGAGTACCAAGAACCAGTTTTTAGCCGAAATATCTTGCGCCCTTACATGGGCAGGTCGCCGGCTTCGCCTATCACGTCCGGCCATTCCTCTTCCTCATCAGAGACGGACGATTCCGTCTCCTCCCCATCCGTCACCGTATTACGTGAAGCGCGTATCACCTCCATATCGACGAAGATAGGGCAATCGGCCCTGAGCGCCAAGGCTATCGCATCGGAGGGGCGCGAATCCAGCATCAGGGCCGTACCGTCTACGGAGCGCATCTCTATCACTGCAAAAAAGGTGTTGTCCCTTAATTCCGTCACTACCACGCGCTCGACGCTGGCCCCCATCTCAACGATCAGGTTACGCAAAAGATCGTGTGTCATGGGTCTTTGCGGCGCGATCTTCTCTATCTCGAGCGCGATGGCGTTGGCCTCGTACGCTCCGACCCAGATCGGCAGCATCGTCTCGCTATTGACATCCTTGAGGATGATGATCGGCGTTCCGCTATTCGGATCCATCATCAAAGCTCTAATCTTAACCTCTATTTCCATGACTACACCTCGTCCAACACTTTAAGATACGTGGGCCGCCTCCCCTGTCATCTCCCCGTAGAGGCTATTGGTCTTCGCCTGTGTGATACGGACATTTACCACACGCCCCCTCAAATCTGCGTCGCAGGGAAAGTTTACGACCTTCTGGCAGGTAGAGTGTCCAGTCATATCCTGCTCGGACTTAGCGCTTTCGCCCTCAACCAGAACCTTAACTTCCCTGCCGACGTAATTCTCATAAATTCTTGTCTGGTTCGCTCGCTGCTGGCGTTCCAGCGCCAGAAAGCGCGTTTTCTTTTCCTCTACCGAAACGTCGTCGGCCAGAGCTGCCGCAGGCGTTCCCTGCCTCTCGGAATACTTGAAGATATAGAGGCCATCGTATTGACATTGTTCGACCAAGCTGAGGGTCTCCTCAAACTCTTCTGCGGTCTCGCCAGGGAAACCCACTATCACATCGCTCGTCAGAGCGAGTCTGCGCCGAGCATTCCTGATCGCTTCCACACGCTTGAGGTAGTCCGCCACCTTGTAACCTCTGCGCATGGCCTTGAGCACGCGGTTGCTGCCGGACTGCACAGGCAGATGGACCCAGTCGCACAAATTCTCATGCTCATCCAATGCCGCCACTATGTCCGTGTGGAAATCTCTGGGGAAGGAGGTCGTAAATTTGATCCTCTCTAGGCCCGTCGCCGCCACCGCCCGCAGGAGTCTGGAGAAAGGCGTCGCGCCGCGAAAATCTTTCAGGCCATCTTCCGTCTTAGGGCGATAGCTATTGACGTTTTGCCCTATCAGTTGCACCTCCCTGTAGCCTTCTGCGCGTAGCCCTTGAACCTCCCTGACGATCTCCTCGGCAGACCGACTGCGCTCTCGCCCGCGCGAGAAAGGGACTATGCAGTAGGAGCAGAACTTATTGCACCCCTCTATGATCGGGACAAACGCCACGAAGGGCGAATGGCGCTCCGTCAGAGAAACATCCCAGGCATCACCTTCAGCACGCTCTCCAAGGTCTAAGGTTCGCGCTTCCCCCCCGAGCGCGCTTTCAATCAAAGCCGGCAAGCGATCCGTCGCGCGCGTCCCGGCAACCAGGCCGAGCGCAGGCTCTTTGTCGAAGAGCGATGCTCCCTCTAGCTGCGCGACGCAGCCCATCAACCCCAAAAGGGGCTGCCTGCCGCCAGTGTGCGCTCGCCGTACCTCAATGATCCGCGTAAACACTTTTTGCGCCGCCCTGGCACGTACCGAACAGGTATTAAAAAGGACTACGTCGGCCGTCTCCGCCCGGTCGGTCAGGTCATAACCGGCCGCACGCAAACGCGTCGCCGCTCGCTCGGAATCGGCGACATTCATCTGGCAACCCAGTGTCTCTATGTAAACGCTAGCTCTCATCTTCCAGGAACTTTCTCTCAAAGGTGTGCGGCGGAAGTGTATCAGAAAACGGTTGAGCAGTGGGATAGTTCTTCTCTCACTACAGATGGCGTCTCAGGATTTTGTCTGACCGCGCCTGCGCCCCGTACGCTGGGGCTGCAGATCCGCGTTAGCTAAAAGCCAGCGGGCCGTCTCGCGAGTCGTCTCCAAATCCTCCGAGCCCCCTATCATACGCGACAGTTCACCGACACGCTCGTCGGCACTAAGCTTCTTCGCACGCGTAATGGTGCGGCCCCCTTCGATGGCCTTTTCCACCACAAAATGCTGGTCTGCGAAACGCGCGATCTGTGCCTGGTGTGTCACACACAAGACCTGGCGCGCCTGCGCCAGCATCTTCAGTCGACGCCCCACGGCCTCCGCGGCCCTCCCGCCAATGCCTACGTCTATCTCGTCAAAAACCACCGTCCCGCAGGTCTCCTCAAACGCCGTCGGCTGCGCCGCAGCGGCTGTACGCAGCGTTAACATCAAACGAGAAAGCTCTCCGCCTGAAGCTATACGCGCCAAAGGGCGCGGCGTCTCCCCAGGGTTGGCGGAGAGCAGAAACTCCACACTGTCCGCCCCGCGCGCCGTAAAAAAGCTGCCTCCAAACGCCTGCTCGTCCGCTTCAGCAGCATCTACAGCGGCTTCTTCCCGCTCCTCTTTGACCGTTTCTATGCGTACGATAAAACGCGCCTGCTCCAAAGCGACGTGAGACAGGTCAGCCATCATGCGCCGTTCCAGTTCCGGCGCAGCCGCCCGCCGCTTCTCAGTTAAAAGTTGCGCCGCCTCCCTGTACTTCGCCTGCGCTTTTCGTAGAGATTCCCTTAAGGATTGTTCCCGCGCGCTCAGATTTGTGAGGCCGGAAAGGCGCTCAGACAGCTCATCCTGAATCTTGACGACCCCGCGCAAATCTGTCTTATATTTATGTTTTAGCTTATCCAGCACGGCCAATCTATTTTCAACCTCGGCGAGCCTTCCAGGGCTTACTTCGATCCCCGTACCGTACGTGCGCAAGGCATCCGACACGTCCGTCAGCGCGACCACACCGCTTTCGAGCGTCGATAGCAAGGGCGCTACGCGTTTATCTATCTCGGCCAGTTCCTCTAACTGGCGGCGTATAGTTGAGAGCCTGGCGAGCAGGCTTTCGTCGTCTTCATACAACGCCTCATAAGCCCCTGCGCCTAACTGCAAAACCCTTTCCGCGTGGGCGAGCAGTTTTCTTTCCGCCTGTAACTCCTCATCCTCGCCCGCGCTCGGCCCCACAGACTCTATCTCCGTAAGCTGAAATTGCAGCAGTTCCGTGTCACGCTCCCGGTTGACCAGTTCCTGTTCCAATTGTCGCAGAGCCTTTTTAGAGGATTGCCAGCCAGAGAAGGCTTCCATCACGCGCTCTCTGAGGGCCAGGCTTCCGGCGAAAGAATCTAGCAGGTCCATCTGGGATTGGAGGGAGAGCAGCGCACGCTGCTCTCCCTGTCCGTGTATCTCCACCAAGAATGGCTGCAAAGCGCGCAGCGTGCGGATAGTCACCTGCTGGTCATTGATAAAAATTCTGCTTCTCCCGCGCAAATTGATCTCGCGGCGGACAAGCAGCTCATCATCATCATCCAGCTGGACACCGACCTCTGACAGATGCTCACCTAAAACCTTCACCTTCTCCAACGGCGGCTCGAAAATACCTTCCACCAGAGCCACCTCTTCGCCCGTTCGTATCTGCTCGGGTGAGGCGCGATTGCCCAACAATAAGCCCAGCGCATCGACGATAATACTTTTGCCGGAGCCCGTTTCGCCTGTCAGGAGATTCAGGCCGGAGCCAAACTCTATCTGCAATCGGCTGATGACGGCGAAATCGGAGATGTTAAGGGACTTCAACATAAAGCGCTTTCCCAACTAAGAAACTACCTTTAAAGTAATAGCTTAAGTAACGCGGGCTAAAAATCCTTGACCACACGTGCTGGCGGCGAGTAGTATGGGCCGCCAGATACATAACTTATCCGTTCGTGTAGAGAGGTCTTCGCAAATGTCTTTCAATAAAATCATCCTCGTAGGCAATCTGGGGAAAGACCCAGAGCTGCGTTACACGCCGCAGGGAACGCCCGTTTGCAGCTTCACAGTGGCCACCAACGAGAAGCGTAAGGATCGTGCCGGAGAGCAGCAGGATTTTACCACCTGGTTTCGCGTGACTCTCTGGGGGCGACAGGCTGAAACAGCCTCACAGTATCTGACAAAGGGTCGGCCCGTTTACGTAGAGGGCAGGCTGCGCCTGGAAGAGTGGACGGACAGGGATGGCAAACAACGCTATACGCTCGAAGTTCACGCCACGGACATGCAATTTATCGGCGGGGGACGCGCTGAAGATGCCGCCGCAACATCCACGACTGCCGCCGCAGGGGGTGGCCAGAGAAACACCACATCCGAGCGGCAGCCACCCGAGCATGATCTGTCGGACGACGATATTCCCTTTTAGCTCCGTACTTTAACTCTCCTGTCGGCGCGCCGACAGGAGAGTTAAGGGTCTCTCTAGCGAGCGTTGAACGTCTCTGTGCCCGGCAAGACTCCCCACTTCCCAAATTCACGCAACTTATCGTATCTACGGCTCAGACGCCCCTCCGGCGTCTGGCTGACGGTTAGGGCCAGGGCCTCGCTCAAAGAAATATCTAGCAGGCGCGCCGTCTCGTCATGATCCGTTTGCGCTCCGCCCTTTGGCTCGGCCACCACACGATCTATGATTCCCTGCCCGTAAAGCTCCTCGGCAGTGAGTTTAAGGCCGCTGGCCGCACGCTCTGCCTGAGCCGAGTCTTTCCACAGGATGGCCGCGCAGCCCTCCGGTGATATGACCGAATAGATAGCATTCTCCAGCATCAGCACCTGATCGCCCACGCCTATGGCCAGCGCACCGCCGGAGCCTCCCTCCCCTATGACGGCGATCACGATCGGTATACGCAAGCGTGCGATCTCGCGCAGGTTGTAGGCGATGGCCTCTGCCTGGCCGCGCTCTTCGGCATCAATCCCAGGATAAGCGCCAGGAGTATCTATAAAACAGATCACAGGACGACCAAATTTCTCAGCCAGTTTCATCGCCCGCAGTGCTTTACGATACCCTTCGGGCTTAGGCATCCCGAAGTTTCTATACCGGCGCTGCTTCGTATCGCGCCCCTTCTGGTGGCCCACGACCACCACCGGCAGCCCATGAAAATGGGCCAGCCCGCAGATGATCGCAGGATCATCCGCAAACCTGCGATCACCATGCAGTTCCTGGAAATCCTCGAACAGTCTTTCGACGAAATCCAGCGTATAAGGCCTTTCATGGTGGCGCGCCAGCTGAACTCTTTGAAATGCTGTCAGTTCAAAAGACACCGCGTCGGAGCGCTCTTCCGCAGTACGTTCGCCAGCAGCAGATGTTGGTGTCTCAGACATAAAACACTCTCCAGGGCGGGAATCCAGTATCAAACAGATGCTCGCGTCAAAGAAATCCCGGCCTTAACCCAACGTAACATTCAACCACTCGACGTGACAACCGTGCGCGCGTAGTGCCGCTTCCAACTCGCGGCTGCCCCTGACGCGAAGGGCTCCGTGCGGGCGTACGCGCACCAAAACCCCGTCGTCCAAGGTCATCTCGACGAAGACTTCACAGTCCCCTCTGTGTTTATCCAACAGACCGAAGAGGTCTACCATGGTGGGTTTGGAATCACTACAAAGGGCCGGCACGCGTACGATGACGCCGCGCGCTTTACGCTGTAATACATCGTCCAGTAGCGCCACTTCGTCTGCGATGATAGAGGAATTTCCGTCGTCTGTGATCTCCAATCTACCCGTGACGAGAATAGCAGCGTCGTTACACAGATGCTTTTCGGATTTGCCGAAGGTCTCTGGCCAGAGGACGCATTTGATCCCGCCGGCCTGATCTTCCAGGC
>Ga0190273_10000728_pt1 | contig 11931 bp, 13 predicted proteins | sample Popmic504IS_FD_134513 | JGI IMG/M metagenome (GOLD analysis project Ga0190273, IMG submission 134513) | Populus adjacent soil microbial communities from riparian zone of Shoshone River, Wyoming, USA - 504 IS | ecosystem: Environmental > Terrestrial > Soil > Riparian zone > Trees stand | place...
CGCGGCGGCGGCGCGCGCAAAGCTGCGGGCAAGGCAGCGGGAAAAAGACGCTAGTTGTGTCGAATGAAGATTGATATTCACCACAGAGGCACAGAGCACACAGAGGAGACACAGAGAGTTGACTACCGCTCAAACCTCCGTGCTCCCTCTGTGCTCTCTGTGTCTCTGTGTTGAGTCTCAATACGCTGCATACTCAATTATCCGGAGTGACCAATTACTCTGCTTTCTCTTAGCTTGACAGTCGAGCTAAGCGGGCATTATCTTGCCTCTCTTAATTCAGCAAAGCGTATTCCTGAATAAAATGGTTTGGGATGTCCTGCACATGAAGAGGACACGAGTGCGCGAGAAGTGATGCGCGCCCCTGGTCGGCTCTTCCAAATTGCGGGAATTCCGCTTCTCAAAGACAGAAAGGCGAGGAGGCTCTAATTCAATGGCAGTCAAAGTCGGCATCAACGGGTTCGGACGCATCGGGCGCAATGTGCTGCGCGCAAGCCTCGGTGACACTGAGATAGATTTCGTCGCCGTCAATGATCTGACGGATACAAAGACGCTCGCGCATCTTCTCAAATACGATTCGGTGCTCGGTAATCTGGATCACGAAATCTCCGCCACCGAAAACGGCATCAAGGTCGGTGACGATGAGTTTCGCGTCTTCTCTGAGAGAGACCCGGCGGCGATTGACTGGGAATCGGTCGGCGCGCAAGTCGTCATCGAATCCACGGGCCATTTCACCAAGGCAGAAGATGCGCGCAAGCACCTGCGCGGCTCTGTCAAAAAGGTCATTATCTCTGCGCCCGCCAAGAACGAGGACATCACCATCGTGCTCGGCGTCAACGAGGAGAAGTACAACCCCGCGGAACATCACATTATCTCCAACGCCTCCTGTACGACCAACTGTCTAGCGCCCGTCGCCAAGGTCATGCACGAGCGCTTCGGTATTCGCTCTGCGCAGATGACGACGATTCACTCTTACACGAACGACCAGCAGTTGCTGGATTTGCCGCACAAGGATATGCGCCGCGCGCGCGCCGCAGCGCTCTCTATGATTCCGACCTCGACGGGAGCGGCCAAGGCCGTCGCGCTCGTGCTGCCCGAATTGAAAGGGAAATTCGACGGCATCAGCGTGCGCGTGCCGACGCCGAATGTTTCGCTCGTCGATGTCGTCATGGATGTGGAGAGGGACACGACGACCGAAGACGTAAACCGCGCACTGAAGGACGCTGCCAACGAACAGCTCAAAGGCATTCTGGCATTCTCCGAAGAGCCGCTCGTCTCCTCCGATTTTCGTAAGAACCCGAACTCGTCGATCGTCGATGCCGAATACACCAAAGTGATCGGCGGCAACATGGTCAAGATTCTCTCCTGGTACGACAACGAATGGGGATACTCTTGCCGCGTGCGCGACCTCGTCAAGTACATTGCACAAAAAGGACTCTAGGCATTTTGGATTTTAGATTTTGAATTTTGGATTGGCGTGTAACATGAGTTGAATCCAGGCCTCCAAAATTCAAGGTAACGAAGCGTTAATCTAAAATCCAGAATCTAAAATCCAAAATGGCAAAGCTTTCCATCAAAGACCTAGACCTCAAGGGCCAGCGTGTTTTCGTTCGCGTGGATTTCAACGTGCCTGTCAAAGACGGCGTGGTTGATGATGACACGCGCATACGTGCGGCGCTGCCGACGATTCAATATGCGACAGAGCATGGCGCGCGCGTAATTCTTGCTTCACATCTTGGCAGGCCCAAGGGCGAGCGCGTAGAGAAGTACAGCCTGCGGCCCGTGGCGGAACATTTGTCCGGGCTGCTCTCCAAGCCTGTGGCCTTCGCAGAGGATTGCATCGGCGCTCAAGCGAAAGCGAAAGTCGATGCGCTCAAGGATGGCGACATCGCGCTGCTTGAGAATCTAAGGTTTCACGCCGAAGAAGAGAAGAACGATGATGGGTTCGCGCGCGAGCTGGCTACCCTTTGCGATCTTTATGTCAACGATGCGTTCGGCGCGGCGCATCGCGCTCATGCTTCGACCGCAGGGATTACGAAGCACGTCAGCCGGGCGGCGGCAGGTCTGCTGATGGAAAAAGAACTTGATTATCTGGGCCGTGTCATCAGCAATCCTGAGCATCCCTTCGCGGCCATCCTGGGGGGCGCGAAAGTCTCCGACAAAATTCCCGTCATAGAGGCGCTGATCGACCGCAAGGTGGATAAGCTTCTGATCGGCGGCGCGATGGCCTACACGTTTTTCAAAGCCGAAGGCTTTACTATCGGAAAATCTCTCGTCGAAAATGATAAGCTGGAGACGGCGCGCGAGATCAAGAAGCGAGCGGCAGAAGCTGGCGTCGCGCTTATCCTGCCCACGGATCATCAGGTCGTAGACAGCTACGATCCGCTCAAGAGTCGTAAAACTATCCCGATTGAGTTTACCAACGCCGGGCTGGTCGGCCTGGACATCGGCGTCGAAACGGTCGCGCTCTTTTCTGATGCCTTAAAGGATGCGAAGACGATCATCTGGAATGGGCCCATGGGCGTCTTTGAAGAGCCGCCCTTCGATCAGGGCACAATAGGGATTGCGAAGGCGGTCGCGGAGGCCGCAGATCGCGGCGCAATCGTCATCGTCGGCGGCGGAGATTCCGTCGCAGCCATCACACGCGCGGGCGTCGCAGACCGTATCACGCACATCTCGACCGGCGGCGGCGCGACACTGGAATTTCTCGCCGGTGATGAACTGCCCGGCGTCGCCGCACTCAATGATAAATAAGTTTTCAGTTTTCAGTTTTTAGTTTTCAGTGAAGAACTGAAAGCAAAGCTTTGGCTGAAAACTGATGACTGAAAACTGAAAACTGATTATGCGTAAACCTGTTATTGCTGGAAATTGGAAAATGTACAAGACGGTCTCGGAGTCCGTCGAGACGGCGCTGGCCTTAAAGCCCTTAGTCGCCAATGCGAACCATTGCGAGATCGTGATTGCGCCGGTTTTTACTGCGCTCAAAACTGTCGCCGACAGGCTCGAAGGGTCGAATGTACACGTCTCGGGGCAGGATTGTTCGACGGAAGTCGAGCACGGCGCGCACACGGGTGAGGTCGCCGCCGATATGCTCAGGGATGTCGGCTGTGCTTACGTCATCATCGGTCATTCCGAGCGGCGGCAATACTATTTCGAGACGGACACGATGGTGAGCCGCAAGGCGCAGGCCGCTCTGGCTTCGGATTTAATCGTCATTATGTGCGTCGGAGAAACCCTCGCGCAACGCGATCAAGGCAACGCCGAGCGCGTCGTCAGCGGCCAGTTGAGCGGTGGACTCAGCGGGTTGACAGCCTCTGATCTGGCCCGTATCATCATTGCTTACGAGCCCGTTTGGGCAATCGGCACGGGCCGCACCGCGTCGCCGGAGCAAGCGCAGGAAATGCATGCGTTTATCCGGCGCGTTTTCGCGGAAAAGTACTCGGAGACGGTGGCCTCTGCGGTGCGCGTTCTGTATGGCGGCTCGGTCAAACCAGACAACATCGCGGGCCTGATGAAGCAGGCGGATATTGACGGCGCGCTCGTCGGTGGCGCAAGCCTCAAGGCGGAAAGTTTCGCGCAGATCGTGCATTACAATCGATAGAGTCGAAGGATAAAGAGTTTTGGTTACTTACGTTTTATACGCCCTTTTTATTTTGACCTGCATTGTGCTGGTGGTCGCAGTGCTTTTACAGCCTGGTAAGGCTGGCGCGGGCGACCTGTTTTCCAGCAGCGTTTCCAGCACGGCGTTCGGGCCGCGCGGCACGGCCTCCTTGCTGGCCAAGATTACTATCGGCGCAGCGTCGCTCTTTATGCTGCTCGCTTTGACATTGTCGCTGCCGATCCTGGGCCCGCGCTCAGTGTTGCAGTCCGCGCCGGATGAATCGACGCCGGCGGCGACCCCGACACCGCAGCAGCAGCCCTCGCCCGCAGCATCAGTTGCTCCGACGGCGAGCACGACCGCTTCGCCAGCCGCCAGCCAGGGAAACAGCAATGCCCCGGCCAGCCCGACGACGGGCAACACAAATGCGCCGGCCACAAAGTAGAAAGCAGTCTGAAAGTATTAGACGTGGCTTGAAAATTTAAGAATCACGCCGCCCGGAAGTGATAGCTCATGGCTGACAATAAACGTGATGGGGATGTGGCGGAACTGGTAGACGCGTACGTTTGAGGGGCGTATAGGGTAACCTGTGAGAGTTCGAGTCTCTCCATCCCCACCAAAATGATTATCGGGTAATCGCTTGTCTCGGCGATTACCCGATTTTTTGTTGCAGATAATTTTCCCGCACCCGCTCGCGCAATCAAGTTTTCAAAATGTCTTCGCGAGAGACCATGCCGCACGGCTCACCTGTGCTTTTTTAGATCGAGCGCGAAACAGACTGTTTGATGTTTGGAGCCTTCGAGAAGCGCGGCCCCGAAGAGGAGCGGGACGCGGCTTCCGTCCTTGTGAATGAAGATTTTCTCGAAGGGGACGGATGCTCCACGGGCGCGCATCTCCTCGATCGCCTGGTCGTCAAGGTGGCGAAGCTCCGGGCCTGTGATGTCATCCCAACTCACCTTTCCCGCTTGAAGTTCTTCGCGCGTGTAGCCGATCATCTCAAGGAAAGCATCGTTGGCCTCAGTGACCGTGCCGGTCAAGTCCCAGAACATGATGCCGATCATGTTGGATTCGGAGATGCGGCGGAATTTCGCTTCCGATGTGCGCAGCGCTTCCTCTAACCGCTCGCGCTCTTCGAGCTCAAGCTTCAATTGAAAATTTGCCTTGGCCAGCGCGTGCGTGCGTCTTTCGACGATCTCTTCCAACTCGTCTTTGGCCTGTTGCAATTCCTCTCCGACTTTTTGCTGCTCGACGACGAAGAGACTCAGGTCGTTGGCCTTTTGCTGGATGGCCTTGCGCTTGCGCGCCTCCCAGGTGGCATCGAGTAGAAGCACCCAGCTTCCCTCGTCCGTACTAAAGAGATAAACATCCGCAGAGAGACCGGAATCCGTTTTCACATACGGGAGAAACATCGGCGAAGTATCGAGGGGCAGCATCCCTTCAAGAAAAAAGACCTGTTGGCCGACGGGTTGATCTCTACGCAAATCTTCTATGCCGTAGACGGCAAGCTCGCCGCCCCACTCCGATAGACGACCGTCGTTGGCGACCAGTAGGAAAGCGGGCGAGCGTGTATCGGAGACGAGCTTGAGCATGAACTCACTGATTGACGACGGCAGACCGGGCATCCCCTATACCTCCATAATCTTTTCGGCGAGAGTTAAAAAAGCCTCTTCCACGTGCTGGCCCGTCTTGGCGCTGGTTCGATAGACCGTCCAGCCGCTCGCGGTCAACTCATTTATAGCGAAGTCATCGAGCGCCCACTGCTCAACCAAATCCGTTTTGTTGATGACGACGACGAAAGGAACCAGCCCAACGGTTTGCTGCGCGCTCTGCTGAATGGCGTAGGCAGTGTCGAGCGTCTCGCGACGTGTGCCGTCGACGACGAGTATGTAGCCCGCCGCGCCGCGCAGATAAGAGGGGCGCAGCTTTTGCACTCCATCTTCGCCCTGTATGTCCCAGAGCAAAAGGTTCAACTCCTGCGCTCCGACAGTGACAGCCTTTTTATCGATCTTAACGCCGACGGTCGTGTGATATTTATCCGAATAGATGCTTTCGACGTAGCGTTTGACGAGACTGGTTTTCCCGACGGCGAAAGCGCCGAGCATGCATATCTTCTTTTGAATCATAGTCGCTCTTAGCAGTCCTTATAAAGCGTCCGAGAGAGTAATGCGAACGGTGACGCTGCGGTTGAAGCTTTTGTCCTCTTCCGTCTGTTCTTCGCGCAGGCTCTCTCTTGAGCCGACGCCGACGGCATTGATCTGTGTGGAAGCTTCACCGAGTTTCGCCGCCAGAAGAGAACGCACCTGTTCTGCGCGCTCGCGGCTGAGTTGCAGATTTGTCTCTTCCGTGCCGGTTTTATCCGTGTGGCCGACGACCTCTACGCGCACGCTCCGTCCGGCGGCGGGCGCGAGCCTGTAGAGTTCTCTAAGCTCAGCGCCGAGCGTCTCTAGTTCAGCATCCTGACCCGGCGCGAGCCCCGTCGTGTCCAGCACAAAAAGGATCACGCGCTTCTCCACACGATCCTTGATGGCCGCGAGTTCGCTAAAGTTGGTGTCAACTAGCTCGGTCTCATTGAGTTGCTCGACGCCGGGAATAACACGCGCCAGTCTTCTCGTCTCGACGATCCAGCGATGCGGGGCCGATCCGACGGCAAAGAGCATGTTGCGCTCGACTCTGAAAGTAACGGTCGGCGGGGGACTCAGCAACGCGTTGGCACGTGTGACGACGAACTGGGGCGTGAGCGAGTGATACGGCTCCCAGTGACTCTCGATCTTGTCCGGGTTGAGGTTTGCTTCCGTGAGAAGCGTTTGCGGGTCTGCCGCGAGCGGATCGCGCAGGCCCGCGATGGAATGCGGCGACCACCAGTGTCTTTCCGCTTCGGTCACGATAATGCCCGGCTCGCTCTTTAGCCTGGACAAATAGTTCCCCCAGCGCCAGCGGTCTCGCAAGCAAAAAAATCCCCAGATCAGTATTGCGCCGAGCAGCAGAGCAGCGATCACGCGAGCGGGCGTGATACGCTTTTTCTCTGCGCCGGTTTGACGGCTTTCATCGTACTGGAATTGTAAGCATGCTTCCAGGTACTCACGTGTCGGATCAAAAACGGAAGCATCGCCCTCGAACGTTTCAAGCTCTGCGGCGAACTCCAGATGTATCCGCTCCAGCGTCTCATGAAAAATGGTTCTGAGTTCCTGCGGAGCATTGCCGCGTATGACGCCCGCCAGAATCGCTTGCGGGCCTTGCTCTATCCAGACAGTGAGGCCGCCGACCTGCAAGGTTTCAAGCGTGTCGCTCTGCTGCGAGCTAAAGGAATCGTGGACGAAATCCTGTATGGCCGTCAACATCCCCGACACCATATCTGCATCCTGTATGGACGATGCTCCGGCGACGACGTGTTGAAGCAGCAGGCCTGTCTCCCTGTGAATAAGAAAGACCTGCTCGACCCTGTAAAGAAGAGTATGCAACAGGACTACTTCGCCGAAGCTCTTGCCAGTGCGCCAAGCTTCGAGCCGCCATTTCAATCCCTGCACGGAGAGGCTGTGTTCGAGCGATTGGTTCATCGTCTGAACCATGCCTGTGAGGGCTTCCGCGATGGCCTTGCGTATCGCCGGGCCGATGACAGGGAAGAGCGCGTCGACTAAGGTCTGCGGATTCTTGCGCACAGAGATGCCGATGGCCTCTTCGACCGTGGGAAGGAGCGCCTCTGTGACTTTCTTATCCTGACGAGAGCGCAGCCGTACGGCTTCGGGCAGCACGCGCCCGACATCTGTGGGCGACAACTCTTGCCGCTCCTCCAGACGTTCTTGTAACCTGACGATCTCCTGCTGCTCAGGGCCGACCAGCAAGCGGCGTAATTCATCCAGGCCGTCGTGATTGCCCGGCCCGTTGTTCTTCTGCGGCGCGGCTTCATCCAGAACATCAGGAGATTGAGGGTCAATCATTCGCTCATCTCCGCATTCAAGATTTGAATCGACATGTTTCCATCAAGGATAAACGGGGCCGTCATTCAGCGCCGGGAATCTTGAAATCATTGTTGAGTCGCATCGCCACTTCCGTAAACAACGCCGCCAGTGCCGAGCGATCCGTCTTGTCCGTGCGTAGCTCTGCGGCTTCACGCTGGAGCGCAGCCGTCAGTTCTTCGTATTTCTGACGAATCTCGTCGTTGAGGCTCTTGGATTGATCCAGTATCTGCTGGCGCAACTCGCGCTGGCTCTTTGAGGATTGCTCGTCCATCTGCGCAGTCCTCTTTTCAAAGCTGCGCGTAGTGTCTTTGATCCCCTGCGAAAGGGCTTCGACGGCCTCGCCGCGTGCGTTCTGTTCAGCGGTCACGCGATCCGTGAGCGATTCAAACTCCTGTTTGATATACATCTCCAGGGCATCAAAACGCTTACGCGTCTCGTCGCGCAGATCGGCGGATTCTTTAATCAGTCGCTCTTCCAGGCGCGCGAATCTTTTCTCGTAATCACGCATCTGGACGCCGAAGAGGATGTCCCTGATCTTGTCTATGTTTCCGCCGCCAGAGAGGTCTGCCGTCTCGGCTCGCTGTTTGTCGGATAATTCGGCGCGGCCATCTGCCGCAGCGTTCACCTGCGGAGAAGTCTGTATGTGCTCTTCGATTCTCTCCATAATTTACACCTTTGGTTGTCGGGGACTTCGCAGTGCCCTTGATTTAAGCTGAGTAGCCCAAGGAATGTCTCTAGGTAAGCTGTAATATTCCTTACTTGCCTTGAATTGTAAAGAGCAGATAGTTCAGTCGAGCGAACTATACACGATTGACGAAGGAAGGTAGCCGGTGAAAAGGGGGATAAGGGGATAAAGCGGGTGAGATTCCTTGTTCGATACTTGTTCGATAGCAGTCAGGCGTGCGAGTCCGTGGAGCGCCTTTGCAGATGCGCGAAGCGCGGCACTAATCCGACTCGTCTTTCAATCCCGTAGACGCGGACTTCGCCTCTGTGATCCGTCCAGATTTTCCGCTGGATCAACAGCTCGCCGATGGCGAAGCCAAGATTATCGTCATTGAGCTTGGTCAGGGCGCGCAACTGATCCCAGGTGCGCAAGCCCCCCTCTAACTGATCCAGAACTTTCTGTTGGCTAGGCGTCATGGCCACTGTCACCTGCTCGGATTTTGACATGATGTTCATCCCCCTTTGCGCGTCGAACATAAAATGCGCGCCGCTTAGAAGAATTACTCGGCGGCTGGGGGAGAAGAATGAACCGTGGTTATTCTACAACCTGACCGAGAGTAATGGGAATGCTTGCAAGGGGAAGAGCCGACGCCAGAGCGTCGCTTTTGACTTTGCCGCCCCTGCTTCAGTGCCGCCCCGCGCTCAAACCGATTCCAGCCTATGGGTGAAACTTATATAAATCAATAATCGTTTTACTCTTCCAGAAAAACTCGCGCCCGGACAGCAAATCCTTGCGGTCCCTTCTTTAAAAAGAGTGCCGGATGCTTTAGTCTACAGCGCAGAGCGAAACTGGCCGCGCTGCCGTCTTGTCTAAATTTTATTGACTATGGCTTCTTATTGCGAATTTGCCCCGACTGATCCTTTGCACAAGCCGTACCACGATCATGAGTATGGCTTTCCCGTCAGCGACGATTCCACACTGTTCGAGCGGCTCGTGCTGGAGATCAATCAGGCAGGGCTTTCATGGGCGACTATCTTGAGAAAGCGCAGGGCCTTCCGCTTGGCTTATAGCGGTTTCGATATTGAGTCGGTCGCAGCTTATGACGAGGCTGATAGGAGCAGGCTGCTCTCTGATGCGGGCATCATACGCAATCGGCTGAAGGTCAATGCGGCGATTGAGAACGCGCGCCGTCTGGTTCAGCTGCGCGCAGAGTTCGGCTCATTCGCGGCGTGGCTCGATCATTATCATCCTCAGAGCAAAGACGAATGGGTGAGATTATTTAAAAAGACTTTCCTGTTTACGGGCGGCGAGATCGTCAACGAGTTTTTGATGAGCACAGGTTATCTGCCCGGAGCACACAAGCTTGATTGCCCCGTCTATAAAAGAGTCGCCGCCACACGTCCACCCTGGATGTCGGCGAACGCGTTGCGGCAAACCTGAAGAGTCATTCGCAGCCATAGCGAGAGGCCGCTTGTGCCTCACTCACTCTCGGACAGATACGTCCCACAGCGCTTCCAATGCGCCGTGGGCTCTTATGTTTCCTGTAATCGTTTCTCTTCGTTCGTCAACGCTTCGCTTCTTTCCCGTTACGCGGAATTGATCGCGTCCCTGAGGGCCGTCTGCCCGCACTGAGGACAACTGTGTGCTTCCATCAGGCGGCCTCCGGTTTCCGGATCAATTAATGCATCGTCGCCTTCTGCCGATGCGCTGTAATCAATCTTCATCGCGTGATGATTCATCTCCACGCCGCAATCCGGGCAAAGCATCTTTTTCGTTTCAGACATAAACGCCTCCGCGTAAATCGTAAGTGGTCGCACGCGCGAGCTATATCCTGCTTGTCAATGCTCAGTCTTCTCGAAACGCTGCCGGAGATAATCCTTCCAAGTTGAGGGAAGCGCCGGGACAGCCAGAACACGCCGCAGGGTTTCAAGATCATGTTTGTCGTGGGCATAAAGCCGTGTGATGTCGGCAATGGTCACGTTGTGTTCGTCGCGGTTGATTAGCTCGAAGGAGTCGCCCACGCCGACTTCGCCTTCGCGCAGGACAGAGAAATAAAAGCCCGTTCGACCGCTCGCCAGAAATCGCTTGAGAATATCTGTGCGCCCGAACTTGATGCCTAACTTGTAACAGGGCATACGCGGCTCTGTGACCATCACTTCCGCTTCGCCCACGCGAAAGCGGTCGCCGATATTGAGGCTCGTTTCCGTTAAGCCTTCGGTCGTGAAATTCTCGCCGAACATGCCGAAGGGAAGCTGCATGTCAGGAAACTCGCTGCGCCAGAATTCGTAATGTTCCGACGGATAGCCATAGACTGCCTTTGTGGGCCCACCGTGGACGGACAGATCGGCCTGACGATCGCCATCCAGGTTAAGTGTCCTGAGCATAAGTCTACCCTCGACGGACTCTTTAAAAATCCCTGTCGAGACGGGCTCGCCCTTCCACATCACCAGGCGAGGACGCGCGACGCTAACAGACACCAGTTTCAAGTAGATTGTTTACTACAGGGTTATATTCTTACTCCCGTACCGCAAGACCTTCGTCATCCAGATAAGCTCTTTGAGGAACGTGTGTATACGCTTGATGTAAGAATCGTCCAGCAGTTTGCCGGATTCGTCAAAGAGCTTTCGCGCGCCGGAGAAGTTTCCGTCCCAGAAGATCGTCACCAGCCCTAGCTCCCTCAACACGGGCAGCAGGTTTTCGATCACGCGCGTCCCGCCAAAACCTCCGGCAGAGACGCCGCAGATACCAGCGGCCTTGTGTATGTACTCTTTCAAGTTGGTGTCGAGCGCGTGCTTGAGCAACCCCGGATAGCCGTGGTTGTATTCGGGCACGACCAGCACCAGCGCATCTGCGCGCGACATCTGCGCAGAGAACTCCGTGTTCTTGATCGCCTCGCCCGCATCCGTGGTCGGAAAAGAGAGAGCGCGAATGTCTATAAATTCCGATTCGACTCCTGCACGCTTGCCTATCTCTTCAAAGACAAGGCGAGCGACGTGTTCGCTGGCGCGTCCCTGTCGCGCTGTGCCTAGAATGACGGGGATGAAAAGCGGTCTATTCGCATCCATATTCGATTATCCCTTTCAAGAGCGCGCTTCAACCGTGCGCGACCCTCAAGTCATGGCCGTACGGGTCTTTGACGAGAAAACTTTTTCTAATCCCAGTATGCTCTCAGTCAGTCGAATGACGCCAGCAGAAACAAAATAACAACGGGCCGAGAGTAGACTAAGATCACAGCAGATTCAAACAGGGATGGACAGAGATTGTCAGGATAAAAGCAAGGCTTCTGCTTAAGACAAGCTCCGCGAGGTGCGACATGTCAACGTGTCTATGACATGTCGCACCTCGCGGAGCTTGATACCTGCTCACCGCATAGCAGCTATAAACATTTTACTCCTACGGAGCTTTCAGACTCCCGCACTGCGCATTGGTCGTGTGAAGCATAGCGCTTTCGTCCCGCGCTCCCTTTCCGATGTTTCTCTCGAATACTTTTCTGCCGCTAAATCTGCTACCCTAAATGCAGGCCCGAACGTTCTGTTATTAGTCGTCTAATTTGCCGGTCTGATTATGACGGCCAAAAATCTATAAACTTTTGATAGGAGCTTTCATGAGCGATCTGGGACGTGCTCCGCATCGCAGGGCTTTCCTTGCAGGCGTGCTGCTGGCAATCATCTCTCTATTCTTCGCGGCGACGCCTGTCGCGGCACAGTCGCAGGACA
>Ga0190273_10000729_pt1 | contig 11909 bp, 8 predicted proteins | sample Popmic504IS_FD_134513 | JGI IMG/M metagenome (GOLD analysis project Ga0190273, IMG submission 134513) | Populus adjacent soil microbial communities from riparian zone of Shoshone River, Wyoming, USA - 504 IS | ecosystem: Environmental > Terrestrial > Soil > Riparian zone > Trees stand | place...
GGAAGCGGGCGTCCCCGGTGCGGCTGGTCTGGATGTAGGTGCTGAACCGGCCGCCGTCCACCGACATCGTGACCGGGAAGTCGCTCCACCCGCCCTCGAGTCGCTGCACCTGCAGCAGGGCGCCGTTGCCGCTCGGGTAGCCGCCGGACAGGTTGATCCGCTCGCCGGCCTGCACGGCGGTCTGCTCCGCCCGCAGGGTGATGACGGGCCGCTTCTTCGGTGCCTGGTGCGTCGGGTCCGACGGTCGCCTGGACGGTGTGGCGGCGGCGCTGGGAGTCTCGTCGGGGACCACGAGGCTCGGCTCGGCCGTCGTCTTGTCGGAGGCGTCGTCGATCCCGCTGACCTTGGCGGCGCCGAGAGCGAAGGCACTGACCACACCCGCGATGATCAGCGCGACTGCGAGGAGGGCTGCGACCGCGACCAGCAGCTGCCGGGGCCAGGGCTTCTCACCGTCGGGGTTCATTCGTCCAGGATGGTCCAGGATGCCGCGCCGGTCGACTCCTCGGTGATCCGGGGCCGTACGACGATCCGCGCTCCGTGCCGGGGGACACTGGTGATGTTGCGCACCCTCGGGTGGTCGGGCGCGCCCTCGGGCAGCGAGACGTCGTAGCGCAGCAGGACCTCACGCAGCACCGCCACACCCTCCATCAGCGCGAAGCCGGCGCCGATGCACCGGCGCACCCCACCGCCGAACGGGATCCACGTGTTCGGCGCCACGTCCCCGTCGAGGAACCGCCGCGGCCGGAAGGCGCCCGGGTCCGGGTGGCTCTCGGCGCGGGCATGGCCGAGCAGGATCGAGGGACCGACGCTGACCCCAGCCGGCAGCTCGACGCCCCCGATCGTCGCCGGCCGGGTCAGGTGCCGGACCACCATCGGGATCACCGGGTGCAGCCGCATCGACTCCTTGACGACCGCCTCCAGGTAGCCGTCGTCGCCCCTCGAGGCGGCGCTCCCGGCGACGGCCAGCTGGTGCGGGTCGCGACCGAGCTCATAGAGCGCCCAGGACAGCGCGGTGGCCGTGGTCTCGTGGCCGGCGAGCAGCAGCGTGACGAGCTGGTCGCGGAGCTCCAGGTCGGTCAGCCGCTCGTCCCCGTCCACTGCGAGCAGCCGGGAGAGCACGTCGGTGCGGCCGGCGAGGTCCGACGTGCGGCGGTCGGCGATCTCGGCGTACAGCACCTCGTCGAGGGCACGGAGGTCGGCGACCGTGTCCCGCCACGGGGGGACCCGGTGCAGAGGTGGGTACCCCCAGCCGAGCAGCACCAGCGGGGTCACGTCGACGGTCCGCCGGACCAGTGGCCGCAGCCGCGCGAGGCGGGCCTCGTCGGCCACCCCGAACACGACGCGCAGGATGACCTCGAGGGTGAGCGCGCTCATCCGGTCCAGCGACCGGAACGGACGTCCCGGTGTCCAGCCGGCGACCTCCTCTCGGGCCAGCTCGGCGACGACGGGCGCGTATCCGCGCAGCGCCGCGCCGTTGAACGCGGGCACCAGCAGCCTGCGGGCCCGCTGGTGCTCCGTGGAGTCCTGGAGCAGCAGCGAGTGCTCCCCCATCACGGGCCCGAGCACCGCGTTGCCCTTGCCGGCGTGGAACACCTCGGGGTCCGCGGCGAAGATCTCCTTCGCGTGCTCCGGCCGGGTGAACAGCACGAGCGGCGCGCGGGTCGGCAGCACCCGCACCGTGAACGTGTCGCCGTACCTGCGCTGCATCGCCGGCAGGAACCGGTGCCGGAAGCGCAGCAGCCCGACGCTTTGCAGCAGCACGGGCCACCGCGGGCCGGGGGGCAGGGTCACCGCAGCAGCCCCTCTCGCCGCGCGATGGCGGCCGCCTCGGTGCGGCCGCTCGCGCCCAGCTTGGCCAGGATGTTCGAGACGTGCACGCTGACCGTCTTGACGCTGATGAACAGCTGCCGGCCGATCTCGCCGTTGCTGCGGCCCTGGGCCACCAGCTCGAGGATCTCGGACTCCCGCGGGGTGAGCGCGCTGCCTTGGCGCTGCGGCTCGGTCGACGGCTGCCGGGCGGTCGGCCCCCTGCCGAGCTCCGCCGACAGCGGCGCGGCACCCAGCGCGTCCGCGGCGCGGCGGGCCTCGGCGAGGACGTCGTTCGCCTCCGCCGTCCGGCCCACGGCCCGCAGCAGCGCGCCGAGCCGGGCGCGCGAGCGCGCGCCCTCGAAGACATGCCCCATGACGTCGAAGGCTCCGACCGTGCGCTGCCACGCCTCGACCAGCTGCTGCTCGGTCGGCGGGTCCACACCGGCCAGCCAGCGCAGCCGCAGGTGCTCGGCGTCGACGCGGGAGAGCCAGGCCACCCCCTCCGGCCCGAACGGACGCCGGCGGCTGTGGATCCGCTCCGTGGTCCGGTCGACCCCGGTGAGCAGCTCCGGTGCGCGCTCGACGTGCCGCGCGCGGTCCGCCTGCATGGCGCGGCCCGCGGCGTCGGCCAGCCGGCCGAGGAACAGGCCGGTCAGCCGGATCCGGGCCGCGAAGTGCTCGGACCAGGCGCTGCCGACGACCTGCACGGCCCGGTCGAAGGACGCCTCCACGGCCGCGATGTCGTGCTGGTCCCCGTGCCAGTCGATCTCGGCGGCGGCAGCAGCGATGCCGACCAGGCCGTCGAGCCCCCACAGGGGTCGCAGCCGGTCGAGCAGCGCGGGGGCGCCCGGGTCCCCCCGGGCGACCAGGACCATCGAGCGGACGCCCAGGAGCATCGCCTCCGGGATCGGCGGCGGGGCGTCGGGCTCGACCGTGGAGAGCTCGAGGCAGTGGTCCCAGTCGCCGGACACGAAGTCGACCAGAGCCTCCATCACGCGAGCCTCGGAACCGTACGGCGCCCAGCGCCGCCCGGCCCGGTCCGCGACCGCGAAGCCCTCCCGGAACGCCCGCCGCGCCTGCTCGAGGTCGCCGCGCTCGTGGAACAGGCTGGCCAGCAGGTAGCGGCTGCGCATCTCGGCATGGGCGTCCCCGTCGCGCCGGGCCTGGTCGATGACCGCCGTCAAGGTGCGCTCGGCACCCACCGGGTCCCCCGACCGTTCGTCGATGCCGGCCAGCGTCATCGTGGCGTCGGCGACCAACCCGGGCAGGTCGAGCTTGTGGGCCAGGCCGAGCGCCTGCACGGCGTACTCGGTGGCGGCCTCGTCGCGGCCGCGCTGCACGGTCGCGCGGGCGTGCAGCCCCAGCACCCGGGCCCGCAGCTCGGTCGGCTCGTCCGGCACCAGCCGGAGCGCCTCCGTCGTGGCGGTCAACGGGTCCGGGCCACCGTCCAGCAGCAGGGCCGCTGCGGCCAGGGACAGCAGCAGCTGGGTGCGGGCCCCCGCATCGGCCGGATCGGTCCGGGCGAGCTGGGCGTCAGCGAGCTGCACGGCCCGCTCCGGGTGCCCGGACGCGACGAGGGCCTCGGCCGCCGCGGCCGTCACCGGCACCGTCTCGGGGCTGGCGTCGTCGTCGCGCTGCGCGAGCAGCGCCAGCGCCGTCTCGTAGTGGTGCGCGGCCTCCTCGGGTCCGCCCACCGACATCGCCTCCTCGCCGGCCTGGATGCTGGCGCGCACGGCTGTGCGCTGGTCGTGGGCCGCGAGGGCGTGCCGGGCCAGCTCGGCGGCGGTGCCGTCGACCCGGCCGCTGAGCAGTGCCTCCGTGTAGGACGCGTGCAGCCGGACCCGCTCCCCGGGGAGCAGGTCGTCGTAGACCGCCTCGGCCAGCAGGGCGTGCCGGAAGGCATAGGCGTCGTCGGACGTCCGGGTCAGGATGTGCTGCTCCACCGCGCTGCGCAGGGCCCGGTCCAGCTCGTCGTCGTCGAGCGTCACGACACTGGCCAGCAGGGCGTGCGGCACCCGACGGCCGGCACAGGCGGCCGCGCGCACCACGTCGCGCGCCGGGTCGTCGAGCCGGTCGAGCCGCACGAGCAGGAGGTCGGCGAGGTCGTCGGGGATCCCGGCTCCACCACCCGCCGCCGCCCCGACCAGCTCCTCGGCGAAGAACGCGTTGCCCTCCGCGCGGGCCACCACGGCGCGCACCGCGGCCTCGTCGAGGGACCCGGCCAGGGTGTCGCCGAGCTGGGAGTCGCTGAGCAGGGCGTGCACCAGCCGGCGTACGTCCTGGTCCGGCAGCGGCTCCAGCTGCACCCGGTGCACGCCGGGCATCCGAGACCACTGCGCCGCGGCGGCACGCAGCGGGTGCCTGCGGTGCAGGTCGTCGGAGCGGTAGGAGGATACCACCGCGACCATGCCCCTCATCGGCCGCGAGAAGAGGAACGACAGCAGGTCGCGGGTGGAGCTGTCGGCCCAGTGCAGGTCCTCGACCACGACGAGGACGGGGCCGCTCGCCGCCAGCATCTCGAGGGCGCCGTGGACCGCCTCGAAGAGGACCGCGCGGTCGAGGGTCGCACCGGCCCCGCTCTCGACCAGCCCGGAGAGCAGCCGCCGCCCGGGCTGCAGGTGCGACAGCGCCGGATGCGCCTCGGTGAGTGCGGAGCCGACGTCCGGGGAGTCGCCCGCGAGCCGGCCGAACAGCTCGGAGAACGGCAGGTAGGGCAGGGCGCTGTCGCCGAAGTCGAGGCAGTGGCCCACGAGCGTGCGCCACCCGGCCGCCGCGGCCCGGGCGCAGAGGTCGGTCAGCAGCCGGGTCTTGCCCACCCCCGCGTCGCCGCCGAGGAGCACGAACCGGCCGTCGGGCCGCGGCAGGTCCGGCAGGCCGACGAGGTCGGCGAGCAGGTCCAGCTCGTGCGCCCGACCCTGCATCGGCCGCGCGCCGCCGGTCAGGGTGGCCACGTTGCCCATGATGGCGCACGCCGCCCCCAGCACACGGGTCCGCGCCGACCCGTCGGCGTCAGGCCAGGGACAGCGGTCGCCGGCGTCCCTGCGGCAGGTGCAGCGACCGGCGCCGCGGCACCCGGTGGCCGCGCGGGCGACGGGGGCCGAACTGGGCCCGTGCGCGCTCGAGGCGGTAGTCGAGCTCGGCGCTGATGTACGGTTCCTGGGCCATCATCACGATCTCCTCCTGGAGCATCTCGTTGTCTTCGATGACTCGATCCTGGGTCTCTGAGGTAGGCGCGCACATCAGAGGAACTTCCTATCTGCCTCCGATGGACCCCCTCAGGAGCGGACGACGTCCGCGGGGTCGTCCGCCGGACCCGGGGGCGGCTCACGGTGCGCCAGCCACGCGTGGAGACCGGCGGCGGTCAGCGGCCGGGAGACGTGGTAGCCCTGCACGACGTCGCAGCCGAGCTTCTTGAGGCCCACCATGACCGTCGCCTCCTCCACCCCCTCGGCGACGACGACGAGGCCGAGGTCGTGCCCCAGCTGGATCATCGACCGCACCAGCACGGCGTTGTGCTGGTCGCCCCGGGACAGGTGGTGGACGAAGGACTGGTCGATCTTGAGCTCGTCGACGGGGAGCACCCGCAGGTGGGTCATCGACGAGTAGCCGGTGCCGTAGTCGTCGAGTGCCACGCGCACGCCCATCGCCCGGATCTGGCGCAGGGTGGTGACCGCCCGCTCGGGGTCCGTCATCACCGTGGTCTCGCTGACCTCCAGGCAGAGCAGCTCGCCCGGCACGCCCGACGCCTCCAGCCGGCCCGAGACGACGTCGACGAGGCCCGGGTCGAGCAGGCAACGGGGCGTGATGTTGACCGCCACGGGGAGCCGGATGCCCCGGTCGAGCCAGGAGCTCGACTGCTCCAGCACCGCGGTGAGCACGTGCCGCGTGAAGGCGCTGCTCAGGCTGGTGCGCTCCAGGACCGGGACGAACTCCGAAGGCGCGAGCAGCCCGCGGGTGGGGTGCTGCCAGCGTGCCAGGGCCTCCACACCGACGACCTCGCCGGTGCTCAGCGAGATCTGCGGCTGGTAGTGCACGACGATCTCTTGGGTCTGCAGCGCCCGACGCAGAGCACCGAGCATGTCGAGCCGCGTCGTCGTCGTGTCGTGCCGGTGGTCCTCGGCGAAGCGCGTGCGGCCCAGTCGCTGCTGCTTCGCGACGTACATCGCGGTGTCCGCCTTGCGCAGCAGCACCGCCGAGTCGTCCCCGTGCTCCGCCGTGGCGATCCCGACGCTGACCTCGAGGTCGAGCTCCATGGACTCGATGTGGAACGGCTCGATGATCTCGGAGATCACCCGGTCGGCCGCCTGCTCGCCGCGCGGGTCCGCCAGCAGGATCGCGAACTCGTCACCACTCAGCCTGGTGACGGTGTCTCGGCTGCGCATGGCCCTCCGCAGCCGCTGGGCGACCTCGACGAGGAGCAGGTCGCCGAAGTGGTGGCCGTAGGTGTCGTTGACGTCCTTGAAGCCGTCCAGGTCCAGCATCAGCACCGTCGGCGGTCTCGACCCACCGGTGCCGTCGAGGACCTGGTCGAGCTGCTCGACGAAGAGGACGCGGTTCGGGAGGCCGGTGAGCGCGTCGTGGTGCACCTGGTGGTCGAGGGCCGCTGTCAGGCCGCCCTCGATGTGGCTGGCCTGCTCGTGCAGCTTCCAGTTGACGATCGCGGCGAGGCAGGCGAGCGACAGGTAGCCTGCGTGCACCCCCGCCCACAGCCACGACTGCGTGTGTGCGTCGTGCTGGTCGGACACCGATCCGGCAGCCAGTCGTCCCGCGACCCCCTGCTGGACGAGCACCGAGCCGACGGCCACCCCGAACGGCACCCAGTCCTGGTACAGCGCCGCGACCGGGATCATCACGAGGTAGTGGAAGTGCGCCTCGACGACCCCGTCCGACAGCAGCACGACGACGGCTGAGACGGCCATCAGCCCGGTCGCGGCGAGCGCGGCTCGGGCCCGACTCGGAATCCGCTTCCAGGAGGCCAGCAGGGCCATCGCGGACGGCACCATCATCGCGGTCAGCGCCTCACCGGGGGAGTGTCCGCGGTAGACGGTGTAGAACGGGATGCCGACGCTCTGGGCCGCCAGGATGCCGATGACCCACCGGTGTCGGGACTGCCAGACCTCCGGGGGCAGCGGCCTGCCACGGGGGATCCAGGCGATCGCCCGCCGCCAGCTGGGTGGGCTCATCAGGTGGGTGCACGTCCCGTCTCGCCGAGGCCGGCGTCGAGCCGGACCGGTCGCTGCCAGCGTCGCACCGGCGCCGGGCCCCCGCGGGACAACGTCCGGACCCACCAGCTCGCAGCCAGCCCTGTCTAGACCATCCGCCGCAGGGTCAGCGCAGGTACGGGCGACCACCCAGGAACGTCTCCCGGACCAGCGGGACGCCGGGGCGGTAGGCCAGGTGCAGGAAGGACGGCGCGTCGAGCACCACGAGGTCGGCGGCCGCGCCGACGCGGAGGTGGCCGACGTCCGAGCGGTCCAGTGCCCGTGCTCCACCGGCAGTCGCGGCGAACAGTGCCTCAGCGGGCGACATGCCCATCTCCCGCACCGCGAGAGCGATGCACAGCGGCACCGAGGAGGAGTAGCACGAGCCGGGGTTGCAGTCGCTGGCCAGCGCGACCCGGACGCCGGCGTCCAGCAGCCGACGGGCGTCCGGGTAGGGCGACCTGGTGGAGAACTCGACGCCCGGGAGCAGGGTGGCGGTGGTGCCGGAGGCGGCCAGGGCGTCGACGTCAGCGTCCGTGAGGTGGGTGCAGTGGTCCACGGCGACCAGCCCGAGCTCGCAGGCCAGCCGCACTCCCGGCCCGGGGCCGAGCTGGTTCGCGTGCAGGCGCCCGCGCAGGCCCGATGCCTGGCCGGCCGCGAGGATCGCCCGTGCCTGGTCCTCGTCGAAGGCGCCACGCTCGCAGAAGACGTCCACCCAACGCGCGTGCGGGGCACAGGCCGCCAGCATCGGACCTGTCACCAGGTCGACGTAGGCCGCCGGGTCGCCGGCGTACTCGGGAGGCACGACGTGCGCGCCGAGGAACGTCGTCTCAGGGGTCGCCTGGGCTGCAACGGCCAGCGCGCGGGCCTCGTCGGCGACGGTGAGCCCGTAGCCGCTCTTCACCTCGACCGTGGTGGTGCCCTGACGGTGCATCTCGTCCAGCAGCCGGGCGAGCCGGGCGGCGAGCTGCTCGTCGGTCGCGGCCCGGGTGGCGGCGACCGTGGTGGCGATCCCGCCCGCGGAGTACGGCGTCCCGGTCATCCTGGCCGCGAACTCCTCCGCCCGGTCACCTGCGAACATCAGGTGCGAGTGCGAGTCCACGAACCCGGGGACCACCGCCCGGCCGCCCACCTCGTAGCGGACATCTGCCGGCGGCGCCTCGCGGTCCGGCCCCGTCCAGGCGACCCGGCCCGCCTCGACGACCACCGCCGCGTCGTGGACGACGCCGAGCAGCCCGTCGTTCTGCGGGTCGTTGGTGGCCAGCTCGCCTATGCCACCGAGCAGCAGCGACGGTCTGCCGGTCGAGCCCGTCTCCCGGTCGGTCGAGCCTGTCGAGAACAACATCACTCCTCCCACAGTGATCGAACCACCCGGTCCAGGTCGGCGCCGGCGGCTCGGCGGTCGTCCTGGTGGCTCACCACGACACCATCTCGCACCACCTGCACGACGTCGGCACCCGAGGCCGCGAAGACCGCCGTCGCCTCGTCCGCACCGGTGCCGGCGGTGCGCACCGACGAGGTGTCGAGGGTGACCAGGTCGGCCCGGGCGCCGGTCTCGATGCGCCCGACGCCCTCGAAGCCGAGGGAGCAGTGCCCGTCGTGAGCCGCGGCGGCGAGCAGCTCGGCCGCCGACCAGTGCCCCCGCTGCCTCGTCGCCAGCCGCTCGTCGAGCTCGACGGCGCGCATCTCCTCGAACGGGTCGACGACGGCGTGGCTGTCCGACCCCAGAGTGAGAGGCGACCCAGCGTCGCGCAGCGCCCGCGACGGCCCGACCCCGTCTCCGAGATCGCGCTCGGTCGTGGGGCAGAAGCAGGCGCTGGTCGCAGATCCGCCGAGCAGCCGGACGTCGGAGTCGGTGAGGTGGGTGGCGTGCACGGCGCTGGTGCGCGGCCCCAGGGCTCCCGCCTCGGCGAGCACCTCGGCCGGCGTCGCGCCGTGGGCCGCGAGGCAGGCGTCGTTCTCGGCGGGCTGCTCGGAGAGGTGGACGTGCAGCGGGGCGGCGTGCTGCTCCGCCCAGCCGACGACGGGCGCCATCTGGTCGCGGGGGACGGCCCGCACCGAGTGGATCGCCGCGCCGAGCCGCACGTCCGACCCCGGCCGGCCCAGCTCGTCGAGACCGCTCACCCGCGCTTCCCACCGCTCCGCGTCCCCGTCGCTGAACCGCGACTGCACACCCTCGGGCGGCGAGCCGATCCCGGCCGCCAGGTAGCAGGTGTCCAGCAGGGCGATCCGGATCCCGGCCTCTGCGGCGGCTGTCACCAGGGCGTGCGACATCGCGTTCGGGTCGGCGTACGGCGTCCCGCCCGGACCGTGGTGCAGGTAGTGGAACTCACCCACGCTGGTGAAGCCCACCGCGACCATCTCCCGGTACGCGGCCCGTGCCAGCTCGTGGTACGAGTCCGGGGTGAGCCGGGCCGCGACGGCGTACATCTGCTCGCGCCAGGTCCAGAACGACCCACGCCCGCGCTGCGTGCGACCGCGCAGCGCACGGTGGAAGGCGTGGCTGTGGCAGTTCGCGAGCCCGGGCACGGTCAGCCCGGCCAGCCGGGTCGCCGAGCCGGGGTCGCCCTCCTCGACCCGGCTGAACACGCCGCCCTCGACGTCGACGACGAGCCCGGAGCGGACGGGTCCGCTGCCCGTCCACGCGCGCTCCAGCCAGTACGTCGTCACGTGCACAGCCGCTGCAGGGTGTCCGCCAGCGTCTCGACGCCCGCGAGACAGTCCGCGGTGTCCGCGTGCTCGTCGGGGGCATGCGAGACCCCGGTGGGGTTGCGCACGAACAGCATCGCGGTCCGCAGGCCGGCCGCGGACAGGACACCCGCGTCGTGGCCGGCCATGGTCGCGATCACCGGGAGGTCCTCCTCTGCCCCGAGGGCCGCGAGCTCGCGGGTCAGGTCGGCGTCGAAGCGGACCTGCGGCGACACCGACTCGCGGACCACGCTCAGGGCCGTGCCGTCGCGGCCGGCCCGGTCCTGCGCCAGGCGCTCGATCTCGCCGACCAGTCCGTGGAGGTGCTCGGACGTGTCCGCGCGGGCGTCCAGCCAGGCGGTGACGGAAGAAGGCACGGCGTTCGTGCCGTTCGGGTGCACGGAGAGCCGCCCGAAGGTGGCCCGCTGACCCGAGAGCCGGGCCTGCTTGTTGGCCGACAGCGCGGTCATCGCGTAGGTGAGCATCGGGTCGCGCCGGTCCTCCATGCGGGTCGTGCCGGCATGGTTCGCCTGCCCGGTGAACTCGAACCGGTAGCGCCCGTGCGGCCAGATCCCGCTGGACAGCCCTACGGGCACCTCGCGGTGCACCAGGTCGCGGCCCTGCTCGACGTGCAGCTCGACGAAGCAGCCGACGCCGTCCAGGAGGTCCGCCTCACCGCGCTCGACGTCGGCCAGCGCGTCCTCGAGCGACACCCCGTCGTGGTCGGTGAGGGACCGCGCGTCCGACCACGACGTGGTCCCGGTGGCGAGCCGCGACCCGAGGCAGGCCAGCCCGAACCTCGACCCCTCCTCCTCGACGAACACCCCGACCCCGACCGGGACCTCCGGCGCCACCCCGCGGTCGCGGAGAACGTCGACGGCGGCCAGCGCGGACACCACGCCGAGCGGTCCGTCGTAGGCACCACCGTCGTGGACCGAGTCCAGGTGCGACCCGGTGAGCACCGCGTTGCCGCCGGTCCACCCCGTCCCCCGGCCGGTCGAGCCTGTCGGCACCCACCACGCTGCCAGGTTCCCGTAGGCGTCCCGCTCCACCTCCAGAAACCGCGTCGAGCACTGCTCGAGGAACCAGGAGACGGCCTCCCGCTCGGCGCCGGCGAACGGCGAGCGCCGGTAGCCGCCGCTGACCGAGGACCGGCCGACCGGAGCCAGGTCCCGCCACATCCGCTCGAAGTCGTCGGTAGGTCTCGAACCAGTCATGATCACCTCCATGGAGTTCCAGGATGTCGTACGTCGACGCCGGATGGTCCGCCGCTACGCCGACCGGCCGGTCGACCGGGCCGTCGTGGACCGGATGATCGAGAACGCGGTTCGAGCGCCGAGCGCCGGCTTCACCCAGGGCTGGTCCTTCCTGGTCCTGGACCGGCCCACGGACGTCGACCGGTTCTGGTCCAGCACCGCTCCGCCCGGCCCGCCGAGCCGGTGGCTCACCGGGATGCGCACCGCCCCGGTGGTGGTGGTGCCGCTGTGCAGCAAGGCGGCCTACCTCGAACGCTACGCCGAGCCGGACAAGGGCTGGACGGACCGGGAGAACCACAGGTGGCCGGTGCCCTACTGGTACGTCGACACCGGGATGGCGTCGCTGCTGATCCTGCTGACCGCCGTGGACGAGGGTCTCGGTGCCTGCTTCTTCGGCATCCCTCGGGACCGGGTCCAGGCGCTGCGCGAGGAGTTCTGCATCCCCGAGGAGCAGCGGCCGGTGGGGGCCATCACGGTCGGGCACCCCTCCGACGAGCCCGGTGTCCCGGGCTCTCCTGCGCGACGTGCCCGGCGGACCACCGACGAGGTGGTGCACCGCGGAGCCTGGTGAGCAGCGGGCCCGGTTCGTACCATGGACGGCGAGGTGAGGGACATGGACGACCGCGAGCTGGCGGAGCAGCGACGGCTGCGGCGGGCTGCCGTCACCCGCTTCGGGCTGCTCCCGGACGAGGTCCCCACCTCGGCGGACGCTGCCGAGGACGAGCACGAGGAGGACGACAACGCCGCGTCCAAGCGAATGGACCAGAAGACCCTGTGGGTTGACCTCCAGGTGCGCCGGTCCATCGAGCGCGGCGAGTTCGACAACCTCCCAGGCGCCGGCAAGCCGCTGAAGCTGCCCGCGCAGCATGACCCCGACTGGTGGGTGAAACGGCTCATCGAGCGCGAGAAGATCAGCGGCGTGGCGCCTCCGGCGATCGGGCTGCGCCGCGAGGAC
>Ga0190273_10000730_pt1 | contig 11900 bp, 11 predicted proteins | sample Popmic504IS_FD_134513 | JGI IMG/M metagenome (GOLD analysis project Ga0190273, IMG submission 134513) | Populus adjacent soil microbial communities from riparian zone of Shoshone River, Wyoming, USA - 504 IS | ecosystem: Environmental > Terrestrial > Soil > Riparian zone > Trees stand | place...
AGATGTTGCCGACGATCGATCGCCGGCCCCGCCGCTCGATGTAGAGCTCGGCGACGTTGCTCTTGCCGCCTTTCTGCTTTGCCTCGAGGACGGCCACACGGGTCTCACCGCGCTCGGCGGAGACCAAAATCGTTTTTTTCATTTGTTGTTCAGCTCAGTTCGGATAGGTACGCAATGCCGGTCTCTTTCCAGAGATCACCAGGCGAACCTGCCTCTCTGACTGAGATGCGCTTGGACGTTGATGCTCTGAAGAACGCCGACCGCCAGGAAAGTAGCGAGCACGGAGGACCCTCCGTAGCTCATCAACGGCAGGGGGATCCCGGTGATCGGCATGATCCCGAGGTTCATCCCTACGTTGACGAAGGTCTGGAACAGCAGCGCGACGGCGATGCCGCCCGCGACCAGGGTCCCGTATGAGTTCTTCGAAAGCGTCGTTATCCGCAGCGCCCGCCAGAAGAGCAGGGCGTAAAGGGATAGGACGAACGCGGCGCCCATGAACCCGTAGCGCTCACCGATCACCGCGAAGATGAAGTCGGTGTGCCGCTCGGGAACGAAGTCGAGCCGCGTTTGGGTGGCTTTGTCGCCGCGGCCGGTGAATTGACCGGAGCCGATGGCGACTTTGGATTGGTTCTGCTGATAGCCCGCGCCGTCTGAATGCTCGTTGGGGTTGGCGAAGGACGTCAGCCGTTCCTCCTGGTAGCCGTGGAGGATCGGGGTTCCGGCCATCGGAGCGACGACCAGGACCAATGCGACAAGTGCAACTATGCCGCCGCCGATGGCCGCGAAGTGCGTCCAGGGGACGCCTCCGAAGTACATGACGGCGAGGGTGGCGACCACGTACACCATCGAGGTGCCGAGGTCGGGCTGCAGGAAAACAAGCGCAGCCGGTGCCAGGCCGAGAAACAGGTAGCGCACGGTCCGCTGGACCGGCGAACCCCGCCTGGCGCCATCGATCACGAACCCGGCAAGCGCAAGCACGAGCAGGAGCTTGCCGAGCTCCGATGGCTGGAAACTGAAGAAGGGAAGTTCGAAGGATCGCCGCGAGCCGCGGGCGGCGAAGCCGAAGACGAAGACCAGCGAGACGCTGGCGCAGAGGAAGGTGTAGATGCCGACCCGGAGCTCGCGGAAGCGCGAGTAGTCGATCCGCGTCAGCACCAGCATCCCGACGATCCCGAGGACGGCATAGATCGCCTGTCGATCGAGGTAGTAGTGGGGGCTGCCGGGGACATCGTTCTGCGTCGCCTCGCCCAGCGTGAAGATGCTGAAGGCGGCGAGGGCGACGGCGGCGAACGTCAGCAGGGTGTCCATGTGGGCGAGGCCGAGGCGCTCACCGATGCCGAGGTGGACCGCGAAGGGCTCGGGCCGGGCTTGTCTGGTTTTGGTCGCGTACATCATTCGGCGCCACCCGCGGCCGAGACCGCCGCAGCCTGCTTTTCGTAGATCGCTTCGAGGATGTCGAGCACGACAGGGGCCGCGGATTCAGCTCCGAAGCCGCCTTCCTCGACGGTGGCAATAGTCACGATACGCGGGTTGGGGTACGGAGAGAGCGCCGCGAACCAGGACTGGTCGGCGTGACCGGGCCGTTCCGCCGTCCCGGTCTTGCCGGCGATCGGGATCGGGAAGCCGCCGAATACGCCGGCGGCGGTGCCGTCGCCTTCCTGCGCGGCCGCGTGTAGGCCTTCCAGGATCGCGGTCCGGTAGGCGGGGTCGATGTGCACGCGGCGCTGGGGCTCGAACTCGAATTCCTTCAGCACCCGGCCGGCCGCGTCCTCGACTTCCAGGCCGACGTGCGGGGTGACGATCTTGCCGCCATTGCCCAGAGCCGCGTAGGCGAGCGCCATCTGCAGCGGGTTGGTCTGCAGGTCTCCCTGTCCGGTCGCCAGCTGGATGTTGTCGCCGGCCGACCAGGGACGGTCTTCCAGCGCCAGGCCTTCCTCGACGAACTGTTCGTGCCAGGCCTTGCTCGGCAGCAGGGTTTCCCCTTCCTCCGGCAGGTCGAGGCCGGAGGGTCGGCCGATCCCCAGCTCGTGCGCCTCTTCCTGCAGCTCGTTGGTTTCCCACATGTCGAGGCCGAGCAGGTAGAAGTAGACATCGGAGGAGACCTGCAGCGCCCGGCGTAGTTCGACCGCGCCATGGGCGACACCGCCGGCGTTCTTGAAGTGCTGTTCGCCGACCGTGATTTCGCCGTTGTCGACGACCACCTCGTCGGGGGAGATGACGCCGTTTTCCAGCGCCGCCAAGGCGGTGATGATCTTGAAGATCGACCCCGTCGGATAGGCGCCTTCGGTCGCCCGGTTGACCAGCGGCGCCAGTTCTTCGTCTCTATAGAGTTCGTTCACCTGCGCCTGGGTCGGTTCGATCAGGTCGGATGGGTCGAAGGTCGGGTAAGAGCCAAGCGCGAGAATTTCGCCGTTCTCGATGTTCATCGAGATGAACCCGCCCCGGCCATAGCCAGCCAGCCCAGCTTCTCCGGCGGTTTGGACGTCACCGTCGATCGTCAGCTTCAGGTTTTTCCCCGGCGTCGGCGGCGTCGAGATCAACTGCCCGCCCGGCGTCGGCTGACCGAGCGCGTTGACCTGGATCCGGGTCAGGCCGGGCTGGCCGCGGAGGAACTTGTCGTAGGTGTACTCCGCCCCCGCCTGTCCGATCTCGTCGCCGGGCTCGAGTCCCTTGTAGCGCGGGTCTTTAAGCTCCTCTTCGGAGATCTCGCCAACGCTGCCGACGACGTGGGCGGCCCGGCTGGCATCGGGGTAGTGGCGGACGAAGACGCGCTGGACGCTGACCCCGGGAAAGTCCGTCTGGTTCTCTTCGATGTAGGCGATCAGCTCGTAGCCGACGTCGCGCCGCAAGGTGACCGGCGCCCCCGCCGCGACTTCTTCGCCTTCGCGGATCGTTTTGCGGACCTTCGGCAACGACATGTGCGCGAGCTCCCCGATCCGTTCCAGCTCTTGCCGCTGTTCGGTCAGGCCCTCGGGGAGTTTGGTCGGGTTCAGTTGCAGCGCCAGGCTGGTCCGGTTGTCGACCAGGACGTCGCCTTCGCGGTCGAGGATGTCGCCGCGGGGGGCGATCACTTTGGACTCGCGGGTGCGGTTGTTCTTCGCCTCCGCGAGGTACTGGTCGCCGTCGAGGACCTGCAGGTTCCAGAGACGGAAGAAGAGGACGCCGAAGAGGGCGACGGCGACGCCGCCGAGGACGGCGACTCGCAGCGAGAGGCGACTGCCCTGCGGACGGTCGTCGTTGCGCAGGTACACCGTCCTATGCTCCCATGGTCCGCGGTCGCCTGCCACGAGTGGGCCGCGACACCCGCGGCCGGCGGCGACGCCGCGCGGTAGTCGGCTCCTCGACCAGCGCCGGCCGCAGAACCCGCCGCAGCAGGGCGTGGATCCCCCAGCCGAGGAAGAAGGCGAAGATGCTCTTGAGGAGGATGTCGCGGACGACGAGGGCGCTGATCGGCGCGTCGATCCCCAGCATCAGCTCGACGGCGCCGAAACCGAGCTCGGCGAAGAGGGTCAGCGCCATGCAGAGCAGCGGCGGCACCAGGGCGCTGTGGATCTCGAAGCGCTCGCGGAAGAGGCCGGCCAGATAGCCGGTCGCCAGCAAGACCAGCGACCCGCCCCCCAGCGGCACGATCAGCAGGCAGTCGAGCAGGAAGCCGACCGAGAAACCGCAGACGGCGCCGGTCAGGGTCCCGCCAAAGAGGCCGAGAACGACCACCAGCGACGGCAGCACGTCGGGGCTGACGTGGAAGAGCGCCACCTGGGAGAAGAAGGAGAGCTGCAGGATCACCCCGAGGATGACGATCGCGACCAGGCGGGCGAGGATGTTGGGGGTGAGGATCACCCGCGCGATCCTCCGGTCAGCACCTGGACGAGGTCGAGTTCGCGCAGGTCGGCGAATGGCCGCACGTGGACCTGCTGCTGGGCCTCCTGCTCGACCAACGGGGCTTCGGCGACCTCGCCGATCGGCAGGTTCGGCGGGTAGTCCGATTCGATCCCTTGCCCTCGCCAGCCGGCGGTGACCACAGACTGGTTCTTGCCGACCGGTTTTTCGCTGTCGAGGAAGTCGAGGATCAGGTCTTCGGGGTCTCCCACCGACGGTTTCAGGACTCCCTGGACGCCACTGGGGACGATCTTCGCGGAGACGGCGCTCGAGTGGTCGGCGATCAGGGTGACGCGGGCGCTGCCGCGGGTGACCGCGGCGACCTTGCCGACGAGCCCGTCGCCGGTGACCACCGGGTCGTCGACCTCGACCCCGTCGCCGGAGCCGGCGTCGATGGTGACGTCGGCGAACCAGACGGTCGGCGAACGGCCGGTGACGCGCCCGCTGACCGGCGTGTAGCCAGTGGGGATGGCGCCGCTTTCGTCGAGCTTGACCAGCTTGCGCAGCTGGGCGTTTTCGGCGATCGCCGCCTGCGAGCCGACCCCCTGTTTGCGCGCCACCTCCAGCTCATCGTGCAGGCGCGCGTTCTCGCCCTTCGCGTCGAAGGTCTCGTCGAACCAGTTGACGAGGTCGCGGGCGGGCTTGAGGGCGCGATCGGCAACCGACTGGATCGGGCTGAAGATGGTGGCAACGCTCCGCTGGACCCCGTCGGAGCCCTGCCCGTAGGTGACGCTGAGCAGGGCGAAGGAGCCGACGATGAGCAGCGCCAGCACCGCGCGGCGGCGGCGTACTTGCTTTCGGTACACGATTCCTACTTTTGGGTTCGCATAGAAGGGAGCGTCCGGCTAGCGCCGAGGGCGCGCTCCGTTGTTCTTACCGGCGCGGTGGATCGTCTCGACCTCCTCGAGGGAAATGCCGGAACCGACCGCCACGCACGTCAACGGCGACTCTGCCAGTTGACAAGGCATCTGGCACTCGTCGCGCAGGCGCTGCTCCAGTCCTTGCAGCAGGGCGCCTCCGCCGGCGAGGGTGATGCCGCGATCCATGATGTCACCCGCCAGCTCCGGCGGGGTCCGGTCGAGCGTCTCCTTGACCGCCGCGACGATGTGGCTGACCGGCTCTTCGAGGGCGCCGCGCACCTCCTCGGAGCTGAGCTCGACCGTTTTCGGCAGCCCGGAGACGAGGTCGCGTCCGCGGATCTCCGTCCGGACCTCTTCCGGCAGCGGCGAGGCGGAGCCGGCCTCGAGCTTCACCTCCTCGGCGGTCTGGGCACCGATCGCGAGTTTGTAGTTGGCCTTGCAGTGGGCGACGATCGCATCGTCGAGCTCGTCGCCGCCAACCCGAATCGACTGCGAGACGACGATGCCGCCGAGCGAGATGACGGCGACCTCGGTGGTGCCGCCGCCGATGTCGACGATCATCGAGCCGGTCGGCTCGGCCACCGGCAGACCGGCCCCGATCGCCGCCGCCATCGGCTCCTCGATCAGGTAGGCCTGGCGGGCGCCGGCCGAGAGGCAGGCCTCCTCGACCGCGCGCTTCTCGACCCCGGTGACCCCGGAGGGCACGCAGACGACCACCCGCGGGTGAGCGAAGCGGTTGGAGTGGACCGAGGCGATGAAGTGGCGGAGCATCTGCTCGGTGACGTCGAAGTCGGCGATGACGCCGTCCTTGAGCGGCCGGATCGCGGTGATCGTGCCGGGGGTGCGGCCGAGCATCCGCTTCGCTTCGACCCCGACCGCGTGCACCTGGCCCGAGACCGAATCGATCGCCACGACCGAGGGCTCGGAAAGCACGATCCCGCGGCCCCGCACGTAGACAAGGGTGTTCGCGGTGCCGAGGTCGACCGCCATGTCCCGGCCGCCGAGGCCGATTTTGCCGAAAAGGCCCATTTCCAGGGCCGATGATGGCAAACGCGTCTTAGCGTTCTGTGAGTTTGCTCAGGCGCGTTCGAACAGCTGCGGCGCCAGCTCCGCCAGCAAACCCACAGGGAGCCCGACCACGTTCGAGACGCTCCCCTCCAATCGCTCCACCAAGCTCGATCCCAGCGTCTGGATCGCGTACCCCCCGGAGCGACCCTCCCACTCCCCGAACCGGACGTACCGCTCCTTTTCCTCCTCGGTGAGGCCCTTGAAGACGACAGTCGTCTGCTCCACCCCCACCCGCTCCTCACCATCGACCACGACGACGAGGCCGCTCATGACGGTGTGGGCTCTCCCCGACATGCGGTCGAGGTAAGCCCGCGCTTCCGAAGCATCAGCGGGCTTTCCGAGCACCTCGCCATCCAAGACCACGTCGGTGTCGCAAGCGACTACAAGCTGCCCTTCAACCGACGCCGCCTTGCGACGCGCGTTCTCGACGACAAGCTCCTCGGGAATCCCCGCCGTCAACTCCTCGACGCCCGGAACGACGACGTCGAACTCAATCCCGAGCTTCTGCAGGATCTCCCGCCGCTGCGGGGACCCAGATGCGAGTACGACCCTCAGGAGAGCTCGGGAAACCAGATCCCGATCTCACGCTCGGCCGACTCGTCGGAATCGGACCCGTGGACCATGTTGAAGGTCACCTCGAGCGCGAAGTCGCCGCGGATCGAGCCGGGGGCGGCCTCGACCGGGTTGGTGGCGCCGATCAGCTGCCGGGCGGCTTTCACCGCTTCGGTGCCCTCGAGCACCATCGCCACCAGGGTGCCGCCGGTGATGAAGGAGACGAGCTCGCCGAAGAAGGGCTTGTCGCTGTGCTCGGCGTAGTGCTGGTTGGCGATCTCCTCGCTGGCGCGCATCGACTTCAGGGCGGCGATCCGCAGCCCCTTGCGCTCGAAGCGGGCGATCACCTCACCGGTCAGGGCGCGCTCGAAGGCGTCAGGCTTGACGAGGATCAGGGTCCGGCTCACGGCGGGGGCTCCTTTGCTCTTGGGTTGGCTCTGCCCCTTCGCTCGCCTGCGGCGCGGCTCGTTTGCGGCGCGCTGCGGCCTCGCCTCGCGGCGGCGGCGCCTGGCGCTCCTCGGGGTCACGACGTTTGCGGCGCGGCCGCTCCTCGCCGCCGCCACTTCTCAAGCTGGTCTCGCAGTAGGGGCAGAGGCCCCAGCGCGGGTCGACCGGCTTGCCGCAGCTCGGGCAAGGGTCCTTGAGGCGGCGCTGGCAGTTGGGACAGCGCAGGTAGTTCTTCTCGACCGGGTACTCGCAGTTGGGGCAGGTCTGCTCGCGCAACTGGCGCACCCGCAGCTCGGCGGCTTTGATCTCGAGCTCGCGCTCGTGCGCGTCCTCCAGGTACTCCGGTGGCCGCACGATCGCGTAGACGGCGGTGCCGACGAAGGGGAAGAAGGAGGCGACGGTGGCGCAGGCGACCAGGAACGGATCGGAGATGCGGCGGCGAGCGTCGAGGTAGGTGTAGACGATCAGCGCCAGCCAGAGCACGACCAGGAGCAGCAGGAAAAGGGTGGCGACGAGATTGAGGCCGTCGTTGGTGATGCCGAAGATCGCTAGGAGCATGGTTTGGGGGCGCCGCTGGGGGAGCGGCAGTCTACTTCGCCGTCGCCGACGGTAACCCTGTTCTCTACAGGAAGAGCCTTCCGAACAGGTAGCCGACCCCGAAGAAGAAGAGGATCACGATCGCCACCACGGCGGCGACGAGACCCATCATCGAGAGCAGTTCGGAACCGGCGCTGCGGGGTCGATCCATGTCGAAATCCTCGCACAGTCAGCTTGCCAGAGCCGCCCGTGCGGGTCCGATTGCATAGTGAGAGCCGGCGACCAGCACCAAGCCTTCGGGCTCCCCGGCGGCCAGAGCGACCGCCTTCTTCAGCGCCGACCCGAAATCGGCCTCTGCCTCGGCAACCAGCCCCACCGACTCGCAGATGCCGGCGAGCTCCCCCGCGGAGCCGGAGCGGGCGCCGGGACGGCCGTGGCCTTCGAGCGCGGCGATGGGAAGCTCGGTGCAGACCGCCCGCTCCAACGCCGGCGCCAGGGCCCCGACCATCGCCTCGGCGTCCTTGTCGGCAAGAACCGCAAGGCAGGCGACGACGGGGCGGCCCGAGGCCACGGCCGGAAGCGATTCGGCCAAGGCCCTCGCTCCGGCCGGGTTGTGGGCGGCGTCGACGAAGACCGGCGGCCGCTCGGCGATCCGCTCCAGCCTTCCCGGGATCGTGACCGCCGCCGCGACCTCCCGTGCCCGCCCGGGATCGAGGCGACCGAGGAAGGCCTCCGCCGCCGCGCAGGCGATCGCGAAGTTGCGGCGCTGGAACTCGCCCGGGGCACGCAGCTCGACCTCGAAGGCCGGCTCCGGCGGCACCGGGACGAGGCGCGCCCCGCGCGACCGCGCGGTCTCCTGCGCCAGCTCCCGCACCTCGGCGGAGACCTCGCCCAGCACCAGCGTCGTCTGGTCGCGCAGGACCGCCAGCTTCTCCGCCGCGATCTCGACCTCGGTCTCCCCCAGCCACTCGGTGTGGTCGAGGCCGATCGAGGTGAGGACGGTGACCTTCGAGGGGATCGTGTTGGTGGCGTCGAGGCGGCCGCCGAGCCCGGCCTCGATCACCGCCGCCCGCACCCGGGCGCCGGCGAGCGCGACGAAGCTCGCCGCCGTCGCCGCCTCGAACTGCGTCACCGCCTCCCCCTCCTCCAGGGTTCGGTTCACGCCCTCCGCCGCCCGCGCCACCTGCTCTACCGCCTTCGCCCATGCCGCTGGCGCCACCTCCTCACCGCGGACCAGCGTGCGCTCGGACCAGCGGCTGGTGTGCGGGGATACGCAGGCACCGGCGCTGACCCCGTGCGCCTCGAGCAGCGCCGCGGTCATCCGCGTCACCGAGGACTTGCCGTTGGTGCCGACGACGTGGATCGAGGCGAAACGATGCTGCGGCAGCCCCAGCGCCGTGGTCAACTTGCGCATCCGCTCGAGGCCGAGTCGCCAACCGACCGGCTCGAGAGAGTTCAGATAAGCGTCTGGATCCAAAATCAGTCGACGGTGCTCCGCTCCGCGTCCGCGCCGTCTATCCAGTTACTCGAGCTCGGCTAATTCCGTGCGGTAGCGCTCGAGCTTGCCCCGCTCCTCCTCGACCACCTCGGCCGGCGCCTTGGCGACGAACTTCTCATTGCCGAGTTTGCGCTCGCCGCGCTCGACCTCGCTCCGCAGTTCCTCGCGGCGCTTCTCGAGGCGCTCGGCGACGGCCGCGGCGTCCAGCTGGTCGGACCCGAGGACGCGCACCGGACCGATCGAGGCAACCGGCTCCGACCCGGCCCCGTCGAACTCGAAGCGGGAGAGGCGGGCGACGAAATCGGGTGGCTCGACGCCGTCGACCACGGCCGGCAGCGTCGCGCCGACCGGGACGCCGGCGAGGTCGCGCCAGGCCCGCAGGCGCTGGGTCAGGCGGATTCCGCCCTCCACGTCTTCCTCGGCCGCCTCGTCGAAAAGCGCCTCGTCCGCGCTCGGGAAGGCATGAACGACGAGGTGACCCTGCCGAGCCGGGTGGTAGCTCCAGATCTCCTCGGTGACGAACGGCATCATCGGGTGCAGCAGCGCCAGCACCCGTTCCAGCGCGTAGAGCAACGTCGCCGAGACGTCCTCCTCACCGTCGTAGAGGCGCGGCTTGACGATCTCCAGGTACCAGTCGCAAAGGTCGCGCCAGAAGAACGAGTAGGCCTCCTGCACGGCGTGGGCGAAGTCGTAGCTCTCGAGCTTCTCGGTCACCGAGGCGATCGTGTGCTCCAGCCTGGAGAGCAGCCAGCGGTCCTCGACGCAGGTCGGCCGCGGCGCGGGCTCGACTTCGGCGGCATTGAGCAGGATCAGCCGGCTCGCGTTCCAGAGCTTGTTGGCGAGGTCGCGCCCCTGCTGGACCTTGGCGTCGGAGAAGCGCACGTCCTGGGTCGAGGACATCGCCAAAAGGCCGAAGCGCAGGGCGTCGGCGCCGTGGACGTCGATTTCCTCCAGCGGATCGATCCCGGTGCCGAGGCTCTTCGACATCCGGCGGCCGTCGCGGGCCTGGATCACCGAGTGGACGTAGACGTCGCGGAAGGGGACCGCACCGGGGAACTCGAGCCCGGTCATGATCATCCGCGCCACCCAGAGGAAGAGGATCTCCCGCGCCGTGGTGAGGAAGCTGGTCGGGTAGAAGGCGCGCAGCTCGGGGGTGTCGTCGGGCCAGCCGAGGGTCGCGAAGGGCCAGATCGCCGAGCTGAACCAGGTGTCGAGCACGTCCTCCTCTTGGCGCAGCTCGCCGCCGCAGGCGCCGCAACGCTCGGGCTCGGCTTCGGCGACGATCGTCTCGCCGCACTCGTCGCAGTACCAGACGGGGATTCGGTGGCCCCACCAGAGCTGGCGCGAGACACACCAGGGGCGGATCTCCCGCATCCAGTCGAGGTAGACGCGCTTCCACTGCGGCGGCGTGATCCGCACCTCGTCGCGTTCGACGACTTCGATCGCCGGCCGCGCCAGCTCGTCCATGCGGCAGAACCACTGCAGCGAGATCAGCGGCTCGATCCGCTCGCCGGAGCGGTGCGAGAACGGGACCGAGTGGACGTAGGGCTCCTCGGCGCGCAGCCGTCCCTCGGCGCGCAACGCCTCGACCACCGCCGCCTGAGCCTCGGCCGCGGTCAGCCCGGCGAACTCACCGGCCTCCTCGGTCATGCGGCCGTCGGGACCGATCACGCCGATCTCCTCGAGCTTGTGCCGGCGGCCGATCTCGAAGTCGTTGGGGTCGTGGCCAGGGGTGATCTTCAGCGCCCCGGTCCCGAACTCGACGTCGACGTGCTCGTCGGCGATCACCGGGATGCGGCGACCGACCAGCGGCAGCACCAGGTGCTTGCCGACCAGGTCGCGATAGCGCTCGTCGTCGGGATTCACGGCGACGGCGGTGTCGGCGAGCATCGTCTCCGGCCGCACGGTGGCGACGGTCAGCACACGGTCGGAGCCCTCGACCGGGTAGTCGATCGAGTAAAGGACGTCCTCGACCTCGCGGTTCTCGACCTCGAGGTCGGAGATCGCCGAACGCGAGCCCGGGTCCCAGTTGACCATGTAGTTGTCGCGGTAGATGTAGCCCTTGTCGAAGAGCTGCTTGAAGACGCGGTAGACGGCCTTGACGTAGCCCTCGTCGAGGGTGAAGCGCTCGCGCTCGTAGTCGCAGGAGGCGCCGAGGCGCTTGTACTGCTCGACGATCCGCGAGCCGTACTCGCCTTTCCACTCCCAGACCCGCTCGACGAAGGCCTCGCGACCGAGGTCGTGGCGGCTCTTCCCTTCTTTCTTCAGCTCTTTCTCGACCACCGCCTGGGTGGCTATGCCGGCGTGGTCCGTGCCGAGGATCCAGAGCGCGTTGCGTCCGCGCATCCGGTTCATCCGCACCAGCGCGTCCTGCATCGAGCCGTTCAGCGCGTGCCCCATATGAAGCACCCCGGTGACGTTGGGCGGCGGGATCGCGACCGAGAAGTTCTCCTCCGGCGTCCCCTCGGCGGCCGGGTGGAAGTACCCGCCGTCGATCCACTCGGCGAAGATCCGCGCCTCGACCTCGGTCGGGTCGTAGCGGGTCGTGCTCTCCAGTTTCTGCCGGTCCCCCGCGCTCACGGGGGCGAGTCTAAAGACGCTATGCGGTTTCTTCGCTGAGGCCCGGGTCGGCGGGGCCGATGTCCTGTTGGACCGCCTCGGTGACCAGCGTCGGGCGCCGGCCCTCGGTGATCGTCTCCTTGGTGACGACGCACTTGGTGACGTCGCGGCGCGAGGGCAGCTCGAACTGGACGTCGAGCAGCGTTTCCTCGAGGATCGAACGGAGGCCGCGGGCGCCGGTCTCGCGCTCCAAGGCCTTGTTGGCGATCGCCTCCAGGCTGTCCTCGGAGAAGACCAGCTCGATGTCGTCGAACTCGAAGAAGCGCTGGAACTGGCGGGTCAGCGCGTGCTTGGGCTCGGTCAGGATCGTGGTCAGATCGTCGCGGCTGAGCTGGTGGATCGCGGTGATCACCGGCAGGCGGCCGATGAACTCGGGGATCAGGCCGTACTCGACCAGGTCCTCGGGCAGCACCTGCTCGAACCACTCGCCGGCGTCCTTC
>Ga0190273_10000731_pt1 | contig 11897 bp, 14 predicted proteins | sample Popmic504IS_FD_134513 | JGI IMG/M metagenome (GOLD analysis project Ga0190273, IMG submission 134513) | Populus adjacent soil microbial communities from riparian zone of Shoshone River, Wyoming, USA - 504 IS | ecosystem: Environmental > Terrestrial > Soil > Riparian zone > Trees stand | place...
CCACATCCCATACGAAACCAGCGACCGCCGCTATCGCTACTCCGACGGCCGCACCGAGGACATCCCGACCTGCGAATTCATCGCCGGCGAGATCGGTATCGAGATGGCGATGTTCCCGGTCGAGGAACTGCGCCGCCCGCCGCTGTCACCGCACGACGGCCTGCCGATGAAACGCCTGACGCTGGAGCAGGCCGAACGGCTGGCGCAAGAGCGGATCGAACTGGCGAGCGAGGGTGAGGCCTAGGACAGCGGTCCGCATCACGGCCCGTTCGTCCCGAGTAGCGGGCCATGGCCCCCGCATCGAGGGACCGGGACAGCCCTCGATACGCCGCTGCGCGGCTACTCGGGCCGAACGGAACTTATGCAGCACCCCCAAACAAAACACCCGGCTTTCGCCGGGTGTTTTGTTCGCAGCGCCGAATGATCAGCGCTTGTCGCAGGCCACGTAATCGCGCACCGGCGCGCCGGTGTAGACCTGGCGCGGACGCGCGATGCGCGTGCTGGCATCCGCGGTCATTTCCATCCAGTGCGCGCACCAGCCGACCGTGCGGGCGACCGCGAACATCGGCGTGAACATGTTGACCGGAATGCCGAGCGCTTCGTAGATGATGCCGGAGTAGAAGTCGACGTTCGGATAGAGTTTGCGCTGCTTGAAGTAGTCATCGTTGAGCGCGATTTCCTCGAGCTTCAGCGCCAGCTCCATTTTCGGATCGTTTTCCTTGCCCAGGTGCTTGAGCACCTTGTGGCACTGCTCGCGGATGATCTTCGCGCGCGGATCGAAGTTCTTGTAGACGCGATGGCCGAAGCCCATCAGGCGCACGCCTTCGACCTTGTTCTTGACCTTGTTCATGAACTCGGGGACGTGTTTGGCGTCGCCGATTTCATCGAGCATGTTGAGCACCGCTTCGTTGGCGCCGCCATGCAGCGGGCCCCACAGCGCGGCGATGCCGGAGCTGATGGCCGCATACGGATTGCAGCCGGTGGAGCCGGCCATGCGCACCGTCGACGTCGACGCGTTCTGCTCGTGGTCGGCGTGCAGGATGAACAGCACATCGAGCGCTTTGGCCGCGACCGGATCGACTTCATAGGGCTCGGCGGGCACCGCGAACATCATGTGCAGAAGGTTGCTGCAGTAGTCGAGTTTGTTCTGCGGATGCATGAACGGCTGGCCGTAGAACTTCTTGTAGGCCGCGGCCGCGATCGTCGGGATCTTGGCGATCATGCGATGCGCGAAAATTTCGCGATGACGCGCATCCTTGTTGTTGGTGGTGTCGTGATAGAACGCCGACAGCGCGCCGGTGACGCCGGTCAGCATCGCCATCGGATGGGCGTCGTGATAGAAGCCGTCGAAGAAGCGCTTGACGCCTTCGTTGATCATCGTGTGGCGGCGGATCGAGCCTTCGAAAGCTTCGAGCTCGTTCTTCTTCGGCAGCTCGCCGTGCAGCACCAGGTAACAGACTTCGATGAAGCTGCTGTTCGCGGCGAGCTGGTCCACCGGGTAGCCGCGATACAACAGCACGCCTTCGTCACCGTCGATGTAGGTGATCGCGCTCTTGGTCGAGCAGGTCGAAGTGAAGCCCGGATCGTAGGTGAAGATACCCAGCTTGTCGTAGACCTTGCCGACATCGGCGCCCGGCGTGCCGATGGTGCCGGTCACCAGCGGAAGCTCGGTCTTCTCGCCGGTTTCGTTGTTGACGAGGGCGTATGTCGCTAGTGTCATCCTATCGCTCCAAACCTGCGTGGGCTCGTTCGACCCGCGTTTCTGACGGCCAGCCTCTTCTTTGCTGCAAGAGACCCGGGCGCGCAGGCCGTTGGGGATCGGACCAAAAAAATCGGGGTGGATGTTGCACTGCAATTATCGCTCTTGCGGTGCTCTGCTTACAACGCAGTCAGATAAGCGTGTTTTGCTATTCGCGGCCGGCGCTCAGCGCATGGTCGGGCGCAAACGCAAACGGCCGCCCGAAGGCGGCCGTCGATGCACGGCGTATGCGCAGCTTAAGCGGCGTAACGCTTGCGGAACTTGTCGACGCGGCCGCCGACGTCCAGCACTTTCTGCTTGCCCGTGTAGAACGGGTGGCTGACGCTGGAGATGTCGAGGTTCACGAGCGGATACTCGACGCCGTCGATCGTGGTCTTGTCGCGCGTCTGCACCGTCGAACGGACGACGAAGACCTGGTCGGCGCCGACGTCTTTGAAGGCGACCGCACGATACTCGGGGTGGATACCGTCTTTCATCTGTGAACCAGCCGAAAACACAAAAGGGCGCGCAGTCTACTCAAGCCGCCGACGCGGCGCAACGGTTTTCGCGGCCGGCTCACTCGTCCTCGCTGCGGCCATCGACCTCGAAGCCGCCTTCGTCGGTGACCCTCAGGCTGACGACGATCGGCCGGCAGCACACCGAGCAATCCTCGGTATAGGTCTGCGATCCCGCGGACAGATCCAGCTCCAGCGGGATCGATTCCCAGCAGTAAGGACAGGTGATCGTGGTGTCTTCGAGCATGGCGAGGTCGCTCCGTTTTACGTTCCCCCCGCTTGCGGGGGATGGCTAGGGTGGGGCGGGAAGTCGCGGCGCTATGTTCTCGTCACGCCCCTCATCCCGGCCTTCCCCCGCTCGCGGGGGAAGAAGACAAGAGTTCACGGAAGCAGCTCCGTCAACAAGGTATTCAGATGCTGCAGACCCATTGGCGTCGGCGCAACGCCGGCTTCGCTGAACTGCACTAGGTGTTTTTCCCGCGCATCTGCGAGCGCTTGTTCGATCACCGCGCGGTCGAGCCCGGTGCGCGCCTCGAAGTCGCGCCACTCGAAGCCCTCGTCCAGGCGCAACGCGTTCATGCAGAACTCGAACACCAGTTCGTCATCGGCAACGAGGCGGTCTTCCTGGATCATTGCGGCGCTGCCCGCGGTCTCCATGTAGGTCTTCGGATGCTTGTGCCGCGCGCGGCGGCGGGCGCCGTTAGCGCCGCTGAGCTTGGCGTGCGCGCCGGCGCCGATACCGAGGTAATCGCCGAAGCGCCAGTAGTTCAGGTTGTGGCGCGCGCGCTGTCCGGTGCGCGCATAGGCGCTGACTTCGTAGCGTGCGTAGCCGGCGGCGGCCAGCCGATGCTGGCCCTGCAGCTGCATGGTCCAGGCATCGTCGTCCGCCGGCAGCGGCGGCGGGCGCGCCGCGAACTCGGTGTTCGGCTCCAGCGTCAGCTGGTAGTACGACAGATGCTCGGGTTCCAGCGCCAGCGCTGCGGCCAGATCGGCGTCGGCCTCATCCGCCGTCTGCTGGGGCAGCGCGAACATCAGGTCCAGATTCAGGTTGTCGAAGCCTGCGCGGCGCGCCACCGCGACCGCCGAGCGCACCGCCGCAGGGTCGTGGATGCGGCCCAGCCGCTGCAGTTGCGCGGCATCCATCGACTGCACGCCGATCGACAGCCGGTTGATGCCGGCCGCGCGGTAGTCGCGGAAATTGGCCTCGTCGACGGTGCCGGGATTGGCTTCCAGCGTGATCTCGATATCCGCGGCGAACCGCAGTCGCTGGTTCGCGCCCTCGAGGAAGCGGCCCATGGCGCGGCCGGAGATCAGGCTGGGCGTGCCGCCGCCGATGAAAATGCTGTGCAGCGCGCGCGGCGACGACCGCTCGCTGCTCAGTTCGAAATCCAGGTCGCGCAGCAGCGCGTCGATGTAGGCGCTTTCCGGGATTTCGCCGCGCAGCGTATGCGAATTGAAATCGCAGTACGGGCATTTGCGCACGCACCACGGAAAGTGCACGTACAGCGACAGCGGGATCAGGGCAGCATCGAGTGCAGGCGCGGTCGGCAGCTGCGCGAGCTTCACGTCGGTTGCCGCAGCCGCGCCAGCAAGGCCGCGGCCGCGCGTGCGCGATGGCTGCTGCGGTTCTTCACCGCCGGCGCCAGTTCGGCCGAGCTGCAGCCGTATTCGGCTACGAAGAACAACGGGTCGTAGCCGAAGCCATGCGTGCCGCGCGGCGCCTCCAGAATGCGTCCGTGCCAATAGCCTTCGGCAATCACCGGCGTCGGGTCGGCGGCGTGGCGCATGTAGCTCAGCACGCAGACGAAGCGCGCCGCGCGCTGCTCTGCGGGCAGGCCTTCGAGCGCGTCCAGCAGCTTGGCGTTGTTGTCGGCGTCACCGGCGTGCTCGCCGGCATAGCGCGCGGAGTAGACGCCCGGCGAGCCGCTGAGCGCGGCGACTTCCAGGCCGGAATCGTCGGCGATCGCCGGCAGGCCGGAGACGCGCGCGGCGTGGCGCGCCTTGATCAGCGCGTTCTCGACGAAGCTCGACGCGGATTCAACCGCGGCCTCGTCGGTGTAGTCGCTGACCAGGCGCAGCGTCCAGTTCAGCGGCGCCAGCAGCGCCTGCATTTCGGCGAGCTTGCCGGCATTGCGACTGGCGAGGACGACTTCGAGCACGGTGCTGTCGTCGAACGCCGCGCTCAGAGCCCGAGCGCTTCGCGCTGCGCGGCGAGCAGTTCGCCTATACCCTTGGACGCGAGATCGAGCAGGCGATCGAGCTCGTCGCGGCGGAAGGCATGGCCTTCGGCCGTGCCCTGCACTTCGATGAAATGCCCGGCTTCGTTCATGACCACGTTCATGTCGCATTCGCAGGCGGAATCCTCGATGTAATCGAGATCCAGCACCGGCGCGCCGGCATGGATGCCGACCGACACCGCAGCGACCTGGCCGTGAATCGGATTGGTCTTGATCTGGCCCTTTTTGCGCATCGCCGCAACCGCGTCGACCAGCGCCACATAGGCGCCGGTGATCGACGCGGTGCGCGTGCCGCCGTCGGCCTGCAGCACGTCGCAGTCGACGGTCACGCTGAAGCCGCCGAGCGCCGACAGATCGACCACCGCACGCAAGCTGCGGCCGATCAGCCGCTGGATCTCCTGCGTGCGGCCGGACTGCTTGCCCTGCGCAGCCTCGCGGCGGCCGCGCGTATGCGTCGCGCGCGGCAGCATGCCGTATTCGGCGGTGACCCAGCCGCCGTCCTTCTTCCACGCGGGGCCGCGTTCTTCGACGCTGGCGGTGCACAGCACACGCGTGTCGCCGTAGGACACCAGCACCGAGCCTTCGGCGTGACGCGTGAATGCGCGGGTGATGGAAATGGGGCGAAGCTGGTCGGCAGTACGGCCGGAATGACGGGGCACGTTAGGCTCGTCCGCTGAAATGGGCGGCGATTATAAGCCCGCAACGAAATTCGGTTTTCGCGGCTTGATCCGCAGCAGCATCAGCACTGCGTAGATCACCAAGTACAGCAGCGGTTCGCGGATATCGGACTTCACCAGCCAGAAAAAATGCACGCCGCCGAGCAGCGCCGCCGGATAGATCAGCTGGTGCAGTTGCGCCCAGCGCCGCTTCAGCCGGCGCTGCCAGCCGCGCGTCGAGGTCAGCGCCAGCGGCAGCAGCAGCAGCCAGGCCGCGAAGCCGAGCGTGATGTAGGTGCGCTTGACCAGATCGGCGCCGAGTTCGCGCATCGACCATTCCAGGTCGAAAGTCAGGTAGATCGCGAAATGCACGCAGACCCAGAAGTAGGCACAGAGCCCGAGCAGCCGGCGCACCTGGATCGCTTCGGGGCGCTGGGTGAAGCGCCGCACCGGCGTCATCGCCAGGCATACCAGCAGGATCCGCAGCGCCCACAGGCCGGTGCTGTGCTCCAGGTACTCGACCGGGTTCGGGCCGAGCCCGGCATTCAGGAGCGCGTATCCCAGCATCGCGGCCGGGTACAGGCCCAGCGCCCACGCGGCGGCGCGCCAGGCGATCAAGGGCTTGAGCAAGGCGCTCAAAAGAATTTGCGCAGGTCCATCCCGGCGTATAGCGGCGCCGCCTCCGGATAGCCGTTGAACATCAGTGTCGGTCGCTTGAACAGCTCGCCGAGGCGGCGCTCGCTCTTCTGACTCCAGCGCGGGTGCTGCACCTCGGGATTGACGTTGGAATAAAAACCGTACTCACCGGCCTGCAGCTTGTTCCAGGTGGTCGGCGGCATGCTTTCGACGAAGCTGATGCGCACGATGGACTTGATGCTCTTGAATCCATATTTCCACGGCACCGTCAGCCGCAGCGGTGCGCCGTTCTGGTTGGGCATGGTCTTGCCGTACATGCCGACCGACAGGAAGGCCAGTGGATGCATCGCCTCGTCGATACGCAGGCCTTCGACGTACGGCAACTCGATGCCGCTCCAGCGCGCGTCGGGCATCTGCGCCTTGTCGTGGATCGTCTCGAAGGCCACGTATTTGGCTTTCGACGTGGGCTTGAAGCGCTTCAGCAGATCCGCCAGCGGCACGCCGTCCCAGGGCACGACGATGCTCCAGGCCTCGACGCAGCGATGGCGGTAAATGCGCTCCTCGAGCGCATGCGGCTTCAGCAACGTATCCAGGTCAAAGGTGCCCGGGGCCTCGCATTCGCCGTCGATCTTCACGGTCCAGGGCCGCGTCTTCAGCGTATGCGCGTTCTGGGCCGGATCTTCCTTGTTGGTGCCGAACTCGTAATAGTTGTTGTAGGTAGTCACGGTTTCGATCGGCGTCACCGTCTCGCCGGCGGCGCGCTCGCTCCTGGACGCGATCGTCAGCGCTGCGCCGGGCGCCGCCGGCACCGGCGCGTCCTTGGCATCGCTGCAGCCCGCAGCCAGCAGGCCGACCGCGCCGATGCCGAGCTCGGCCAGGAACTGGCGGCGGTTGCGGTAGACGCGCTCCGGCGTGATTTCGCTGGAACGCACGGCGGACGGCGACGGGATACGGATCAGCATGGTTCAAACTCCAATGACTCTGCTTGCGACCTCAGCATGCGGCAGACGTTCTGCCGTTACCATACGGGCCGAACGATGGGATACGAAAAGCGGACGAATTGCGATGCAAGCTGACGAACGAGTCGAGGAACTGGCCGAAACCTTCGAGATGCTCGGCGACTGGGAGGAGCGCTACCGCTACCTGATCGAGCTCGGGCGCAAGCTGCCGCCGCTGCCCGAGGACGAGCACACCGAGGCCAACAAGGTGCGCGGCTGCATGAGCCAGGTGTGGCTGCACAGCGAGACCGTTGCCGGCCCGCCGCTGACGCTGCGCTTTCTCGGCGACTCCGACGCGCATATCGTCAAGGGCCTGATCGCGCTGCTGTTCGCGGTGGTCTCCGAGCGCACGCCGCAGCAGATCCTGGACATCGACGTCGGCGCGGTGTTCGCCCGGCTGGGCCTGGAAAACCACATCACCATGAACCGGCGCAACGGTTTTTACTCGATGGTCGAGCGCATCAAGCAGCTCGCGGCCGCAGCCGCCTGAGCCGCCCGCCACAGCCCGATGCCAGACCTGTTCTACACTGCGGGCTCGGATTCCCCAGGTATCGGTGACATGAGCATCTTCGCAATCGTGGTTCTCGTCTTTGCGCTCGTGACGCTGTGGAAAGGCATCGTCACCGTGCCCCAGGGCAAGGAGTACACGGTCGAGCGCTTCGGCAAGTACCGCGCGACTTTCGAGCCGGGCCTGCATTGGATGATCCCCTACGTCGACGGCATCGGCCGCAAGCTGTCGATGATGGAGCAGGTGCTCGACGTACCCAGCCAGGAAGTCATCACCAAGGACAACGCGATGGTCGGCGTCGACGGCGTGGTGTTCTTCCAGGTGCTCGACGCCGCCAAGGCCGCCTACGAGGTGCAAAACCTGGAGATCGCGGTGATGCAGCTGACGATGACCAACCTGCGCACGGTGATGGGCGCGATGGATCTGGACGAACTGCTGAGCCAGCGCGACCACATCAATGCCAAGCTGCTGAACGTGATCGACGGCGCGACCACGCCCTGGGGCCTGAAAGTCACGCGCGTCGAGATCAAGGACATTCGCCCACCGGCCGATCTGGTGGCGTCGATGGGCCGGCAGATGAAGGCCGAGCGCGAAAAGCGCGCGAATATCCTCGACGCCGAGGGCTTCCGCCAGGCCGCGATCCTGAAAGCCGAAGGCGAGCGCAACGCCGAAATTCTGGCGGCCGAAGCGCAGAAGATATCCGCCGTGCTCGAGGCCGAAGGCCGCAAGGAAGCGGCGTTTCGCGACGCCGAAGCGCGCGAGCGTTCCGCGCAGGCGGAAGCCGAGGCCACGCGCGTGGTGTCCGAGGCGATTCGCCAAGGCGACGTGCAGGCGATCAATTATTTCGTCGCGCTGAAATACATCGACGCGCTCGGCAAGATCGCGACGTCGCCGAATGAAAAACTGGTGCTGATGCCGCTGGAAGCTGCAAGCGTGATCGGCGCCATCGGCGGCATTGCGGAGCTGGCGAAGAAAGTCGGCGCCGGCACGCCGACGCTGGCGCGCTGATCAACGCAGACTCGCGATGGACTTGACCCACATTCTGTTCTGGCACTGGTGGATCGCCGGCTTCGCGCTGCTGGCGCTGGAAGCGGTCGCGCCGGGTGCGGTGTTCCTGTGGATGGGCATCTCGGCGCTGATCGTCGGCGCGATCATCGGCCTGTTCGATTTCCGCTGGGAATGGCAGGTCGTGCTGTTCGCCGCGCTGTCGCTGCTGAGCTTCTTCGCCTTCCGGCGCTGGCGCCGCGGTCAGCCCCAACCGGAACGCTCGACGCTGAATCGCCGCGGTGATTCCTACGTCGGCCGCGACTTCACGCTGACCGAAGCCATCGTCAACGGCATCGGCAAGCTCAGCGTCGACGACTCGCAATGGCGCATCTCCGGGCATGACGCGCCGGCGGGATGCAAAGTCCGCGTGACCCGCGCCGACGGCGTTACGCTGCACGTGGAGCGTTTGCATTAACGACCCGCAACATCGCAACGGCGACACCACGCTGCACACCGCTCGCGAAGGCCTGCACACCGCACTCGTGGCCACGCGCGAAACCCTGTATTCGCTGGGCGAGGAAATCGCCCACGCGATCACACACGGTTTGGGCGCCGTACTGTCGATCGTCGGCCTGTGCGTGCTGGTCGCACGCGCGACGCTGTACGGCGACATCTGGCATATCGTCAGCTCCAGCGTGTTCGGCGCGACGCTGGTGATGATGTACACCGCGTCGACGCTGTATCACAGCATTCCGCTGCCACGCGCCAAGCACGTGCTGCGCATCTTCGACCACTCGACGATCTACCTGCTGATCGCCGGCACCTACACGCCGTTCACGCTGGTGACGCTGCACGGTGTCTGGGGCTGGAGCCTGTTCGCGTTCACCTGGGGCCTGGCGCTGATCGGCGTGCTGTTCAAACTGGTCGCGACCGGGCGCTACGAGAAGGTCTCGCTGGCGGTGTATCTGCTGATGGGCTGGTGCGTGCTGGCCGCGATCAAGCCGCTTTACCAAGCGCTGCCGACCGGGGGCCTGGTGCTGCTCACCGCGGGCGGCCTTGCCTACAGCGGCGGCGTGGCGTTCTACACCTGGGAATCGCTGCGCTACCACCACGCAATCTGGCATGTGTTCGTGCTGGCCGGCAGCCTGCTGCATTTCTTCGCGATTCTTCTGTACGTCGTGCCTGGAGCCGCGGGCTGACGAAAACGAAAAAGGAGCCCGAGTTTCATGAGCAAGCCACTGCTGCACCACGCGGTCGACAGTCCGTATCGCGCGCCGTATGACGGCAGCTTCCGCATCGCCAAGGCGCCGACGCTGGTATCCGACAAGAAGCGCTCGAAAATCGAGCGCGAGCAGAACCTGACGGAGCTGGTCGCCGAAATCTCGCAGCTGCAACACGTGCTGCATGCGGACAACCGCTACTCGCTGCTGCTGATCTTTCAGGCCATGGACGCAGCCGGCAAGGATTCGACGATACGCGCGGTGCTGACCGGCGTCGATCCGGCGGGCTGCACGGTGCACGCATTCAAGCGGCCCTCCGAAGAAGAGCTCGCCCACGACTTCCTCTGGCGCACGGCCTGGCGCTTGCCGAGCCGCGGACAGATCGGCGTGTTCAACCGCAGCTACTACGAGGAAGTACTGGTCACGCGGGTCAACCCGGCGCTGCTGGCCGCACAGAATCTGCCCTACGATCTGCCGCTGGCTAAGTTATGGAAACAGCGCTATCGCTCGATCCGCGACCATGAGCAGCATCTGGCCGCCAGCGGCACGGTCGTACTCAAATTCTGGCTCAACGTCTCGCACGAAGAGCAGCGTGAGCGTTTTCTGGCACGGCTGGAACAGCCGGAAAAGAACTGGAAGTTCGAGTCCGGCGATCTCGGCGTACGCGAGCACTGGGACGACTATCACCGCGCCTACGAGGACGCGATCAACGCCACATCGCGGGAATGGGCGCCGTGGTACGCCATACCGGCCGACAGCAAATCAACGATGCGCGTGATCGTTGCCGACATCATCGTGCGCACACTGCGGTCACTGGATCTGCGGTATCCCGCGCTCAGTGCAGAGGAGCAGGCACAGCTCGGACAGTGGAGAAAGCAGCTCGGCGCTGAGTAAAAACCCCCTTTGGTCGGCCAACGGCTGCCGTTTAGCATCGGGAACAGCCGCGCCGCGGCCCAGTAATCCATTTGAGGAGCGAATCGATGCATAAGAGGATGCGGTGTCTCCGCGGTTCATTACTGCTGTCCGCGCTGATCGTGGCGCCAGCCAGCTGGTCGGCCGGCCGACCCGATCTGGTCGATCAGAGCCTGCAGCGGCAGCGGCCCTATGTAACCGGCGAAGTGCTGGTGCAGTTCCTGCCCGGTACCAGCGCGGCGCAGAAGCTTGCGACGCTCCGCAGCGTCGGCGGCGCGCGCGCCGAACTGGTGCTCGATTCCGCGACGCGCGGTGATCGCAAGGGCGATCTCGAGCGCGTGACGATCCCGTCCGGAATCGCGGTCGGCAAGGCTCTGGCCGCGCTGCAGTCCAGCCGCGTCGTCGAATACGCCGAGCCGAACTGGGTTTATCAGCACACGGCGACATCGAACGATCCTTACTTCACCAGCGGCCAGCTGTGGGGCATGTATGGCGACGCTTCGTCTCCCGCCAACGCTTACGGCAGCCAGGCCGCCGAAGCCTGGGCCGCTGGCCACACCTGCAACGCCAACGTCTACGTCGGCGTCATCGACGAAGGGCTGATGTACGCGCACGAGGATCTCGCGGCCAATGCCTGGAGCAATCCTTACGACGCCGCCGACGGCGTCGATAACGACGGCAACGGTTATGTCGACGATGTGCACGGTTGGGATTTCGCCGGCGGCGACAGCAGCACCTTCGACGGCACCGGCGACGATCACGGGACCCATGTCTCCGGCACCATTGCCGGTTCGGGCGGCAACGGCAAGGGCGTCGCTGGCGTGTGCTGGAGCGCCAAGCTGATTTCGGCAAAATTCCTCGGCAGCCGCGGCGGCACCACGGCCAATGCGATCAAGGCGGTGACCTACATCACCGACCTGAAGACGCGCCACGGCATGAACATCGTCGCCACCAATAATTCCTGGGGTGGCGGCGGCTTTTCGCAGGGGCTGGAGGACGCGATCGTCGCGGCCGGCAACGCCAACATCCTGTTCATCGCCGCAGCCGGCAACGACAGCGTGAACATCGATGCAACGCCACAGTATCCGGCCGCATACAACAGCGACAACATTATCTCGGTCGCGTCGATCACATCGACTGGTGCACTTTCGAGCTTCTCTAACTACGGCACCACCAACGTCGACATCGGTGCACCGGGCTCGAGCATCTATTCCTCAGTGCCGGCACGCAGCAGGGGCGCGGTGGTTTCGAGCTATGCCTCGTACAGCGGCACGTCGATGGCAACGCCGCACGTGACCGGCGCGGCCGCGCTTTACGCCTCGACGCATGCCGGCGCCACCGCACTGCAGATCAAGCAGGCAATTCTCGGTACCGCGCTGCCGACGCCTTCGCTCGCCGGCAAGACCGGGACCGGCGCACGCCTCAACGCCGGCGGTTTCTAAACACCGGCAAAGGCAACCGGCAAAAAAATCGCGGGCAAGGCCCGCTCC
>Ga0190273_10000732_pt1 | contig 11890 bp, 12 predicted proteins | sample Popmic504IS_FD_134513 | JGI IMG/M metagenome (GOLD analysis project Ga0190273, IMG submission 134513) | Populus adjacent soil microbial communities from riparian zone of Shoshone River, Wyoming, USA - 504 IS | ecosystem: Environmental > Terrestrial > Soil > Riparian zone > Trees stand | place...
AAGTCCACCTCCATCATCCCTGAGTTCGTGAAGAACGGCACATCGTCGACGCCCGGCAGATCCGGCACCGCCGCGCGTCCGCCGACGTTGATGAAGATCCGCGCGGCCTCGAGTACGGTGCCGTCGTCGATAGCGACGCTGGTGGGGCCGAGAAAGCGCGCGTGAGCGTGGAACACGGTGACGCCGTCGAGGCCGCGCATCCACTGCTCGACGCCGTCGCGCGACTTTGCAGCGATCGCATCCTTGCGCGCCTTGACCCGCTTCATGTCGACCGCGACCGTTCCGCCGACGTCGACACCATACTCAGGCGCGCGCCGCGCGAGATTCGCCGCATAGGCACTCGCGACCATGGCCTTGGTGGGGATGCAGCCGGTATTCACGCAGGTGCCACCGAAACGACGCCGCTCGATCACTGCCACCTTCATTCCGGCCCCCGCCAGGCGCGCAGCCAGCGGCGGTCCGGCCTGACCGGTGCCGATGACGATCGCGTCGAACTGCCGGGTCACGGTTGCTCCGGCGAATCCGCGTGCGAGTCGGCCTGAAACGGCACCGCGACGACCTTGTAGCGATGCTTCTGTCCATTGGGCAGTTGCCAGTCGATGGTCTGTCCCACCCGCATGCCGAGCAACGCCGTCCCCACCGGCACCAGCACCGATATCTTGCCGCTGGCGATGTCGGCGTGCTTGGGATAGACCAGGGTGATCTCGCGCCGGTCGCCGGTGGTTTCGTCCTCGAACACGACGCGGGAATTCATCGTCACCACATCTCTCGGGATCTCTTCGGGCGACACGACCACCGCGCGGACCAGCTCGCTCTCCAGCTTCTGCAGGCGTTCCGCGCCGTGGCCGGTCCCGTACGTCTCGAGGAGATCGAAGAGGCGATCCAGGTCGTCCTGGGTCAGGTAGATCGAAGGCTCATCAGCCATCTTGTGCTCCTATTGCGAGATTGAGTCGGTGAGACGGCCCGAGAGGCGACCTGAATGCAAGGGCGGGACCGCGTGTAGAGCGACACGCCGCCGTGATGCCCGCGGGTGGACGTGCGATCATTGCGAAGAACGAGAACGAGACCCGCAAGCCGGCAAGCGAAGCGGCATCCTGGATGGACGCCCTGAACGACTCCGACGTGCGGAACCAGGGGCGGCGCCAGCCGCATCGACCAGGCGACACGACAATGGCTGACTTTAACATCCATCCCGACACCCTTCACCGCTGGGTGGTCGATCTCTTCCTTGCCGCCGGCTCCAACGAGACCGAAGCCCGACTGACTGCCGATCACCTCGTGCAAGCCAACCTGACCGGCCACGACTCCCACGGCGTCGGCATGATCCCGAAGTACGTAACCGCGCTCGTGCACGACAAGCTCAAGCTCAACCAGACGATCGAGATCGTCAACGACAGCGGCACCATGCTGACGGTGGATGCGCGCCGCGGCCTGGGCCAGTCGGTCACGCATCAGGCAATGGAACTGGCCATCGCGCGCGCGAGGGAGCACGGGGTCTGCGTGATGGGCCTCCGTAACAGCCATCACCTCGGTCGGGTCGGGCACTGGGCCGAACAGGCCATTGCCGCCGGCTTCGTGTCGATCCACTTCACCAACGCCAACAGTATCCACGTGGTCGCGCCGCACGGCGGCGCGCAGGCACGTTTTGTCACCAATCCTTTCACCGTCGGCATTCCCCGCACAGGGCGAGACCCGCTGCTGCTCGACTTCGCCACCAGCGCGATCGCTCACGGCAAGGCGCGCGTCGCCTACAACAAGAAGGTGCCGGTGCCGCCCGGTTCGCTCATCGACTCCGAAGGCCGTCCGACGACCGATCCAGCAGCGGTGTTCGAGTCACCCGCCGGGGCGCTGCTGACCTTTGCAGGCCACAAGGGCTACGCGCTCGCGATGGTCTGCGAAATGCTGGGCGCCGCCCTCACGGGCGGCGACACCAGCCGTCCCGTCGACGAGGACATTTCGCTCCGGGTGTGGAACAGCATGCTCACCATCGTCTTCGATCCGGCGCGGATCGGTTCACTCGAGGACTTCGAGCGCGAAGCCGCTGCATTCGAGGATTGGGTCCGCTCCTCCAGCCTCGCGCCGGGATCCGATGCCATCCGCATGCCGGGCGATCCCGAGCGCGAGGCTCGCAAGGCGCGTGCGAACGGCATCGCAATCGACGCGCAGACGGTTGCGCAGCTGGACGCGTCGGCGGCGCAGGTGTCCGCCAGCCTGACGCCGCTCTCGGCTCTCGGAAGAGACTGAATGCCGGACGACGACGACAGGGCGCCGGCAAGCGCGTCGGCTGGAACGCCTGCCGGCCGCGTGTTCGTCTTCCACCGCAGCATCTCCTTCGGTGACTGCGATCCGGCAGGCATCGCCTTCTACCCCAATTTCTACCGCTGGTTCGACGAGGCGGTCCACGCCCTGATGAGCGACATCGGCTGGGGCTGGCGACGGACGGCCGATGAACTGGGCTGGCTCGGCCTGCCCGCCGCGGAGGCGAGCGCGCGCTTCATCAGACCGGTGACGCACGGACAGACGGTGCGCGTCGAGACGCAGGTGCTGCGCTTCGAGCCCCGGCGCATCGTCTTCTCCCATCGCGTCTTTCGTGATGCGGAGCTGTTGTGCGAAGGCGAAGAGAAGCGCTTCGTCGGCATGCCGCATCCCGACCACGCCGATCGCGTGCGGGCTATTGACGCGCCGGCGGAACTGCAGCGCGCCCTGACAGCGCCGCCGTGATCGCCCGGGTGTTGTACCTCATCATCGCCTCGTAGGTCGCAGCGGGACCTTCGGGCCCCGAGAGATTGTCCGAGTACAGCCGTCCCGGCCGCGCGCCGCCGGTCTCTGCGCGGATGCGCTCGATCAGCCGGGGATCCGAGATGCCTTCGACGAAGAACGCTTCGACCTTCTCCTTGCGGATCTGGCGGATCAGGCGGCCGACGGCCGCCGCCGACGGCTCGACATCGGTACTCACGCCGACCGGCGCCAGGAACTGAACGCCGTACTCGCGGGCATAGTAGGCGAACGCGCGATGCGACGTGATCACCTTGCGCTGCTCGGCAGGAGTGCCGGACAGCTCCCGGCGTATGTCGCGATCGAGTTCGTCGAGCAACGCGGAATAGCGGCCCGCATTGGCTTGAAACTTCTCGCAGGAAGCAACGGCCACCTCGCAAAGCGCTTCCGCGATGTTGACCACATAGCGCTTCATGTTGGGCACGCTCTGCCAGGCGTGCGGATCGAAAGCTTCCCCGCTTGCTTGCTGTGCGACCTTCGTCAGATCGGCAGCCACCGGCGCGGAACTCAGGCGGCTCGCTTCTCCAGGATGGACGTGATGACCAGCCCCAGCCTCGTCCGGTGCCGGCCGCAGCGGCTCTATCCCCCGCGTAGCCACCGCTACCGGACCGGCGTAGCCGCTCGACCGCACCAGCCGATCGACCCACCCTTCGAAGCCGAGTCCGTTGCTGACGACCAGCCGTGCGCCGGCCAGCTGACGCGCGTGGTTCGGCCCCGGCTGGAAGACGTGGACGTCGCCGCCCGCATCGACCAGGCTGACGACGTGTACCGCGTCGCCGCCGACCCGTTCGACGACGTCTGCGAGGATGCCGAAGGTGGTCACTACCGGAAGCTTCGCCTGCGCGTGCGAGGAGCCCGGCAGCGACGATACACCCAGGGCCAGGACACTCAGCGCCACCGCGCCCAGTGCCGCTGCACCCGTGCTCGAGCGAGCCTGCGACCGCCGACGCGCCATGGTTCGTCAGGCCCGGTAGTGCCGCCGCGGGCGAATGCTCGCGGTGATGATGCCCTGGCTGCCCCCGAGCAGCGAGACGCAGTAGCACAGGCCGAGAACCAGCACGATCGTCGGCCCCGTCGGCCATTCCTGGTGGTAAGACAGCAGCAGACCCACGACGCTGCCGCCGAACGCGATAGCGACGGAAAAAGCAATCAGCCGGTTGAACTCCCGCGCCCAGAAGCGCGCCGCCGCGGCCGGGAGGATCATCATCCCGACCGACATGAGGGTGCCGAGTGCGTGGAACCCCGCCACCAGGTTCAGGACGAGCAGCATCATGAAGCCCTGGTGCGCGATCACGCTCCAGCGCCCCTTGCGCGGCAGCAGGCCGGGGTTGACGCATTCGAACACCAGCGGGCGGTAGAGGACCGCCAGCACCAGCAGGCTGACGGACGCGATGACAGCCAGCAGATAGAGCGCGGCGTCATCGAGCGCAAGCACCGAGCCGAACAGCACGTGCAGCAGGTCGACGCTGCTGCCGCTGCTGGAGACGATGACGACGCCCACCGAGAGCGACAGCAGGTAGAACGCGGCGAGGCTGGAGTCCTCCGACTGCCGGCTCGAGCGCGCGACGAAGGCGGCGGTGAGCGTGACCAGGAGGCCCGCAACGACCCCGCCGAAGGTCATCGCCGGCAACGACAGCCCCGCAACCAGGTAGCCGACCGCCGCTCCCGGCAGGATCGCATGCGCCATCGCATCGCCCGTCAGGCTCATTCGGCGCAGCATCAGGATGACGCCGACGGGCGCGCCGCCGAGCGACAACGCGAGGCAACCCGCCAGTGCCCGGCGCATGAAGGCGAACTCCGCGAACGGCTCGAAGAACAGCGTCCACAGCCCCTGAACGTCAGGCATCGCGACCGTCTCCGGCCGGAGCCGACGTATCGCTCGCAGCATCCGGACGGCACCAGGTGGAGGCCTCCCACACCGCCGCCGACAGTCCGGCGGCCCGCTGCCAGTTGGCGTCGGTGAGGACCTCGGCTGTCGCGCCGCAGGCGACCGTGTGACGCGCGAGAAGAAGCGTCCTCGGGAACCACTGGCGAACGATGTCGAGCTCGTGCAGTACGGTCACGAGGGTCGTGCCTTCGTCATTCCACCGTGCGAGCAACGGCAGCAGCACGCCGAGGGTGGTGGCGTCGACCCCGGCGAATGGCTCGTCCAGCAGCACCAGCCTGGCGTCCTGCAGCATCAGCTGCGCGAAGCGGACGCGCTGGAACTCACCCCCGGACAGCGAACCGATCAGCCGCCGGGCACAGGCGCCAAGACCCACCGCCTCCAGCGCTTCCGTCACGCGCCGGCGCTGGCGCGCGCTCAGCCCGCCCATCGCGCCGGTCTCGTGCCAGAGCCCTGAAGCCACCAGGTCCTGCACGGTGATCGGGAAGCTGCGATCGGTCCGATTCAGCTGCGGCAGGTAGGCCGTCCGGCACCGTTCCGGCGGCGGCAGTCGGACCTCGCCCTCCATGGCATCAAGGTCGCCGGCGAGCAGTCGCAGCAGGGTCGTCTTTCCCGAGCCGTTCGAGCCGACCACCGCGAGCATGTCCCCAAGCGCCACGTCGAGGCTCAGGTGATGGATAGCCGGATGGCGATCGTAGCCGGCGGTCACGTTGGTCAACCGGAGCAATGCCGGCGCGGAGGATTCGACCGTAGCGGACTGCCGTCCCGCCGAAGGCGTGAGAACCTGCACGGCCATCAGGTGACAGCCCATCCGATCACCAGCCACAGGAGCACGACCAGCAACGCTGCGCAGGCGAGCCGGTGCGAAGCACTCCACCACAATGGCGAAGCGCCCGAACCGAAGGACGGGAAACGTCCGCCTCCCGGTGCGGGCGGCGCGGCATGCGGATGCCCCTCGTGAGAAGCGTCGGCGTCAAGACTGCCATGACCCGGGCGAACGACTTCGATCGACACATTGACTCCTGCTCGCGGGACTGGAGCCGGCGGCGCCGACGCGCCGTGCCCGGAGCCGCGGAGCCGCGGAGCCGAGGAGCGCTTAATGATAATGGATTATCAATTTCAACGGAACGGACTTCAGACCCGACCCAGGCAGTCGACCCAGGTTCGGCCGCCAGGTTATCTCGTCCTCTTCCTTGCCGCCCGGCGAGGCACCTGCTACCCGCGCAGTGTCGTCGGGTCTTTCGTCACCAGCCAGATTCCGCAGCACACAAGCAGCAGGGCAACGCCATTTCGCCATTCGAGGACGCTCTCGTTGAGGAACATCGCCGACAGCAGAGCGCCAAATACCGGCACCATGAAGTTGAACGCGGTGATCATGCTCACACGGTTGTACTTGAGCAGCAGACTCCAGATCGAGATCGCCGCGGAGGATAACACCACCATGTACCCGAGCAACGCGGTCGACATCAGCGTGAAACCGTCCAGTTCGCCTCCGGCGCCATACCCGCCGATCAACAGCGCGGCGCCCCCCACCGTCAGCTGGTAGCCCGTCATCACGATCGGATCGATGCCTTGGGAAATACGCTTCCCGTAGATACTGGAAGCAGCCAGCACCAGCGCCGCGATGACGACGAAGCCTTCGCCGAGGAGCGTGAAGTCGAACTGCAGGAGGCCGTCCAGGCCAGCCCCGAAGTTGACGATCATCACGCCGACGAAGCCGATCGCGCAGCCGAGGATCTTGCTGTAGCTCAGCCGGTCGTTGCGATAGATGAAGTGCGCCAGCAGCACGCTGAAAAACGTGCCGGTGGCGTTCATGATCGAGCTCTTGACGCCGGTGGTGTAAGCCAGCCCGATGTAGAAGAATACGTACTGCAGCGTGGTCTGCGTGAGCCCGAGCACAGCGAATTGACCTAGCGTTCGCATCGAAAAACGGCCGAGACGGCTTCCGCTGGCGACTGCATAAACCAACAGCAGCAATCCCGCGAGCAGGAAGCGCCAGCCGGCGAACACCAGCTTGGACGCGATGTCGTCAGCCGCGATGTCGAACAGTGCGTAGCCGTTCTTGATGGCCGGGTATGAACTGCCCCATAGCACGCAGCAAAAAAGCGCGAGCAGGAAGACAACCTTGCGGTTGGTGAGGAATGGGTGCTGGGTTCGATCAGGCAACCTGGTCCCTCAATCTTCCCTGGGGCACATGAGTGCGAGGGGGAAAGTAAGCCTCGCGACATCGGTTATCCGGACGGAGTCGGGTGCCGGCATCACAGCCCCTTGAGGAAGTCGACGAGCAGGTGGTTGACGGTCTCAGTCCGCTCGCGCTGGATCCAGTGCCCGGCGCCTTCGATCAGGTGACATCCGCGCAGGCCCGGCAGCGTCCTGCCGAACCTGTCGATCTGCGCGCGCGACGCCGGGAACTGGAGGACGCCGTCGCGCGTGCCAGCGATGAACATAGACGGCTGGCGGATCACGGCTCCTCGCCAGGGCGCGAGCAGTTCCCAGTTGCGAGTGATGTTGCGGTACCAGTTGAGTCCACCGCGAAAGCCGGTGCGCCGGAATTCCGCCTCATACGCGGCGAGGAGGCCGCCATTGAGCCAGTCCGGCAGGATCGCGGGGTCCACCATACCACCGAGAAAGCCGCTGCCCGGCTGCAGTCGGCCGAAGGCCTGCCTGTCGGGCTCGTCGCCCGAGCCGTTGAAGTTGATCAGCCGGATGGCGGCCGCCACGTCCCGCTCAAGTTCGTTCTCGGCGACGCCGGCCTCCTGGAAGTACTGCATGTAGAAATCGTCGACGCCCTCGCGACGCAGCGCTGAAAGCAGGTCCAGTCGGCCCGGTGGAGCGAACGGCACGCTCATGCCCACGACTGCGCGAAAGATGTCGGGCCGCAACAGCGCGGCGTTCCACGCCACTGCCGCGCCCCAATCGTGGCCGACGATGACAGCCTGCGTCTCGCCCAGCGCTTTGACCAGCCCGACCATGTCACCCACCAGATGCAGCATCGTGTATTGATCGACAGCCGCCGGCGCATCGGTGCCGCCGTAGCCGCGCATGTCGGGGGCGACGGCGCGGTAGCCTGCATCGGCCAGAGCCGCAAGCTGCCCGCGCCATGACAGCCACAGTTCGGGGAAGCCGTGGCACAGCAGCACCAAGGGTCCGCCGCCGCGGCTTGCCACCTGCATGCGAAGGTCGCCCGACTGGAGGGTGACGAGAGTGACGCCGTCGTTGGTGTCCAGGTTGCGCTCCATTCGAGGATTGGCTGATCGGTATCCCTGCGAGGCGGACCAGTCGCAGGAAGCGATTATCCGACCAACTGCGATCGCACCCTGCACCTGGTCAAGCCGGGGGCGAAGTGCCTTCCTCCTGCTGCAGCCCTCCCTCCTGCCGCGTCCTAGCGCCGGACCTCGAAGATGAGGTTGAACGGGGTCTCGGCGGCACGCCGGAAATGCCTGAACCCGGCCTTGCGGAACACTTCCGCGAGGCGTGCCTGCCCGGCCTGCGCACCCAGCACGACCTTGCCGCCCTCCGAGATCGAATGCGCGCAGCAGATCAGGCAGGAGCCGGAGTAGTAGAGCTGCCCGACCGTCGAAAGGTTTTCCTCGACCCGATCGTTGGCAAAGGGCTCCACCAGCATCACCGTACCGCCGGGCGCGAGCACCTCGACGGCATACCGTGCGGCCGACACCGGGTCACCGAGATCATGCAGCGTATCGAAAAAGCAGATGAGCCCGTAGCCCCGCACCGGGTAGTCCGTCGCGCGGGCGACCTCGAAGCTGACGCGGTCGGCGAGACCGGCCTGCACGGCATTCTTCCGAGCTTCTTCGATCGAAGCAGGATGCGCGTCGAAGCCGTGAAAACGCGAGTTCGGGAAAGCCTCGGCCATCAGCAGTGTCGAGTGGCCGTGACCGCAACCCACGTCGGCCACATCGATCCCTGCCTTGAGTTGCTCCACCACGCCGTCCAGTACCGGCAGCCACTGCGGTACCAGGCTGGCCCGGTAACCGTTGCGATAGAACGCAGCCACTCCGCAGGCCATCCGCGGGTCGTGCTCACCCCAGGCTATCCCCTGTCCCGTGCGGAATGCATCGAGAGCCTTGTTCTCGTCGAACCACATTGCCGCCGGAACGTTCCAGGCAGGCGGAATGTAGACCGGGCTCTCCTCGTCTGCGAGCACCGCGGCTTGTTCAGGGGGTAGCTCATAGGTGTCGCTGACGGCGTGGTAGGCGACATAGCCGCCCGCGGCCTGGGCGTTCAGCCACTCGCGGACGTAACGCTCGGCGCAGCCCGCGCGCGTTGCGACTTCCTTCGCACTCAATGGGCCGGCGTAAGCCATCGCCTTGTAGAGGCCGAGCTTGCTGCCGAGGCTGACCATCACGCCGGTGTAGCCGGCGGTCAGGTCCACGACCGCGCGCGTCACGAAGGCTTCGAGCTTCGCCTGGTTGATTACGGGTGCATCCATGATGTTTGCTTCCTTCCTGGAGTGATGACGGTTGTCGAAGTAATGACGGTTGTCGAAGTGATGACGGTTTGCAAAGTGATGACAATCTTCAAAGTCGTGGAGGTTCAGAGTGGTACGGGTTTCGGATGGCGACGAGTCATTCGATGCCGTCATGATCCGGGCTGGGAGCCACAGGCGACAGAGCTACAATCGCCCGAAACCGGTCCGTTCCTGCCACGTCGGACAGCCGACTTCGCACTCCGGTTCTCACCAAGCCCGGACTCGTGACCTTCACCGGATCCAGCACCCTGCACGTCAGCCTCGTGGCACTGCCCGATGCCGTGGTGTCGACTCTGGCCGGCATCCTGGACGTGATGAACGGAGCCGCGCTCGTGAACGGGGGCGGTCTGGCGGGCTCCGGGGAGTCCGGCGCTAAGCCGCCGTTCCTCATCGAGATCGTCGGACAGAAAACAGGCGCGCTGCGGCTCGCGAGCGGCGTGCCGATCGAAGTGCAGCGGTCGATCGACGATATCGTCGCGAGCGACATCGTGATCGTGCCGTCGGTTCTGCTGAAGCCGGAAGGCTGGCAGAAGGGCCGTTACCCGCGCCTCCTGGACTGGATCCAGCGCATGCATGAACGCGGCGCCACGGTCTGCTCGGCGTGCTCAGGCATCTTCCTGCTTGCCGAAACGGGTTTGTTCGACGGCAGGGACGCCACCGTTCACTTCGGGTACTCGCGCATCTTCGCCGCGCTTTATCCCGCCGTCGCGATCCATCCCGAGCGCGTGCTCGTGGTCTCCGGCGATCGGCAGGAGCTGGTCAGTTCGGGCGCCTCCGCAACCTGGCACGACCTGGTGCTATACCTCACCGCATGTCACGCCGGCGCCACCACGGCGCAGGACGTGGCCCGCCTGTTCGCACTGCAATGGCATCAGGACGGACTTGCGCCCTACATCGTGTTCGAGGGCAGGAGCGATCACGGCGACGGCGAGATCCTGAGCGCGCAGGAGTGGCTGAGCCGGCACTTCTCGGTCGGCCATCCGGTTGAGGAGATGATCAAGCGATCGAACCTGGCGGAGCGAACCTTCAAGCGGCGTTTCGCCAGTGCCACCGGTCTTGCTCCGCTCGAATACGTGCAACGCCTGCGCATCGAAGACGCGAAGCGGCGGCTCGAACGCACGGAAGGCGCCATCGACGAAATCAGCTGGCGCGTTGGGTATGAAGATCCGGCATTCTTCCGGCGGTTGTTCAAGCGCACGACCGGAATGGCGCCCGGCGCTTATCGCAAGCGCTTCCGCATTCCGGATTTCGCGCGCCCGTAAGGGGCCGCTTCGTGCAACGGCGCAGCCTGCACTTCAGGCTTTCCCGATGTCGGTCTTGCTGAAATCATTACCTTTGAAGAGCAGCGGCTCGCCGGAAACGGCGGCCAAGGCATAGGAGAAGCAATCTCCGAAATCGAGGCCTGCAGGATGGCGTCCCTTGCCGAAATCGGCGTACGCCCGTCTGGCCACCATGGCCTGGTTTTCCGTTACAGGCTCGATGGTGATCCCGGCGCGCTGAATGAAGGCATCGAAGTGGCGGCCCGCAGCCTTGTTCTGAGCTTCGATGACGATCGCGGCTTCAACGTAAGTAACGGCAGAGATCCGGCAGGACTCTGCCCCGGAGATCGATTCCGCGAAAGCTGCTGCATCCGGTTCGTTGTACAGGATGGCCAGGATCGCGGAACTGGCGATGATCATCCCGGCAGCCCCTGCTCGTCATAGAGCATGGCCGCATGATCCACCGGCGGCTTCACGACTGCGTCCGCGCAGCGGCGCCCGATAGCCAGAAGCTCAGCCGCAGAAGCAGTGCGCCTGCGCCGCCGAAGCCGCTCCAGGCGCTCAGTGAGCGCGGCAACGACCTCCTGGGTCATGGAATCCCCCGTTTCTGCAGCCAGAGCTTTCGCCAACTCATGCGCCTTCGGATCTTTGATGTTGAGAGTCATGCGGCGGCCAGTTCTTTCGAGGTAGAATTTCCAGCGTATTTCTACCTTACCCGTCATCACATGCAAAATCAAGGCGCGATGGGGGGCCAGCAACCGGAGTGCGATGTCCTCAACTCCTCCGTTCGCTGCAGGCGTGAATACCGCGACGGTGCGCGACGTACCCGGCAGGCCTGCACGGCGGCGACCATAGATTGCGCCGACGCTCCCCGGCCCGCCGGCGGAATGCCCCACCACCTGCAGTGCGTCATGCGTGCCGGCCTTCTGCATCGATCCGATCATCATGCCGAGCCCGTAGCCGGTGGTCCTCCAAGGACGGCCGGCGACGGGCCCGCCGATCGGGACCGTGTCGAGCAACGCGGTGCGGGATCCGGGCGCGAGCACGGGCCGTTCAGAAGACGGTGCAGCGCCAGCGCGGCGTCCGATACCGGGCCCAGGACGCAGCCGTGGTAGACCCATCCCGGATCGTATCCATGCGCCGGAGGGTAGGCGGTCTGCCGCATGTCGTCCGACGTCCGAGCGAGCCGACAGCGCGGCAGGCCGAGCGGCCCCAGGATCAGACGCTGGAGGACCGCGCCCAGGGACTCGTCCTCGATCCTCTCCATCTGTCGGCGCAGAAGCAGGTAGCCGACATTGGAATAGGCCCAGCCTTCGCCGGGCGCAAACAGAAGCCGGTCCGCCGGCACGCGGCGCAGCACCTCGTCATCCGACCAGGGCGGGTCCTCCCTCGCGACCGCCGCGTGATAGTCGGCGAGAGCGCCATAGTCTCCCACCCCTGCGCGATGCTGCAACAACGGGCGCATCGTATACGGCAGGCCGT
>Ga0190273_10000733_pt1 | contig 11888 bp, 9 predicted proteins | sample Popmic504IS_FD_134513 | JGI IMG/M metagenome (GOLD analysis project Ga0190273, IMG submission 134513) | Populus adjacent soil microbial communities from riparian zone of Shoshone River, Wyoming, USA - 504 IS | ecosystem: Environmental > Terrestrial > Soil > Riparian zone > Trees stand | place...
CACGCCAGCCCCGTCTTCCACGCCATCCAGCACCTGTTCGGCAGGCAGGATATCGACCAGCTCAAGCGCTTTCGGGCGCTGGGTGGGGCGCAGTCCTACCCCTCGCGGACCAAGGACAAGGACGACGTCGACTTCTCCACTGGCTCGGTTGGCTTGGGCGTGGCGATGACCGCGTTCGTGTCGCTGACGCAGGATTATCTGGCGGCGCGGGGCGCGGTGAAACCCGACGAGATGGGCCGGATGATCTCGCTCCTGGGCGACGCCGAGCTCGACGAAGGCAACATCTACGAGGCCCTGATCGAGGCCTGCAAACACGACCTGCGCAACACCTGGTGGATCGTCGACTACAACCGCCAGAGCCTCGATGCGACGACCTCCGACCGGATGTTCACCCGCTATGGCGAAATCTTCGAGGCGGCCGGCTGGCAGGTCGAGACGCTGAAGTGGTCGCGCCGCCAGCGCGAGGCGTTCGCCAGGCCGGGCGGGGCGGCGCTGCAGGCCTGGATCGAGAGCGCGCCCAACGACCTCTACGCGGCGCTGACCTATCAGGGCGGCAAGGCCTGGCGCGAGCGGCTGAACGCTGATCTGGCCGAGGACGCGGTCTCGTTGGAGCTGATCGCCTCGCTGCCGGACGACGAGCTGGCGCTGGTGATGACCGAGCTCGGCGGCCACTGCCTGGAGACGGTGCTGGAGGCCTTCGACCACGCCGCGCAGGACGACGCGCCGCGCCTGTTCATCGCCTACACGGTCAAGGGCTGGCGCCTGCCGTTCCAGGGCCACAAGGACAACCACGCCGGCCTGATGAACCCCACCCAGATCGTCGAGTTGCGCGAACGGCTGGGGGTGAAGGAAGGCGAGGAGTGGGATGCCTTCTCGGGCCTTTCCGACGCCGATGCGAAGACGCTTAAACGCATCGTCGAGACCGCGCCGTTCGCGGCCCGCAAGAATGGCCTGCGCCAAGCCGAGCGGATCAAGACGCCCACGGCCGACACCTTCCTGAAGGCCGTCGAGGGCGACGCCGAGCAGGCCACCCAGACCGCGTTCGGCAAGGTGATGTTCGAGATCGCCAAAACCTCGGACGAGTTCGCCGGGCGGGTGGTGACGACCTCGCCGGACGTGACGGTGTCGACCAACCTCGGCGGCTTCGTGAACCGCCGCTCGGTCTTCCAGCGCCGTGCCCACGAGGACGTCTTCAAGGCGAGGCGTATCCCCTCGGCCCAGGTCTGGGCCATGGGCGAGACCGGCCAGCACATCGAGCTGGGCATCGCCGAGAACAACCTCTTCATCCTGCTGGCCGCGCTGGGCCTGTCGGCGCCCATTTTCGGTGAGCGGCTGTTCCCGGTCGGGACCCTCTACGACCCGTTCATCGCGCGGGGGCTCGATGCCCTCAACTACGCCTGTTACCAGGACGCCCGCTTCCTGCTGGTCGCCACGCCGTCGGGCCTGACGCTGGCCCCCGAAGGCGGCGCCCACCAGTCGTTCTCGACGCCGCTGATCGGCATGGCCCAGCCGGGCTTGGACAGCTACGAGCCCGCCTTTGCCGACGAGACAGCCGTGCTGATGGCCCACGCGTTCGAGCGAATGCAGGCGGCCAAGGGCGGCGCCACCTACCTGCGCCTCTCCACCCGGGTGCTGGCCCAGCCGCAGCGCTCCGACGATGCCTGGCGCGAAGGCACGGTGCGCGGCGCCTACTGGCTCAAGAAACCATCCCCGGGCGCGCGTCTGGCCATAGCCTACGGCGGGGCCGTGGCCCCCGAAGCGATGGCGGCGTTCGAGGCATTGCGAGAGGACGAACCGGGGGCCGGCCTGTTGGCCGTCACCTCGCCCGACCTCCTCCACGCGAGGTGGACGGCGAAGGGCCGCGAACGGTGGACAGGCGAGACAGATCAAGTGGAGACAGTCGAGGACATTCTGACCCCTCTCGCCCCTGACGCCGGCCTCGTGACCGTCCTCGACGGATCGCCTAGCGCCTTGAGTTGGCTGGGTTCTGTACGAGGCCACCGCGTACGCGCCCTTGGCCTCGAACAATTTGGACAGTCAGGCGATATTCCCGACCTTTATGGACGTTATAGACTCGACGCCTCCGCCATTCTGGACGCCTGCGCCGACCTGCTGATCTAGGTCGCCGGAGCGTCCCCCGCCTCGGTCTTGAGGTAGCCGATCAGGTCGATGCGGTCCTTGGGGTTCTTCAGCCCGGCGAACACCATCTTGGTGCCGGGCACGTGGGTCCGGGGGCTCTCCACCCAGGGATCGAGGCTGGTGGCGTCCCAGGTTATCCCCGAGGCCTTCAGGGCGTCGGAGTATTTGAAGCCCTCGTGCGTGCCGACCTTGCGCCCGAACAGGCCGTGCAGGTTCGGCCCGCTCATGTTGGCCCCGTCCGGCGCGATCGTGTGGCAGGAGCGGCACTGGGCGAACTTGCTCTGGCCGTTGGCGATGTCGGCGGTGTTGTAGGGCGCCGGCAACGAGGCCAGCAGCTTGAGCTTGTCCGCGTCGCTGACCGGAGCCGGAGCCGAGGCCCCCGAGCCCGAAGCTGTGTTGTCCCCGCCGCCGCCGCAGGCGCTTAACGTCGCGGCGAGGAGGAGGGCGGTCAGGATCTGGGCGCGCATGGCGAAGTCTCCGGCAAAGCTCGGCGGCAAGCTACTGGAGCCTGCGGCGGATGCAATCTCCGGCGCTTCAGTCCGGTTCCGGGCGGCCGCGCATAGCCTTGACCTCGCCGCGCCGGCTCTTGCTGGCCAGGCGGCGTTCCTTGGACGCCTTGGTCGGGCGGGTCTTCTTGCGGGGCTCGGGGACCTCCGTGGCGCGCTGGATCAACGCGACCAGCCGGCCGATGGCGTCCTGGCGGTTCATTTCCTGCGAGCGGTGGCTCTGGGCGAAGATCAGCAATTCGCCATCCAGCGTCATGCGGCTGCCGGCGATCTTGGTCAGCCGGGCCTTCACGCCTTCGGACAGGGAAGGGGAGTTGGCCACGCTGAACCGCAATTCGATGGCCGAGGAGGTCTTGTTGACGTGCTGGCCGCCAGGACCGCTGGCCCGCACCGCCTTGATGTCGATCTCGGCCTCGTCGAGCCCGATGGTCTCGGTGACGAAGATCATCGCCGGCCTCGCACCGCCTTGGAGACGATCTCGTCGAGCGCCTGCAGGAACTTCGAGCGGGTGCCCCGGTCAAAGGCCTTGGGCCCGCCGGTGATCTCGCCCATGGAGCGCAGATGCTCGCCGATCATCCGCCCGGCCAGCGCCGAGCCGATGCTGTCGGGCGTAAACCGCCGGCCGTTGGGCGCGAGCGCGGCGGCGCCGTTCTTGAGCACGCGGTCGGCGAGGGGAATGTCGTTGGTGATGACCACGTCGCCGCCTTGCGCCCGCTCGGCGATCCAGTCGTCGGCCACGTCGCGGCCCGCGTCGACGATGACCCGCTCGATCATCGGCGTCGCGGGGATCTGCATGAAGGCGTTGGAAACTACGAAGGTCTTGAGCCCATACCGGGCGGCGACCTTGTACACTTCGTCCTTCACCGGACAGGCGTCGGCGTCGATGAAGATCAGCGGGGGCCGGGTCTCGGTCATCGGCGCATGCATAGCACGGCGCCGCTTTCCTGCGTCTCCGAGCCGCGTTTTGCCGGAGGGCGGCGGCGCTTATCGTATTCACGTGTCTGATTCTGCGAAGGAAGCTTCACCATGGCGTTGACAGCGCAGCAGGCCAGGGCCCACGCTGACGAGGTCCGCGCCACCAGCGCCACCATCCTGCGCGGCCTCTTTCCCGTCGAGGTCATCGACGCCTGGAACGAAGCCTTCCAGCCGCTGCTGGAACGCGCCATCGCCACCGAGGGCGACGATCCCAACCGCGGGCCCAACCGCTATTACGTCACGCTGCCCTTCCACGGCCTGTGGGCCGATCCGCAGATCGCCGACAACGACGACATCATGGCGGTGGTCTCCGAGCTGGTCGGCGCCGACGGCGTCATGTGCCAGCTGGCGACCGACACGCCGGTCAAAGGCTCCGACTACCAGGACCTCCACCGCGACACCCAGCTGCTGTTCCCGGAGTCGGGCGCCGAGAGCCCGCCGTATCAGCTGGCGGTCAACTTTCCGCTGGTCGACGTGACCCTCGACAACGGCCCGATGGAGATGGCCACCGGCACCCACATGACCTCCAAGGCCGAAGGCATGCGCCGCGTCGAGACTGGCGAGGCGCCGCTGGAAAAGGTGCTGATGAAGCGCGGCGACGTGATGATCCGCGACGTCCGCCACATCCATCGCGGCACGCCCAACCCGTCCGAAACGCCGCGCCCGATGGTGGTGATCGGCTATAGCCGTCGCTGGCTGTTCCGCCCGGAGGTCAACATCCGCGTGCCGCGCGAGACGCTGGAGAAGATGCCGGAGCGCGCCCGCCAATGGCTGCGTTTCAATCCCGTGTTCGACACCGTCGAGGAAGCCGCCAGCGAAGGCGAAAGCTACCGCGCCTTTGCCTATTAGAGACAGTTTACAAAGGCGACTTACCCCGCGAGGATGAGGCCGCCATCAGGGAGAGAGCCGCATGTTTTCGCACGTCATGATCGGGACCAACGACCTGCAAAAGTCGAAGACCTTTTACGACGCCGTGCTGGGGACGCTCGACGTTCAGCCGGCCACGCTGGACGGCCATCGCATGTTCTACCGCACCGGCACGGGCGTCTTCATGGTCACCGAGCCGATCGACGGCGAGCCCGCTTGCCACGCCAACGGCGGCACCATCGGCTTTGCGGCGACCTCGCCCGAGCAGGTCCAAGCCTTCCACGATGCGGGTGTCGCGGCGGGCGGCAAGTCCATCGAAGACCCGCCCGGCGTGCGCGAAAACGCCTTCGGCGCCCTCTACCTGGCCTATCTGCGCGATCCCGACGGCAACAAGGTCTGCGCCCTGCACCGGATGCCGAAGAGCTGACCTTAGCTCGTCGGGGCGGGGCGGGCTCCGGGGAACGAGAAGAACAGCTTGCGCAGGGTGAAGCGGACAGTGCGGCCGACCGGGTCGATGTAGTCGGGCTGGTAGTTGACCGGTGTCACGCCGCCGGCGGTGCGGACGTCCTGGCGCTCGTCGAAGACGTTGTCGACGGAGAGAGTCGCCCGCATCCCCCGCAGCCAGGGGCGGCTCCGCGCGAACGGCTGCATGCCGAGGTCGGCGAACAGGCGCAGGTTAACGGTGGTCAGGTCGGAGAAGATGAGGTCCTCGCCGCCGAGAGGCCCGGCGTCGACCGTCGTTCCGCTGCGCCACTTCGCGTTCAGCCGCGCGCCGTAGCCGTTCTTGGAGTAACCGGCCTGCACATCGACCTCATGCCGCGGCTGCCCGCCGCCATTGCCCGTCGCCGATCCGTTCAGCAGGTCGAGCACCGGCACGCCTTCGCGGATCAGGATCTCGTCCTTGAGCGTGTAGGTGTGGAAGACGGCGAACTGCAGCGCGCCGCCGCCCCGCATGCCGCCGCCGAAACCACGGCCGCCAAAGCCGCCGCCGCCCGGTCCTCCGCCTGGCCCATCGAAGGCGCCTTGCGCGGGGACACGGGTATCCGGCCCAGGCGGCGGCTCACCACCTGGCGGAACCGGAGCGCCGCGCTGCGCCGGCTGTCCGGCCCCTCGCCAGCCTCCGGGCGGGCGCTGCGGACCGAGCGGTTTGGAGTAGTTGAAGCCCCAGCGTATCTGCTCGCTTTCCTCCCGCGCGAAGTTCACCGGCCGCACGTCGACCTGCACCAGCCGCCCCTCGTCGTCGCGCACGAAGCGCTCGGGGAAGGCCGCCTGAATTTCCGGCGTCGCGGACGGGAAGGCGGCGATGGCGTCCTCGATGGTCGAGCGGGTGTAGTCGGCGCGGATGGTGAGGTTGCGCTCTTCGAACGGCTTGTAGGTCAGGCCGAGCTTGAACACGCGCCGCTGGTCGGCGGCCAGGTTCGGATTGCCGCCCTCGATCTGCGCCACCTCGACCGTTTCGCCCCGCAGATAGTCGAATACGCGCACGGCCGGCGTCAGCACCTCCGGATCGCCAAGCTGCTGGATGGTAGGCGGGCCGTCCTCCTGCGTCACCGAGGCGATCACCCGCAGTGGCTGGACCGGCGACCAGTTCACCCCCGCGCCGACGGTCAGCATGGTCCCGAAGTCGGACAGCTCGTCCACGGCGGCGTTGCCGTTCAGGGACAGGCGCTCGGCGATCGGCACGTCGACGTTGGCCTGGGCGCTGGCGATGTGGCGCGACAGGTCAGTGGAGCGTTCGACACCGCCTCTGAAGGACTTAGCTTCCAGCCGCCGGGTGTCCAGCCCACCGGTCAGGGCGGCCGAGACCTCGCCGGCCGGCGCTTCCATCAGCGTCCCGTTGAACACCACCTGCGCGTCGGCCGAGGTGACGACCGATTGCGCCGAGTCCGAGCGCGCGGCGTCCCTTTGGGTGAGGCGGTCGGTGGAGTTACGGTCGGCATTGCCGGTGAACGACCAGCGCCAGTCCGACAGCCCGCCGTTCGCCGACAGGCCGAGGTGGGCGTTCACCGTGTCCGTCATCCGCCGCAGCGGGCGGCCCAGGCTGGAGCGGCCGAGCTGGCCCTCCGTCTCGGTGAACTCGAGCAGACCGTTGACGGTCGCCCCGACCCCTTCGCGGATGGGGCGGCTGTAAATGGCGTTGGCCGAGAGCTGCTGGGAGCTGGCGGTCAGGGTGCGGAACGCCGCGTCGTCCGACGGGATCAGGTCGCGTTCGCTCTCGAACAGCGGGGTCACGCGGCTCGCCTTCAGGTCCAGCTGCAGGCGGCTGTCCTGCTGGATGCCGAGGCGGCCCACGTCCGCGTCGAGGCTGTTGCGCCCGCCTGCGGTGGGGACGGCGACCCCCGCCTCGACGGTCGTCGCCCTGAAACGCTGGCGAAGGACGATGTTCACCACCCGCTGGTCGGCGCGGTAGCCGTACTTCAGCGCCACCTCTTCAGGCAGGATCTCGACGCGTGAGATCGCCTCGGTCGGCAGGTCGCGGATCTCGGAGAAGCTGGAGATGCGCATGCCATTGAGCAGCATGATCGGCCGCCCGCCGCCGCGCCCCCGGCTGCTGCCCGTTTGCGGCTCCAGCGCTTCAATCAGTTCCGCCACCGTTCCGACGCCCAGCGAGCGGATCTCGCGGGGGCTGAGCGTGATCTCCGGCGGAATGTCGCCCACGACCGAGCCGCGCGGCTTGCCCGCGGCGGTGACCACCAGCTCCTCGACCTCGTAGCCCTCGTCATCGACGGCGGCGGGCTGGTCGGCTTCGGCGGTCTGCGCGAATGTGGGGGAGGGGAGCCCCGCGAGCACCGCCCAACTGGCGACCGCAAGCAGGGCGACCTTTGTGTTCTTCACGCTTTGCATCTCCTCACGCGCCGCCCAAACGCGTCAGTAACAAATCAGATCAACGCTCATATTGCCGCTCTGACACATACGGAATTGGTCTGCGCTCGGCGGTCGTTGAAGGCGGAGGAGGGGCCTGGTGCCGGCTGCAGGAATCGAACCCGCGACCTTCGGTTTACAAAACCGCTGCTCTACCATCTGAGCTAAGCCGGCAATTGGCGGCGTTATGCCAAAGGCGCGGCGGTGAGGCCAGCGCGCTTCCGCTTCGCATGGCGCCCGTCTATATGCCGCCGCCATGGCTCGCATCCTGATCACATCCGCCCTGCCGTACATCAACGGCGTCAAGCACCTCGGTAATTTGGCCGGGTCGATGCTGCCGGCCGATGTCTATGCGCGGTTCCAGCGGGCTCGCGGCAATGAGACGCTTTATATCTGCGCGACCGACGAGCACGGGACGCCGGCCGAGCTGGCCGCCGCCGAGGCGGGGCAGGACGTAGGGGCCTACTGCGCCGAGCAGCATGTGCTGCAGCATGATGTGGGCCGCGCGTTCGGGCTGTCGTGGGACTGGTTCGGGCGTTCGTCGTCGCCTCAGAACCACCGGTTGACTCAGCATTTCGCCGAGGTGCTGGAGGCCAACGGTCTGATTGAGGAGCGGACCGACGAGATGGTCTACTCCATCGACGACAAGCGCTTCCTGCCGGACCGCTATGTCGAGGGCATCTGCCCGATCTGCGCCTTCCCGGCGGCGCGCGGCGACCAGTGCGACAACTGCGGCTCGCTGCTCGACCCCGTCGACCTGAAGGAGCCGTATTCCGTCATCTCCGGCTCGCGGAACATCGAGGTGCGCCAGACGCGCCACCTCTACCTGCAGCAGACCAAGCTGGCCGGCCGCATCCGCGAGTGGGTCGACAGCCGCCAGGACTGGCCGACGCTGGCCAAGTCCATCGCCTACAAGCACTTGGACGAGGGGCTGATCGATCGCGGCATCACCCGGGACCTCGAGTGGGGCATCCCGGTGGTGAAGGACGGCGCGCCGCGGCCTGGCTTCGAGACCAAGGTCTTCTACGTCTGGTTCGACGCGCCCATCGAGTACATCGCCGCCACCGCCGAGTGGGCGGACGCGAACGGCGGCGACTGGGAGCGCTGGTGGCGCACCGACAAGGGCGCGGGCGACGTGCGCTACGTCGAGTTCATGGGCAAGGACAACGTCGCCTTCCACACCGTCAGCTTCCCGGCGACCATCCTGGGCTCGGGCGAGCCGTGGAAGACGGTCGACATGCTCAAGGCCTTCAACTGGCTGAACTGGTACGGCGGCAAGTTCTCGACCTCGCAGAAGCGCGGCGTGTTCATGAACGCGGCGCTCGAGCTGCTGCCGCCGGACCTGTGGCGCTGGTATCTGACCGCCAATGCGCCGGAGGGCTCCGATACAGCCTTCACCTGGGAGCAGTTCGCCAGCGCCGTGAACCGCGACCTGGCCGACGTGCTCGGTAACTTCGTCAACCGCATCGTCAAATTCTGCGAGAACAAGACGGGCGGCGTCGTTCCTGAGGGCGGTGAGCCGGGGCCGCTGGAGCAGAAGCTCTACGCGGACGTGGCGGCGCAGCTTGCTGAACTGACCGACCAGCTCGACGCCATCGAGGTCCGCAAGTCGGCGCAGGCGCTGCGGGCGCTGTGGGTGCTCGGCAATGAGTACTTGCAGGAAGCCGCGCCGTGGACGGCAATCAAGACCGATCCGGAACGGGCGGCCGTGGTGGTGCGCACGGCGTTGAACCTCGCCGGGTTCTATGCGCGGGTGTCGTCGCCCTTCATCCCGTTTGCGGCTGAGAAGATCACCGAGGCGCTGGGCGAGCCGTTTCCGCCGAGCTGGCCGACGAGCGACATTGCCGCTGAGCTGTCGCGCATCGAAGCGGGCAGGGCGGTCAGCGCGCCGGAAGTCCTGTTCCGCAAGATCGAGGACACACAGATCGCCGAGTGGACGGAGCGCTTCGGCGGCGCGGAAGCCTAGTCCCGAGCGCTGTAGTCAGCCGCTTCCTTGGGCCCGATATCGGCGAACGGCATGGCGGCGTTGTATCCGGCCGTGCGGTCCAGCTTCACCACCACCTGTCGGTGGCCTTCCCAGATCATGTGCAGGGCCACGTAGAGCACGATCACCAGCCCGACGTAGCCGAGCCAGCGGAAGCGGTGCAGCAGCTTGGCGATGTAGCTCGCCGCCACGCCCATAAGGGTGATGGAGAGCAGCAGCCCGAAGATCAGAACCTGCGGATGCTCGCGCGCCGCGCCGGCTACGGCCAGCACATTGTCCAGCGACATCGAGAGGTCGGCCAGCAGGATCTGGATCAGCGCCTGCATCAGCGTCTTGCGCTTCAGCGGCGCGGCGGCGGCGCCCAGCCGGTCACCGTCGGTGACGCCGACCCCGGTGGCGTCCTCCAGCGCGACTTCACCTTCCGCCGTGCCGTCGTGGTCGCGCAGGTCGCGCCACATCTTCCACACGACCCACAGCAGCAGGATGCCGCCGGCTAGCAAGAGGCCGATGACGTTGAGCAGCTGAACGGCGACCAGCGCAAAGCCGATCAGCATCACCACCGCGCCGGCCAGCCCCAGCACGATGGCGCGGCGGCGGTCCTTCGGCGGCAGGCCGGCGGCGGCGAGGCCCACGGCGACGGCGTTGTCTCCCGCCAGCGTCAGGTCGATGAGGATGACCTGGAAGAAGGCCATCAGCGGCCCGGCGGCGAGGAAGTTCTGCAGCATCGCTGCTCAATGCGGCAGCGCAGCCGTTCGTTCAAGAGCGGCGGGCGCGGCTCGCCTCATAGAGCGCCACGGCGGCGGCGTTGGAGACGTTAAGGCTCTCGAAGCCTCCGGGCATGGGGATCTTCGCCAGCACATCGCAGTGCTCGGCCACCAGACGCCGGATGCCTTCGCCTTCGGAGCCCAGCACGATCACCGTCGGCCGGGCGTCCAGCGCCTCTTCCAGCGTGACTTCGGCCGCGCCGTCCAGCCCGACCGCTCGCCAGCCGAGGTCGGCCAGCCGCTCCAGCGCCCGCGACAGGTTCACGGCGCTGGCATGGGGGATCTTGTCGATGGCCCCGGCCGAGGCCTTGGCCAGCGCGCCGGAGAGGGAAGGGGCGTGACGGTCCTGCAGGATCACCCCCTTGGCGCCGAATGCGGCCGCGGAGCGGAACACCGCGCCGACGTTCTGCGGGTCGGTGACCTGGTCGAGCATGATGAGGACGCCGGACGCACCCTCGCCGATCTCGTCGATGCTTAGGGGAGGGGGCGGATCGATCTTCAGGGCCAGCCCCTGGTGCACCGCGCCCGCGGGCAACTGGCGGGCAATGTCGGGCGTGTCGAAGATTTCCAGCTCCGGCCGTCCTTCGTACTTGCGCGCCCGCTCGGGGCTGACGAGGAAGCGTTTGACCTCGCCGCGGGCCGGGTTGGCCAGCGCCGCCTCGACCGCGTGAACGCCCCAGACCCACTCTTTCGCATCGGCTTCGGAAGCCCGTCCAGGCCTGCCGCGATAGCCCTTGCCGCCCTTCGGACCGGAGGGGTCCCAGGCCTTCTTGCGGTCGTTGCGTTCGCGATTTGCCGACACTATAAGACCCCTCCTTTTGGAGCCCACGGCTCTCCTATCTCTGGAGGGCCGAGCCGCCAAGGAAAGCCTTATCGCGCGCGGGGGAATGTCCCGAGTGGCAAAGGGGGGGGACTGTAAATCCCCTGGCGTCAGCCTTCGTAGGTTCGAGTCCTACTTCCCCCACCACGCGTCGATGGAGCAGGCCTTGAAGGCGCGGGACCAACACACGTGGGGAGACTGACGCGAACACCCCCGCCGCAAGGCGCGGGTATAGCACAATGGTAGTGCAGCAGCCTTCCAAGCTGAGGATGCGGGTTCGATTCCCGCTACCCGCTCCAGTCTTCCCTTCACCCCTTCATCCGCTCCGCGAGACAGAACGATGGCCAAGGAAAAATTCAACCGTAACAAGCCGCACTGCAACATCGGCACGATTGGTCACGTGGACCATGGCAAGACGACGCTGACGGCGGCGATCACGATGGTGCTGTCGAAGTCGGGCGGCGCGACGGCGAAGAGCTACGCCGACATCGATGCGGCGCCGGAAGAAAAGGCCCGCGGCATCACCATCAACACCGCCCACGTGGAATACGAGACGGCCAACCGTCACTACGCCCACGTCGACTGCCCCGGCCACGCCGACTATGTGAAGAACATGATCACGGGCGCGGCGCAGATGGACGGCGCCATCCTGGTGGTCTCGGCCGCCGACGGCCCGATGCCCCAGACCCGCGAGCACATCCTCTTGGCCCGTCAGGTCGGCGTGCCGGCGCTGGTGGTGTTCATGAACAAGGTCGACATGGTCGATGACGAGGAGCTGCTCGAGCTGGTCGAGATGGAAGTGCGCGAGCTGCTCTCCAGCTACCAGTTCCCGGGCGACGACATCCCGATCGTCAAGGGCTCGGCCCTGGCGGCGGTGGAGAACAAGACGCCTGAGATCGGCGAGAACGCCATCCTCCAGCTGATGGCGGCGGTCGACAGCTACATCCCGCAGCCGGAGCGTCCGATCGACC
>Ga0190273_10000734_pt1 | contig 11886 bp, 10 predicted proteins | sample Popmic504IS_FD_134513 | JGI IMG/M metagenome (GOLD analysis project Ga0190273, IMG submission 134513) | Populus adjacent soil microbial communities from riparian zone of Shoshone River, Wyoming, USA - 504 IS | ecosystem: Environmental > Terrestrial > Soil > Riparian zone > Trees stand | place...
ATCCGCCAGGACAGCTGCACGGACGCCGAGTTCGATGCCATCGCGGCGCGCCTGTTCGCGCACCAGTACGGGGGGAACGAGCCTTACCGTCGTTTCTGCCGGCGGCGCGGCATGACCCCGCGCAAGGTCACGGGCTGGCGTGACATCCCCCCCGTGCCGATCAGCGCGTTCAAGGAGGTCGCGCTCAGCTGCGAGCCTGCCGAGGCCTGCGAGCGGGTGTTCATGACGAGCGGCACCAGCCGGGCCGACGCCAGGGGCTGCCATCATCACCCCACCATCGAAGTCTGGGACGCCTCCATGCGCCGCAACTTCGCCCGGCGCTTCATGCGCGGCACGCAGCGGCTGCCGATGGCGATCCTGTTCCCGCCCGAGACCGAACTTACCAACTCGTCGCTCGCCCGCTACCTGTCGCAGGCGGTGGCCTGCTTCGGCACGACCGGCAGCCGCTGGTTCGTTGGCCCGAAGGGCATGGACACGGCCGCTCTGCGGGAGGCGCTCGCTGGAGCCGTGCGCGCCGGCGAGCCGTATGCCTTGCTGGGCGCGAGTTACTCCTTCGTGCATCTGCTCGACGCGCTGCGGGCAGACGATGAGTCGTTCAAGCTGCCGGAAGGCAGCCTGATTCTCGATACCGGCGGTTACAAGCGCGGCTCGCGCGAACTGCCGCTGGAGGAGTTCTACGAGTCGCTGGCAAACGCGCTCGGCGTGCCACGCACGCGCTGCATCAACATGTACGGCATGACCGAACTGAGCACGCAGTTCTACGACAACGGCAACGCCGTGGTGCCTTCGGTGAAGTCCGGACCGCACTGGATCCGCACCCGCACGATCGACCCGCTCACGGGGCAGGACGTGCCGCGCGGGAAGCCCGGCATCCTGGTCCACTGCGACCTTGCCAGCTTCAACGCTGCGACCACCATCCTCACGGAGGACGTGGGCGTGAAGGTCGATGGCGGCTTTCTGCTCCTGGGCCGGGCCGAGGGTGCGCAGGCCAAGGGCTGCTCGCTTGCCGTCGAGGAATTTCTTCGGGCAGCGGCGGCATGACGACGGTCTGGACGGCAGGTTATCTGCCGGGGCTCCCGCCCGAGGACGTGAACTGGCACACGCTGGCGTTCGAGGGGGCGGACGGTGGTCTCCACGTGGCGCTGCCGGTGCTCGACGGCACGCAGATGAAAGCACTCGCCAGGCGGGTAAAGGAGGCGAGCCGCGAGCATCTCAGGCCCCTGCCGGTCTCCAGCATCATCGGCATCGTGGATCGAGCCGTCGCCCGCCTGCTCGATCCGCAGGATCCGTTTCGCCGCGAGGCCGACCAGCTGCTGCCGCGCGTCACCGGCTTCGATCCGGAGATGGTCCGGCTCGCGCTGACTGCCTACCTCAGGACGTTCCGAGCCGCGCAATTGCATCGCTTCGTGGCGGAAGATTTCTCCAACCCGAAGGTTCTCGACGAATTCCAGCCGGCGGTCAAGGGCGGCGCAGTGCGGGCAATCGGCCCTGCGCTGCTGGTTCACAGCTGGGCCGGGAATGTCCCCGCGCTGCCCCTGTGGAGCCTCGTGTGCGGCCTCCTGGTCAAAGCGGGAAACATCGGCAAGCTGCCCAGCGCCGAGCCGGTGTTCGCGTCGCTCTTCGCGCGACTGCTTGCACAGGTCCATCCGCCGCTCGCCGACTGCCTCGCCGTGGTGTGGTGGAAGGGAGGGGATCCCGCGCCGGCGGCTACCCTCTTTCGCGAGGCCGACACGGTGCTGGCATATGGCGCCAACGACGTTGTCGAACAAGTCAGGGCGCAAGTGCCGGCAACCACGCGCTTCCTGCCCTTCGGACACAAGCTCGGCCTGGCCATGATCGGTCGATGCGCGCTCGACTCGCACCATGGGCCGGCGACGGCGCGACTGGCGGCGCAGGACGTCGTGCGCTGGGAACAGCAGGGCTGCTATTCGCCACACGTGTTCTACGTGGAGCGCGGCGCCCGCATCGACCCGCGCGAGTTCGCCCAGTATCTGGCGGCCGAACTGGCGAACCTGCAGCACCGCTTTCCGCGGCGGCCGTTGTCGCTGCAGGACGGTGCTGCCGTTGCGCGGTGGCGCCAGTCGGCGGAGTCGAGGGCGCTCGCTGATGAAGGTGCCGAGTTGATCGGCGACGAGCAGGCGGCGTGGGCAGTGGCCTGCTCCGATCGCCTCCTGCCGCTCGCCCCGACGGCGGGCCATCGCTGCGTCCAGGTGGTGGCGGTGGATACCCTCGAGGAAGCGGCCGGATCGCTCGCCCCGCATGCGGTCTTCCTCCAGACGGTGGCGGTCGCGGTTGCGCCCGCCAGGCTGTACGCGCTGGCCGAATGTCTGGCCCGCGTCGGCGTCACGCGGATCACTGCCCCAGGCGCGATGGCCGCGCCCGAGGCAGGATGGCACCACGACGGCGGCTTCAACCTGCTGGGCCTGGTGAGGATGGTCGAGATCGAGCACATCGCCGAACGGGCGAGTGAACACCTGGCGCCCTATGCCGAGGAGGATCACGCGTGAGCTTCCTGTCCCTGAGACAGGTCGATTTCGGCTTTGCCGGCTGGCCTCCAACGCTGCACGGCATCGACCTCGAAGTGCCCGAAGGCGAGATCCACTGCATCGTCGGCCGCAGCGGTTGCGGCAAGACGACGCTCCTCAAGCTTGCTGCAGGCCTGGTGGCGCCGTCGCAGGGGCACATCAGCCTGCGCGGCCGCCCTCCCGCAGAGGCCATCGCCGACATCGGGTTCGTCTTCCAGGCGCCGACCCTGCTCGAATGGAAGCGCGTGATCGACAACGTGCTGTTGCCCGTTTCCCTGCGCCGGCGGCCGGAAGCGAACGACCTGGCCAAGGCACAAGGCCTGCTCGCCCAACTGGGGCTGGCGGAGGATGCCAGGCGTTACCCCCGCCAGCTGTCCGGCGGCCAGCAGAGCCGGGTGGCGCTTGCGCGTGCGCTGATCCTCGATCCGGCGCTGCTGCTGCTGGACGAACCGTTCGCCGCGCTCGACGCGATCACGCGCGAGGAACTGCAGCGCGACCTGCTGCAGATGTGCCGCAACGGGCGCACCACCGTGCTCTTCGTCACCCACGACATCGGGGAAGCCGTCTACCTGGGCGATCGCGTCACCCTGATGCAGGCGGGCCGCGTGGTGCAGCAGATGCCGGTGGAGTTGACGCGCCCTCGCCTCTCGGTACAGCGCACCAGTCCGTCCTTCACCGGGCTCTGCGCGAGGCTGCGCGAGGCGATGAACCTGCAGGCCCAGCCGGCATGACGCGCGCGCCGTGGGGCCTGTGGGCGGCCTCGGCACTGCTGCTGGCGGCGCTGCTGCTGGCGTGGGAATGGGCGGCGCGGGGCCTCGGTCTGTCGGCTCTCGTGCTGCCGGCGCCGTCGCGGGTGCTGCAGGCGCTGTGGAAGGGCCTTGCCAGCGGTTACTTCTGGCCGCACCTGCGCGCGACTGCGCTGGTTCTGCTGCTGGGCATCGCGGCAGGCTGCAGCATCGGTTTCGCCGTCGGCGTGGCCCTGGCCGAATCGAGCCTGCTTCGCGGCCTGCTTCTGCCCTACGTGGTGGTCAGCCAGGTCGTGCCCAAGCTGGCGCTGATGCCGCTGTTCATCCTCTGGTTCGGCTTCGGCATGACCTCCACCGTCGTCATCACCGCGCTGATCTGCTTCTTCCCCCTGATGGAGGCCACCATCACGGGCCTGCGGCAGGTGCCGCCCGAACGGCTGGAACTGTTTCGGATGCTCGGTGCGACGCGCGCCCAGGCGCTGTGGCGGCTGAAGCTGCCCACCGGCCTTCCCGGCATCCTGGCAGGCCTGAGGGTGGCGGTAATGCTGGCGCTGGTGGGTGCCGTGGTCGGCGAATTCATGGGCTCCAGCCGCGGACTGGGTGCCCTCGTGATTGCCGCCCAGGGTTCGATGGACACGCCCCTCATGTTCGCTGTTCTGGTGCTGATCGCGGCGCTGGGCATGCTGGCCTACCAACTCACGCTGAGGCTGGAGCGATGGCTGCTGCGGTCCTACACCAGTCCCGGCTGAATCGATGTCTCAAGTCATCGATGAACGCAACTGCCGGTCTGGAGCAAATCGAATGAACGCAACTGCCGCTCTCGAGCAACGCCAATGAAAACCACCGCGCGGCGCCAGCTGCTGGCCATGGGCCTTCTGGCCGGGATGCCTTCGTTCGGCTCCGGGCAAGCAGCCCGCAAGATGGACAAGATCACCGTTGCAGGATGGAGCAAGCCCATCACCGAAGTGATGCCGCTGCTGGTGGAAGAGGACAAGGGCTTCTACCGGGCCCAGGACATCGACCTGGCCTATGTCCCCGGCTCGGGAGGCGGCGACGCCATCCGCAACGTCCTCAGCGGGCAGGCCGACGTGGCTTTCGCCGACCCGGGTTCGCTGTTCGGCGCGCTCGACAAAGGCGAGAAGCTGCATGCCATCTACGACATCTACCCGCAGAACGTCTTCAACGTCGTCGCGCTCAAGTCCAGCAACATCACCTCACCCGCCGACCTGCAGGGAAAGCGCATCGGCGTCTACAGCCTCGCCAGCGGCACGCGCCAGAACCTGCTGGTTCTGCTTCATCAGGCCGGCCTGGCCGAGAGCAGTGTCACCATCGTCGTCACCGGGCTGCTCAACTTCGCGCCGCTGCTGCAGGGGCAGGTGGATGCCACTGCCGCCACCGACACCGGCCTGCTGATCGGCCGCCGGCGCGGGCTCGGTGAGGTGAATGTGATCGAGGTGGGCCGCTCGCTCAACGTCTCGAGCGATCTCTTCGTCGTGCGCGAAGAGGTCTACCGGCAAAGGAAGCCGGTGCTGCGGCGCTTCCTGCGGGCCTACCGCGACGCCGCCGCCTGGATGATCGACCAGCCCGAGGAAGCTGCACGCCTTGCGGTCGACCGCGCGATCGACGGCAGCGACCCGACACTCAACCTCGAGATCGTCCGCCTGCGCAATGCGGCAAGCGTGTCCTCATTGACGCAGAAGAGCGGACTCGGCACGATGGACGTCGCGACGCTGCAGGCCGCGGCCGACACCTACCGACGGCTCGGCCTCATCCAGCGCCCGATCGACCTGGGCGAGGTCGTGGCCGACGATCTCCTGCCCGGCCTCTGAGAGCGGAGGCTGCAATCGGATTCGACGACAAGGTCGTCCTCGTTACCGGTGCCGGCCGTGGCATCGGCGCGGCGATCGCCCGTGCCTTTGCCGCGCAGGGGGCTGCCGTCTGCGTCAACTATCTGCGCAACGAGGACACCGCGCAGCAAGTGGTCGACGATTGCCGGCTTGCAGGTGGCGATGCGATCGCGCTTTGCGCTGACGTGACCTCAGCCGAGGCGGCTGCGCAACTGGTGGCGCAGGCAATCGACGAATTCGGCCGCATCGACGTGCTGGTGAACAATGCCTTCAGCCCGTACGTGTTCGACCCGGAAGAGCGCAAGCGATTTGCGGAGCTCGCATGGTCCGATTACCAGAGCCAGTTCGACGGTACAGTCGGTGGCGCTTTCAACATGTGCCAGGCGGTGCTGCCGCATTTCCGGCAGCGCGCGCAGGGCACGATCGTCAACATCGTCAGCAACCTGGTCGAGCAGCCGCTGGTGCCCTACCACGACTACACCACGGCGAAGTCGGCGCTGATCGGATTCAGCCGCAACCTCGCGAGCGAATTCGGTCCGCTCGGCGTTCGCGTGAACTGCGTGGCGCCCGGCCTCGTCTACCCGACGCAGGGCAGCGCCGGGTCGCGCGCCGGCTTTCGCGAGACGCTCGCGGCGGCCACTCCATTGCGTCGCATTGCCAGGCCCGAGGACATCGCGGGACCGGTGCTCTTCCTGGCCTCGGAGTGGAGCCGGTTCATGACGGGCCAGGTGCTGATCGTGGACGGCGGGCTGGTGATGAAGTGACGCACACGAATCATTTTCCGGAAGTGCCATCCGCTTCACGTTCATCGCCCCAGCGAGGCGTGAGCGAATGCTCCAGACCGAGTGCGTCGAGCGCTCGTGCGACGGTATGGTCCACCAGATCGACGAGGGTCGCCGGTTTGTTGTAGAAGGCCGGGACGGGCGGCATTATCGTCGCGCCGGCTTCGCAGGCCGCCGTCATCGCCCGCAGATGCCCGAGGTGCAGGGGCGTCTCCCTCACCAGCAGGATCAGGCGCCGGCGCTCCTTGAGCGTCACATCCGCTGCTCGCGACAGCAGGTTGTCCGACAGGCAATAAGCGATCGACGCGAGGCTGCGCACGGAGCACGGCGCGACGATCATGCCCATGCACTTGAAGGATCCGCTCGCGATCGGCGCGCCGATGTCCGTGATCGGATAGCTGCAGGAGGCCAAGGCCCTGACGTCGGCCGGTCGATACTCCGTTTCCTCGCAGAGCGTCCGCTCAGCCGCCCGGGTCATCACGAGGTGCGTTTCCATGTCGGGAAATCCCTGGAGAGCTTCGAGCAGCCGGATCCCGTAGATGGCCCCCGATGCCCCCGACATGCCCACCACGATCCTCTGCATCGACCTCTCCAAAGCGCTACCCTCTGATCCCGCTACATCCCTGCCATACCGTGCTGACCCTCCTGATCTTTCGGCAGCGTCTCATCGATCGGGGCAAGTTCATTGTCTCACCGCGCGATCCACCCGGGCGAAAGGGTCCGGATCGCTGGCCGGCAAGGATGAACAGGCGTAGGATGCCATCGCGCCGCCGCATCCTTGGTTTGCAGCGGCAGTTCGAAGGCATGTCCGCACAATGCTCATACACCAAAGGGGGAGAGAATGTCGCTTGGATCAACCGCGCTGATTGCACTGCTTGCGTTGGGGGCCGCTTCCGTGTCCGCGCCACCGGCGGCTGCCCAGTCCGGACAAGGCTGGGTGGACCTGCTGGGTGGCGCCGGCCTGGAAGGCTGGAACCGGGTCGGTGAAAGCAACTGGAAGCTCGAGGACGGTGCGATCGTGGCCGACAAGCTGATGAGCAAGACGCCGGCTTATCTCGTGAGCAGGAACAGCTACAAGGACTTCATGCTCCACGTCGAGTTCTGGGCGAGCGAGGATGCCAACAGCGGAATCTTCATTCGCTGCGCCGACCCGACCACCATCAGCGACCGGACTTGCTACGAGATCAACATCTTCGACAAGCGCCCGGACCCGACCTACGGCACCGGCGCCATCGTCAACTTTGCCGAGGTGAGCCCGATGCCCACCGCGGGCGGCAAGTGGAACACTTTCGAAATCACTGCGAAGGGGCGAAGAATCGACGTGGTTCTGAACGGGCAGAAGACCGTGGAGCTGCACAACGGGGTGTTTGCTGAAGGCCCGATTACCCTGCAGTACGGGTCGGGGCAGATCAAGTTCCGCAAGGTCGCGATCAAGCCGCTATAGCCTAGCGTTCCGGTTGCGTCGGGGTTTCGCTTCTCCAGTTCAGGCCGGAGCGGTGCTCGGGAACCGGCAGCAGTGGCCGTGCTAGGCTGATGCGATGGCTCAAGGGCTGCTGTTCGACCTTCCACCGCCGCTCCCGGAGCGTCTGCCGGCGGGCCTGGTTTACGAACCCGACTTCCTGACCGCGGAGGAAGAAGCGGAGTTGATCCGCACCCTTGGCGCGCTGCCGCTCGAAGCGGCACGGTACAAGACGTACACCGCCCGCCGCCGCGTGGTGAGCTATGGCGGCAGCTTCGACTACGATGCCAATCGCCTGCTGCCGTCGGCTGATCTGGTCGCGACGTTGTATCCGCTGCGCGATCGCGTCGCCCGCTGGCTCGCCGTTGCACCCGAGGCTTTGGTCCACACGCTGGTTGCCCAGTACCCGGAAGGCGCGCCGCTGGGGTGGCACCGCGATGTGCCGGATTTTGAAGACATCGTCGGCGTGTCGCTCGGGAGCGCGGCTCTGCTGCGGTTCCGACCCTACCCGCCGGTTCGGCCGAAGCGCACCGAGGTGGTAAGGTTGTCGGTCGAACCGCGCTCGATCTACCTGCTGCAGGGGCCGGCCCGATGGGGGTGGCAGCACAGCGTGGCACCGTCGAAGGCGCTACGCTGGTCGATCACCTTTCGAACGCGACGGCTGCCATCGTGAGTTTTACGATGGAAGGTCACCGGTCCGCGGCCCGGTGCTTGCTGTGCCCCGCGCGGGGGGCGCGCTGATGTCAGCGCGGCTGTCGTACCACCGCCGGGGCCGCCGGCGCGCCGGGCAGCAGACCGAGCGCCGCAAGGGTATGGACGTCCGGCTCGCCAGAAGGCTCCATGCCTTGCGCACGCTGGAAGGCGCGCATGGCACCGACCGTGTTGTCACCCCAGACACCGTCGGCAGTGCCGCTCAGGAAACCGCGCTGGCCGAGGGACTGCTGGATCATCCGGATTGCAGCCGGGTCCAGGTCGGCAGGCCCAAGCGCCTGTCCGGGGCGCCGTGGCGCAGTACGTTCCGCGGCAGCCGGCAGGAAGCCAAGGACCGCCAGCGTGTGCGCGTCCAGTTCGCCGGACGCCGGCATCCCGCGCGCGCGCTGCAGGTTGCCGATTGCACTGACGGTCCGCTCTCCCCAGACACCGTCGACCGGACCGGCCTGGAGGCCCTGCTTATCGAGCGCCTGCTGGATGGCCCGGATGGTGGCCGTGCCAAGGTCGGCGGGGGTGCGACTGCGAACCTGGGGCATTCTGTCGCCGGTGGCGCCGGGCCCCGAGGGAACGCCCAGTGCGGTCAACGTCTGCGGGTCGGGCCGGCCCGTAGGCTGAAGCCCCTTCACCCGCTGGAACTCACGCAGCGCCGCAGCCGTCTTCGGGCCCCAGACCCCGTCGGCTGCATCGACGGCGTAGCCGCCCTGCATGAGGGAGTGCTGCAGCATCCTGACGGTCGAGGACGGTAACGCGTCGGGCGCGGGCGTCTGCGCGGCCGACGGACTGCCTGCAAGGAGGCCGGCGATCAGGACGGCACCGCAGACGGTTCGGGTGGCCATTCCCAACCCGACCGTAAACGAGTCGGCCCTGCGCGAATCGGCACGGGACGCGGCCGTTCGCGCCAGGGCGCGGCCGTCTGTTGCCTGCGACTTGATCGATGTCATCGTTGTCTCTCCTCCGGATTGGACCGCGTCCGCCTGTTTGATCAGGCTGCCGCCAGGCGGCAGGAATCATGCCTTGGCGATCCGACAGACGCGCGCGACGATTGACGCTGCGTCGAGGCATGCCGAACATAGCTGTGTGGTTCCAATACGGGGGGAGACGTGATGAGTGAGAATCTGTCAACGCAATGCTGCATTGCAGGCGGCGGCCCTGCCGGGATGATGCTCGGCTTCCTGCTGGCCCGGGCGGGCGTCGATGTCATGGTTCTGGAAAAGCACGCCGACTTCCTGCGCGACTTTCGCGGCGACACGATCCATCCGTCGACACTGGCGGTGATGGACGACCTGGGACTGCTGAAGGAGTTCCTCCAGCTGCCTCACCAGCGCGTCAGCAGACTGAGCGCAAACGTCTACGGTCATCCGGTGACGATTGCGGACTTCACTCACCTCGATGCGGTGTGCCCCTTTCTGGTCATGATGCCGCAGTGGGACTTCCTGGATTTCCTCGCGGGGCGCGGGCGTGCGTTTCCGAATTTTCACCTTCGCATGGGCACCAGGGCCACCGGACTGATTGAGCGCGAGGGTGTGGTCATCGGAGTTCGAGCCGAGGCCGGCGGTGACGCAGTCGAGATCCGATGCGACCTGGCCGTGGCAGCCGACGGACGCCACACCACCCTTCGCGAGAGCGCCGGCCTTGCGGTCGAGGAGGCCGGGGCGCCGATCGACGTGCTCTGGTTCCGCCTCGCGCGGGACCCGGCCCGCGAGGATGCTCAGACCGGCGGTTACATCCGCCCGGGGTTGTTCCTGGTTGCGATCAACCGCGACACCTACTGGCAGTGCGGCTACGTGATCCCGAAAGGAAGCCTGGAGAGACTGCGTACGGCAGGCCTCGATGCCCTCAAGGCCGACGTCCGGGAATGCGCGCCGTTTCTCGGCGAAGCGCTTGCCGAGTTGCGCAGCTGGGACGACTTGAAGCTGCTGACCGTGCAGGTGAACCGGCTGCTGCGCTGGCATCGCGAGGGACTGCTCTGCATCGGCGATGCTGCGCATGCCATGTCTCCGGTGGGCGGCGTCGGCATCAACCTGGCGATCCAGGATGCGGTCGCGGCCGGCAACCTGCTGGCCGATGCCCTGCGCGAGAAGCGGCTGCAGACCACGGACCTGGAGGCCGTGCAACGACGCCGGGACTGGCCGACGCGGGTGACCCAGCGGCTTCAGATCGCCGTTCAGAACGAGATGCTTGCCCCCGTGCTGGCCGCCCGGCAGGCAGGCGATTTGCACAAAACGCGGTCCCTGCCCTTCGCGCTGCAGCTGGTGCGCCGGCTTCCCATGCTGAGCCGGATCCCGGCGCGGGTCGTCGGCATGGGGGTGCGGCCGGAGCGGGTGCGCCAGCGGGTCTGACGGGAAGACTACTTCGCCTGCGCCCTGGCGAGCAGGGTCCTGACCGCGGCGCGGCCGGCATGTGCGAGTTCGCCTAGATCGACCCCGGGAAGCGACCCGTCCCGCACCACGGTGCGGCCGCCGATCAGCAACGCCCGCAGATGCGCGGAACCCCCGCAGGCAACGGGGCCGGTTGCAAGATCGTGCAGCCCGAAATAACGCGGGTCGCGATCGAGCGCGTAGATGGCCAGTTCTGCGGCCTGGCCCGGGGCGATCGTGCCGATCCCCGGAAGCCCCAGAACCCGGGCGCCCCCGGAGGTGCCCCATCGAACCACGTCCTCGACCGTCGCTGCCTGAGCGCCGTGCTCGCCATGGCCGCCGTGGCAGAAGGCCCGCGACGCCTCGCCCGCCCGGGCCCGCTGCAGCAACCAGGCTGCGTGCGTCTCCGAGATCATGTCGGCGGCCTCGTTGGACGCGGCGCCGTCGACGCCGATCGATATCGGGACCCCGGCGTCTTCCAGCGCACGAACCGGCGCGATGCCGCTGCCCAGGCGGGCGTTGCTCTGCGGGCAGTGAGCGATGCCGGTGCCGGTGGCGCCCAGCCGCGCTATCTCATCCTCATCGAGCCGGACGAGGTGGGCGAACCAGACGTCGGGGCCGAGCCATTCGTGCGCCTCGCAGAAGTGCACCGGCTTCAATCCGTGCGCCTCATGAACGGCGTCGTGGTAGGCCACCGTTTCCGAGAGGTGGGAATGCAGCCGCAGCCCTTTTGCGCGAGCGAATCTCGCGCATTCGCGCAGCTCCTGCGGTGTCGTCGACCACGGCGGGGAAGTCGGCGCGACGACGATGCGGCGCATGGCGTCCGGCGCCGGGTCGTGGTACCGGTGGGCGAGCCGCTCGATGTCGAGCAGGTAGCCATCGAGTGTCTCGGGCTGCATCGCCGCCGGCAGGTCTTCTTCCTGCTGGCGTGCCCGCGTGCCGCCACCGCGGCACAGCACCATCCGCATGCCGAGCGTCTCGGCCTCCTCGAAAAGGATCGCCGACGCGTCGAACGGCATCTTCGGAAAGTAGACGTAGTTGTGGTCGGCCACCGTCGCGCAGCCCGAGAGCGCGAGTTCGACCAGACCGATGCGTGCAGCGAGGCGCAGCAGGTCGGCGTCGAAGCCGGGGCGGTGGCGAAGCGGCGTTGCAGCGAGCCATGGCGACAAGGTGAGGTTGATGCCTGCGGGATCGCCTTTCAGCAAGGACTGGAACAGGTGATGATGGGTGTTGACCCAGGCGGGATAGACGACGCAGTCGGTGGCGTCGAGCTGTTCCTCACCATGCACCGGTGTCAGGCGCCCCATGGCCTCGATGCGGCCGGCGCGGAGCCGGATGTCGGGTCCGGTTGCGCGCGCGGCGGCGCCCTCCAGGCCCGGCAGAACGCCTGCGGCGTTGCGCAGCAGGAGCGAGTCGGCAGCAGCCGGTTCCGTTTGATCTTGCCTCCGGCTCATGCCAT
>Ga0190273_10000735_pt1 | contig 11876 bp, 13 predicted proteins | sample Popmic504IS_FD_134513 | JGI IMG/M metagenome (GOLD analysis project Ga0190273, IMG submission 134513) | Populus adjacent soil microbial communities from riparian zone of Shoshone River, Wyoming, USA - 504 IS | ecosystem: Environmental > Terrestrial > Soil > Riparian zone > Trees stand | place...
AGCCAAGCAAGAACTCGAACCTGCCGATAGCCAGCGCTTCGAAGTCTTCTTGTTTGGTGGCATACTCGGTGACGACCCTCCTCGAGACAGAACCAGCGAACTACGCAAGAAAGGTTTCACCGGTCGTCGCCTTGGCCCGTTGCAGATGACGACTGATACAGCTGTCAGAGTGACCCGTAAAGTCGTGCTTGAAGGCATCAAGCTCGAAGACATAGCCTACGTCGATCATCCCGAGCTGAAATTGGATGAACACGAAAGCACAGAAATGCCATTTCGATACGTGTCTGATAAACAAGGCAAACCAATAATGCCCGACGGAATGATTGATCTCATTAGAGCTGATGCCGACAAAGGCTTCGACGCACTCGAGTTCGCAGATGAGAATGAGGGTATCGATGATCTAGCACTGAATGATAGCAAATGAGACCAGGCTGTTCCCGGAAGTGCGTCTGCTAGCCTGGGCAACATAGCAGATGGGTTGTCCAGTCGTTTCAAATCATTGAGTGGGCGGTCTACAGCTTCATGGAGACACGACGGAGGCAGCCAATTACGAATGCAGCAAAAAGCACGAACGAAACGAAACAGAGAGTGCTGGCTGGGCATGAATTGAATTGACTCGGCGTATCGATGGTGAATGTGAAAGTCAGCAGTAGCTTCTAATGTGCTTATCTATACGTTACCAGTGCAAAAGAGTGTCGACTTACTTGGTATGGCTCTTCTTCTTCAAGCAACGCTCGAATTGAAGGTTACCATTCGCAGCTCGCCTAATGAAAACTGGACCTTTACCTGAAGTTGGAGCAGGCATGGTATGATGGAAATGTTGGTGCACGTGTTCGTGCTGGTGGTTCACCTGGACATCACCAAGTCTTTCACCGGGCGCTCGTAGCATCTGGAGCTCTTCGCCAGCCCTGCCGTGCGCTTGTTGCGGCGGCACCTCTGCTTGGCCGTCTCTGCGGCTGATACTTCTGTTCTGAGTCAATGGAAAGAGTTCCTCCATGTGTGGGATCTGGCGAAGGCCGTCTTCTCTCAGAGATCTGTCACGATGAGGCACGAACTCGTTATCGCTTGCAGTACCTGCACGACCAGCAGCGCGCTTGCTCCATGATTCGGGTCCACTAACAGACCAAGCCGGCGGTGCCCGGTTCTCTATTGAACTATGCGGGTGGGGAGTACTCATCGAATCAGCTCGGCCCTTGGCCCTCGGTGGCGGCCTACCCTGGTAAGGTTTCATTGGTTCGCTGTGACACGGTTGGTGAGATGCAGATGTGCTTGGCCGCCTCGACGGGAGCCGCGGGATTTCCTCAGCTAGAGGAACATTTCCCAGCGGCAGCAGTCCTCGTTCAGGCTTGGTGTGCGAAACCGACCTGTCTGTTTCCTTGTCAGCTTTCAGCTTCGGCTCTTCTCCGTCTCTACGATCGGCTCCTGCGATTGGAAATCTCAAGTGTCGTCGCTCATCTGCTGAAGTCTCTTTGCATGGTCTCGCTGAATATCTGCTTCTTGAATATCCATGGTTAACCTCAGACGTACGGCGCGATTCGAGTTTCGATTTTTGACTTGGATATACACTTTCGTCTTTGCTTGTTTGATATCCTGCATTGAGCTGTGATCTACCGAGACTTCCTGGCTGATACTCCAAGGCATCGTGGAATTGTTCTCCTCGATATTGTGGCTTCTTGGCTTCTCGGTCACTGTCTGGTCGATCCATGTTAGCAGAAATGACTATCTGATCTACATCTTTTCATCTGCTAACAGCAGCGCGTCCCTCGAGTATTTATGCTCCAGAAGTCATTGTCACTCCCAAAGACAAGGAGCAAAGGCCATTGTCCATTACTATTGCTACCAAAAACAAAGTGCCTTTGCCCGGTCTGAAAGAACAAGCCTATCTGATGCACCAAGAGTCTTCGTCGTAGTCTCACAACGTCGACCATAGTCTGCTACGAGTATTCTTCGATCCGCGTGGTTTTACAGTGCGTGCCGAAACTTGCTTCTATGTTAACGACAGCCGCACACAGACATTCTCCACAAAGTGGGACACGAGGTTGTTTTAAACCCCTAAAGCACTGCTACGTTACAAGCCACAGCAGGACGCTGCACTAATGGTCATCTCGATATACTCTACACCCTTTCGCTTTTTTCTTTTAGGCTGAATAGACTAGCTTAACCGTGTTGTAGCGGTATAATTAAATACTAGTGCTTAATACGATTTATTATCGGTATATTTAGTGTTTTTTTATAAATTACCTATAAATCTACTACTATGTTTCTTTACTCGGCTCGTATATAGCTGAACGATACTTCCGATTCCTATTAGTTAACAATCCTCGGTAATATAGGCTATAGGAAATCTGTTATAATGGCATTCCTTGTAGACGGGCTAAATCGAAGAAATAACCAGTTACCTAAGTGTCACGAATCATCCGAGATCCGAGACGGAGCTAGGAGAAAGTAGCGCGGAAGCCCCGTACGATTCGTACGGAAGAAGAGAGATTAGCTCTCTTCTTCTTTCTTTCCTCTCTCCTAAGCGTTGAGTCGCTGTCCATAGCAATATATTAGCTGCATATAGCCTCTATCTCCCGTCAGTTCTGACACTAAGCCAAAGATATACTCCTATTATTGCCGGAACAGCGAGACTAGGCAGCCTATCCATATGATCTCTGTCCTAATCCTAGCGCTCCTCAAACAGCTCCCTGGTCTTAAAAAAACTATTCCATAAATGGTATAAGCATAATAAGGCATCCGGCATTCTTGAGCTGGCAACAAACACAAGAATACTAGCTTATCCCTTCACTGTTCCGCACTATAAGAAATGATGGCAGCGACAAGAACATGTCTTCCTCTGCAAAGATCTCATCCTGCTTCCGAATACATGGCATAACGTGTAATCCAACACTTTTCTGGTTTCCGCCACGCGGTCAGCGCTTGGCCACGCCCATCTTGACTTGAGCAGCGTCATCAAGACATTCATTTGCGCGTTCGTCAGATTCATCCTGTTCGAGTGTCTTCGACAGTGCACGCATAGCCCTCACTAGCTGCATTTAAAACACAACTCACCTGTCCGATGCGATATTACACGGCAGAAGTAGCAGCATCTCGTATCCGAACCGCTCGACGATCCGCTGCCACCGTTTGGCAGCTGTTGAGTCACCGCAACTCGTTCACGAACTCGTTCTCGTGACTTGTCTGAGCTTGGGTGCCCGTCCAAGAAGATGAGGCTAACCAGCCGACCTCGCACCACTGAGGGAGATCGGTGACCCCACCGCGAAAGTGCACGCCGGCTTGTAGCTTTGTGCGAGAAGTAAGGCATCACTCTCCCGGAGAAAGGACTGCCACCGGAACTGTAGGCGGACTGCTGGATGTCCGTCTTGGCCACCTGGAGGATACGATCGAAGAAGGCCAAGTTGATACAGTGCAGCACCGTGCTGACCCACACGCCCGTCGAGTGAGTGTTTAGTCAGCAGAATGTCCCTGGGCCGGTCCGACCGCAAGTGCTGACGGTTCGGTACTTTTCTGCTCCCACTGTCATAAGCTTCCTTCTCCTCTTCCTCAACCACAAGCCTGTCCTCCCGCTCCACGGCCACCGTCGTGCTACATTTCTCCTTGTAGAAGAAGCTCTCTTTGCTTCTGTTCCTACTTCGTCCCCGTAGATTCGAAGAACGCAACCCAACTTCGAATTCTTGTGCCACAGGTACGGAACAGTCTTCACTAGTCTTTCTCATTGTATACGGATCTTCGGAGAGGGTTCGTAGAACAGCGGAGTTGGTGCTAGACCAAAAGGACCCTATCAGACGTGAAAATTAACCAACCAAGCAGATGTATACACTGCAGAATTCAGACATACCAGAGAAGTCTCCGAAGAGGACTTCCTAGGCGATAATTGCTAAGCATTGGTATTGCTCGCTTATACTACAGAGGTTCGTCCAATTTGAAGCATGTCAGAGTGCCTTAGCGCCTGCGCAGCTGGTTGAATAGAATTCTGCTCGTGTATCTAGATTGCCTTGCGAGTGTGTGCAATGAAATTCGCCAAGGATTTTGTATATCCCTCAATTGCATGCAGTAGGCTGCAGGGTGGTAGCACAAGCGAGACTCTCATACCATCATCTTCTCCTATTGCGCTACATATATTGCTCTGACAGCAACTCTCCGCAGCTGCTGTTCAAAGTACCTCAGCATGCTGGCGCTTAATTTCACTTCAGTTTCAAAAACATTATATAGCTTGGCTTGCTACAAAGTGACAAGTTCGACTATGCACACTCGTGTCGACAAGTAGTTCTAACTTAAGGATGAATTTTCATTGGAATCCAAGGTTTTTCATAGCTTCCTCCTACTCAACTTCCATCCTATATGGAATTCATGAGGCGACATTTGCGCAAGATGTTCGTGGCCAGAAGATAGTCAATGATGCATTACACGTTGGTAGGTATTCGGAAGTCTATTCCATCAAGGTCAATGTCTGCGGGAACAAGCATACTCCATTGTTCGAATTCGAGCTCCTCTCGGCTGATCATGTCTGGCTTCACAATATTTAGCATATCAGCAGATTATACATACCAAGATTGAACGTACTGTAGATTGATCAGGAAATGAAAACGGTTGGTTGTAGTGGTATGAGTCCTCTGCCCCTGCAACAGCATGCTCCAAAATTTCCGCGGCATTGCCCATATCACTCGCGCTCAGAGAAGAAGTACTCGAAAACTTCTGAACAGTATCTCGGGCCAAAGCCGTCAATTCTTTCGCAAATTCCATGGGGACCTCTGAGTCCGAAGCAACATGTAGACGAGTGAAGAAAGCAGCGCCAAGGTCCATTAGAGACAATGCTAGTGCGACGTGATTATCCGAAGGACTCTGTAGAATGCAGATGAAAAGGTTAGTAAGTACATAGATGGGTGTAAAAAAGCTAAGCCTAGCAATTACTCAGCACAGTGTCCTGATTCGGAGGATGTCAAGCATGATACATACGGCACAGGAGTGGCTGCGTCAATATGAACGTATTGGAGTGTTAGCGTCGCAGTATGGCATGTTCTCATGACCATTTCGATAGACCTATCAACTTGTGCACGCAAGAGCTGGTGTGGTGTCAGGCCTAGCAAAGTCTTGCTCCACGGATAAATTAAGGTGTTATGAATGTCTAGTACAGTCGTGTGGTAAAAACAGTGGAGGTAAACAGCTTGCTGAAGACTGATTCCTGGTAGAAGGCGATTTGGATTAAGAGGGTTGCCGAGGAAGATGGTGGGTGCCAGATCCAATTTCAAGATATTCAGCTGCTCATCGAGTTCGGCAACTAGTTTCACCAAAGCGTGCGCGCTGATTCGTAGTACTTGTACACTTGATAGTCGACGGGTCACAATGGATGCTAAACGAGCTAGTTTTACAAGAGCCGTCAGATAAGCCATGTTGAACGACCCGTTCGGCGACGGTATTTCTGGAAGCTCGCAAGTTACCTCATCGTCGTTTATAATCTGCCCGCAGGTGTGAGTTCAATGGCCACTTCTCTATCAGATGCGCAAGCTTACTGATGGTCTTCCTGATTGTTTCTCTATCTGCTTTTCGAGGCAGTAAAGCGCCCAGAATAGGCAATTCCGATGTGAACGTTCGTTTGTCGTCAGGTTCCAGCCTGGTGTGGGTTTGCGATGCAAGCCTTTTCCAAGGGCAAGAGCTAGAGCATTATTACATAGCATATATTCAAGACAAGGGCTTCCGAAGTTCTGCGAGTAGTAGGCCTGTCCCCAATCAGCTGAGCAACGATTTAGGGATGAAGCATAGGTTGTACCATTACTGTAAGCGCCTGAACACTTGTCAAAGAGGTCTTGAACAGAAGAGTTTCCGTGTGCAATGCGAGCGCATTCTCGAAGTATGTCCATGCTACACGATTGGCCTCATGAAAGGATCGGGTTTCCGAAAGATAGATCCTGCATCCTGAAGCATATATGGCGTTACGGAGCGCGTGCCACGCTATATCCAGTTCATTGGACACTCCATCGAGATATGCATTCAATTGGCTCTCGAACGTCGTTTGGTGCACAACGCCAATGCTGGCATCCAATGCGTGCTGAAAGTACGCTGGATTGTCACAATCAGTCGGGCATTGGGACGGACGGGACTTGAGACCATGAACACACCTGATGTATATCTCCAAGCAGTATCTCGATCTGGGTCCGGCACACGCTTCGTGGAGAGTCCGCTGGATAACTTCAACCTTCTAGTGATATCAGCCGTGAAATGTTGTGCCAAGCGGCGGAAGCCTCTATTGCCAGTCATGCTCTCGACCCATTCGATTCCGGACTGTGAACATAGGGAGAGACACGATCTGGGACCTATTCATAAGCTCTTATCAGCTTTTGGCCCGGTAAGCAGAGAAAACTGTTACCGTGGTACTCCCAATTAGTCTGTGAAGAATCAGCAATGGGCATGCAGAGTGCGAAATATGGCGATGATCACGAACTTACCGACTCGTTTGATGATATGCCATCGTCTTCGTAAGATCCCACTGCCTGGGGTGACAAAGCTTGGCCAGCGCGCGTGGTATGGGTATCGCCGTTTACTTCTTGAACGCTGCCACTGTCGTAAGGGTGAACGGTGCTTGTTTGTTGCGGCGTGGTGTTCGAGAATCTCAAAGTCTGTTGGTCTCCAGGCTGGACGGACAGGTGGCTTTCATCTGTTGCCAGCGCCGACGACACGTAACTTTCTGGACGCTCGGTATGAACCTCATATGCCTGTGTTGGATAATACAGGAATGGTTCTTTGGTCGGCAGTGTCTGCGTGCCAGGAATGTGTAAGTCACTATTGTCTGTGTCGGGAATGCCTTCTGTATGATCGAATACTGATGCAGCGAACGCAAGAGACTCAAGCGTCGCAGGCGTCTTTGGTGCCGTTGTTACTCGATGTTCTCGAGATGGCGTGAGACGTGCGTTGGAGGCTGCGGGTACGTTGACAGCACTTTGACCTTGTCTGCCTTGGGGAAGTGGTCCCGCCGTGGTACAGCTTTGTCCTCGATCCAGACAGTTAGCGCAAGTGCCTGGAGTCACTCGGTTGCCTGTGGAGAACTGTTAACGCTTGTGTGATTAAAATCGTTGTCAGCAGCATTACATCTAATTTTCTTCAACTTGCAATGGTCGCAGGCAGTTTCACGCTTTGTGCGCATCCGGCGTTTTGTTGGCCGAGCTTCTACTTGCGGATTTGGCTTGACACTACCTTGCATCGTGTTCGTCCAAAGACATAATCAGCATCCCAACTGTACATTACTGAGAAGAGAGGCCAAAAATCACACTTCTGCCACTTGAGTCGTCTTTTCGAACCTCGTTTCACAACGTCAGGACGTACCTAACATGAAATCCCGGAAGACGGCTGGAGGCGAGCTCAACAATACCAATCAGGAGCGAGAACGAACCGATTCCGCCGAGTCAGAGAGTCTCCGAACAAGAGCAGCTTGGTGCGATGCAGAATGTGACCAAGACGTAACTACTCCACCAAGCCCCACATATCGCATCTCCACGTGATATTCTCTGCCAGCATTTTCAAAGTGGTGTTGGGGCAGTCGTATTTCTACTAGTTGCCATATCTACGTGCTGTCAGGACTCTTTGCGATTCTGCAAGCTTGACACTGGATCAATGCTTTTTCCATTTCCTCGTTAGGTCAGCAGGTATACAACTAGCGTAAGTCTAAGTTGAAAATAGCTGTTACACCAAAACCACAAGCGAACAACTCGCATATCATGGTATCACGTAAAGTGTCATTAAAATATACGTATGATTGAATTCAAGCGAGAACCCCTTGATAGCTCTTTCCATCGAGTTGATCGGATGTCTTTCTCTACCTCGATCCTTCCTGATCTTGTGCTTGGTTAGCGACGCATTATATCTTACTCTTCAGCTTCTTATTCGGTTTTGTCGTGATTTTGGGTAACTTTGAATATTTTCTGTAGAGCTTGAAGCTTTCAGGATTGATGACCGTACTGCCGATTTCAGTTTCAATGCCATTGACAATATGCTTGACGTTGATTTCGCCTTTTTTCCCATTCGAGGTATAAGGAATGTCCGAAACTTTGAATATGTGCGCGGGAACGTGACGTGGAGAATACTTTCTTTAATCGCCGACTTGATTTTTGTCACCAGTCCCGACTCCAGCTCTTTCAAGTGTGGCTTCAGCTTGATGAAGAGGAGCACTGCCTCATCCTCATCGTCTTTGCGCCTTTGCCCAACGCACAATGCATCCCCAATTTCAGCCGTGAATGTCTCGGTGACGGCATAGATTTCGGCAGGTCCGAACCTCACACCCGAAGGATTCAGCACGCCGTCGGAGCGACCAATAATCATGAGGCCCCCAGTATCTGGCAACAACATGATCGAATCGCCTTGACACCAGACTTCTGGTCCGAAACGGCTGAAATAAGATTTACGGTAATTTTCTTGCCCGCCAACACCTAGGAATTCGACTGGCTGGCTCGGGAAAGGTCTCGTGCACACGAGCTCGCCTGGCTGGCCTGTCGAAGCGATCGAAAGCGGTTTGTCGAGCTTAGAATCGAAGATGTCGATTGCCATACCGAGACTTTTGGCTTGAATCTCACCAGCGTAAACAGGCAGGAGCGGCGTTCCTCCGACAACTAATCAAAAGTGAACCTAGAATCAGCAAATCGAAACGACATGGAGAGGGTGAATAGCTAGGCTGAAATGCCATGCGCGGGACTTACAGGTTCCAGCGGTATCGGTACCACCACTCATGGAGATAAGATGAGTTGTCGAGGGAAATGCTGTCTTATAGAGCCAGTCGTATATATCTGAATTGAGCACCGCACCGGTAGATGTCACTGTTCTCAGCTTGTCGAGCTTGAACCGTTGACCTGAGATCAAAATCAGCACAGACCTCCCGCTGCACTTTGTCCACTAAATTTTCCCCTTACTTACGTGGTATGATACGTCTGGATCTCAACTCCATTAAATATCGTGGAGATGTCCCAAAAACGGTCACACTTTTGTACAATGCATCGTTAGTGTCTGGTCGCATGTCTTGAAATGCCAGCAGTGGAGTTTAAGTCTTACCCAAGTCTTTCTGCGAGCTCAAGTAGAATATCCGGTTTGGGATGAAACGGTGACCCGTCATACAAGATCATGGACGCCCCAACGGCGAGGCTGGCGAAGTTAAGAACCCACATCACCCAAGCAGTCTGCAAGTTACATTCGCGTCAGAGGCTAATTCAAAATCATCACTCGGAGTGGTGCTTACCGTAGTGAATTGAAAAACCACATCTGACAACCTGACATCGTGCTGAAGCTGTGCATCAACCTTAGTCTTGAGTGCTATTGCCTATCTTACATTTAGTTGGTCCATGTGATCAGCCATCTTTTACTTTACCCCTAAGGAGTGAACAATGCACTTTGGTTTCCCGGTCTAGATTTTGAAAGTGTTAGCAATTCTCCGTAATAAGGAGGCATTGTTGGTCTCCCAATAACATACTGTGCCGGAAGAGAAGAGAAGAGAATAAATGCTGGCTGATGAAATTGCAGCAGCATTGTTTCCAAAGCCCTGCCCTTTCCTTGAGCGAGAAATTCTTGCCACTTCAAACCTCTATGCACCTCAGAGACTTTAACATCAATGGCCCAGCTTGCTATAATCACAACATGCTGCAAGCCCCTATGATGGCCTAAAATATTCGACCACTCGACAATTCGGTCTTCCAATTTGACTAATTTCCCGGCATAAACGTACGCATCGTCAGCAAAGACGATTTTTGGTTGTATTTGCTCGAAACGAGCGACAATTGCTGCAGCACCACTGTCGCACGATGTGGATGACCATATAGCCCCAATAGCCAGGGTAACTAGGCACAAAGCGATAGTAGTAATCGAGTTGGATGTCACACACGCGACCCAGTTCCCCAGCTTCACGCCGCTGCTAACCAAAGCGTCGTAAATTTGACGAGTTCTTGACTTCAGATTTTCGTTCGTGACTTCTTCAATATCATCATTTCCATCTCGAGCGAAATGTATCAGAGGCCGTGTTTTAGTCTTGGTGGCTCGAAAAATGATCTCGGCTATGTTGACCTTGGCTTCTGGAAAGTATCGAGGAGGGGGAAACATGGGCAAATGCGCTAACTTCTGTACAGCTATTGTCAGTTAACGGCACGGAATTCCAACAAATAAGATGTATTGTTCAAGGTCTAGGTCGTTGTAGCACACACTCACCGTGGGACTACCAGTCAAGCTCGAAACTTGAGGCTCAAGCTCGAGGAATTCACAAGCGAGTTTCCAGAATGAGTCCGCAGTGTCCTTGTGAACTGACCAAGCGTGCAGGTCATGGTATGTTGCTAGATGTACATTCTGTCTCTTCGACACGAACTGCATGAAATGATATGGCGTGGTGGCCTCGATGTTATTAGGAAGCCATAATGGCGTTTTTGGGACATCTGTAAATTCTCGCATGTTTTATTAGATTGTGGGCGTCATCGAGGCAAGTACCATAGCATAAGACAATGAAGAAAAAAATAAAGGTAAAGGAAACAGGCGTTGACTAGCTCTTAGTGCTCGTTTGGCCTTTTCACCTAGGTGTCTAAGCTTGCTCAACCAACAGACTTGATGCAGGACTAAGATAGGTCTCTCAGTTTACCAGTACGAGTGAGCAGTGAGTTACGATGAACAAACAAAGCGGCCAAAACCCTCGAGCATAGATTGGTGCATACTGTGTGGCTTCCGATGACTATTCGGAGGCCCGATATCAAAGACTTGCTTGGGACCAAGCCAATTTTTCGCTATAGACTTTCGTCTCCAGCCAAATAGCGTAATTTGACAATCGAAAAAGGTGCTTAAGCTGGCTAAAACAAGCAAAACACGACGCAAGTAGTGGCGAAAGATCTATCGCAGTCATTGAGAGCACAAGACTGGGGTCATCTCAGAAATGCGCGAATCACATTGAAAGCGTATTGAGCTTCCGGATGTCGAATTTGCTTTGGGGACAACCATCTTGTGGGGAAGTTTCACCGAAACTCGAAAAAAAGCGTAGCTACAAGAGTGGAGAAGTGCTAATGCCCGAACTTTTTGGGTCGGGGAGTGTCTCATGCAGCGGCTGGACTCTCCCACTGGTTCACTTCAAGGTTTCCTTGCACAGGTAAGGTGTCGCTTCGAACAACGGGTGAAGTTGGCTACAAAGTGGAGCGTTTATCACAGGCTTGCAGTTCACAGTAACAAAGCGCTGCAAAAGAGCCATCGATCTTTTCGTGGCTGAAGTCAGATTTACGAAATAATGGCGATCGACTATGTCCAACCTAGCATGTTTCCTAAGTAGATCATTGTCCCAGATTCCTCATCTACTGACGCCCCGGGAGAGCTTGTGAAGTACTCACCCTGCTGATTAAGCAGCCGCGCTCAACAGAATAATGTCTAACGACTTGAAGGAGCAAGTGGCATCTCTATTGTCCACATTATTCGCTTCAGCAGACCAACGAGGGCAAGCTGCGGCAGCAGGTTTCGCTGAATGTTTCACAGAATATGGGCAATTCAAAGCTGGACCACAAGCAGCACTAAAAGGTCGTAAAGGTAAGGGACTTCAACCCAGAATTCCTTCAGTCACTCTTTCGGGCACCTGTGGTCATGAGAGACCTGTAAATTGTGCAGAAGATTGACCAAATCCATTCCGACTAATGAAGTACATCTATGTAGACATTGAAGCATCACGCGAAAAGTCATGGGATGGAGTCGCCTCACGCAAGCACACGATGAGCAGTTTGTATACAAGCATCAATCATCCACAGCAATTTGTCGTTCTGGGTACCCTCGAATTACTACTGGATGATGCCAAAGACGCCTTAAAGATGCGATTCTGTGCTAAGCTAGATGTTGAGCAGAACGGAGAAGGAACAGCGAAGATTGCTCAGTATGAAGCTTTCGCG
>Ga0190273_10000736_pt1 | contig 11875 bp, 11 predicted proteins | sample Popmic504IS_FD_134513 | JGI IMG/M metagenome (GOLD analysis project Ga0190273, IMG submission 134513) | Populus adjacent soil microbial communities from riparian zone of Shoshone River, Wyoming, USA - 504 IS | ecosystem: Environmental > Terrestrial > Soil > Riparian zone > Trees stand | place...
AAGATCCTAAAATTTTGTACCTTCCCCCCCCGGGGGGGGGGGAAGGGTACAAAATTAATCCCACTAAAAAAAATTCATTTTTTTAACCCTAAGCGCAAGGTGGATGGATTATTCTTGGCTGGAAAAATTTTTAAGTAAAACCTTTCAATGAGCGCGTCTAGTATTTCCGCCTTAGGGTGGAAATACATCTAAGACGAATTTCCTAAAGAAATTTAGCGTGAAAAAAAAACCCCCAGGTTTTTTTTAATGCCGTTAAATTTACAAATTAATGGTATGCTAGCCTAATTAATTTTCGTTTCTTTCCTTTAAATTCCAAATCTGTAAATTGATTTAGTCATATAAATAGTAATGACAAAAAATTTTTTAATCTAAACTATGCCTCAATTAGTGCCATTTTATTTTGTTAATGAAGTAACATTTGCATTTGCAGTTCTTGTTACTCTTATATACGTTTTTTCAAAATACGTATTACCAAGATTTGTACGTTTATTCTCTTCACGTGTATTTATAAGCAAACTTTAATAATACCTTATCATCGACTTTGTCTTACACCTACCCCCCGGGGAGGTGGATGGTGGATGAGGTTTTATTATTAAAGCTTTATATATACCCTTTACTTTATTCATATTTAAATATATACTTTACATATTAATTTAATGAACTCATTTTTATACATAACAAGCCCACTAGATCAATTTGAAATTAGAAATTTATTAAGTCTAGATGCTCCTATACTAGGAAATTTATCTATATCTTTAACAAGCATTGGTTTATACTTAACAATAGGTGGATACCTATTATTAATGTTAAATTTAATGGCAACAAATAACAATAAAGTTGTATCAAATAGCTGATCAATTAGCCAAGAAACTATTTACGCAACAGTACACGGTATTGTTGTAAACCAAATAAATGCAAAAAATGGACAAGTATACTTTCCATTAATGTATACATTATTTGTGTTTATCTTAATGAACAATTTAATAGGTTTAGTACCATACAGTTTTGCTTCAACTAGTCATTTCGCACTTACATTCTCACTTAGCTTTACAATAGTTTTAGGTGCAACATTATTAGGTTTAAATAAACACGGATTAGAATTCTTTTCTTTATTCGTACCTGCTGGAACCCCAATAGCGTTGTTACCTTTATTAGTTATAATTGAATTCATTTCATATTTAGCTAGAAACATTTCATTAGGTCTAAGATTGGGTGCAAACATTTTATCGGGGCATTTACTTTTAACTATTTTAAGTGGTTTCACATACAATATAATGACTAGTGGATTTATCTTCTTCTTTTTAGGATTCTTCCCTATAGCATTTATTGTAGCTTTCTCAGTGCTAGAATTTGCAATAGCATTTATACAAGCTCAAGTTTTCATAATTTTATCTTGTTCTTACGTAAAAGATGCTCTAGAATTACACTAGTAAGTACAAACTTTAAAAACCCCTGCGCAAATAAATGATTTATCATTTATTAATGCTGCGCTCCGCAGGAGGAACTTATAAAAAAAAAAATAAAAATTGTATAAAGATCATCACTAAATATTTTTATTTTATAAGGTAATGATCATAAAACATTAAATGTTACCCTGGGTCTTTTTTTAACCAATACTCTTTTTTCTTATTATTACTATTAGCTCTACGTTAAACCACTATTTCTCTAATGTATATTATTTACCTTTAGATGAGTGGCTCGCTTCGCGCTAAAAAAAAATATATTTTTTTTAATGGGCGAAAAAAAAAAATTACTTATTAGAACGGTGACATTTTTTTTCTAGCGGTTTTTTTGCTTAAAAGAAAAAAAAAATCCCTGCGCGGAGCGAGAAGAAAAAAAAATCAATAATCCTGTTCAGCGACAAAAGATCGCATAACTTCGACCAAAGGTCGATGAAGATAATATTAAGAATTCTAATTTATAGATTAATTATCTTACTTAGCTCGGTTTAAATTTATAACAAACAAAAAAAACATGTTAATTTCTCTATTAACTTTATTACTAATTTCAAATGCTCTTACTTTAAGAAAAGACCAGTCCATATTATTCTCTAGAGTAGTAATGGTTTCTTTAATACATACAAGCTTTTTAGCTTATAATAATTTATTCTTTTTAGCTTTAGATAAAGGTATTGGTATTTTTGGAGGTTTATTCCATGTTACTGTATTCACACAAATCTTTAATATCTTCATCTTTTTATTAAGCGCTTTAATATTAACTTTAACATCTTTCTACCCTAGAAAGGTATTTTTAAATCAAATTTCTTCTTTATCTTTTTTATTATTTGGTAAGTTTAATTATAACAAAACAAAGATTTCTAATAAAATGGCAGGTCAATTTAGAATATTAGAATATTCTTTAATAATTGTGTTCGTTTTAAGTGGAGCGGTATTCCTAATGAGTGCAAGTGATTTAATATCAATCTTCTTGGCTATAGAGCTACAAAGTTATGGTTTATATATTATATCTACATTATATAGAGACTCAGAACAATCAACTAGTGGAGGATTAACCTACTTCTTAATAGGTGGTTTAGCTTCTTGTTTTATATTATTAGGGTCAAGTCTTCTTTATGCTAATTCAGGAACAACAAGCCTGGAAGGTATTTATGTAATAAGCAGTATATCTGAAGTTTATGCTAATTTAGGTGAAAGCATGCAGGGTGAAGTTCTATCATGATACAAACCTTATTATATTCATATTTCATTAATAATACTAGCTGTAGGATTTTTAGTAAAAATAAGTGCAGCACCTTTCCATTTTTGAAGTCCTGATGTTTATGATGCAATACCAACAATCGTAACAACTTTTGTAGCCATAATTGCTAAAATTTCAATCTTTATTTTCTTCTTAGAGTTAGTGTATTACACTGAAAAAACTCTATTTGTGTTTTCTTGAACAAACTGTTTACTAATAAGTAGTTTATTCTCTTTAATAATAGGTTCTGTTTTAGGTTTAACACAATTTAGAATTAAAAGATTGTATGCTTATAGTACAATTAGTCACGTAGGGTTTATTTTACTAGCATTAAGTGTTAATAGTGTAGAATCTATACAAGCTTATATTTTTTATATTATATCTTATTCAATTTCAAATTTAAATGCCTTTGTTATATTGGTTACAATAGGTTTTAGTTTATACTTATATGTATACAAAGACGAAAAACATAGTGATGACTTAATAGACAAAAATAATTCACCTATACAATTAATTAGCCAAATTAAAGGGTACTTCTACGTAAATCCATACTTAGCCTTAAGTTTAGCAATAACTCTATTTTCATTTGCAGGTATTCCGCCTTTAATAGGTTTCTTTGCAAAACAGATGGTTTTAAGCGCTGCTTTAAGTAATGGTTACGTTTTTATGGTATTAATTGCAATACTAACAAGTGTAACATCAGCAGTGTATTATTTAAGTATAATAAAAAACATGTTCTTTTATAATGATCAATATATGATAAATCCTAGTTTAGAAAAATTAAATTTAATAGGTAATATAACGCTTCGCGACCAAAAAAATGAAAAAGAAAACTCTGAAAAAGTTAACTTTAAAGCAGAAAATATAGTATTATCTAGCTCATTAAGTATAACTATAAGTATATTAACTTTAATTTTATTACTGTTTATATTTATACCAAATGAATTATTTACATTAGCAAATATAGCTACGATAATATTATTTAAACCTTAAATGACAAGTCAAACATTTTTTCTAGTTTTTATCCCTATACTAGCTATTATATTATTAGCTGTAAATATTATATTGGCTCCACATAATCCTTACCAGGAAAAAGACTCCGCTTTCGAATGTGGTTTCCATTCTTTCCTAGGACAGAATAGAAGCGAGTTTAGCATCTCCTTCTTCATCTTCGCATTACTTTTTTTACTATTTGATTTAGAAATCTTACTAGTTTACCCTTACGTAGTAAGCGGTTATGCTAATGGAATCTTTGGATTAATAGTAATGCTTATATTTTTCTTGGTACTAACCTTAGGATTCGCCTTTGAGTTAGGGAAAAATGCATTATCTATAGAAAGTAAACAAACTTCTATTTTAAAAAAGTAAATAACATTCCTTCTACAGTTTAAAAAAAAAAATAAGCTTCACCACAAACAAATTCATATGCTAAATTGATAGGTATACGTAAGTCCCCCTTCCTCGTAATATATTATAATAAAACTTCTTTTAATGGAAAACCCATTCGTACACAAAGGGTTTATTATTCTGGAGGTTTTAAAGCTAAAGCATTAAAAACATACAGTAATGCTGAAGAATGTAAAAAACAAATATTATGCGAAAATAAAGGTAAAACAGGTATATATCGTTGAGTTAACACTATTAGTAATAAAAGTTATATTGGTTCTTCTATCAGTTTAACCGAAAGATTTACCAATTATTACAATATAAATCATTTAAAAGCCCATTATAATATGCTTATCTGTAGAGCTTTACTAAAAGAAGGTTATTCCAAATTCAATTTAGAAATATTAGAGTTTTGTAATCCTGACACTCGTTTCGAAAGAGAAAATTATTATATCTTGAATTGTGCTCCCGAATACAACTTAAACTTAACTTTGCAGAAAATGCCTTCTAGGTTGGGACATCGTCACTCGGAAAGCACTAAATTAAAATTAAGTTTAAATCAACAAACTAGAGTAGGTTTATCAGTAACAAATATAGAAAGTAAAGAGAAATTATTTTTTTCTTCTTTCAATTTAGCTGCTAAACATCTAGGTGTTCATGGAGGGCAAATTAGTTTATACTTTTCAAGAAGACAGGTAAAACCCTTTTTAAATAGATATATCTTAACTGTAGAAGAGAAAGTTTTAAGCACAGATGAAATAAAACCTCTAGAAAGCTGACGTGCGGGGGTTAATATCAAGGTTAAAAACATTATCACTAATGAAATTAAAATCTATGATTCTTTGCGTTCAGCAGCTAGAGATTTAAGTATAGCTCATTCAACTATACGTAAATACATGTAAAAACAAATTCCATACAATAACACATACCTTTTCAGTAAAAAGACTTAAGTTCCCACATGCGTAGGTTTAATAGTGGTTTCCATTCTTTCTTAGGACAGAATAGAAGTGAATTAATTATCTCTTTCTTTATCTTCGCACTTTTATTCTTACTATTTGAATTAGAAATTTTATTAGTCTATCCTTACGTAGTGAGCGGTTATGCTAATGGAATCTTTGGATTAATAGTAATGCTTATATTTTTCTTGGTACTAACCTTAGGATTCGCCTTTGAGTTAGGGAAAAATGCATTATCTATAGAAAGTAAGCAAACTTCTTTTATAAAGAAGTAAACCGTTAAAAGTCATTTAACGGTTTAATATTAAAAGTAGATCGGCGCACGCACAATAGTTTTTTCCTAAAAACTTAACTAAAGATTATTCTCTATCTAAAAATTATGTTACGTTAAATCTATTTTAAGTAAATTATGGTAACTTTTTATTATTTAGTTCATCTATTAGTGGTGATAATATTAACTCTAGTTCGGAATCACCTAATGATGATAAAGTAGGGCAAGAATATATTAATATATTTTATTATAGTACTATAGTAAAGTAAGGAAAGCTTCAGATAAATACCAAAATAAAGCCAAATTTTATACAGCTCTTCAAGATATTGGTACTAAACTCGCCTTGAAATGTTTAGAAGAAGAAAAGCTAGAAAAATCACATGAAAAACTATTATATAAATATGATAAATTATGACGTAAACAAGTATCTTTTCTAAACAAATATCCTAATTCTAAATTACCCCAACCTGAAGGTCTTTGCGATTGAGAAGAATATGGGTTTAATGATAAATGGGAAAAATAATAACTCTAAATCTAACAATAGTAATAGGTAGTTTAGCTTATTACTTAATCGCATTGCCTTCTTTTAAATTTTTATACTTCATCCCTTAAACTTCATAAAAACCTTTTTTACTTTTTTGTGAGTTAGTTATTTTTATAAGTTCCTCCTGCGGAGCGGAAGGTTTTTTTTTTCTTTCAGAAAAAAAATCAGCAAAGCGCGGGGGGGGGAGAAGTTTTTATGAGCGATAGTTTAAATAGGAAAATCTTTAATAGCTTTTCTTGCATTCTTAAATTTCATTAATAATGTATTATACATTTATTGTAATATATCTTGTGCTTTACATTAAAAACCTCTTGGCTAGTTTAATGGAAAACAAGATATCATATAAATCTTTGGCCTAGTTCGAATATAGGATAAGAAAAAAAAACCGCTTTTGCGTTAAAAAAAAAATTTTTTTTTCACGTGAGCTTTAGTTAAATAATTTTAGCTTAGTGCCGGAATAAATGATTAAACATTTATTAATGCAAGCGTTAAATTTATAACTATTTTTCTTTAATTATTTATAACTTCCTTTTTTTACTTTCGCCATAACGCTTAGAGTAAAAAAGCGAAAAACCTATAGTTAAATAAGAGGTTTAATTACTAAAGGGTGGCGTACCCCTAAAAAATTAATATATAAATTGAATAAACACATAGTAATAGACAATATATAAAAAGTTTTTAACGCAGAGCGCAAGATTTATTGTTTTGTGCTAACAAACCTAAAAAAAAAATTAGATAGTTTTAAAAGGGTGAAAAATATTTAATATTTTTAACGGCGAAGCCGAGGCGAAGCCGAGGCGAAGCCGAGGCGAAGCCGAGGCGAAGCCGCTCTTTGGTTTATTTTAGTAAAACAATTTTTTCTATTTATTTTTTTTATAAGTTCCTCCTGCGGTGCGAAAAAAAAAAAAAATCAGCCTGCGCTTTGCGTTAGAAAAAAACCATATATGTTATTAACCTAAGAATTTAAATAAGAAATTTAAAAGTAAAAAAACTCTTTAATATTTACTTATTTAACTTAGAATTTTTAGATATAATCTATGTTGTATTTACCCACATTAATTTCTGTGATTGAAGTTGTATTGGTAGTCGTACCTGCCTTATTAACTGTAGCTTTTGTTACAGTTGCTGAAAGAAAAACAATGGCAAGTATGCAAAGAAGACTGGGACCTAATATCGTTGGATACTATGGTCTTTTACAGGCATTTGCAGATGCTCTTAAATTACTTTTAAAAGAGTATGTATCGCCTACACAGGCTAATATAGTTTTATTTTTCCTAGGTCCTATAATAACTTTAATTTTCGGACTTTTAGGTTATGCTGTTATACCTTGGTCTGTCGTATTAAGGCTACGACATTTGTGGGGTTCAACAGTCAAATTCCGGGGACACCCTAAAGCTTATATTACCAAGCTGTAGCTGAAAAGCTATTAGTGGCTGAGTTAATCCCTCAGGTATGGTAACAATATATAAGATAATCGAAAGAGCAATGGGTTATCGCGGATCTAAGTCAGATATATTTAATAATATTTCTGTAAAAGAGCAAAGAGTATACGGCTGTTGATGCATTTTTCTACATAGATTAATGCATTTAAGATGTATTCTAATGGATTTCGAAAGAAATTATCTAGTCAAAACCTTTTCTAAACAATTAATTATAGCGCTGCGTTCCTTCCCAAAAAAAAGAGAGAGCTTTTTTTCTTTTTTAATGCAGCGAGTGCTTTAAAAAAAATATATTTTTTTTAATGCGAGCGCTTACTTTTTAAGGGTTTTTTTTTACGCTAACCCTTGTCTAATTATTTTATAAGAAAATGCATTTTCTTATAAAATAATAATGACTTCAAGGATGAAAAAATTTATAAATTTTTAATGGCTAGGCAGCGGAGCAGAAGAAAATAAATAATTAATTGCATGATAAATTTGATTAATAGTACGGACCTGGATTAGCAGTCTGAGATTTTAACTTAGGTATACTTTATATCTTGGCAGTTTCTTCTCTTGCTACATATGGTATCCTGTTAGCTGGTTGATCTGCAAATTCTAAATACGCTTTCTTAGGTTCTCTAAGAAGTACTGCACAATTAATTAGTTATGAATTAATATTAAGTTCTGCTATTTTATTAGTAATTTTACTAACAGGAAGTTTAAATTTAACTGTAAATATAGAAGCTCAAAGAGCTATATGATTTATAATACCACTTTTCCCAGTGTTTATTATATTTTTCATAGGTTCTGTTGCAGAAACAAATAGAGCTCCTTTTGATTTAGCCGAGGCTAGACAGACTTGGCCTCGTTAAAGTTCGCTATATGCTGGAAACCCCTAAAGACTCCGGTACTCTATCTCGCCTCCCGCAAGCTTGCGAGGGGGCGAAAGTATATAATTACTAAAGATAAGTGAAAATCTTGAGTATGTTACAATGGGCAATCAGCAGGAAACCAACGGATTTATAATTATCCTAGTAGGATCCTCAGAGACTACACGCGAACGTGCAAATTTAATTATTTGTACATGATATAGTCCAAACTTCGGTGAGAGCCGAAGATAATAAATGGAGTTACCCTCTATACGATACCCTAGCTGTAAAATAAGCCACAATGTATTTAAAAACCGAAGGAATTATACTACTTCGGCTTCCCCCAACCATAATCCTTCTATACCTATTATAACTGTATCTAACTTGCAAGATAAAAACTCTATTTCATCTAAACGAGAAATACTTGCGAATAAAGCTGGTGTATACAGTTTTGTTAACCGGATAAACGGTAAACAGTACATAGGTAGCGCCAAAGATTTTTACTTAAGAGTAAATGAACATTTATCTAATCGAAAATCTAACCGCGCGTTACAGTCTGCTATACTTAAACACGGTTTACATAATTTCAATTTTTGTATTTATGAATACTTCACTTACGATAGTAAATTTATTAGTCATAAAGGGTTAACTGACTTAGAAGACAGTTATATACAAAAATATGATTTCAGTCTTCTTTATAATTTCATGAAATCAGCTACCAGCCTAACAGGATATAAACATACTGATAGTGCTAAAGCAAAAATGATTAAAAGATTGGAAGACAAAACTAACCATCCTTTTTGAAGTAAACATCATAGCGAAGAAGCCAAGGTTTTAATAAGTAAACCGGGAGTATTAAATCCTATGTTCGGTAAAACTCACTCAGAAGAAACTAAAAACCTTATGAGGGCAAAAAGGATTAAACACCCACAAGGAGTAGGAATTTATGATTTAGATGGTAAGTTAGTAAAAAGTTTTAATACTAATGTGGATTTGGCGGATGATTTAAATATATCTAAGGTTACAGTAGGTAAATATCTAAACCGCGGTTTAATTTACAAAAATATGTTCTATTTTAAAGTAAATTCAAGTTAGTTAATTTAACAAATTAACCATCGTAACTTACATTTTTTGGAGTCTGAATTAGTTAGTGGGTTTATGACTGAACATTCTGCAGTTATATTTGTATTCTTCTTCCTAGCAGAGTATGCAAGTATAGTGCTTATTTGTACATTAACTAGTATTCTATTCCTTGGAGGTTATCTTTTTAATGTTATACCTTTAATTTATCTAATACAAGAAATTGACTATACTTTTATAGAAAATCCGGAAAGTTTAGAATTTTTTATTTAGTCCTTTAGTAGAAGGGTTGTTATATGGTTTAAGCTTAGGATTAAAATCATGTATTATGATATTTACTTTTATCTGGGTGAGAGCATCTTTTCCTAGAATACGTTATGATCAATTAATGACTTTCTGTTGAACTATACTATTACCTATAGTTATAGCATTTATTGTATTAGTTCCCTGTATTTTATATAGCTTTGAGATAATACCTAGTAATATTTCTTTGTTCTAGTTCCTTCCGCTGTGAAAAAAACTACACTTAACCATAACGAAATAATAAAAAAAAATGGAGATTGGGTTTGTTTAAATTCACATAGTTCTTATCACAATGTTCAAGATAAAGTTAATTTAGCTTCATTAAGAAAAAATTTAATTAATAAAGCTGGAGTTTATTCCATTGTTCATAATGAAACTAAAAAGCTATATATTGGTAGTTCAATGAATTTAGCTAGAAGACTTCTTGATCATATTAATAATCAAAATTCCAATATTAAATTGCAACGGGCTATCAGTAAATACGGTTTAAACAATTTTTCTATTTATATATTAGAGTTGTTACCTGCAGATCTAAACTCAAATGAAAAAGATTTAGGTGTTGGATTAATTAAGATGGAACAAAAATACTTAAATCTTTTTAGTGATAAGTATAACATTAATCCTGAAGCAGGTAAAACTAGGTTAGGTGCTAAACACTCAGAGGCCACTAAAGAGTTAATGAGTAAATTAAGGAAAGAAAATCCACATTTCCTTAATAAAAGTCACAAGGAGGAGTTTATATCTAAAATTAGAGCTAGAATGAGTGGGTGTAATAATCCTATGTTTGGTAGACCTGTTACTAACACTAACAAAAAACTAATCTCGGATTTATTTAGTAAATCTGTTTATTTGTACGAAGCTAATAGTTTAAGATTAATAGCTAAATATGATAAACATAAAGACTTAATAGATGGTATAAAAATTTCACCGGCTCCGCAGCCCAGCACACCCTAGTGGGCGCCCGGGGCTAAAACTTTAATTAAGTATAAAGACTCAGGAAAAGTATTTAGAGATCTATATATTATCTCATCCACTGTGTTAACACGGGAAAATAAATAAAAAGTTAACTTTTCCTATTTACAAGAGTAGCTTCACTTAGCTAGTGGGGTGGTACCCACCCCTATTGCTTTAACCACGCCCTGGCCGAGTAATACTAAGGTATTTTCGGCTTATTAGCATATAAGGGTTAATTTCCTGGGTTTAGAGTTACTTTTACGGGTTAATCTTTAGCTCTTTTCCTTATGTAACCGAGAAAACCCAGAAGAAGAGCATCTTTCCCTCGTATACGTTACGATCAATTAATGACATTCTGTTGAACAATATTATTACCTATCGTAATAGCATTTATTGTTTTAGTTCCTTGTATTTTATATAGTTTTGAAATTATCCCTAGTAATATTTCTTTATTCTAGCCAAAACAAGGCTTGCCTTCGCCTTGGCCAGGCAAAGGCTAGTTCCTCTCACTGTAAAAATAAATACCCTTAAAAAAAATATAAAATAGTAAAAAACTTCCTTTATTAATTAGATCTTTTTTTTTTTCAAAAAGAATGAAAAAACGTAACTTATTAAATTTAATAATTTTTATTCTTCTTGCTACATTAGTAGTATGTGTTTACATTTACTTAGCAGATCCTTTTCAGGTGCATTACTGCATGGACCAGGTCCAAGAAAATATAGAACTCATAAAATACCACATAGCTAAAGTACAGAATTAAATTAAACTTTGCGAGCATGACCTTAACCGCGGAGTCTTATCAAAAGAGGATTTTTCTAAAATTAGCCAAGATAAGGCTTATTTAGTGAATAAAAGGCAAAATTTAATTAAAAACTAGGCCAAATACCGGTTTTTAGCTAATTCTTATATTAAAGCTGAAGTTGTCATAGTAACAAATATAAATCTTAATTAAAAAAATCGCTTCGCAGGAGGAAACTCACGCTTCGCGCTAAAAATAAAATAATATAATTCTTTGTAAGATGTATTTTATTTTTAAAACCTAAATGTAAAGATATTAAAAGTAATTATCAAAAATATAGCTATGTAAATAAATCCTCCTAATAGATGTAAAGTAGCGTAAGCATATTAACTATATTTAGGTATTATGATTAGTTATAGCATGATTTAAGATTAAAAATTTACACGAGATAAAATTTAGAACACTAAATAAAATTAACTATTTAGAATTTAAAAGAAAAACCTTTACTATTGCAACACTAAAGTAAATTAAGAGTTATTTTTATTTATTTATTTTTTTTTATTTATTTTTTATTTCTATAGGCAAAGCGAAAACGTAAAAAATAGAGGAATTTTTTTTCTCTCGTATAGAGCGAAAAAAAAAAAAAAAAAAAAT
>Ga0190273_10000737_pt1 | contig 11874 bp, 10 predicted proteins | sample Popmic504IS_FD_134513 | JGI IMG/M metagenome (GOLD analysis project Ga0190273, IMG submission 134513) | Populus adjacent soil microbial communities from riparian zone of Shoshone River, Wyoming, USA - 504 IS | ecosystem: Environmental > Terrestrial > Soil > Riparian zone > Trees stand | place...
GGCCGTTGGCCCCATCGACGGTGATGGTCTGGCCCTCGAGGGACTGGCTCGTTCCCGTCCCGCAGCCGACGACACAGGGGATCCCGAGCTCGCGGCTGACCAGCGCGGCGTGTGACGTCGACCCACCCAGGTCCGTGACGACGGCAGCGGCGCCGAGCATTCCATGGACGTCGTCGGTCGTGGTGGTCGGCCGGACGAGCACGACGCTCTCGCCCGCATCGGCCCGGTCCGCAGCCTCGTCCGGGTCGCACACCGCGACCCCGCTCACGACGCCCGGGCAGGCCGCCTCGCCGCGGGCCAGCACCTCGGCCGAGACGTCCGCCGAACCGAGTGCGTCCGTGGCCTTGCGCACCTGCTCGACGGTGAGCAGTCCCAGCGCCTCGACCCGCGAGATCATGCCGTCCTCGGCGAGCTGGACTGCAAGCTCGACTGCGGCGGCGGGCGAACGCTTGGCGATGCGGGTCTGCAGGATCCAGAGTCGACCGGACTCGATCGTGAACTCGATGTCCTGGACGTCCCTGGCGTCGGCTTCCAGCGAGGCCGCTATGCCGAGCAGCTCGTCGTGCACCTCGGGCATCTCCACGCCGAGGGATGACAGTGATCCGGGCGTGACCGTCCCCGAGACGACATCCTCACCCTGCGCACGGGCCAGCCACTCACCGTAGGGCTCACGATCCCCGTTCAGAGGGTTGCGGCTGAAGAGCACGCCGGTGCCAGACGACTCGTCCGCGTTGCCGAAGACCATGGCCTGCACCGTCACCGCCGTCCCTCCGTCATGCGAGATCGCGTGGTGGTCGCGGTAGCTGACGGCACGCGACGACTCCCAGGATCGGAAGACGGCCTGAACCGCACAGAAGAGCTGCTGCCACTCGTCGACGGGCACGGTCTCGTCAGCGAGATCGGTGTCCTCGTGTACCACCGAGCGGTACTGGGCGGCGAACCGCTCACGCAGCGCGTCGACCCACGCGGGCTGTCCCGACTCAGCGGCCAGCGCGCGGCCGCTGACCTCGGTGATGCCGAGATTGAGGATGGTGTCCATCATGCCCGGCATCGAGTCCGCGGCGCCCGAACGTACGGACACGAGCAGAGGACGCTCGCTTCCACCGAACTGTCGTCCGGTGACCTCTTCGAGATGCTGGATACCCCGGCGCAGGCACGCAATCAGCTCGTCGGGCAGGGTTCCCGCCGAGTTGGCCGCGTGGCAGTTGATCGTCGGCAGGGCGAACGCCGGCGGGACCGGAAGGCCCAACGATGCCATGCGGTTGACGCCCCACGCCTTGCCGCCGATCGCGGCGCGGTCCAGCTGAGAGGTTCCGTCGAGAATCACCATGCGTGAGACCTCCTGCGAGGTGGCGCTGCTCATGCATTCACCGCCGTCGGTCGGGCAGAGGCCAGGGCCACGAGACCGCCATCGACGCGGAGGTCGATGCCGTTGATCCAGGAGGCGGCATCGGACACCAGGAACGTCGCGGCCGCGGCGACCTCGTCGGCCGTGGCGTTCCGGGCGAGGGCCTGCTCCGCGCGCTGGACCGAGTCGCCCATTGAGGACCGGAAGTCCTCGAGGATCGGGGTCTGCGTGGGTCCGGGACTGACCGTGCACATCCGGACCCCCTGCCGCAGGACGGCAGCCACCTGGCTCTGGCTCCACGCCAGCAGGGCCTTCTTGGATGCGTCGTATGACGAGCTTCCGTCGAGGTCGAACAGCTCGACGGCTGCCGCTGGGGTCTCAGCCGACAGCAGTCGCCTGACCTCATTGTCTGTGAGCTGACTTCGTAAAGCCGCGATCGAGGCGAGCGACACCACCGCTCCGCCCCGCCTGATACCGGGCAGCACACGGAGCGTGACCTGCATGGTTCCCCACAGGTTGACGGCCAGGACCGTCCCAGGATCGGCTGTGCCTGGCACGCCGGCGGCGTTGATGAGCCCCGCCAACTCTTCGGGCAGCCGTGCGGCCGCACGCTCGATGCTGTCCGGCGACGTCAGGTCGACCACGACGGCCTCGATCCCATCCGCCTGCTCGACCGTGCGGTCCCATCCGATGACCCGATGACCGTCGCCGATCAATCGCATCGCGATAGCCCTGCCGATGCCGGAAGCACTGCCGGTGACCACATAGCTATTCACTCGAACGCTCCTCTGCTGACGAATGTGATGTGCGCCATAAAGTAATACCATACGGTATGGTTTGTGTCACGCAAAGGAGTTTCCATGACCATCAACGACACGGCAAGCGATCACCGCTTCCTCGTCCTGCACGCCATACGTCTCAAGGGGACCGCTGACGTCGCCGTCGCCAGCCTCGTCTCGGGACTCGACGCCAGCGAGGTGGACGCCATCGCAGGCCACGCGGCTGCGAGCGACCTGCTGTCGCGGAAGGAGGGACGGATCTCCGGCTTCCGGCTCACCGAGACCGGACGCGTCGAGCACGAGCGACTGCTCACCATGGACACGAGCAACGGCGCGCGACGCGCGGGCATCGAGGCGGCCTACTCGTCCTTCCTGCCGCTCAACAGTCGTCTCAAGGACATCTGCGGCATGTGGCAGATGAAGGACGGCGCCCCCAACGATCATCAGGACAGCGAGTACGACGCCACCGTGATCGACAAGCTCGCCGAGCTGAACGCCGAGGCCGAGGCCGGGCTTCGGACCGCCGGCGAGAGCAGCGAGCGGATGGCGGTCTACGCGGACCGGCTCAACCACGCGCTGTCGCGCGTGCAGGCCGGCGAGGTCGCCGCCTTCGCGCGCCCCATGGCGCACTCCTACCACGATGCCTGGATGGAGCTGCACCAGGATCTCCTGCTCAGCCTCGGCCGTGAGCGCGACGAGGCGGACGGGCACTGATGCGCATCTGCGTCACGAATGACGACGGCTGGTCCGCCGTGGGCCTCCGCACCCTGGTCCTCGCCCTGAGTGCTGAGCACGAGGTCCTCGTCGTCGCTCCCTCGAGCGAGCGGAGCGGCAGCGGCACAGCCCTCGGCTCCCTCGAGGACGGTCACACCATCGCGACGGTCCCGGTCGACGTCCTCGGCGCCACGAACGCCTGGTCGGTCGACGGCCCTCCGGCGATGTGCGCGCTGATCGCCATGTCGGGCGCCCTCGGACCGCTACCGGACGCCGTCATCAGCGGTATCAACGCAGGCCACAACACCAGCCGAGGGATCGCCCACTCCGGGACGTTCGGTGCAGCCTTCACTGCGGCGCGCTTCGGCATCCCCGCGTTCGCGATCAGTGCGGGTGCAGGTCCCGATGCTCGCTTCGACACGGCCGCCGACATCGCCGTGCAGCTGTCATGCAAGCTCGACCTCTTGCCCCGGTTCACCGTGCTGAACGTCAACGTGCCCGACGCTGACGCCGACGACCTCGGCGACCCCGTCGAGTCATCGCTCGCTGCACGTGGCATGCAGAACGTCGGCCTGCAGCACGACGGCGCGGCCATCACCCTGACCGAGCGCGGGCCGGTCGGCTCCCCCGGCGACACCCAGTCCGTGCTCGATGGTCGCGTCACGCTCACCGCCGTCAGCGCAGGACTCACCACCACCGATGTGCCGCCGGCATTGCTCGCGGCGCTCTCGACCCAACGACCCCAGGAGGACTTGTGAAGATCACCGTCGACCTCGACGTCTGCGAGGGCCACGGCCAGTGCGAGTTTGCCGCCCCGGACGTCTTCGAGGTGACCGACGACGGCAGCGTCGACTACCAGGAGACCGCGCCGGAGTCCGAACGCGCGGCCGTCGTGAAGGCAGCGGCCGTGTGTCCGGTGCGGGCCATCGTGATCGGCGACTGACGTGGACCGCATAGCGGTCGTCGGCGCCTCGCTCGGAGGGCTCAGGGCGGCTGAGAGCCTGCGTGTCGAGGGGTTCGCAGGCGAGATCGTGCTGATCGGCGACGAGCAGCACGAACCCTACGACCGTCCCCCGCTCTCCAAGTCCTACCTCACGGGCGACGGCCACCTGACCAGCGTCCTGCTGCCGCACACCTTCGACGGAACGATGCTGCTCGGGTCGGCGGCCGTCGGTCTAGACACGCGCCAGAAGCTGCTGACCCTGGAAGACGGGACGACCCAGACGTATGACGGACTCGTGATCGCCACGGGCACGGAGCCGTTCGTCCCCCCAGGGATCGACACCGCCCTGGGCGGCGTGCACCTTCTCCGCACCGCAGCAGAGGCGTCCGCGCTGCGGGCGGACCTCCACGACGAACCGCACCACGTCGTCGTCCTCGGCGCAGGCTTCATCGGCGGTGAAATCGCCAGCACCTGCCACGATCTGGGCATTCCCGTCACCCTGGTCGACATGGCACCTCTCCCGCTGGCACGACCCCTGGGTCACGAGGTCGCGACGATCCTCCTCGAAAGGCACCAGGTCGCAGGCACCCGCTTCCGGTTGGGCGTCAGCGCCCAGCGGCTCACCCACGACGACTCCCTCCAGGTCTCGGGTGTCGACCTCACCGACGGAACACATCTGCCCGCCGACCTCGTGATCGTGGCCGTCGGCGTGCGACCCAGCACGTCGTGGCTCGACGGCAGCGGGGTCGCGGTCGACAACGGCGTTCTCTGCGATGCTGACCTGTCCTCCGTCAGCACCCCGGGTGTGGTCGCGGTCGGCGACGTCGCGCGGTGGACCCACCCGTTGTTCGGCGACTCCGTGCGGGTCGAGCACTGGATGAATGCTGTCGAGAGCGCCTCCGCAGCGGCGCGCACCCTCATGGGCAGGGGTGAGCCGTACGCGGCGATCCCCAGCTTCTGGTCCGATCAGCTCGGTCACAAGATCCAGGGCATCGGCATCCCCTCGTGTGCCGACGAGGTCGAGGTAGACCTGACTGACGGCGTGCTGGCCACCTACCGGCGCGCGGGTCGGGTCGTGGGCGCGGTCGTCTTCGAGAAGCCGCGACGGCTCCTGGCAGTGAGGCGGGACCTGGCCGCGCAGGCAGAAGCGCTCACGTAAATGACACAATGAAGCACATGAGGCGTGAGGGCATGACGTGGCGTGGTTGAGACGCGACGACTTCCTCCAGGCGGGCCTGGACATCCTGGCCGGCAAGGGCAGTGAAGGTCTGACGATCGCGTCGTTGTGCGAGACGCTCGCCATCAGCAAGGGATCGTTCTACCACCACTTCGACGGCATGGCCGATTACGTCGACGCCCTCCTGCAGTACTGGGAGGTCCAGATCAACGACCGATCAATTGCCATCTCGGAGGACGAGCCCGAACCGATGACCCAGATCCCGGTGCTCACCGAGATCGCGGTGGCGCTGCCGCACGCCACGGAGGCGGCCCTGCGCGCATGGGGTGAGAGCAATCCTGTCGTCGCTGCTGCGCAGGCACGGGTCGACTCGGCTCGTACGGCTCGGATCCTCGAGGTGATCCTGTCCCTGGGCATCGAGAAGAATAAGGGCGCGCTGCTTACCGACCTGGCGGTCAGCCTGCTCGTCGGGTTCCAGCACCAGGACCCGAAGGACCTCGGGCGACTCCGCGCCATGCTGGACGAGGTCAACCGACTCATCTACCTCGAGATCAGCTCATAGCTCACGAGAACGTCGCGTAGATCGTCTTGACCTGCTGATAGGCAGCCAAGCCCTCAGGGCCCAGCTCACGGCCCAGTCCACTTGACTTGATCCCGCCGAACGGCGAGCCCAGATCGATCCTGAAACCATTGATGCCGAACGTGCCCGTGCGTACGCGCCGGGCCACGTCCATTCCGCGATCCTGGTCTTCGGTCCACACGCTGCCGGCGAGGCCGTACGCCGAGTCGTTCGCCATGGCGACGGCATCGTCCACGGTCTCGTAGGGCGTCAGGGCCAGCACCGGTCCGAAGACCTCCTCGCGGGCCAGCTCGCTGGACGGATCCACGTCGGCGAACACCGTCGGCTCGACGAACCATCCGGTGTCGATCCCGGCAGGACGCCGACCGCCGACGACCGTGCGCGCGCCATCTGCAGCGGCACGCGAGATGAATCCTTCGACGCGCTCACGCTGGCCGGCCGTCACCACCGGCCCGATCTGCGTTCGGGGATCGAGGGGGTCCCCGACCGCGAGCGACCTGGCGAGGTCGGCGAACCCGTCGACGATCTCGGCGTAGCGCTGCCGCGGAACCAGCACCCTGGTGCTCAGGTAGCAGGTCTGTCCGGTGTTGAGGAAGCACGCGGCGAACAGGTCGGCGAAGTGCGTCTCGAGCGCGACGTCGTCAAGGACGATGGCCGCGGACTTGCCGCCCAGCTCCAGCGAGACCGGCCGGAGCAGCCGGCCGCAGATCTCGCCGATGGATCGTCCCGCGGCCGTCGAGCCCGTGAAGGCGACCTTGTCCACCCCCGGGTGCTGCACCAGCGCAGCGCCTGTCTCACGACCTCCGGGCACCACGTTGAGCACGCCCGGTGGCAAGCCGGCCTTCTGCGCCGTCTCAGCCACGACCATGGCGTCGAGGACTGTCTCGGGCGACGGTTTCCAGACCACCGTGCACCCCGCCGCGAGCGCCGGGGCGATCTTGAAGAACGCCAGCGAGAGTGGGAAGTTCCAGGGCACCACTGCGGCGACCACACCGATGGGCTCCCGGCTGATGACGGTCGATCCGCCGCCCAACCGGGGCCGAAGCTCCTGTGACTCGGTGGCCGAGGCCACGCCGGCGAAGTAGCGGATCGCCAGCGGTCCGACGACGCCCTCGCTGGCCTGCCCGATCGCGATCGGCATGCCGTTCTGGGAGCTGACGGCGTGGACCAGGTCTGCGGATCTCTCCTCCAGCGCGTCGGCGAATCGAATGAGCAGCTCGTTCCGAGCAGCCGTCGTCCACGAGCCCCAGCCCGATGGGTCGTCGAACGCCTGTCGCGCTGCGAGGACCGCGGCAGCGACATCGGCCTCTGACCCGTCGGGCGCCGCGGCGATGACCTGCTCGGTCGTGGGGTTGACGATGTCCGTGATGGTGCCCGTGGAGTCGATCCACTCACCACCGATGAACAACGATCCGCTGGGCACGGTCACGGCAGCCTCCTCGCTTCGACTGCAAACCATACCTCAAGGTATGATATTCGAACACACCTTCAGGCCTCAGCCGCCCACCTGGTGAGCGTCGACGATCACCTGTCGACCTGATGCTCGAAGTCGATCGCGACGCTCTCACCCAGACGATCTACGGCGGGTCCACCGAGATCATGAACGACCGCTCCGGGGTGGTCGCCTGCTGCCACGCGTCGACCGCCTCCGACAGGCTGCGACTCGTGGTGACAGGGGGCTGGCCCACCGAGCGGGACAGACGGGGCGCTGGGCCCGACACGATGACCCCGTCGGCAACCGAGGCCAGGGAACCTCGAGCGGCGATGTGCGGATGGCCGACCGCCTCCTCGAAGTCGAGGACGGGGGTGGCGCATGCGTCGCTGTCAGCGAACGCCGCCGCCCACTCGTCCCTGGTGCGTGTGAGAAAGGCGTCGCCGAACACCTTCACCATCGCGGGCCAGCCCTCGGTGTCGTGCTGGTTCGGAAGCTCGGCCGGGTCGAGGTCGAGGCCGGCGAGCAGCTCGGCGTAGAACTGCGGTTCGATCGCCCCTACTGCCATGTGCTTGCCGTCGAGACACGCATACGTGCGATAGAAGGGCGCGCCACCGTCGATCAGGTTGTCAGCACGCTCGTCGCTCCACACGCCCTCGGACCGCATCTCCAAGATGCCCTGCAGCAGCGTGCTGGCGCCATCCACCATGGCCGCGTCGACGACTTGACCGAGGCCACTGCGGGACCGCTCGACGAGGGCCGCAAGGATCCCGCTCAGCAGGAACATGGACCCTCCGCCGTAGTCGCCGACGAGATTGAGCGGGGGCACGGGATGCTCGGCCGGTCCGATCGCATGGAGCGCGCCGGTCAGCGAGATGTAGTTGATGTCGTGGCCCGCACGAGCAGCCATCGGACCGCTCTGCCCCCAGCCGGTCATGCGGCCGAACACCAGCGCGGGGTTTCGGCCGAGGCACACGTCGGGTCCGATGCCCAGTCGCTCGACGACGCCGGGGCGGTATCCCTCGATGACCACATCAGCAGCATCGATCAGCTCGAGCACTGCTGCCAGGTCTGCCGGATCCTTCAGGTCCGCGGGCACGACGACACGACCTCGCAGCACCTGCTTCCTTGCCGCCGCATGCGGTTCCGGGGTCACCGGTCGCACGACCCGTACGACCTCGGCGCCGAGGTCGGCGAGCATCATCGCCGTGTGCGGGCCGGGACCGATGCCCGCCAGCTCGACGACACGGATCCCGCTCAGGGCTGCGCTCACAGTCTCTCCTGGATGTCGATCGTCATGCACGTGCGGGTGTCGCGGTGCGGGGTCGACGCGAGTCACCGCGGTCGAAGGTCGTCGACGTCACCCCCGTGGCGCGGAGCTCGGCCTTGCGGACCTTCTGGGTCGGCGTCTTGGGCAGCTCCGCGACCATCTCGACGTAGCGGGGCACCATGAACCTGGCCATCCGCTCCTCGAGGAACGCGACGAGCTCGGCGGGTGTCAGCGAGGCGCCCTCCTTCAGGACGAAGACAACCATGATCTCGTCCTCGCTCTGGTCGGACGGCACCGCGACGGCTGCGCTCTCGAGCACCGCGGGATGCTCGTTGACCTCGGCCTCGACCTCGGCGGACGACACGTTCTCCCCACGGCGGCGGATCGCGTCCTTCATGCGGTCGACGAAGTAGAAGTTGCCGTCGTCGTCGCGGGTGAAACCGTCGCCGGTGTGCAGCCACTGGTTGCGCCATGCGGCCGCAGTCGCCTCCGGCTTGTTCCAGTAGCCGGCCATGAGCGTCCATGGCTCATCGGCACGCAGGACCAGCTCACCCAGCTGACCGGAAAGCACTTCATTGTCGTGCGCGTCGACGACCCGCGCGTGGAACCCAGGACGGATGCGGCCGCAGCTGGCCGTGTTCGCCAGGTCGTAGCCATCGCTGAGGATGCAGCAGGCAGTCTCCGTCATGTTGAATGTCGTGCGCGCTCGCAGACCGAAGCGCGTCTCGAAGTCGCGGAGGTTGTCGGCCAGCGGCAGCATCAGCGCGTCGCGCAGCGAGCTGTCGGCATCGTCCGGTGCTGCAGGCTGCCCGACCAGGAAGTTGACCATGGCACCCATCAGGATCGTCGTCGAGATGCCGAACGTGCGGATGTCGGACCAGAACTCGTCAGTGCTGAACCTCGACCGCAGGACGACCCGACCACCGACGAGCGCCATGGCAAACAAGGGGGCCTTGCCGCTCATGTGGTACATCGGGAACGGCGAGTAGAACGCGTCAGTCGCATCGAACAGCTCGGACGGTGCGATGCCGGTGCCGGTCAGGCGGGTCTGGGCCCACGGCACGAGGACCCCCTTGGACGGACCGGTCGTGCCGGACGTGTAGAGGATGGAGGCGATGTCATGCGCGGCCGGCGCCGCAAGCTCTACCGGGTCGGCGCCGGCGAGGAAGTCGACGTCGCTCACGATGCGCTCATCTCCGCCCGCAGCCCCCTCCCCACCGACGACGACGATCCTCCGCAGGCTCAGGTCAGAGCCCAGCGAGTCGATGACGGTCGGCAGGTAGTCGGCATGGACGATCAGCAGGTGCGCCAAGGAGTCCTCGACGATGTAGCGCATCATGCGTCCGCGGTACGAGGTGTTGATCGGCACCTCGAGCGCCCCCAGCCAGGCGATGCCGAGCCAGGAGCCGAGCGCCGGAAAGCCAGGCGGGAGCATCGTGAGGACCGTGCTGTCGCGTTCGATCCCCCACCGGGCGAGGGCGTGCGCCCAGTCCCGCGACAGCCGGTCGGCTTGTCCGTACGTCAGCTGGGTGCCCTCCTCGGCGTCCTGGACGTAGATCGCGTCCGGCGCAGCCTCGGCCCGCAGGGAGAGCAGCTCGGGAAGCGAAGGGCAATCGTCGAGCACGGGGTCCTCCCAGGGTTGGATCGGTGTGTCCCGAGTCACGATATGATGCGTTGACACCTATGTCAACGCACGTTCGTCGGTCCGCGCTCCCACGGTCGCGATTCGCTGGAGACGTCGACGCATAGGATGTGAAGCAGGCGGAACCGCTGAGGAGGTGGGCATGACGCAGACCGAGAAGTCAGCATGGTTCAAGCGCACGGACTACGACCGGAGCGACAGCGTCACACGCGCCCAGCTGCTCGAGGCCGCGGAGGTCGTCTTCGCCGACGTCGGTTACGCCAAGGCGTCGATCGCGAGGATCGCCGACCAGGCGGGGGTGTCGCGGGCGACCTTCTACGTCTACTTCACCGCTCGGCAAGAGGTGTTCCAAGTGCTGACCGAGGAGCTGATCGCGGGAGCGCAGCGGGCCCAGCGCGATCCCGGGGTCGACATCTCCGACCCGCGCGGCATCATTCGGGCGTCGATACGTACCGTGCTCCGGCTCTACACGTCCAAGGCGGCGCTGCTCACGATCGTGGAACAGCAGTCCAGGCTCGAGGAGGGAGTGCAGGGCCTCTGGGAGACCTTCTGGAACAGTCAGATCCACAACTCAAAGCGGTTCATCGAACGACTCCAGCGTGAGGGCAGGTCCGACCCGGACGTCGATGCCGCGATCGCCAGCGAGAGCATGACGGCGACGCTGCTGCACTACGGCCTCCACAACGCCGACGCCTCCGCTGAGCGCATCGAGGACCTGGGCGCCCAGCTGACACCCGTGTACGAACGCCTCATCGGACTGCGCGAGCACGAAGGATCAGTCGGATGACGACTCGGCCACCATGGTCATCAGCACCTGCCCGGGCCTGACCGCGTCTCCGATCGCGACGTCGACCGCACCCACGAGTCCGGCCACGTCGGATCGTACGACGTTCTCCATCTTCATCGCCTCGACCGTCGCAAGCGGGTCCCCCGGCGCCACGGAGTCGCCGGCGGCGACATGCACCGCAAGAACGGTGCCGGTCATGGGACTGCGCGCAGCGCCGTCACCGGATGCCCCCCCGCCCGCTGGTCCCCGCACACTGCTGGACCTGCGATCCGGGCGCGCCGTGCCGGGTGGTCGCACGACACGGATCAGCGCGCCCGCGACCTCCACCAGGTCGACGTCGCGCCGATAGGCTCGCGCGTCGTCCGGCAGCAGGGTCGGCTCCACCACCTGCTCGAACCAGGCCGTGGTGATCTCACCGTTCTCGAAGTCGTCATGCCCGATCACGTCAGCAAGCGCTGGCAGGGTCGTCGGAATCCCCCCGACCGAGCTGGCTGACAGGGCCCTCGCCATCTGCCGGAGCGCCCGAGAACGATCGGCCCCGTGGACGACGATCTTGGCGATGAGGCTGTCGAAGTCGGGCGGAACCACGTCGCCGCTGCGATAACCAGCATCGACTCGACCACCGGTCTCGGTCACGAAGGTCAACGTGTCGAGACGTCCGCTCGCGGGCGCGAACCCGCGGAACGGGTCCTCGGCGTTCACCCGGACCTCGATCGCGTGACCCCGGGGAGCCGGGGGGCAGCTGACCGAGAGCGGCTCACCCGATGCAATGCGGATCTGCTCCGCCACGAGGTCAAGACCCGAGACCATCTCGGTGACGGGGTGCTCGACCTGGATGCGCGTGTTGACCTCGAGGAAGAAGTGCTCGTCACCCACAACAAGGAACTCGACAGTGCCGGCCCCGACATAGCCGACGTGGCGCATGATCGCCTCAGCCTCGTGAGCCAGCTCGGCCCGGACGCGATCTGGCACGGACGAGGCCGGCGCCTCCTCGATCAGCTTCTGGTGGCGTCGCTGCACCGAGCACTCCCGATCTCCGACCGCGATGACCGAGCCAAGCTCGTCGGCGACAATCTGGACCTCGACATGCCGGGCTCCGACGACGTAGCGCTCGGCCAGCAGTGAGTCGTCACCAAAGGCCTTGAGCGCCTCGCGCCGCGCCGCGGCAACGAGCTGGGGCACATCGCGCTCGGCGGTGACGA
>Ga0190273_10000738_pt1 | contig 11873 bp, 8 predicted proteins | sample Popmic504IS_FD_134513 | JGI IMG/M metagenome (GOLD analysis project Ga0190273, IMG submission 134513) | Populus adjacent soil microbial communities from riparian zone of Shoshone River, Wyoming, USA - 504 IS | ecosystem: Environmental > Terrestrial > Soil > Riparian zone > Trees stand | place...
GAGGGCGCGCTGATGGTCGACGCGACGCTCGGCCTCGGTGGGCACGCCGAGGCGGTCCTCGAGCGCTGCCCGAGCGCGCACCTGATCGGGATCGACCGCGACGTGCACGCCCTGGAGCGGAGCCGGGCCCGCCTCGCGTCGTACGCCGAGCGCGTGACACTGGTGCACGCGGTCTACGACGAGATCGCCGACGTGCTCGCCGATCTCGGCCACCAGCACGTGGACGGCGTGCTGTTCGACCTCGGCGTCTCCTCGATGCAGCTGGACCTGCGGGAGCGCGGCTTCGCGTACGCCGAGGACGCGCCCCTCGACATGCGGATGGACGACACCACCGGGCGCACCGCCGCCGACGTCCTGAACGAGTACCCCGTCGACGAGCTGGCCCGGATCCTCAAGTGGTACGGCGAGGAGCGGTTCGCCCGGCGGATCGCCGAGACCGTCGTCCGCGAGCGGGCGAAGCAGCCGTTCGCACGCTCCGGCCGGCTCGTCGAGCTGCTGTACGAGACGATCCCGGCGCCGGCCCGGCGCACCGGAGGACACCCCGCCAAGCGCACCTTCCAGGCGCTGCGCATCGAGGTCAACGACGAGCTGTCGGTGCTGCGCCGTGCCCTGCCCGCCGCCGTCGAGGCGATCGGGGTCGGCGGCCGGGTCGTGGTGATGTCCTACCACTCGCTCGAGGACCGGATCACCAAGCACGTGTTCGCGGACCTGACCCGCAGCGACGTCCCGCCGGACCTGCCGTTCGTGCCGGCCGGCCACGAGCCGGCGCTGCGGCTGGTGACCCGTGGGTCGGAGAAGGCCACCGCCGCCGAGATCGAGAGCAACCCGCGAGCCGCCTCTGTGCGGCTGCGTGCCGTCGAGCGCATCCGGGCCGGAGCAGCGGCATGAGTGAAGGGGACAACCGATGAGCACCCTGATCCACCAGGCCCGCCGGGTCCCCCGGATCGCGGAGGCCGCCGTCGAGCGAGCCCGGCTGACCGTCGTGCCCAGGGCCAGGTCACGGCGTGCCGCCCGGGTGCCGTTCATGGCGCTGGTGTCGCTGCTGCTCGTGGGTGGGGTCGCCGGGCTGCTGTTCTTCAACACCTCGATGCAGCAGGCGTCGTTCACGGCCACCTCGCTGGAGGACCGCGCGGAGCGGCTCGAGGCGCGCGAGCAGGGACTGCAGATGGAGCTGGAGCGACTGCGCAACCCGCAGCGGGTCGCGGTGCAGGCCAAGGCGATGGGCATGGTGCCCGGCGCCGCGCCGGCCTTCGTCCGGCTCTCCGACGGGGCCGTGCTCGGCCAGCCACGACCTGCGACGGTCGACGACGGGCTGCGCGTGACCCCGCTGCCCACTCCCAAGCCGAGGGAGCTGGACCCGAAGCCGATGGTGATCAAGCCGGCCGCCGGGTCCCGCGCAGGCAGGCAGGGCGTCGACGGCGCGGCATCCCCGGCGGTGACCGCGCGGACAGGTACACATGAGACCCAGAGCCACCAGCAGGGGAGTCTTCGTTGACCCAGGACCGTCGTCCGCCGCGGGGGCGTCGGACGTCACGGTCCAGGCGACCCAGGCGTCCGCGGTTGCAGGCGCTGCGAGGCACGTCGCTCATGCGGCTGCGGATCGGCTTCCTGCTGGTCTCGATGGTCGTGTCGGTGTTCGCCGTCCGGCTCTTCCAGCTCCAGGGCGTGGACGCCCAGGCCTACGTCGCCAAGGCGCGTGCCGAAGGCGTCGTCACGGTCGACCTCCCGGCCACCCGCGGGAAGATCACCGACCGCAACGGGGTGGCCTTCGCCACCTCCGTCGACGGGCTGATGCTGGTCGCCGACCCGACGGTGACGGTCAAGCACGCCAGCGAGATCGCCACGATCATCGCCCGACGGCTCGACATCGACTACTTCGACGTGCTGGCCCGCCTGCGCAAGCCCCTCACCCGCTTCCAGTACATCGCCCGCCGGGTGCCGGCCACCCAGGCGCGCGCCGTGCTCGCTGCGATCGACCGGCGCGGCTACAAGGGGATCGACCTGCGACGCGACCCGCTGCGCTCCTACCCGGCCGACGACGTCGCGGCCAACGTCGTCGGCTTCGTCAACGAGGCCGGCAAGGGCGGTGACGGTGCCGAGCTGCTCTTCGACAAGCGGCTGTCCGGCGAGGACGGGACCGCCACCTACGAGGTGGGGGGCGGCAACCGCATCCCGCTCGGCGACAACAGCACCGTTCCCGCGCGCAGCGGCAAGGACCTCCGGCTCACCATCGACCGCGACGTCCAGTGGTACACCCAGCGGGTGCTGCGGTCCGCCGTGCAGGGGTCCCGCGGGCTGTCCGGCTCGGCCGTCGTGATGGACACCCGCACCGGGGAGCTGCTCGCCGTGGCGGACTTCCCGACGTACGACCCCAACGAGCCCTCCCTGTCGAAGAAGGAGGACATCGGCGCCCGGGCCCTGCGCGACGTCTACGAGCCCGGGTCGGTCGAGAAGGTGCTCACCGCCTCGTCCCTCATCGACGCCGGCAAGGTCACCCCGAGCACCCGGATCACGGTGCCGAGCCAGCTGAAGGTGCAGGACCGGGTGATCGGCGACTGGTTCGACCACGACGAGCTGCACCTGACCCTGACGGGTGTCATCGCACGGTCCTCGAACATCGGCACGGTGCTGGCGGCGAGCAGGCTCAGCTCCCGGCGGATGTACGGGTACCTGCGCGGGTTCGGGCTAGGCGCGCGCACCGGCCTCGGCGACCCCGGCGAGTCGCCGGGACTGCTCAGGGGCTGGCGCGACTGGGCCGACATCGACCACGCCACCGCCGCCTTCGGTCAGGGACTCTCGGTGAACGCCGTGCAGATGGCGGCCGCGGTGAACACGATCGGCAACGACGGCGTCTACGTCGCGCCCAGCCTGGTCAAGGGCAGGGCGACCACCTCCGGCGGAGCCACGGTGGGCTCGGACGCCACCACGACCCACCGGGTCGTCAGCCGGCGTGCGGCGCGGTTGACCGCCCAGATGATGGAGGCGGTGACCAACCCGCTGACCGGCACCGCCGCGGCCGCAGGCGTCCCGGGCTACCGGGTGGCCGGCAAGACCGGCACGGCCCAGCGCGTGGGGCCCAGGTGTGGCTGCTACAACGGCACCTTCACCGCCTCCTTCGCCGGCTTCGCCCCCGCCGACCAGCCGCGCTTCTCCGTCTACGTCGTGGTCCAGGACCCGAAGAACGGTGGGGGCGGCGGGTCCATCGGCGGTCCGGTGTTCGGCAGGGTCATGAGCTACCTGCTCGAGAAGTACGCCGTGCCGCCGACCGGCGCGGTGGCTCCCACCCCTCGCATCTACTGGGGACGTGGCGGGCGCCTCCCCCAGTGACCGGTACTCTCGCGGGCGTGTCCGACCCGATCCCGCTGCGTCCCGCCGTGTCGGTGCACACGCCGCTCGCAGCGGTGGTGGACCGCCTGGGGCCGGCCCTGCGGCGGTGTGACGGTGACCCCGACGGCCTGGCCGGCACGGTGGTCACCGGGGTCACGATCAGCTCGCAGCGAACCCGCCCGGGTGACCTCTACGTCGCCCCGGCGGGCGCCCGCGCACACGGCGCGACGTTCGCTCCCGAGGCAGTCGCGGCCGGCGCGGTCGCGGTGCTGACCGACGCGGCAGGGGTCGACGTGCTCGCCGTCACGGGCAGCGGTCCCCTGGGGGTGCCGGTCCTCGTGGTGGACCGCCCCCGCGAGGTCCTCGGCGACCTCGCCGCCCTGGTCTACGGCAGCCCGGCCTCCCGGATGCGGCTGGTGGCGGTCACCGGCACGCAGGGGAAGACCACCACCACCCGGCTCGCCGAGGCCGCCCTCACCGCCGCGGGCGTGCCGGCCGCCGTGGTCGGGACGGTCGGCACCCGGATCAACGGGGTGGACCTGAAGACCGCCCTGACCACGCCCGAGGCGCCGGACCTGCACGCCCTCTTCGCCGTCATGCTCGAGCGGGGCGTGGTCGCCTGCGCCATGGAGGTGTCCAGCCACGCGCTGGTCATGGGCCGGGTCGACGGAGTGGTTTTCGACGTGGCCTGCTTCCTCAACCTGGGTCGCGACCACCTCGACTTCCACAGGGACGTGGAGGACTACTTCCAGGCGAAGGCCGCACTGTTCACCCCGCAGCGCTGCCGTCTCGCCCTGGTGAACATCGACGACGAGCACGGTCGGCGGCTGGTCGCCGAGGCGTCGGTGCCGGTGCGCACGTTCGCCGTCCGCGATCCCGACGCCGACTGGCACGCGGACGACGTCCGCCTGGACCGCACCGGGTCGACCTTCGTGCTGCACGCACCGGGCGGAGCCACCCACCCGGTCCGGGTGCCGCTGCCCGGTGACTTCAACGTGGCCAACGCCGTGTGCGCCGTCGCGGCCCTCACCGAGGCCGGCTTCGACCTGGCCGCGGTCGCCGCGGCGATGGGCACCTCCGGAGGGGTGCCGGGGAGGCTCGAGCAGGTCGACGCCGGTCAGGACTTCCTGGCGGTCGTGGACTACGCCCACAAGCCCGACGCCGTCAGCGCCGCGCTGAACGCGCTGCGCCCGCTGACGTCCGGGCGGCTCGTCATCGTGATCGGCGCCGGCGGGGAGCGTGACCCCGGCAAGCGGCCGATCATGGGCGAGGTCGCCGCCCGGCTGGCCGACGTCCTGGTCGTCACCGACGACAATCCCCGCGGCGAGGACCCGACCGGGATCCGCGCCGCGGTCGTCGCCGGCGCCCGTGCGGTCGCAGAGGCGGAGCGGGCCGACGTCCGCGAGGTCGGTGACCGTCGCACCGCCATCCGGACGGCCGTGCGGCTCGCCCGGCGCGGTGACACCGTCGTGGTGGCCGGCAAGGGTCACGAGACCGGCCAGGAGGTGGCCGGCCGGATCCTGCCCTTCGACGACCGCGACGTGCTGCGCGAGGAGCTGCTCTCCCGATGATCTCGATGAAGCTGACCGAGATCGCCGCGGTCGTCGGCGGTGCCGTCGTGCACGACGCCGGCACGAGCGTCACGGGGGCCGCCTTCCTGGACAGCCGGGTCGCCGAGCGCGACGGCCTCTTCGTGGCGGTGGCGGGGGAGCGGGCCGACGGCCACGACTACGCCGACGCCGCGGTCGACGCCGGCGCCGCCGCGGTCCTCTCGGCGCGTGACACCGGGCAGCCGGGGGTGGTCGTCGAGGACCCGATCGTCGCGCTGGCGCGGCTGGCCCGGCACTCCCTGTCCCGCCTCGACGCCGTCAAGGTGGTCGCCCTGACCGGCTCGCAGGGCAAGACCAGCACCAAGGACCTGTTGGCCCAGGTGCTCGCCACGGCGGGTACGACGGTCGCCACCTTCGGCTCGTTCAACAACGAGCTCGGGCTTCCCCTGACCGTGCTGCGCGCCGCGCCGACCACGGAGTTCCTCGTGCTGGAGATGGGTGCCCGGCACGTGGGCGACATACGCGCCTCGTGCGGGGTCGCGCCTCCGGACGTCGCGCTGGTGCTCAACGTGGGCAAGGCGCACATCGGGGAGTTCGGCTCCCGGGAGGCGATCGCCTCCGCGAAGGGCGAGATCGTCGAGGCACTGACCGGGGACGGTGTGGCAGTGCTCAACGCCGACGACGAGCTCGTCGCCGCGATGGCGAGCCGTGCCGCGGGTCAGGTGCGGACGTTCGGCAGCACCGAGGGCACCGACGTCCGCTTCAGTGACCTGGTCCTCGACGATCTCGGGCGCCCCGCGTTCCTGCTGCACGCCGACGGCGAGACCGCACGGGTCACGATGAGCCTGGTGGGAGAGCACCACGCCGGCAACGCCACGGCCGCGGCCGCCGTCGCCCTCACGCTCGGGCTCCGGCTCGACGCGGTGGCCGAGGCGCTGGGTGCCGCCACCGCGACGTCGCCGGGCCGGATGCAGGTGCGGGAGAGTGTCGACGGCGTGACGGTGATCGACGACGCCTACAACGCCAACCCGGACTCCATGCGTGCAGCCCTCAAGGCGCTGGCGTCGATCGGCCGTGGCCGACCCGGGTCGCGCACGGTCGCGGTGCTCGGCGAGATGCGGGAGCTGGGGGCCGCCGCGCAGGCCGAGCACGACGCGGTCGGCAGGCTGGCGGTGCGGCTCGACATCCACCAGCTGGTCGTCGTGGGTGAGCCGGCCAGGGCCATGCACCTCGGTGCCCTCCTGGAGGGCTCGTGGGGCGAGGAGTCGGTGTTCGTCCCGGACGCCGCCGCCGCCGAAGCCTGGCTGGCCGACCACCTCCGGCCCGGTGACGTGGTGCTGTTCAAGGCCTCGAACGCACTGCACCTGAGCCGGCTGGCCGAGGTGGTCGCCGCCAGGCCCCTCTCGACGGGCACCGGGGAGAGGAGCAGCCGATGAGGGCGATCCTGCTCGCCGGCGGGTTGTCGCTCATCTTCACCCTGCTGGGCACCCGGGTCGCGATCCGCGTGCTCGTCACCAAGGGCTACGGCCAGCTGATCCGCGACGACGGTCCGACCACCCACCACACCAAGCGCGGGACGCCCACCATGGGCGGTCTGGTCATCATCGTGTCGGTGGTGCTCGCCTACTTCGTGGCGAAGCTGATCACCCAGGACATGCCGTCCTGGTCCGCCCTCCTGCTGCTGTTCCTCGTGGTCGGGCTGGGAGGCGTCGGCTTCCTCGACGACTACATCAAGATCGTCAAGCAGCGCAGTCTCGGGCTGCGGAGCAAGGCGAAGGTGGCCGGGCAGACGCTCGTCGCGGTGGTGTTCGGCGCCGCCGCGCTGACCCTCCCCGACGACCGCGGACAGACCCCCGCGTCGCGCCACCTGTCCTTCACCCGCGACTTCGACGACTGGACGATGCCGGCGGTCGTGACGGTCCTGCTGATCCTGGTGATGATCTCCGGCTCCAGCAACGCGGTGAACCTCACCGACGGCCTGGACGGCCTCGCCGCCGGCGCCTGCACGATGGTCTTCGGCGCCTATACCCTGGTGAACATCTGGCAGAACAACCAGTGGTGCGCGCTCACCCAGGGCAACAAGTGCTACGACGTCCGTGACCCGCTCGACCTCGCGGCGGTCGCGGCCGCGCTCACCGGTGCCTGCTTCGGCTTCCTGTGGTGGAACGCCTCCCCGGCCAAGATCTTCATGGGCGACACGGGGTCGCTGTCCCTGGGCGGTGCGCTGGCCGGCCTGGCGATCCTCACCCGCACCGAGTTCCTGCTCGCCGTCCTCGGCGGGCTGTTCGTGATCATCACGATGTCGGTGATCGTGCAGGTCGGCTACTTCAAGCTCTCCAAGGGCCGACGGATCTTCCGGATGGCGCCGCTGCAGCACCACTTCGAGCTCAAGGGCTGGGCCGAGATCACCATCGTGATCCGGTTCTGGATCATCACCGGGATCTGCGTGGCAGCAGGCCTCGGGGTGTTCTACGCCGAGTGGGTCACCGGCGCATGACCCGGCTCGAGACGCTCGGCAGGCACGGCGGTTGGGAGGGCATCCGCGCCGTGGTCATCGGCATCGGGTCCTCGGGCTTCGCGGCCGCGGACACGCTGACCCACCTGGGCGCCTCGGTCACCGTGCTCGCCGAGCACGCCGACGACCGGCAGCGGGAGGCCGCCGCACTGCTCGAGGTCCTCGGCGCGCAGGCACGCATCGGCCCCGGATCGACCGCCGCACTGCCCGCCACCGACCTCGTGGTCACCTCCCCGGGTGTGCCGCCGACGGCCCCCGTCCTCGTCGAGGCGGACCGACGCGGCGTGCCCGTCTGGGGGGAGGTCGAGCTGGCCTGGCGGCTGCGGGACCCCGAGCACCCGGGCGTGTGGCTGTGCGTCACCGGCACGAACGGCAAGACGACCACCGTCCAGATGCTCGACACGGTGCTGCGCGCCGCGGGGCTGAACAGCATCGCCTGCGGCAACGTCGGGCTGCCCACGGTCGAGGCCGTGATGGACCCGGACCCCTACGCGGTGTACGCCGTGGAGCTGTCCAGCTTCCAGCTGCACTACACCTCCACGGTGTCCGCGCACGCGGCCGCCGTGCTCAACGTCGCGGAGGACCACCTCGACTGGTACACCGGACCGAACGGAATGGCGTCGTACGCCGCCGACAAGGGCCGGATCTACGAGCGGGTGCAGGCCGCCTGCGTCTACAACGCAGCCGACCCGGTCACCGAGCAGCTGGTGCGCGACGCCGACGTCGTCGAGGGCGCCCGCGCGGTCGGCTTCACGCTCGGCACCCCGGCCCCCGGGATGGTGGGCCTCGTCGAGGACGTGCTGGCCGACCGCGCCTTCGTCGAGGACCGCGAGCACCGGGCCGCTGAGCTCTGCACCGTCGCCGATCTCGCCTCGCCCGCCCCGCACTTCGTCGCCAACGCCCTCGCCGCCGCCGCCCTCGCCAGGTCGGTCGGCGTGCCCCCCTCCGCGGTCCGCGACGGACTGTCCTCCTTCGCCCCGGACGGCCACCGGATCGCCGACCTCGGGCAGGTGGCCTCGGTCGGGTACGTCGACGACTCCAAGGCCACCAACCCGCACGCCGCGGCGTCCTCGCTGCTGGCCTACGACTCCGTCGTCTGGGTGGCCGGCGGGCTCGCCAAGGGCGCCTCGTTCGACGGCCTGGTCGCGTCGGTGCGGTCCCGGCTGCGCGGTGTGGTCCTGCTCGGCCGGGACCGCGACGTCATCGCGGGCGCCCTCGCGCGACACGCCCCCGATGTCCCCGTGATCGTCGTCGAGGGCGACGACACTTCAGTCATGGACCGCGTCGTCGAGGCGGCTGCAGGGCTCGCCCAGCCGGGCGACACCGTGCTGCTCGCGCCGGGATGCGCGTCCATGGACATGTTCGCGAACTACGGCGCTCGCGGGGATGCCTTCGCAGAGTCGGTCCGCCGCCTCCGCGACCGCTGAGCCGGACGGTTCGGTGGGAGGCCCAGCCCCTGCAGGCGAGGAGGGCACTGCGTGACCACCACGACGGGGCAACCGACCGACAGTGCTGCCGACGGCAGGGCTCTTGGCCGGTTCGCCGCCGCGAGGGAGTCGGCCCGGCAGCTGTTCGACCGTCCGCTGACCTCCTACTACCTCCTGCTGAGCGCCTCGACGCTGCTGCTGACCATCGGCCTGCTGGAGGTGCTCAGCGCGTCGAGCGTCTCCTCCTACAAGGTCTTCGGGAACAGCTACCACATCTTCCTCAAGCAGCTGACCTGGGTGCTGCTGGCACTGCCGGCCGCGTTCGCGGCCTCCCGGGTGCCGCACCGGCTGCTCCGGCTGCTGGCCTGGCCGGCGCTGCTGGGGTCGGCCGTGCTGATCTATCTCACGGGCACGTCGCTGGGCTTCGAGGTCAACGGCAACCGCAACTGGCTCGCGTTGGGTCCACTCACCCTGCAGCCCTCCGAGCTGGCGAAGCTGTCGATCATCTTGTGGAGCGCGGATCTGTACGCCCGCAAGGAACGGCTGCTCGGCGACTGGAAGCACACGCTGGTGCCGATGGTGCCGGTGACCGGGGTGCTCACCTGGCTGGTCGTCGACCAGGGCGACCTCGGCACCGCCCTGGTGCTGATGGCGATCATCCTCGGCATGCTCTGGGTGGTGGGCGCCCCGGCCCGGCTGTTCGTCGGCTCCCTGCTCAGCGTCGCGGTGCTCGCGCTCTACCTCGCCACCACCAGCGCCGAGCGGCTGGAGCGGCTGACCAACTTCGCCGACCCGTTCAAGGACTACCAGGGCGCCGGCTGGCAGCCGGCCCACGGACTGTTCGCCATGTCCAGCGGCGGGCTGCTCGGCAAGGGCATCTCCGCCAGCCAGCAGAAGTGGGGCAACCTGCCCGCCGCCCACACCGACTTCATCTTCGCGGTGCTCGGCGAGGAGCTCGGCCTGGTCGGCACCCTGCTGGTGCTGGGGCTGTTCCTCACCATCGCCTACGCCGGCGTCCGGGTCGCGGTGCGCACGACCGACCCGTTCGTCCGCTACATGTCGGCGGGCATCACCGTCTGGCTCACCGCCCAGATGATGATCAACGTCGGCATGGTGCTGGCCCTGCTGCCCGTGATCGGGCTTCCGCTCCCGCTGGTGTCCTACGGAGGCTCGAGCCTGCTCCCGTCGCTGGTGGCACTGGGGCTTCTCGTGTCCTTCGCCCGCTCCGAGCCCGGTGCCCGCTCAGCGCTCAAGGCCCGCCGCCGCCGACGCTCGGCCGGAGTGACTGCCGGAGGCGCGCTGCCCCGGCACGGACTGTCCCGGCGCGGGCGATGAGGGTCCTGCTGGCGGGCGGGGGGAGTGCCGGTCACACCTCCCCGCTGCTCGCCACCGCCGACGCGCTGGTCCGTCTCCAGGACCCTGCGGACCCCGTCGAGGTGACCGCACTGGGCACCCCGCGCGGGCTCGAGGGCCGGGTGGTGCCGGAGGCGGGCTACCCGCTCGAGATGGTGCCGCCGGTGCCCCTGCCGCGCCGGCCGTCGGCCGACCTCCTGCGGGTGCCGGGGAGGCTGCGCGGCGCCGTCACGGCTGCGCTGGAGGTCGTCGACCGCGTCCGGCCCGACGTGGTCGTCGGCTTCGGCGGCTACGTCTCCGTCCCGGCCTACCTCGCGGCCCGTCGCCGGCACGTGGCGATCGTGGTGCACGAGGGCAACGCCCTGCCCGGCATCGCGAACCGGCTCGGCGCCCGCCTGACGTCCCACGTCGCGACCAGCTTCCCGGACACGGCCCTGCGGCACGCCGACTACATCGGCCTGCCGATCCGCCGGATGATCTCCACCCTCGACCGGCCCCGGCTCCGCGACGAGGCGCGTCGTGCCTTCGGCCTCGACCCCGACCGGCCCACGGTGCTCGTCACCGGTGGAAGCCAGGGCGCCCGCCGGCTCAACCAGTCGGTCTCCGCGGCCGAGGGGGCCTTCGCCGACGCCGGTGTGCAGGTCCTGCACGTCGTGGGACCGCTCGGGGAGGTGGCGGTGTCGCGGTCGGCCGGCTCGGTGCCCTACGTCGTGGTGCCGTTCGTGGACCGGATGGACCTGGCCTACGCCGCGGCGGATCTCGTCGTCTGTCGATCGGGGGCGAACACCGTCACCGAGGTGGCGGCGGTGGGCCTGCCGGCGGTGTTCGTGCCACTGCCCATCGGCAACGGGGAGCAGGGTCTCAACGCCCGGCCCGTCGTCGAGGCCGACGGAGGCCTGCTGGTGGCCGACGCGGCGCTGACCCCCGAGTGGGTCGCGGCCACGATCCCTGCGCTCGCCCGCGACCCGGTGCGGCTCGCCGCCATGTCGGCGGCCGCCTCGAGCCTCATCCCGCGTGACGCGGACGAGCGGCTGGCGCGCATCGTGCTGGCGGCGGCGGGAGGCTCGAGGTGAGAGTCCCGGTCCCCGACGAGCTGCTGCCCGCCGACGCGCTGGGCCACGTCCACTTCGTCGGCATCGGCGGCGCGGGACTGTCCGGCATCGCCCGGATCATGCTCGCCCGCGGCATGACGGTGAGCGGCAGCGACGCCAAGGAGTCCCGTGCCGTCGAGGCACTGCGTGCCCTGGGCGCCACCTGCTACGTCGGTCACGCGGCCGACCACGTCACCGGCGCCGACACCCTGGTCGTCTCGACCGCGGTCCGCGAGGACAACCCCGAGGTCGTGGAGGCGCAACGCCTCGGACTCCGGGTGCTGCCCCGCTCGGCCGCCCTGGAGGCCGTCATGCAGGGCCACCAGGTGGTCGCCGTCGCCGGCACCCATGGCAAGACCACCACCACGTCGCTGCTCACGGTCGCCCTCCAGCACTGTGCCGCCGACCCCTCCTTCGCGATCGGCGGGGACCTCAACGAGTCCGGCTCGAACGCCCACGACGGCAGCGGGCGGATCTTCGTGGCCGAGGCGGACGAGAGCGACGGGGCGTTCCTGGTCTACTCGCCGTACGGCGCCCTGGTGACCAACGTGGAGGCCGACCACCTCGACAACTACGGCACCGAGGAGGCCTACCGGGCGGCGTTCACCAC
>Ga0190273_10000739_pt1 | contig 11862 bp, 7 predicted proteins | sample Popmic504IS_FD_134513 | JGI IMG/M metagenome (GOLD analysis project Ga0190273, IMG submission 134513) | Populus adjacent soil microbial communities from riparian zone of Shoshone River, Wyoming, USA - 504 IS | ecosystem: Environmental > Terrestrial > Soil > Riparian zone > Trees stand | place...
AATGATGAAGCTGATCGCATTGCCGCTGCCGGCATCGCCTGCCGGCCGCACCGACACCGGCAGGCCGGCGGTGAGCGGCTCGTCGGGCAGTACGTCGAGCTCTTCCAGATAACGCCGCAAGGCCATCGCGCACAGGCCCAGGAACACATCGTTGAGAGTGACCTTGGCGCGCTTGGCCAGCGTGCGCATCCGCGCCAGTTCGTAGTACTGCGTGGCGAAGCGGCGCTGCGCCGAGACCTTGCCGTTGAGGATCGAGCGCGGCGCGCGGAACGGCGAGCCCAGTTCCGGCTGCGAATTCTGCAGCGCCTGCGCCCAGGTGCTGGCGATCGCACGGCCGACGCCGGGCATATAGCGCGCCTGCGCCTTGGCCTGCTCGGCGATCTGTTGCCAGCTCGGCCCGGCCTGGCGCGCGACGCGTTTCTTCTCGCCGGTGCCGACGGCCCAGGGCGGCGGCAGGTTCATCGCCTGCTCGTCGGGCGACAGCAGGCGGCTGACCATGCGCATGCCGCCCACGCCGTCGACCAGCGAGTGATGCATCTTCATGTACAGCGCGAAGCGATCGTTGGCCAGGCCCTCGATGATGTGGCATTCCCACAGCGGCCGTGCGAAATCCAGCGGATGCGAATGCAGCCGCGACACCAACACGCCGAGTTCGCGTTCGCCGCCCGGCTGCGGCAGCGCCGAGTGCCGCAGGTGGTAGTCCAGATCGATGTTCGGATCTTCTTCCCAGCTCGGGACCAGACGGCTGCTCAGCAGCTTGATCCGCGGCTGACGCAGACGCAGGTTGAAAGGCGCGACGAAGCCCGCCGGGCTGCGCAGATGCAGGAACAGATTCTTGATGAATTCGGGCCCGGCTTCCGCCGGCAGCGAGAAGATCGCCAGCACGCCAACGTGCATCGGCGTGCGTTGCGAGTCCACGAACAGCCATGAGGCATCCAGTGGATTCATCTTTCTGGTCATCCGCTGCTGCTCCTGCCGTTATTTGTGTTTTTGCGGGCGGCGGGGCAAAGCACTCGTCGCGCCGGACGTTCTAGCATTGCCGGAGCGCCGGTCACAATAGTCGCGGCGCCGCCGATGGGTATAATCCGGGCACGACTGACCGATCGTTCGATTCTGCGGAGAAATTGATGACGACCTCCAACGCCACCGTGTCGTATCTGCCGGGTGCGCGGCCTGCGGCGACCGCCGACGCCGCGAAGCATTCCGAGATCCAGCGCGTGTTCGAACGCCAGCGCGACACCGCGCTGCGTTTGCGCAGCTCCACCGCAGAAGAACGTGCGGCGAAGATCCGCAAGCTGAAGGCCGCGTTGCTCGCAGCGACCCCCGCTCTGTACGAAGCCGGCATGCGCGATTTCAAGAAGCCGGCGGCGGAAGTCGATCTGACCGAAATCCTGCCGGTGGTCGCCGAGTGCAACGACGCGCTGCGCCATTTGCGCCGCTGGATGAAACCGCAGCGCGTGATGCCGACGCTGATGATGTTCGGCACCCAGGCCTGGGTGCAGCACGAGGCCCGCGGCCGCTGCCTGATCGTGTCGCCGTGGAATTATCCGACCAACCTGACGCTGGGGCCGCTGGTATCGGCGATCGCCGCCGGCAACACCGCGATCCTGAAACCGTCCGAGATGACACCGCATACCACCGCGGTGATGCTGCGCCTGGTTCGCGAGCTGTTCTCCGAGGACGAGGTCGCGATCTTCGACGGCGACGCCTCGGTGTCGACCGCGCTGCTGGAGCTGCCGTTCGATCACATCTTTTTCACAGGCAGCCCGGCGATCGGCAAGGTGGTGATGGCGGCCGCTGCCAAGCACCTGACCAGCGTCACGCTGGAGCTCGGCGGCAAGTCACCGACCATCGTCGACGAAACCGCCGATCTGAAAGCCGCCGCGAAGAACATCCTCTGGGGCAAGTACACCAACAACGGCCAGACCTGCATCGCGCCGGACCACATCTACGTGCACGAGTCGGTCAAGGACGAGTTCGTGCGCATCTGCCGCGAGGTGCTGCAGGCCTCGTACGGCGACACGCAGCAGGCGCAGATGGCCTCGCCCTACCTGGCGCGCGTGGTCAATGCGCGGCATACGCAGCGGGTCGCCGGGCTGCTCAATGACGCCACCGCACGCGGCGCACGCGTGCTGACCGGCGGCACCGTCAGCGAATCCGACTGCTTCGTGGCGCCGACGCTGCTGACCGATATTCCCGCCGACGCGAAAATCATGAGCGAGGAGATTTTCGGGCCGCTGCTGCCGATCATCGGCTATCGCGAACTGGACAGCGTGATCGCCGACATCAACGCCCAGCCCAAGCCGCTGGCGCTGTACATCTGGAGCCGCAAGCAGGCGCATATCGACCTGCTGCTGAAGCGCACCAGCGCCGGCGGCACCTGCATCAATCACTCCGTCGTGCAGTTCATCCACGGCCGCCTGCCGTTCGGCGGCGTCAACAATTCCGGCATCGGCAGCGCGCACGGCGTCTACGGATTCAAGGCGTTTTCGCATGAGCGCGCCGTGGTGAGAAATCGCTACCAGCTGGCCTCATTGTTCTACCCGCCGTATACGAATTTCACGCGCAGGGTCGGGGCGCTGCTGCTGAAACTGGTGTAGCGCTGCGCGGAATTCATCGCGGACAAGGTCCGCTCCTACAGGCGGGTCAGGCCCCGTAGGAGCGGACCTTGTCCGCGATCGAATGCTTACGTGCTGGCCGCGACCATCGCCGCCATGCAGCGCGCGATCTCGCGCTCGCCCATGACGATGCGGTCGGCGCCGCTTTTGCGCAGGTGTTTCTCCTCGGCGTCCGAATGCGCACGCGCAATGATTTCGATGCCGGCATTGTCGGCGCGCGCCAGTTCGATGATGCGGCCAGCTTCGAGCGCGTTCGGGATCGCAACCAGCAGGCGCGCCGCGCGCTTGATGCCGGCCGCGCGCAGCAAGTCCAGCGTCGCGGCATTGCCGAACACCAGCGGCAGGCCCTGCTCGCGCGCGACATCGGCCGGGTCGTCCTGGGTCTCGATCACCACCAATGGCTGCTGCTGGTGACGCAGGCTCGCGCCGATCTGCGAACCGACGCGGCCGTAGCCGACCAGGATGTTGTGATCGCGCAGGCCGAGCGCGACCGGCTCCATCGTCCGGCGGCCGCGCGCGCGCGCCTCGAAGCGATCGAGCGCAACGAACAGCAGCGGGTTGATCAGGATCGAGCCGATCGCGCCGGCCAGCACCAGATCGCGCGCCGCGGCCGGCAGCAGTTCGAGGTCGGTGCCCATGGTCACCAGGATGAAAGAGAATTCGCCAATCTGCGCCAGGCTCGCGGCGACCGTCGCCGCGGTCGGCATGCCGTGGCCGAAGGCGCGCACGATCAGCAGTGCCGCAATGGACTTGCCGACGACGATGATCGCCAGCGTCGCCAGCACCTGCAGCGGTGCGCGCAGCAGGATGCTCGGGTCGAACAGCATGCCGACCGAGACGAAGAACAGCACCGCGAAGGCGTCGCGCAGCGGCAGCGTCTCGCGCGCGGCGTCGTGCGAGAGTTCGGACTCGTTCAGCACCATGCCGGCGAAGAACGCGCCGAGCGCGAACGACACGCCGAACAGCGCTGCCGAGCCGAAGGCGACACCCAGTGCAATCGACAGCACCGTCAGCGTGAACAGCTCGTGCGAGCCGCTGAGAGCGGCGCGTTCCAGCATTTTCGGAATCACGCGACGGCCGACGATCAGCATCAGCGCGACGAAGACCGCGACCTGTCCCAGGGTCAGCGCGATCGTGCCCAGCAGCTGCAACGGCGTCGCGCCGGTGCCGCGCTGGGCCTCGGCGAACACCGGCAGCAGCACCAGCACCAGCACCATCGCCAGGTCTTCGACGATCAGCCAGCCGACCGCGATCTTGCCCCGCGGCGTCTCGGTGAGCCGCCGTTCCTCCAGCGCGCGCAGCAGCACCACGGTACTGGCCACCGACAGCGCCAGCCCGAACACCAGGCCCGCGGCCATGCCCCAGCCGAGCAGCATCGCCAGGCCCGCACCCATCGCAGTCGCCACCAGGATCTGCACCAGCGCGCCGGGAATCGCGATGTGCTTCACCGCCAGCAGATCGCCCAGCGAGAAATGCAGGCCGACACCGAACATCAGCAGGATCACGCCGATTTCGGCCAGTTGCGGGATCAGCTCCTGATCGGCGACGAAGCCGGGCGTGAACGGCCCGACCAGCACGCCCGCCAGCAGATAGCCGACCAGCGGCGACAAGCGCAGGCGGTTGGCGATCGCGCCGAGCACCGTCGCGAGCACGATGCCGGCAACGATCGCGGCGATCAGCGGGGCGTGGTGTGGCATGTCCCTCCTTGGAACGGGTGCCCGTCGTGACGGGCGCGGCCTCGGCGCGGATGATCGCGCCTGCGTTGCGCTACTTGGCCGTCGGAAGCGTCAGCTTGCTCAGCAGCAGTTTCAGCACCGGATCGTCGTCACGCTGCTGCTCGGCCTTGACCACGATGTAGCCATGCTCGGGTGACAGCCAGAACTGCGTGCGTCGCGTCTTGCTGTCGGTACGATCCAGCCGCGTGGTGTTGAAAGTGCCGGCCGGTGTTTCGACGCGCTCGTGGGCCTTGACCTGGAAAATGTAGCTGTCGACTTTCTTGCGGTCGGCGAAGACCACCTCGTGCTCGCCGGTCGGCTCCTTGCCGGTGGCCAGCCGCTCGCTGAGCAGCCACTCGCGCAGCGCCAGCTGGATGCTGAGCCGGTCCAGCGTGCCTTCGGTGATCGGGCGCACGACGCCGTTCTGATACACCGCCTGCAGCTTGGGCCAGTCGAAGCGCAGCGAGTAATTTTCTTTGGACGAGCCGACGCCGTCGCGGCTGTAGCGATAGGCGATCGGCCGGATCTTGCCGTCCTGCACGCAGAAGTTGCTCTGCTCCAGCAGCTCGCCGGAGATCAGTTTGAGCCAGGACTTGGGTGTGGCCTCCTGGCTGTAGAACCAGCAATCCGGCGAGCCCGCCGGCTTCAGCGTGATATGCCCTTCGCCGAGCAGCGAACCACCACGATAGACGTCGTAGGGCAGGGAACTGGCCACCAGCAAATCGGGCGACACGGCCGCGGCCTGCTGGGCCGCGAACAGCGCGGCAGCGGCAGCGAAGCCGCGCAGCAGCCGGGCCGGCCGCGTCGGGCGAGAAGAGCGTTTAGGGAATGTCATGAAGCCGAAGGCTACCGGAGTTCGCGTTACGGGAGAATGTCCCGCCGCTGTGACAACGAAAACGGCCGGGTTATCCCCGGCCTTTTCCTCGCCACGCCGGGGGCTTCAGGCGACCCGGGCGCGGCTGCCGGTGAACTCCAGGATCTCGGCCCGCGCCGCCGGCTCCGCCGCGTAGTCGCCCTTGATGTACCCGGGCGTGAAGTCGTCGGTCAGGATCACGTCGTAGCGCGCGGCGTCGTACTCGGCGACCCGCTGGGCTTCTTCCGGGTTCAGCAGGCCGCGCGCGACCGCCTCCTTCAGGCGCGACGCCGTGTCGTGGCCGGCGAGGTCGCCCTTGGACATGGCCTTGAAGTACTTCACGTACGGCGCCTCGGCGTGTCGCAGCAGCCCGAAGGCGTGCTCGATACGGCCGGTGGCCTCGTCCTTGCCGCCGTTGATGAAGACCAGGTGGCTGAGGCGATCGCGCAGCTCGCTGGCTTCCATCATGTGATCGGCGAGTTCGGCGTTGAGCTTGTCCGACACCGGCCTGTAGTGGTTGCCCAGCGGGAACACCGCCAGGCGCATCACGCGGGCGATGAAGCGCACCGGGAAGTTGTCGAAGAAGCCTTCGAAAGCCTTGCCGATTTCGAACAGGCACTGGTCCAGCGCCCAGCGCGCATACGGCAACTCTTCTTCCTTCTGGCCGTTTTCGATGAAGAACTTCATCACCGCGCAGCCGATATACAGCTGCGACAGCACGTCGCCGAGACGCGCCGACAGGCGCTCCTTGCGCTTCAGCTCGCCGCCAAGCACGCCCATGGTCACATCGCTGCTGAAAGCCAGCGCGGCCGAAAAGCGCTCGAACTGCTTGAAGTACGGCGCCATCGGGCCGCTCACCGGCGCGCTCGCCAGCGCCGAACCGGTCAGGCCCAGCGTCAGCGCCCGGACACCGCGGTTGATCGAGAAACCGATGTGGCCGAACAGCAGCTTGTCGAATGCGACCAGATCGTTCTCGCGCGCGGCTTCCATCTCCGGGAACACGTATTCGTGGCAGCGGATCGCGCCCTGGCCAAAAATCATCAGGTTGCGCGTCAGGATGTTTGCGCCTTCGACGGTAATCGCGATCGGCGTGGACTTGTAGGCCATCGCCAGCGGGTTGCGCGGGCCCTGCTGCACGCCGCGGCCGCTGAGCACATCCATCGAATCCTGCACCACTTTCCGCATGGTCTCGGTCATGTGGTACTTGGCGATCGCCGTGACCACCGACGGCGCGCAGTGATCCACGGCCGAGGCGGTCAGGATACGCATCGCTTCGAGTGTGTAGGTGTTGCCGGCGATGCGGCCGGTGGCTTCCTGCACGCCCTCGAACTTGCCGACCGCCATGCGGAACTGGCGACGGATGCGGCCGTAGGCGCCGACCATCCGATACGCGGCCTGGCCGCCGGCCGTGGCCAGCGCCGGCAGCGAAATGCCGCGACCGGCGCTCAGGCATTCGACCAGCATGCGCCAGCCTTTGCCGGCCATCGCCGGGCCGCCGATGATCCATTCCACCGGGATGAAGACGTCCTTGCCGAAGATCGGGCCATTCATGAAAGCCGCGCCGGGATAATGGCGGCGGCCGATATGAATGCCCTCGTGCTGCGCCGGAACCAGCGCGCAGGTAATGCCGTAGTCGCTCCGGGTGCGATCACCGAGCAGGCCTTCGGGGTCGCGCAGGTTGAACGCCAGGCCGACCACGGTCGCAACCGGCGCCAGCGTGATATAGCGCTTGGAGAAGTTCAGCTTGATGCCGAGTACGCGCTGGCCCTCGTGCTCGCCATAGCAGACCACACCGGCGTCCGGCATCGCGGTCGCGTCAGAGCCGACTTCCGGGCCGGTGAGGCCGAAGCACGGCAGCTCGGTGCCGTCTACCAGGCCAGGCAGCCACTGCTTTTTCTGTGCCTCGGTGCCGTAATGCATCAGCAGCTCGCCCGGCCCCAGCGAGTTCGGCACCATCACCGTGACCGCCAGCGTGATCGACTTGGTCGCCAGCTTGGTGACCACCGCCGACTGCGCCGCAGCCGAGAAGCCGAGGCCGCCGTACTCTTTCTTGATCAGCATCGCGAAGAAGCGGTGGTCCTTGATGTACTGCCAGGCCGCCGGCGGCAGATCGCGGTCTTCGAACTCCAGCTTCCAGTCGTCGACGAGTTTGCACAGCGCTTCGACTTCGTTGTCGAGAAAGCCCTGCTCTTCCTGGGTCAGCTTGGTGTAGCTGAAGCTGAGCAGCTTGAACCAGTCCGGACGGCCACGGAACATTTCCGCCTCGATCCAGACATCGCCCGCTTCCAGCGCTTCGCGCTCCGTGGACGACATCTCCGGCAGCACTTTCTTGAACACGCCGAAGACCGGCCGCGTGATCAGGGCACGCCGCAGCGGCACCAGGTTCAGCAACGCCAGAACGGCCAGCGGCAGCGCCAGCGCGATCGCGCCGATCAGGCCGACCGCGCCGGAGGCCACACCGGCGGCATAGGCAAGCGCGGCCGCGAGGGTCCACAGCCACAGCGGCGCGCCGACATAGGCCAGCACCCAGGCGACAGCAACGACACCGACGATTGCCAGAACAAGGGACATGACGAGCTCCGAAGGTGAAAAGAAGGGTTTACGCGGACAGGCGGCCGGTGCCGCTGCGCGCGCCGTTGAACAGCTCGGCATCGCGCGGTCCGCTGGCGACATTGCCGGCTGAGCTGGGTATCAGCGTCTTGATCAGGAAGCGCAGGTAGTCGTTGAAGTCGCTGCCGCTGGGCAGCGCATCGGGGTTGTCGCGGCGCATGCGCACGGTGCCGATATAGGTCGAATACGCCAGCGTCGCCCAGTAGCGCGACTCGGCCGCGTCCATGCCGAGCGCTCGATAGCCGTCCTCGACGTAGGCGCGCCAACATTCGGTGACGCGCTGCACGCAGGCGCGCGCGGCGGCGTTGTCCGAGCCCGACAGCGCCAGCAGCACACGCTCGGCGCGCTGGTCGGTGTTTGCAAGCTGCACGAACAGCGAATGCATGCGCTCGCGGGTGTCGGCCGAATTTTCGGCGCGGGCGATGGTGTCGGCGGTTTCATAGCGCTCCCACAGCTCCAGCGCCGCGTGCAGCAGCGCCTCGCGATGAGTGAAATGCCAGTAGAAACTGCCCTTGGTGACACCGAGCCGACGCGCCAGCGGCTCTACCGCGACCGCCTCGATGCCGTTTTCGGCAATCGCGTCCAGCGCGGCTTCGGCCCAGTTGGCGGCAGTCAGGGTGGCGCGCTGTGCAGCGCGCGCCGGGAGGGCGTTCTGAGCTTCGGTCATGGCGATGGATTTCCGTACGGCGGCGTATTGGCGGAGGCGAATACTACCGATACGCCGGAGTATGGGACAAGCGGAACAAGTGTTCACTTGCCGTCGCGACAGTGCTGCAGGGGTAGACGGCGAATGGAACGTGTCGCGAAACGGCACGGTCGCTGCGACGAGCGGAGACGATTCCGGCGCCGACTTGAACGGCCCTGGAATGCTGGGGTCTGTATGCTATCGCCGTTGATCCCCTCGCCTTTTCACCCTCTTACTCGTTGTGGAGTTTCGAGTTCATGCCTAATCGGCTACGCGTTCCTCTGGCCCTGGCGGCCGGTGTTTTCCTCGGCACCTGCGTCACCCTGACGACCGGCGTATTCGCCGAGAAGAGCGCCCCGGTGGCCGTCGGCGCACTGCCGGTCAAGGACCTGCAAAACTTCGTCCGCGTGATGGAGATGATCAAGCAGGGTTACGTCGAGCCGGTCGACGACAAGAAGCTGCTCGACGATGCGCTGCGCGGCATGCTCGCCGGCCTCGATCCGCACTCGGCCTACATGGCCGGCGAGGAATACACCAGCTTCGAAACCAGCATCAAGGGTGAATTCGGCGGCCTCGGCATCGAAGTGCAGATGCAGGACGGCCTGGTGCGCGTGATCTCGCCGATCGACGACACGCCGGCCGCGAAAGCCGGCATCCAGCCCGGCGACTTCATCGTCAAGATCGACGACATGCCGGTGAAGGGCCTGTCGCTGACCGACGCCGTCAGCAAGATGCGCGGCGCGCCGGGCAGCAAGATCGTGCTGACGGTCGCACGCGAAGGCGCGACCGCGCCGATGATCTTCGACCTCAAGCGCGACAACATCAAACTGGTGTCGGTGCGCAGCCGCATGCTGGAGCCGCAGTTCGCCTATGTGCGCATTTCCAGCTTCAACCAGAAGACCGGCGAGTCCTTCGAAAACGAGATCAAGAAACTGATCAAGGACGCCAAGGACCAGCCGCTCAAAGGCCTGGTGCTGGACATGCGCAACAACCCGGGCGGCGCGCTGGACGAGGCGATCCGCGTCGGCGATGCGCTGCTGAACTCCGGCCCGATCGTGTCGGTGCGCTCGCGCGAAGCCGAGGAGAACCGTGAGTTCGACGCCAAGTCCGGCGACCTGCTCGACGGCAAGCCGGTGATCGTGCTGATCAATGGCGGCTCGGCGTCCGCAGCCGAGATCGTCGCCGGTGCGCTGCAGGACCAGAAGCGCGCGATCCTGCTCGGCACCAAGAGCTTCGGCAAGGGCAGCGTGCAGACGATCATGCGCCTGTCCGACGACTCGGCGATCAAGCTGACCACGGCGCGCTACTACACGCCGTCGGGCCGCTCGATCCAGGGCGAAGGCATCGACCCGGACGTCACGGTCAAGCCGCTGAAAGTCGCCAAGGACGAGAACGCGCCGGACTTCGACGCGATCAAGGAAGCCGACCTGAAGGGCAGCCTGCTCAACGAGAAGGAAAAGAAGCTCGACCAGATCGCTGTCGACGCACAGAAGAAGATCGAGGAAGACGAGCAGAAACTGGCGACGACCGACTACCAGCTGTTCGAAGCGCTGACGCTGCTCAAGGGCCTGAGCGTGGTTGCCAGCCGCCAGTAATATCCTGGCGCTGTGATCGAGCGGATCGGACGAAAATCCGGTCCGCTTTTTTATGGGCGACGCATCAAGCGCCGCTGCGCTTGCGCGCGCTCCACCAGACGCCGGTCCCGGCCAGCGCCAGCATCCAGCTTGCGAGCGGCGCTCCGTGATGCAGCACCGGGTGCAGGTTCTGCGCAACCCACAGCAGCGCGCCGGCAATGATCAGCGTCGCGCCGACCAGCATGCGGTTCTGCCGCTGCTGCTGGGCCTGCATTTCCAGCCGCAATTGCTCGATCGAACGGCGCATGCCGGCGTCGAGTCCGCCGCCGCGCTCGAGGCTGCGCACGACCTGCTGCACCAGCACCGGCAAGGATTCCGCCAGCGCCGGAATGTCTTTTCGCGCCTGGTTGAACCAGCGCGCCGGTCCGACGCGGCTGCGCATCCAGTCTTCCATGATCGGCTTGGCGGTCTTCCACAGATCGAGTTCCGGATACAGCTGGCGGCCGAGGCCTTCGATGTTCAGCAGCGTCTTCTGCAGCAGTACCAGCTGCGGCTGCACCTGGTAGTTGAAACGCCGCGCGACCTGGAACAACCGCAGCAGGAAGAAGCCGAAAGAAATTTCGCTCAGCGGCTTCTGGAAGATCGGCTCGCAGACGGTGCGGATGGCGGCTTCGAAGTCCTCGACGCGCGTGCTGCTCGGCACCCATTCGCTTTCCAGATGCAGCTCGGCGACGCGCTTGTAGTCCCTGTTGAAGAAGGCAAGAAGGTTCTCGGCCAGGTAACGCTGGTCGAACGCCGACAGCTGGCCGACGATGCCGAAATCCACCGCGATATAGCTCGGGTCTTTCGGGTTCGTCACATCCACGAAGATGTTGCCGGGATGCATGTCGGCGTGGAAGAAATTGTCGCGGAACGTCTGCTTGAAAAAGATCTCGACGCCGCGCTCGCCCAGCACTTTGAAGTCCACGCCCATCGCGCGCAGCCGGTCGAGCTCGCGGATCGACACGCCGCGGATGCGCTCCATCACCAGCACGTTCGGCCGCGTGTAGTCAAAGAACACCGCGGGGTGATAGATCAGCGGCGAACCCAGCCAGTTGCGGCGCAGCTGCGCGGCGTTGCCGGCTTCGCGCATCAGATCGAGTTCGTCGAACACGATTTTCTCGTATTCCTCGACGATCGCGCGCGGCCGCACGCGCCGCGCCTGCGCGCTGAATTTTTCGGCCAGCTCGGCCATCAGGTACATCAGCTGCACGTCGTCGTGAATCGTCTTGTCGATGCCCGGCCGCAGCACTTTGACCACGACTTCGAAGCCCGGATCGTTCGGCGCGGTCGGCTTCAGCCTGGCGGTGTGAACCTGCGCGACCGAGGCCGATGCCAGCGGCACCGGATCGAACTCGTCGAAGACTTCATCGATCGGCTTGCCCAGCGCGGCTTCGATCAGCCGTATCGCCTCGCTGCCGGGAAACGGCGGCACGCAGTCCTGCAGCTTGGCCAGTTCCAGCGCCAGATCCGGCGGCAACACGTCGGGCCGCGTCGACAGCGCCTGGCCGAGCTTGACGAATACCGGCCCGAGTTCTTCCAGCGCCAGACGCAGGCGCTCGCCGCGCGGGCGCGGATCGGGCCGCGGTTTGCGGCCGAGGAACTCCTGCAGCCGGTAGCGACGCACGACGCTGTGGATCGCCCACAGACGCGGCAGGCGGCTCAAGCGGATGCTGCTCATGCGGAGCCCTGTTCGTGAACGCGCTGGCGTTCCAGCCGCGACAGCCGCGCGTCGATGCGATCCGCGCGATCGCGCAGGTGGTCGACC